>Ga0070670_100001743_pt1 | contig 17718 bp, 17 predicted proteins | sample KBSS63metaG_FD_64665 | JGI IMG/M metagenome (GOLD analysis project Ga0070670, IMG submission 64665) | Switchgrass rhizosphere microbial communities from Kellogg Biological Station, Michigan, USA - KBS S6-3 metaG | ecosystem: Host-associated > Plants > Roots > Rhizosphere > Soil ... | reverse complement strand
CTCCCACTCGCTGCGATCGACCGGTTGGCCGATTTTCTTCATTTCGCGCGCGACTTCGAATTGGTCGCTCCGAATAACGTTGAGCACGTACGGCCCGCGGTCGATTTTCAAGGCGGAGTAGTCGCGCCACTTATCGGGATAGCCGATCTTGATGCCGAAGGCCGCGAGTTTTTTGAGCGCTTCCTTCTTGGTCGCTTCGTCCATCCAGTCAATCGACTTGATCCGGTCGGCGAGCGCGTCCTTGAGGTTGTTGACCATTTCGAGGGCGCGGCTCTTTGCTTCGGGTGGAAAATGACCGGCCACGTAGAGTTTACCGAGCGCTTCGCCGATCTCGTTGTCAGTCGCGCTCACGACACGTTTCCAGCGCGGTCTGAGTTTCTCCGTACCGCTGAGGGTCTTGGCAAAAAAGTTAAAATTTTCGTCAACGAAATCCTGCGACAAGGTCGGCGCGGTCTCGTGGATCAAATGCCAGCGCAAATAAGTCTTCCAATCATCGAGCGAGACGGTCTTAAATACCGCATCGGCAGCTTTAAAAAATTCGGGCTGGCCAACGTTGATCGCGTTCGGCGCGGCCAGGTTCAGCTCCTTGAAATAGTCTCCCCAATGGAAGTCGGGCGTAAGCTTCTGCAGGTCGGTGCCGGACATTTTGTTGTAGTTCGTCTGCGGATCGCGCAGCGCGACGCGGGTGCGAGCCGGTTTGGCAAGCGAAGTCTCGATATCCATCACCGTCTTCGCATGTGCGACCGACTGCTCCGCCGAATCGCCCAGCAGGGTGAACATCTTTGTCACATGCGCGATGTATTGCTCGCGCAGCTTCTTTGAAGCTTCGTCGTCCTTTGTGTAATAATCGCGATCGGGCAGGCCGAGCCCTCCCTGGCCGGCCTGGGCGATAACCATCTTGCTGTTCTTGTCGTCCTGGCCGGAGCTAAAGCCAAAGAACGCCCCAATGCCGATGCTGTGGAGATGGCCGATCTCTTTCGTCAGGTCGGCGCGATCTTTGATCGCGTCGATCCGCTTCATCTCGTCTTGCAACGGCCGCGCGCGAGCGGCGTTGATGGCCGCTTCGTTCATCCCGCTGGCATAAAAGTCACCGACCTTTTGCACGTCGCTGGTGACAGCTTTCTCGCTTTTCGATTCACTCTCTTCCCGAGCTGCGGTTGCCGCGGCTTGCTCGGCGACTTCGTGCAGCGCGTCGTTGTTCTTTTCGATCAGCTCGTTGAAACTTCCCCAGCGCGAATATTCCGGTGGCACCGGATTGTTCTTGATCCAGTTCCCGTTGCCGTAGAGATAGAAATTGTCTCCGGGTTTGACCGAAGTATCCATGTTGGCGGGATCGAGCGGCGGCGGATTTTTTTTGAGCGACTTCCCGGCGTCGGCCGCGGGTCCCGGACTCGACTGCAATTGAGCGTTCAAGGCGACTGCACCCAGCAGGCTGACGACGGTACAAAGAACTTTTTTTATCATAACGACAGGGAGCATTACCCGGGGCAGCAGGCGCTGGCAAATCGGAGCCAGTTTGCGGCGGCCGACGATGCCAGGCATCTTCCGGGCTGACAATGCCGATTATGACGCGAAGACCTAATCGCATCGGCGACTCTGTACCAGCCGCCATAACCGAGGTGTGCCAAATTTATGCCGAATTGGCCGCGCGTCCGGTGGAGCGGCACTGCCTGCGGCGAACCGAGTGCTGCCAGTTCAAACTTACAGGGCAAACGCCTTACCTGACGAAAGGTGAAGCGCTCGTCGCCGCGCGCGCCCTCCGCACCACTGGGCGCAAACAACTGCCCGTCGCGATTAACGGCGCGTGCCCAATGCTCGAGGCGGCATCGGGCCATTGCCTGATTTACGCCGACCGTCCCTTTGGCTGCCGCACGCACTTCTGCGCCGCCGCGGGCGGAGCGATGGCGCGGCGCGACGTCGTGGATTTGATTCATCGGCTGGAGAGGATTGATTCGCAACTGGGCGGCGACGGTCCACGCAAGCTTCCGGGCGCGGTGGCAGCGGCTTGGCGCGACCTCGCCTAACGAGTCGCTAATGGGAAGCGGCCCCGTTCGTTTGCATCGAGGCCCGACATAGCAAGCGCAGGTAAGGCCATCTTCAGGCCGCCCGACGGGTGGGCGCCTTGGTTTTCCGCTTCTTTTTGCCCTCGCCCTCCGCTTGCGCCAGGCTCTCCTGGAGAACGGCAACGAGGTCGATCACCTTCGCCGACGGCTTCTTCGGCTTTGCTTTTTCCTCGATCTCTTTCCCGCCCAATTCCACCTTCTCCTCGATCACTTCCATGAGGGCATCGCGGTAGTCGTCTTTGTATTTCTTCGGGTCCCATTCGGCACTCATGCTCTCGACCAACGCGTTCGCCATCTTCAGCTCGCGTTTCCCCGGCGCCGATGATTTCTTGGGCACGTTTAATTTTTCCGCATCGGCCAGTTCCTCCGCAAAGTGCATCAGCTCGAGCACGAGCGCATGCTTGAGCGGCTTGAGCCCGGCGAGGTACTGGCGCGTCTTGATGATGACTTTGGCGATCCCGACTTTTTTCGTTTTCGCGAGCGTTTCACGAAGCAGGACATAGGCTTTGTCGCCTCCTTTTTGCGGCTCGAGATAGTACGGTTTGTAAAAATACATCGGGTCGATCTCCTCGATATCGACGAAGTCCTGGATATCGACCGTCTGCGTCGCTTCCAGGTCGACCCGCTGAAAATCTTTCTCGCTCAGGACGACAAACTTCCCTTTCTCGTATTCGTAGCCTTTTACGATCTTGTTCCACGGCACTTCCTTTCCGTCCTTTTCCGCGACCCGCTTGTAGTTCACCGGGCTCAAATCGCTCTCGCGCAGGAGCCGAAACTTCAAGTCCTCGCGGCGCGTCGCCGGATAGAGGGCGATCGGGATGTTAACGAGTCCGAAGCTGATACTGCCTTTCCAAATCGCACGCATTCATGATGGAATCGTAGGGCAGGGACTGATTGCGCGGCTCTCGGAGAGAGAGGGAAACGGCGTGCACCGTGGCGAGGTAGTCGGGGGATCGCCCAGCGCTCGGTCAGCCGCGCTGACATTTCGCCCGCGCCCACGGGATATAGAGCTGACCGGGAAGTTCGGCGGGTGCCGGCGTCCTCCAGACGGGCTGACCGGATGAAAGGGGCGCCCATTTCCTGCGATGAAGTTTCTCTCTCGTTAGGCGGCAGCCGCGGCCCTGAGTTTTTCAACCCCGATCCCGCGAAGCTCGAAAAGCCGGATCAAAGTTTCCTCGATCAAATTGTTCGGGCAGGAGGCGCCGGCGGTGATTCCGACGACGACTGGCCCTGCTGGCAACCAGTCATGGGCCACGACCTCGCGCCGTTCATGCAGGTTGTAATGCCGGATTTCCCTGTCGGAGAGCAGCCGGCTGGCGTTGAGCACGAAATAGGTAGGCAGCTTTTCCTCGCCCATCTCTGCGAGATGCGAAGTGTTCGAGCTGTTGTAACCGCCGACGACGAGGAGCAGCTCCATTTTAACGGCGAGCAGTTCGCGCAGCGCATCCTGCCGTTCCTGCGTGGCGCCGCAAATCGTGTCGAAGAAGCGGAAATTTTTCGCCGCCAACTCGGCGCCATCGCGATCGGCGATCGCTTTCTGGATGCGGCGCTGCACTTCCTCGGTCTCGCCCCGGAGCATGGTTGTCTGGTTCGCCACTCCGATCGTGCGCAGATGAATGTCCGGATCAAAACCGGCCGAGTAGGCGCCTTTGAATTTCTCCAAAAACGCCGCTTTGTCGCCGCCGTGGCGAATGTAATCGCAGACGTAATCGGTGTCGGCCAACGTGAGGACGACAAGGTAATGCCCCTTGCCGTCGCCGAGGGCGCGCGAGCTGGTCGCCTTGGTTTCTTCGTGCTCGGCCTTGCCGTGAATGATCGAGGTGGCGGATTCGCTGGCGTATTTGCGCACTCGTTTCCAGACGCTCATGACGTCGCCGCAGGTCGTGTCCACGATCTGGCAGCCGCGATCCTTGATCTGCTGCAAAATAGAAAGCTCGGTCCCGAAGGCGGGCAGAATGACAACGTCATCGGGCTCGAGCTCCGAGATATCGGCCTGTTTGTTGTTGCCCGTGAGATTCTTGATGCCTAACGATGAGATCTGCTCGTTAACCTCCGGGTTGTGAATAATCTCGCCGACGATAAAGAGCCGGCGATCCTGGAAAACCTTGCGCGCCGCGTAGGCGAGATCGATCGCGCGTTCGACCCCGTAACAAAATCCAAACTGCTTGGCCAGCCGCACGGTCAGGTCTCCGACGGAGATGATCCCGCCATTGCGGCGGACCTGATCGACGATGTCGCTGCGATAATGTGACTCGACCTGTTCCTGCACGGCCGACATCACCTCCGGGGTGCGGAGGTTGACTTTGTTGCGCGCGGTCGTGCCGCTGGAGATGAGGTTCGCGCTCACAAGCGCTACTGTCGCCGCCGAAGGGCGAGGTCGCAACTCGTTAGCCGCGGTGGCCCTGCCTATTCGACCAGCAATGGGCCGGCTGGTTTCTGGAATCCGGCAGCGGTCACCATGAGACGCGGGTCCGGATCGGGCGCCTTGGAGTCGTCGACACGCGTCACGCTCGGCCCAAGGGTCGCGTCTTCCGGCATCGAATTCGCGATGTGAACGGGCGTCCCAATGCGGACAAGGGCAAAGAATTTGGGTGCAGCCTCACCGTGCAAACGGACACAGCCGTGGGTGCGCGGATAAGGGTGCACGAAACCCTGATGAAACCCATAGGCGGGCGCAAACTCGCACCAGTAACCCATTGGATAACCGACATAGCGTCCGGGGACATTCGCGCCCGCGTCAGCAGGTACTACGCGCTCGCCCTGCACGCGGTAACCGTAGGAGCCGGAGCGTTTGTTCTCGATCTTGTTGTAAATTCTAAAATTCCCTTTCGGCGTGGGCTTGTTAGGCAAGCCGACCGAGACGGCCGCAGCCATCAGACATCGGTCTCCTTCCATGACATACACGTTCTGTTTCGAAAGGGAGAGATCGACCCGCACTTTGGAAGGATCATGCGGCTTGCGGGCGGTGACATGATAGGCTCCGGACAACTGCGGCATGGTGGTGCAACTCGTGAGCAGTGTCAGCGCGGCCAATGGTACCAAAAGCAGGAGGCGGAAAATGAAACGCATACGTGCCCAACTGGAGAGCGTATCAGCGGTTGTTTGTCAACCGTGCGCTCAATCGTTAGGCAAATCCAAATAGACGAGAAGGCCGCTCTCACGAGCGCATCGCGGAGCGGCCTGTAACAGCGGTCGACATGGCGCCGCGAATTTCTACTAGTGGTCTTTGTGGTAGTTGATGAGGCCGAACAAGCCGTGCTCTTCTTCCACGATTCCTGCTGTGAAGTAGACCGTTTGACCGATAACGTGCAGTGCCCAGAGCTCGTCCTCCCGCAGCGGTTTCCCGTTTGGCTGCGACATTGCTCCGAGCAGCGCCCCAGTCCCAATGTCATAGCCGTGGATTTTGCCGTCGCCGAAGTTCCCCACCAGCAATGCGCCGGTCAGAGGTCCGAAACCGTCGCTTGGCGCGAGTGCCAGCCCCCAGGGCGAGTTGAGTGCCCCCCGCGTGACGAGACGATTGATGAAATTGCCATCAGCATCGAAAACGCTGACGAAGCCGTGACCCGGCCCGGGCACGTCGTCCTCGCGGTCGCGGTCCTGTTTGGCATAAGTCACGTAGATGAGGCCGTTAATGTTCTCGATCCCAAAGGGAGCGTAGCCGCTCGGGATGTCGGGATCGACGAAGGCCTCGTCGTCTTCGATCTCGGCAAAGGTGTCGTCGTAAATGCTCACCTTGCCTTCATGGAAATTGGTCACGAAAAGACGCATGCCGCTTGATGATGTACCCAGAGCAGCGCCTTTATAGACTGAACCCTCGTCGCCATCGTCCACCGCGATGATTGCGTGGTCGGTCGCGACCGTAGGAGCCCAACCAGAGATGCTCCCATCTTCGCTCACGAATATGAAGACAGCCGGGCCCGAAACGCCGCCTTCGGAAACGATGAAGCCGGTACCGGAGTTGAAGACAATCCCGGTCGGATTGGCGCCGTCGGTGTTAGATGCGGACGCGGGAATGGTGACGATCAAACTCTGCGGCACGCCATTTTGATCGTAGAGAGTCGAAGTGCCGGTGCCGTTGTTCGCGACCCAGATGGTGCCACTGCTTCCCACTGCGATGCCCCAGCAATTGACGAGATTGAAGTCCGTCCGCCGGGCCGCGCCTGGGATGTCGGAGACCAAATTGGTCGCCCCGTAGGCGGCCCACGACTGGCTTGCGCTGAGAATCACAGCCATGAAAACACTGACCACGACGCCTACGCCGGCGAGCCGGCGGGACGGCTGACACGAGATTTCTCGCGAAGCAGAGGGTGTAATGCGCATAGTATTCCTTTCTTTTTTTGTTGGAGGTTAATGAACGACTGACAAAGAAGCGTCTGCCCCGCCCGAGGCGGCTCAAGGCGCAATCAGTAACAGTTCTGTTACTCGCCATCGCCATCGCCGGCGCCAGCCCGCATTCTCCCGGTGACTCAGGAATCAGCGCCGGTTTCCGCGAGTAACCGATCGAAACCCGGCACGGGCCGCGCGTAGAACGGATAGGGGCGCGTCGCGTTGGTAGGCCGAAAGCGCCAGTATTTGTACATCCAAAGCCAGGGCGAAGGATTTCGCCTAACGACAGGCTCGAATTGATCCCAGCAAAGCTGCGCGATTTCCTGATCGGTCGCGCCGGTGGGGATCTCGAGCTTCGGATGAAAGACGACCCGGCACCGACCGCCCGGGAGCGGCTCCTGGTGCACCGGAACGATCGGCAATCCTGTGCGACGATGCAGCCATGCGTGCGCGAAAGTCACCGGCATCTTCATCCCGAGACAATCGATCGCCACCGTCGGCTGCTGCGGATGAAGCGTGAGATCGACCAGAATCGCGGCCGTACCACCGCGCCGCAGAGTTTTATACAGCCGTACGATCCCGCGTTCGCGCGCCACCATCTGGTGGCCAGATTGCTGGCGCAGTTTGTTAAAAATCGGATCGAGCCGCGGATTTTTGAATTCCTGTGAAATGATGGTGGCGCGCAAGCCGGCGTAGCCGGCGGCCAAACTAAACCACTCAAAATTTCCATAGTGGCAGGCGGCTATAATGCAGGGTCCGGTTGGGCCGACCGTGCGGGCAAATTCATCCCAGCCGTCGAGATCGATCAGCTTCCGATAATTTTCCGCCGATACGCGCGGACTCCAGAAGAGATCGATCATGGTGCTGGCAAATTGCTGATAAGATTGGCGCGTGATCCGGGCCCGTTCCATGGCCGAATAACGCTCGCCAAAAGCGGCTTCCAGGTTGCTCAGGGCAACGCGACGGCCCGCCCCATCGAGCCGGGCGGCAAGTCCTCCGGCGATTTGTCCGAATTGCACGGCCACCGGGCGTGGCAGGCGCGGAACGAGGAATGCCAGCAGGCGCAGGCCGAGAAATTCCAGATAATAGCGGAGCGATTTCCAGCGTGACCTCATGACTGGGCGAATATCGTTAGGCAAAAGCGCATGCAGGTTATTCCAGAGCGGCCGAGGGCGGGTTCGTTGACTTGGTGGAGTTTGATTTTACTTTGGCGCTGGCTCGCGCCAGCCGCGCTTCGCATCGTGAAATACGTCCTTTTTGTCTGTACCGGCAACATTTGCCGCAGTCCCATTGCCCTGGGACTTTTCCGCCGTCTCCTCGGCAATCGCAAGGATATCGCGGCCGACGCCGCGGGGGTGCACGCGGTCCGCGGACAGCCGCCTAGTGTGCACGGAGTCGAAGTCCTGCGGAAACGCGGCGTCGATATCTCGGGTTTTCGGAGCCAACCGCTCACTGCCACGCTGGTCGACTGGGCAACGCACATTTTCGGCATGACCGGCGCCCATCTCGAGACGATTCACCTTCTCTTCCCGCAAAGCGCCGACAAGACTTTCCTTCTGCGTGAATTCGAAGAACCCGGCGCCACGCTTTGGCGCGATCTGGCCGACCCGATTGGGCTCGGTCGGGAGGTTTACGAGGAATGTGCCGAGAGCATTGAAAGGGCTTTACCGAGCGTCCTGGCCTACGTAGAACAAACCGAACTTGCAGTTCCCCATTCACGCGGGAGTTCTGCTCCTCGATCCACCATCGGAAATATGCCTCATCATCTCGAATCCGACGCGAGCGGCGGTGCCGACATTTCCTCCGGCAACGCGCTCCGCAAAGTCGATCCGGAAATCCGTGACGCCATTGTCGCGGAAGAACGCAGGCAACGCGAAAATATCGAACTGATCGCCTCGGAAAATTTTACCAGTCGTGCCGTGATGGAGGCGCAAGGCTCATGCCTGACGAATAAGTACGCTGAAGGTTATCCGGGGAAACGCTGGTACGGCGGCTGCGAAAATGTGGACGTCGTCGAGCAGCTCGCGATCGATCGCGCTTTGAAAATCTTCGGCGCCGAACACGTCAACGTGCAGCCGCACAGCGGCGCCCAGGCCAACATGGCAGTCTACTTTGCCGCCATCAAACCGGGCGATCGCATCCTGACGATGAACCTCGCGCACGGTGGCCACCTCACCCACGGTCATCCGGCGAATTTTTCCGGCAAACTTTACGAAGTGACGCATTACGGCGTCGATCAGGAGACCGAACAGATCGATTATGATGCACTCGCGAAACAGGCGGAGGAAGTTCGCCCGGCGATGATCACGGCAGGCGCTTCAGCCTATCCGCGCTTCCTCGATTTTCCGCGTCTGCGCCAGATTGCGGATGCGGTTGGCGCAATCCTTTTCATCGACATGGCGCATATCGCCGGCCTCGTCGCTGGCGGCGAACATCCCAGCCCGATTCCGCACGCGCATTTCGTTACCACCACGACGCACAAGAGCATGCGCGGACCACGCGGGGGGATTGTGCTGTGCCAGGAAAAATTTGCAAAAGCGATCGATTCGTCAGTCTTCCCCGGCGTTCAGGGCGGACCGCTCATGCATGTGATCGCGGCCAAGGCGGTCTGTTTCCACGAGGCCCTCCAACCGGCCTTCCGCGAGTATCAACGACAGGTCGTGATCAACGCCAAAGCGCTGGCCGCCGGTATCGCGAAACATGGCTACCGGATCGTCTCCGGCGGGACGGACAATCATCTCATGCTGGTCGATCTGCGGCCGAAAGAAGTGAACGGCAAGGTCGCGCAGGAAGTGCTCGATCGCGCCGGGATCACAGTAAACAAGAACGCGATTCCGTTTGATACCTATCCGATTTTCAAACCGGGCGGCATCCGGCTCGGTACGCCCGCAGTGACAACGCGCGGAATGAAAGAAGAAGAAATGCTCGAGATCGCGGACCTGATCGCGGCGGCGCTCGCCGCGCGCGAAGACGAGCGTGCGATCGGCAACGTGCGCCAGCAGGTCCAACAACTGACGAGAAAGTTCCCGCTGCCGGGCTGATTCGTCTCGTCGTCCGGACGGGGCGGATCGTTGGTGGAATGGTCTCGCCCGTCACACTCGTTAGGCACGGCGTTGAAAGTTCGCCGTTATTTCTCCACTGTCACAAAGTGTGCCTGGATCTTCCCGCTGATTTGTCCCGTGCCAAAGCGCTCGGCGATTGCTTTGGCGGCAACCACGGTGGCGTCGCTGAGAAGCGTTGGATCACGCTCCTCGATTTCGCTGCGCATCGGCGTTCCCTGGCAATAAGCCAGGGCCGGGATGCGGGCCGACCTGGCCTCGCTTCGCGCCGCGAAGGTTTCAATTTCCGGCAGGGCCGTAAATCCCGCCTCGACCAGATCCCGCTCGATCGTTGTCCGGTCATGATAGCCATGCGGGACGCGCGCGTGATAGCGCGGCGGATTCGCTGGAAACAATTTCGCCAGCGCCGTTGTCACCGTGTCGATGAATTCGTTCTCTTCGATTCGGTCCCACGTGTTGAAAACAAAAACACCGCCCGGACGCAGGACGCGGCGCACCTCCGCAAAGGCCTTTGCCTTATCAGGAAAAAACATCACCCCACACTGGCAGATCACCGCATCAAACATCTCGTCGGAGAAGGGGAGTGACATCGCGTCTGCCTGCCGCCATTCCACCGGCCGCTTTGTTCCGACGAATTTCGCCTGTTCCAACATCGGTTCATTCAAATCGGTCGCGATAATCGACACGCTCTCCGGCAGGATGGAAGTCATCGCGCGGGTGACGACGCCGGTACCGGCCGCGATCTCTATTACGTTGGAAAGCTTTCGCCCGCTCAAGCGCTTCACCAGCTCGTCCGCGCAATGTACGAAGACCATCGGGACGAAATACATCTCGTACAGTTTGGGAATCGAACCGTCGAAGGTAGCGTCACTTTCTGAAATGCTCATGGCGTTGCAATCCGAAGCTGATGCTGCTTAATCTGGAAGCAGATGGGTGGCATGGGTAATCGCACCCCCGGCCCGCAGAGATGCAGAAACCATCGCCGCCTCGATCAGCTCGGCATCCGTCGCGCCGGCTTTGCGCGCATTGGCCGCGTGAACATCGATGCAGTAGGGGCATTGCGTGGTGAGTGCCACTCCGACTGCTATCAGTTCCTTATATTTCACCGGAATAGCTCCTTCCGCGACGGCCGCCTTATCGAAAGCCCAAAACGCTTTCATAGCATCGGGCGCGAGACCACTCATCTTCCTTAGTTTGGCGAGGTTTTGCTTATTATACATTCATGAGTCTTAGCTGACCTCACAGGTTTTGGAAAGATCGCAATGCGACCTCGACGGGCGATTTCGTAACGCCGGCCTGCGATCCTAGTCACCCCTGTCGTGCTAATGGCCGGGTCAGGCAGGTTGGGCCACCACCGCCTTTCAGGCTGATTTCACTTCCCTCATACGTTAGGACGCTGGCTCCGGCGGCTTCCAGTCTCGCGAGGGTAATCGGGTTGCCGTCCAACAGGACGCAGCGGCGCGGGCCGATCGCCAGAACATTAGCGCCCATGCGCCCGAACTCTTCGTCTGGAACTTCGATCAGCGTCTCGCCTCTTGCCAGGAGCTGTTCGCGAAAAGGAACCGGCAACAGGGGCGAATAGACAACGGCCAGATCGCTATCGACCGGACTGATGATCGACATGAGATGAAAGACATCCTCCGCGCCTCGCCAATGAGGCAAAGAAACGGTGATGAACTCGTCCACACTATCGCCGAGCAAGGCGCGGAACTGGGCGATGCCAGCGTCGTTGGTGCGATAGCCGCGGCCAACCGCGATGGTGCGTCCATCCAGCCAAACGACGTCGCCGCCTTCCAGCCGGCCGGGTGGCTGGATCGTGCCTAGAATCGGGTAATCGAGCGCGCGCAGCGCTGCAGCGAGCGCGGCCGGTTCACCCTCGCGTTGCGGCTTGCCCATGTTGCAAAGAATCACACCGCGGTCGCAAACCACCGCCGGGTCTCTGACATAAATCGAATCGAGACCGATGTCTTCTGCTTGAGGCAGCACGTTGATCTCGCAACCCGCGGCGCGCAGAAGCGCCAGGAAGTTTTCGTATTGGTCGAGGGCCCGCGCGAAATCCGGGGGGGCGGTGAAGTTCAGCGCCTGCCACTGGGCGGCGATGGCTTCCGGTCCTTGAAAGGCATCGCGCGCGTGCTTCACGATCAATCGCTGGATGAGGCCGACTTCCGATTGACTGGTCATGTTCGGGGTGGCGCCCAACCGATTGGACCGCGATAGCTGCAGGAAATGCAGAGCCCGAGATGTTCGATATCTGGGTCATATTCGCGGCGTTTGACCCAAAGCTTTAACTCATCCCGGAAAAGCGCTAGCTCACAATCATAGCAGGCTGGAATTTCGTCCGCATAACCTGCATAAGTGACAATGCGGGTGCCGGGCGGCATCGCCCCCAGTTGCGTAGCTACATGGTGATTGGATCGCTTAAAAGGAAGCGGAGAGAGAGGCACCGCAGCGTCGATTTTGTGTGCACGAGCCATATTTTCCTCAAACGGATTGTAGACATAAAAGGCGTCGTAGCGGTCGAACGCGGCTACCACAAAACTTGGCCGGACCGCAGCCCACATGCAAAACGCACTCCCCGGCACCGTCACCAGGAGCCTGGCTGCTTCCGCTGCCACCCGTACTGGCGTCCAGTGTTGAGCAGACAGTTTCCGAATTTTGGACGGGAAGATCTGATCGAAATTTTCGTCTTCGACGGACCGTGTCTCCGTTTCAGCGGACTCTGTCTCCATCGCCCGAGCGTGCGTCGACGTGGCAGAATAGGGAAGCGGGAAAACCAAGGATCGAAACTTGTTGTGCCCGCGGTGCCGGGTTTGTAGGCTGACTTCGAATTGCCCGCGCCGCGGCGTTCCCTGGCCGCCAGGGCTCAACCAAGGAGAAGATAACACCATGAGCAACACTTATGTTCCAATGATCAGTTCCGGCACTGCCGGCCCTCTCGGCGTCCTGCATCTCCCGCGTCTCTGGCAAAAGGTCTCGCTGGAATCGCAGGGGAAAATCGCGGCCGGCTATCCCGGGATGGGCCGGGGCTATGACGCCATGACTTGCGCCGCGCTCGGCCTCGACGAAGCGGCGGTTCAAGATTACATCGGGCAAAAGAAACCGACTTACCCGCAGTTTGAAGCTTGGGTGAAACAAAACGCCAAGTCGCTGAACAAGGATGCCATCGAGAAGCACAACGCGGCGGTGCGCGGTTATATTCACGACGACGAGACGCGCAAAAGCATCCTTGGAAATTGCAACCTGCCGGATGATGCCTCCGCGCCGCGGGACGCCGTCAATCTCAATAACCTTGACGACTGGCATGAGTTTCATCAAGCCGTCTTGAGATAGCCCAGCGGGACTCATGTCGGCCTTTCGCAAGACGACCGAGACGTTCACGGCTGGCGCGCGGACGCTGCCACAACGCTACTTCATCGGGCCGGAGATTTTCGCCCAGGAACAGGCAAAGATTTTTGGCCGGCAATGGATGTTGGTTGGACACCAAAGCGAGATCGCGGGGGTGGGCGATTTCCTGGTCGCGACCGTGGCTGGAGAGAGTCTGATCGTGCTGCGCGATCAGCGCCTGACGGTGCGCGCGTTTTACAATGTTTGCCGGCATCGCGGGACGCGTTTATGCGAGGCGCCGACCGGGCGCCTGCGCGCGATTCAATGTCCCTATCATGCCTGGACCTATGCGCTCGACGGCCGTCTGACCGGCGCACCGCACATGGACGAAGCGCCGGATTTCGAGAAGAGTGATTACTCCCTGCACGCCGTACATCTGGTCTTATGGGAAGGATTCATCTTCGTGAATCTGGCAGCGAGTCCGATACCCGCGGCGGAATGGTTCGCGCCGCTGGCTTCAAAGTTTGCGCACTGGAACCTGCCGCAACTGCGCTCTGCCCGGCGGATGGAGTATGATGTGCGAGCGAACTGGAAGTTGATCTTTCAGAATTACTCGGAGTGCTACCATTGTCCCGGCGTGCATCCGGCCCTGGCGAAGATCTCTCCTTACGATTCGGCCGAAAACGATCTCGCGGAAGGACCCTTTCTCGGCGGATTCATGGAGATTTCCAAAGGCGCCAGCCTAACGATGAGCGGAAAAGCCTGCGCGCGGCCGTTGGGTGAGATCCAGGGCGAAGATCAGCATCGCGTTTTCTATTACTCTATTTTTCCCAACATGCTTCTGAGCATGCACCCGGATTATGTCATGGTGCACCAACTCTGGCCGCAGTCGATAGAACAGACGCTCGTGCAGTGCGACTGGTTCTTTCATCCCCAAGCGGCCGAGGTGGGTGCGCCCGGCTACCACTACGACCCGGAGGACGCGGTCGCGTTCTGGGACATGACGAACAAGCAGGATTGGCACGTCTGCGAACTGAGTCAGCAGGGGATTGCCTCCCGCGCTTATCGACCTGGCCCCTATTCGCCGCGCGAAAGTATCCCGGCGGCGTGGGATAGGGAGTATCTGCGATTTATGAGTGAAGCGTGAATGCGGCGACGGACTTTCGTATTCCTCCAACCGAGTGACTTCAAAGTTCGTCCCGGCAAGATCCGGGCACCGGCGGGCAAACGCCCACCCTCCCCGCGAGAGATACCGCAATTGCGGATCGAGGGCACTTACCCGCCGGCCATCGCGCCGACGATGAAGAACGGTTCGCTTCCATTGGCGATCGCATCGGGCAGAGGCGAGTCGGGTGATTCGTGCGAAAAATCTTCGCCACAGGCAAAGAATCTTACCAGCGCGCGTCGCTTTTGCGTGCCTTGATCGCGCACTGTTCCACGCAGGGTGGGGTAGGCGACTTCGAGCGCGTCGAGGATCGCGCGCTGCGTCACAGGGAAGGGGACCTCGAGCTTCACCTCATCATTCACCTTCGCCAGCGTGCGCAGATGGACGGGAAGCACGACTCGAATCATGGCAGTGTCTGGACTTCGACGGAAAGGACCGCAGGCAGGTCGCGCACAATCGCATTCCACGAATTGCCCGCATCGGCCGAGCCATAGACTTGGCCGCCGGTGGTGCCGAAGTAGATGCCGCATTCATCGAGCGCATCGACCGCCATCGCGTCGCGCAGCACGTTGACGTAGCAATCATTTTGCGGCAGACCCTTCGTCAGGGCTTCCCATTGATTGCCGCCAGTCCGGCTGCGGTAGACGCGCAGCTTTCCGTCCGGCGGGAAATGTTCGGAGTCGCTCTTGATCGGGACGACGTAGATCGTCTCGGGCTCGTGCGCATGGACGTCGATCGGGAAACCAAAATCCGAAGGCAGATTGTCGCTCACTTCATGCCACAGTTCGCCGGCGTCATCACTGCGCATCACGTCCCAGTGTTTCTGCATGAAAAGCACGCCCGGTCGCGAAGGATGCATCGCGATTCGATGCACGCAGTGCCCTACTTCGGCCATCGAGTCAGGAAGTTCATAAAGCGACTTCAATCCGTTGTTAATCGGCTTCCAGGACTTGCCGCCGTCATCGGTGCGGAACGCGCCGGCCGCCGAGATGGCAACGAAGATGCGCTCCGGATTTGTCGGATCGAGAACGATGGTATGCAGGCACATTCCGCCAGCGCCAGGCTGCCAGAGTTTTCCTTTCGCATCGCGCAGCGCGGGTAATTCCTTCCACGTCTTGCCGCCATCCATGCTACGGAAAAGGGCCGCGTCCTCCGCTCCGGCGTAGACCGTGTCGGGATCGGTCAACGACGGCTCGAAATGCCAGACGCGTTTGAATTCCCACGGATGTTGGGTTCCATCGTACCATTGATGCGTCCCCGGCGTACCCTCATAGACAAAGTCGTGCCCAACCGGTTCCCACGTTGCCCCGCCATCGTCCGATCGCTGGACCTGCTGACCGAACCAGCCGCTAGTTTGCGACGCATAAAGACGATCCTGATTCACTGGCGAACCCTTGAGATGATAAATTTCCCAGCCCGCAAAGTGCGGACCGCTTACCTTCCAATCCTTGCGTTTGCCGTCTGAGCTCAGGATGAAGGCGCCCTTCTTGGTCCCTACCAAAAGTCGTATTCCGCTCATAAATTTATTCCTAATGTGAAGGCGGCTGCGCGATCAAATCAATTGTGCTTCGTTGTGGGGCGAGACACTGCCCTGAGAACTCAACCGGCGGTATTGCAAAATTCAACCGCACTGATGCGACGCTCAACGGGTCTTGCACTTGTCCAGCCCGCAAACTGTAACTGATTCATCCGTTGTGTCGCGCTAGTCCGGAATCTCCGCCTCGACGAGCTTGCCGAGCAGGATAAGCGACTCCTGCCAGCCCAGATAACAAGCCTCAGCCGGGATGGCGCCCGGCACCCCCTCCTGGGTGATGCTTACGTCCGTGCCACAGGAAACTTCCTTCAGATCAATCGTCGTTTGGATCACGCCCGGCATGTTGGGGTCATCAAACTTGTCCGTGTAGCGGATATGCTCGTGCGGCTGCAATTCCAAATATTCCCCGCCAAAAGAGTGACTCTTGCCAGTGCTAAAATTCGTGAATGACATTTTGTAGCTCCCCCCGACTTTGGCCTCCATCTGGTGCACCGTGCAGGTGAATCCGTTAGGCGGAAGCCATTTCGCCATGGCGGCGGCCTCAAGGAACGCGCGATAGATTTTCTCGCGCGGGGCGCGAAGGACCCGGTGGAGTCGAATGGTACTGGTATCGTTCATATGTGGGTTGATGGTTGGTTAGTGTTTCAATGAGTTAACGAAGGAACCGGAATGTTTCGGACATTGGCCGTTCGGGAGCGATGCCGATGTGGTCATGCTTTGAGGGATGGCGACCTAAATTCATTTTGTCTCCTCTTGTTTGTACTCATCATGCCTTCGCCACCACTGGTAGGGCGCGGTCTGCGGGTAACCCGCCGGAGAATCTTCCCACTTTTCCTGCCGGCCCAGTGGCGTCAAATCGAGGAATGTCCAGACCGGGCCGAGCGTTTCCACTCCGCGATCTGCCGTAAAATAGGTGTGAAAGACTTGATCGCCGTCGCGCAGGAAAACACTCAGGCCGAAGGTCTCGCCCTCCTTTGTTGTAACACCGAAGTCCTGGTTAAAGTCGCTCCCGGCGGAGGAATACCAGGGGATATTCCAGCGCATGCGTCTCTGGTAGGCCTGAAGCTTCGCGAGCGGCCCGCGCGAGACGAAGACGAATGACGTGTCCCGCGCGTGAAAATGTGCGAGATGCGCGACCTGATCGGCTACCATCGAGCAGCCGGGACAGCCGGCGTTCGGCCACCCCTGCACATCGGGCGCAAACATGAAATGGTAAAGAAGCAACTGGCGGCGCCCCTCGAAGAGATCCGTCAGGCGAACTTTCCCTTTCGGTCCGTCGAAACGATAATCCTTCTCGACTCGCACCATCGGCAGTCGGCGGCGCTCCGCCGCGAGCGCGTCACGCCGGCGCGTTTCCGCTTTTTCCTTCGTCATCAGTTTGGCGCGTGCCCGCTTCCATTCCGCGCGGGTCACGATTTTCGGGAGGGCTTTCTTTTTTGTTTTTTTCATGGCGAAGGCTCCTGGTTGTCGCGAATCTTCAATCGAATCGAAGCCTTCGTAACAGTTTCGTTACGAAGGCAACCTTCCTCGCGTGCGGCAACGATCACATCTTGAAAGATTCGTGAGAAAGGAATCGCCAATGAAGACCAACTTGTCCAGCAACTACCAAAAATACATCCGGCAACTCGCAGCGCTTTCTGCATTTGCCTTCCTCGCCACGTCAGCGTTCTCCCAGACCTACACGATTACCGATCTCGGCACACTCGGCACAAACAGCCGCGGCACTTACAGTCAAGCCTTCTGTATCAACGCCAGCGGCCAGGTCGCGGGAGAATCCAGCGCGTCATCCAGCCAGATGACCGACCCGGCCTTTCTCTATAGCAATGGTCAGCTCATCAACATTGGCACTCTTGGGGGTGAATACGGCCAGGCCCGCGGCATCAACACCTCGGGGCAAATCGCCGGTTACTCCACTCTCGTGACCGGCTCCTATCGCGCGTTTCTTTACACTGGCGGCCAGATGATCAACATCGGCACGCTTGGCGCCGATTACAGTGTCGCCTACGGCTTGAATGACGCCGGCCAGGTGGTTGGCAACTCGGCCCATCTCGGCGGTCAGGACCACGCCTTTCTCTACAGCAACGGACAAATGACCGACCTGGGGACCCTCGGCGGCGACACCAGTAACGCCTATGGCATCAATAATCTCGGAGTCATCGCGGGTTATTCCTATAACTCCGCCGGTGACTTCCTTGGCTTTACCTACCAGAACGGCGTCATGACTGCGCTTGGCACCCTCGGCGGCAG
>Ga0070670_100001742_pt1 | contig 17720 bp, 16 predicted proteins | sample KBSS63metaG_FD_64665 | JGI IMG/M metagenome (GOLD analysis project Ga0070670, IMG submission 64665) | Switchgrass rhizosphere microbial communities from Kellogg Biological Station, Michigan, USA - KBS S6-3 metaG | ecosystem: Host-associated > Plants > Roots > Rhizosphere > Soil ... | reverse complement strand
CTCGGCGAAGGCCGGCGATACCGGCGAGATTCTCGCGCAGCGCATCGTCTGGTTCATGGAACGGCTCGGCGTGCCCAATGGCTTGAAAGCGGTGGGCTACACCTCAACCGACATCCCGCGCCTGGTCGAGGGCACCCTGCCGCAACATCGCGTGACGAAACTATCGCCGCGGCCAGCAGGCCCCGACGACCTCGCGGCATTGTTTGAGAGTGCGATGGTTGCCTGGTAAGGGGTTCACGGAGCGAGTTCACCATTTCATCAAGACGATATCGTTGGCCGTTTCGCCGCGGGAGATCGCCAGTCGTCCATCGTGGCTGACGCCGAAGAAGAAGATGTGATCGGCGTCGAAGTGCGTGAGCTGCGTCGACGGAGAGCCATCGATCGGGACACGCCACAGGTTGTCGACGTTCCCCTCGCCGCGTGCGGTGATGAGGCTCGTGCCGTTCGGGTCCCACTGAAACGTCTCCGACGCGGGAGCGGCCAGGGTTCGCAGCAGTGAACCGTCGCGCATCGAGAACAAGACCAGTCGCTCCGTGCCGTCGACGGTCCGATGCGCGGCGAGAAGGAGACCGTCAGGAGAGAGGCTGGGGGCGTGCGCGTTCGGCACGACGACCGATGCCTCGCCGCCGCGGGCCGCGACCTTCTTGATCGTTTCCCCGTCGGTGAACAGGATGGTCGAACCGTCGGCGGTACAGGTGGTCAGCGATAACGGGATATCGATCACGCGCCGCGGCGTGTCCGAACCGCTATCGAGCAGAAACATCGATGTCGTGGTACCGCCGATCGGCGCCAGATACCCGATGGCATCCGGCCCGCAGGGAAACGGCCGCAATGCCGACTGGCGATCGGCACGCAGCGGACGGACGTCAGTGCCATTCGCGTTGGCAATCCAGCCGACGCTGTACGAATCGACGTAGACGAGCCGGCCGTCCGCGCTCCACGCCAGGCCGCGAGAACCGTCGCTGCCTCCGCTGCCGACATGACGCACCTGGTCGGGTGTGTCCAGCGGAGCCACCCAGATGCCCGCGCGGCGAAACAGCTGCACGGCCGTCACCATCTTCGTTGGATCGCCCGTCAAAAAGTGGTAGTCCGCGAGATCGTTGGTGACACGTCTCACCCGGAGATCCGGATAGCCGACCTCGATGACCTGGTGACGGCCGGTCATCTCCCGGCCGGTCTGCTCCGCCGTCAGCAGAAACCCGCGGTTCGACGGAAGCCACAACACGCTTTCGATGTATCGCCATCCCGGCAGGTGGATCTCCTCGGAATGCTTGCCGTCTCGCGCGACCAGCCGCATGCCATCTACCATCGGCGATCCACCGGGCCACGCGATCGTCTGACCGTCCGGCGACCAGGCCGGCCGGCCCGGCGGGCAGTCGCACAGTCCGGTCGCGGTGAAGACGACGCGCGCATTCGTGCCGTCCGCGTTTGCGACGATCAGTTGAGGCTCGGTCAGCTTCCCGCGAATGTAAGCGAGCTCGCGGCCGTCCGGCGACACGCTGACCGCCGTCACGATTTCGTCGGCGATTTTCTCGACGACACCGCCAAACACGGCGACGCGGAGCAGCGCCGAGGGCCCTCTGGTGGTCAGATACAGGTAAGCGCTGTCGGTCGAGAACGCGATCCCGGCGTAGCGATACTTTCCCGCCGGAACTGCGGTGACGGTCGATTTCGTCTGGAGCTGCCGGACGTTCAGCGCGACGCCTTCGGGCATTGCCTCCGCGTACGCGGTGTACTTCCCATCTGGCGACAACGCCGCCATCGTGACGTCGCCTGACTCCGTCACTTGTTCCACAGACAGTGGCGCATCGCCGGTCTTCGCCGGCCGCTGCCGCCACAGGACGAACGCTGCGACGGCGATGACGGCGACGGCAATCGCGGCGGCCAGCAGCACCGGGCGTCGTGTCGCGGTCGCAGGCCGTGGTGGGACCTGCGGCGCTGTAGTATCGCGGGCGACCCGCTTCAGATCCGCTTTGAAGTCGGCCGCGCTCTGGTAGCGCAGCTCGCGATCCTTCTCGAGCGCGCGCAGGATGATCCGATCGAGTTCCGCGGGGATCCGCGGATTCAACGCCGAAGGCGCCACTGGATGCTTGTTGAGGATGCCGTCGAACATCACCGCGGCAGAAGCGCCGGGAAACGGCACCGCTCCCGTCACGAGCTCGTACAGCGAGGCGCCGAGCGAGAACAGATCGCTCCTCGCATCGATCGCGTCGCTGCGCGCCTGCTCGGGCGACATGTAGGCGATCGTTCCCAGAGTCGTCCCCGTATGTGTGTTGATGTCATGGGTCGCGGCCACCGGATCTGACATCCTCGCGAGGCCGAAGTCGACGAGTTTGGCCTCTCCGCGCGACGTCAGGAAGATATTCGCCGGCTTGATGTCGCCGTGCACGATTCCGCGCCGGTGCGCCGCATCGAGCGCGTCCGCGATCGACGCCACGACCGCGACCGCCTCCGCCACCGGCATCGTCGCGGATCGAAGCCGCGTCCCAAGCGTCTCCCCTTCGAGCAGCTCCATGACGAGGAACGGCGCACCGTCGTACTCGCCCACGTCGTAGACCGTGCAGATGTTCGGATGGTTGAGCGAAGAGGCCGCCCGCGCCTCGCGCTGGAAACGTTCCGCGGCACGCGGATCGTACGCCACCGAGGCGGTCAGAAACTTGATCGCGACATTGCGCCCGAGCCGCTGATCCTCGGCGCCGTACACGACGCCCATGCCGCCGGAGCCAAGCGGACCGATGATTCGATAGGGGCCGACGTCAGTCGCGGGCGCGAGCTGCATTGCGGGGAGCGGTAAGAATACACGTTTTGCGCTCGCAGGCGATGCTTGCCTGGTACGGGTTCACCGTCCACGCAGCCGCGCCATGACCTTGCGGGGATCGACCGATGGATGGAACCGGCGCGCCGCGGGCGACTGCAAGTACAGGATCGAGCCCGCCGACAATACGCCCAGAAGCCACGAGTGGATTCGGATCGCACGCAGGATCTCGCAGGACAGGAAAACGTAGACGGAGAATCGCGCCCGCTCGTGGCGGCGCAGCATCAACGCCCCGACGACCGGCGCAATGATGAAGTAGACGAACGCGTCCCACGGGTGGCGGCTGCCGAAGTTGAGCCAGTGCGTGTTGAAAGACAGCGCCAAGGTATGGATCAGCGGGCTGGACAGCAGCACGACGGTCAGCAGCCAGAGGCCGGCCGGTCGCTGCATCCCGTCCGTGCTGTCAGGTTCCATCGGGAGAGTGTACGTCAGGCGATTGGCATGCTTGGAAGCGATGGGGGCGACAGCGATGGGGCTTGACGCGCCGGGTTAGGGAGTAGAATCCCTGGCACCCTTGCGGAGCATCAATGTCGAACGATCATGATTCGCCCGAGCCGGGTTCCGAACCGCTACCCGCGATCAGTCGCAGACGGTTCAACACGGTGGCCGCCGGCGCCGCATACACGGTGCTCAATCCGTTCGAGGCGTCGCCGGCGCCAGGAGACCTCTGTGAAATGAGTGCCGTCGAACTGGCGGCGAAACTGGCTCGCAAGGAAGTCTCGGCGCGCGAGGTCATGAGCGCGCATCTGGCTCGGATCGAACGCGTCAATCCAAAGGTCAACGCCATCGTGACGCTCGTGGCCGAACAAGCAATGGCCGGCGCAGCCAGGGCCGACGAGGCGATCATGCGTCGGGAGTCGATCGGCGTGCTGCACGGCCTCCCGGTCGCGCACAAGGATCTCGTGGACACCGCAGGCATTCGGACGACGTTTGGATCGCCGTTCTATCGCGATAACGTCCCGTCGCGCGACGCACCCATCGTGACGAGGATCCGAGCCGCCGGCGCAATCACCGTCGGCAAGACGAACACGCCGGAGTTCGGCGCCGGCTCACAGACCTTCAACACCGTGTTCGGGGCGACACGAAATCCGTACGCCCTCACGAAAACGTGCGGTGGCAGCAGCGGCGGCGCGGCGACCGCGGTGGCCGCGTGCATGCTGCCAATCGCCGATGGCAGCGACACTGGCGGCTCGCTGCGCAACCCGCCCGCGTTCTGCAACGTCGTCGGGCTCCGACCATCGCCCGGCCGGGTGCCGAGTGACGCCACGTCGTGGTCGCCGCTCTCGGTGAGTGGACCGATCGCGCGGAGCGTTGCCGATGTCGCGCTGTTCCTGAGCGCGATCGCAGGACCTGATCCGCGAAGCCCCCTCTCGATCCAGGAAGATCCCGCGCGGTTCCGGGCGCCGCTCGGGAACGACTTCAAAGGCGTTCGGGTCGCCTGGTGGCGCGACCTTGGTGGTATCCCGTTCGAGCCCGAGATCCGCCGGGTTGTCGATGGCAATCGGAAGGTCTTCGAGGATCTGGGCTGCATCGTCGAGGAGGCGGAGCCGGATTTCACCGGTCTCGACGCAGCGTTCCCGGTGCTTCGCTACGTCGCCAATCATTCCCGCTACGCACCGCTCGTCCGTCAGCGGCCGGAGTGGGTGAAGGACACGATCAAATACGAAGTGGAACAGGCGGAGCGAGCGACGGGGGCGGACGTCAGCCGGGCGCTTGCGCGACAGGCACAGATGTTCAACCAGAGCCGCGGGTTCTTCGAACGATATTCGTATTTCATCCTGCCAGTGACGCAGGTCGAGCCGTTCGACGTCACCACACCGTATCCGGCTCAGATTTCGGGTACGGCAATGACCACCTACATCGACTGGATGCGATCGTGCTGGTACGTGACCATGATGTCGAATCCGGCGATTTCCGTGCCGGCGGGATTCACGGCCACCGGCCTCCCGGTCGGCTTGCAGATTGTCGGGCGCCATCGGGACGAGGTGAGCGTCCTGCAGCTCGCGCACGCGTTCGAGCAGGCCACTCATCATGGGAGACGGCGACCGGCGCTGACCGAATAGGACTCGACCCGGACGAGGTCACTGCGGCTGTCCGCCGGCAAATCGCTTGAAGAAGCTGTTGTCGTTCCATCGCGGGCGCGCGGGATCGTCCGCCACGCGCCGCAGCAGGCCGAGGATCACGCGGTCGAAGTTCGCCGCGCCTTCGACATCGACCGGCTGTTTCAGATCGTCGTTCGGCTTGTGATAGACGTCGCGCACCCAATCGCGGCGGATCTTCTCCTCGGGTGAGCCGAACTCGTAGCCGAACTTGAAGGCGAGCGACGGAATCCCGCGTCTGATGAAGCTGTACTGATCGCTGCGGATGAAGCGGTTCTGCTCAGGCTCGCGATCGGTCTGCACCTCCACGCCCTGCTGTTTCGCGGCTTCGCGTACCCGATCGCCCAGCGACGACTCGGTCACCCCCTGTACTTCGATGACCTTGAGCGGATAGAGCGGGAGGAACATGTCGAGGTTGATGTCGGCGACGATCCGGTCGAACGGCACCGTCGGATGCGCGACGAAGTATTTCGAGCCGAGCAGCCCCTTCTCTTCGGCGGTCTCGGCCATGAAGAGAATCGAGCGCTTTGGCCTTGCGCCGGATTCCTTCAGCAGCCGCGCGATCTCGATCACCGACGCGATTCCCGACGCATCGTCCATCGCCCCGTTGTAGAGGGTGTCGCCGTTGACGGCGCGACCGACGCCGACGTGATCGAGGTGCGCCGACATGACGACGAATTCTTCTCGCAAGCCGGGATCGGAACCGTCATAGATCCCGATGACGTTCTCGGAATCGACCGGCATGCGTTTCACGGCCGCCTGCGCGCGCAGTGTGACCGGAAGGACAAAGCGCGGCAGCGCTTTCTTGTCGGCGATCAATCCATCGAGCTCGCCGAGCGTATGACCGCTTCCGTCCAGGAGCTTCTCCGCGCCCCGTCTTGTGAGCATCAGGGACACCACCTGTCCGGCCTGATCCTGCAGATCGCGATCGGCGAGGACGACCGCCCTCTGCGGCATCTGTGCGCCGCCGCGCCCGGCTCCGGCGCCCTGCTGGGATGGAGGAGCATTCCCTCTCGCAGCCCCGGCGTCGTCCGCGGCTTCCGCCGGCATCGTCCCGGCGGGCGGCCGCGGGTTGGGAAGCGTCGCGATGCCGATGGCGCCAGCCTTCTTCAACACGGCCCAGCGTTCGCCGGCCGAGCCGGCGTGCGATTTCACGTTGTCCGACGCGTCGAAGGGAGCCATCGCATTCACGTAAACGGCGATCTTGCCGTGCAGGTCCAGATCGGCAAGATCGTCCCAGCTCGCTTGCGGGACCGACAACCCGTAGCCCACGAACACCATCGGCGCGTCGATGGTTCCGTCGAGCTCGCCGCGCGCGCTCATCGTCGCGTCCTCGCGCAGGATCAGCGGTTGTTCCTCGCCGTTGCGCACGAGCGTGAGCTTGGATTGTTCCGGAATGAGAACGCGGGACTCGAACTTTACCGGCTGACGATAGCCGGCAATCCCGCCGGGCCTGAGCCCGATCTCCTTGAATTGCTGTTCGACGTAGGCCGCGGCCTTCTCGAAACCGGGCGACCCGACGTCGCGCCCCTCCAGCGCGTCGGAGGCGAGATACTCGACATGGCCCCACCAGCGTCTACCTTCGGCCGTCGGATCCTGCAGCGCCAGCGCGGCGGCGAAGGCGAAGGCGAGCGAACGGGCCATCACTGCTGGAGCACCGACAGGAAGAAGGCTTTCATCGCCGCGGCGTAATACACCCCGTACTTTGCAAACGTCGCCTTCGTCGTGTCGTCCGGCTTCCAATCGAAGAACGCGTGGCTCGCGCCGCCGACCTGCAGGTACTCGGCGCGCTGACCAGCCTTGACCAGCGCCTCGACGAATTCCTTCACCGCCGCGTCGGTGATCAACGGGTCGCGCGTGCCACGCACGAGAAACTGCGGAACGGATCGCTCGGTCGCTGGGGGAATATGGCTGAGCGGCGCAATCGCCTCTTTCCAGGTTTCATCGGCCGCGGGGTTGTCCGTGTATGCGTTCAGCATCGCCGCGCTGAAGACGCCGTAGCTTGGCGCGGCGGCCTTGATCGCCTTCGTCATGTCCTCGCGCACCTGTTCGACCGTCTTGCCTTTCGGGAGATAGCTGGGCATGAACTCGAACACGCCCGGCACCTTGCCGAAGCCTCGCGAGCCAATCATGCCGGGCATGAGCGACGCCGCCGCCGAGAGATGTCCGCCGGCGCTGTCGCCGGTCACACCGATGCGCGTCGGGTCGCCGCCGTACTGCGCCGCGTGCTCCATGATGTGCGCGATGCCGCCGAACACGTCGCCGATCAGATCCGCCATCGTATTGCCGATGGCATCGCCGTCCGCCTTGCCGGCCCAGCGATAGTCCATGCTGAAGACGACGAGCTGGCCACCCTTCGTCAGCTCTCTGGCGAGGCCGCGCATGACGTCTTCGTCGTTGGCCGTCCACCCGCCGCCATGAATGATGACGATGATCGGCAGGTTCCGCGCCCCTTTCGGCGAGAACACGTCGTACTTCAGCGGCTTCACTCCGGGTTGGGCATAGACGATGTCGGGCGTGACCGTGAGGTCCTTCACCGCGGACTCTTCGATGAACGATGCGCCGATCCGCTTGTCTCGATCGATCGTCACTTTGAAGTCACGCGCCATGCCCTCGTGGTACATCTGGCCGAATCGTCCCGGCACGGAGTACCACGCCGAGTCGAGCGCGTAACCGGGGTCAGGCGTGGTCGTTACGGTCACGACGGTGCCCGCCGGGTATTTGCCGTCGGCCGGAAGGGCCGGCGTCAGCTGCACCTTACCGTGTACTGGCGGAAGCAGCGTGACGGTGAAGGACTCGTGTTGCGCCGAAAGCGATCCAGCCGCGAAGGACAGTCCGGCAAGGACGCAGAGAAGACTCCTGACAATGAAGTGCATGAGACGGAGCGTATCAAAAAGGCCTGTCTGTCGGGGCCTACGTACACCCCGCCTGGTGAGGCGTAATCGTCAACGAATACGTCACGCTTTCGCTGGTTGCCACGTTCTGGAGCACGATGCGCGTACGACTGCCGCGCGGCGGGACCGAGTTGCCGAAGCTGTAGACGCCCGCGGGGCGCGGCGGCATCTGCGCGTCGTAGTAGCTCTGGCAGGCGTCTTCGGGCGCAGGCATACACGACGGATCGATCTGCCTGAGGCGCAGCGATACCGTTAGGCTGTCGAGCTGGAACTGCAGGTTGATCTGCGTCGTGTCCTTGGGGATGTCGACGTCGTAGTAGCGCAGCTCGCCTGGCGCAACGGTCGCCGTGTACCGGACCGCCGGACCAGTTGGGCCGCTGACGGTTGGACAGTGGCACGCGGCGGTTAGCGCAGAAGCGGCGGCTAATCCGATCGCCACGAAGCAGCGCAAGCAGGTTTGCATTTCGCCCTGCATTGAAAGGCGCTAGGGCCACAGAAACTAGCTCACGAAATGTCAACGGCCAGGACCCGCGCACCGGGTGCGAAACCGAATGACTAGGTCAGCGCCGGTTGCTGCTCGGCGGCACCATACCCTTGATCCTGAAGTAGGTGACCAGGTTGCCGTAATGCTCCTGGAGATGGACGGTGTTGCCGATCAGACGCTGCGCGCGCGCGACGTTCGGCAGGACCGTCTCGGCGGCGGTCTTGTCGGTCAGCGCGTTGAAGGCGGCGTCGCAGTAGGCGAGCGACTCGTTCAGCGCCTTGACGATCTCCGCCTTGGTCTTCGCGGTCTTCTCGATCCGATCCTCTGCATATTCGGTCTTGTCGGCGCGAGCGGGGGCGCAGATGACGTAGTTCGCGCCGGCGATGTGCGCCAGGATCTCACCGAAGCTGCGGACAGTGTCCACCGGCTTGAATGCGTAGTCGGCCTCGGCCATCTGCTCGGCTGATTCGGTGATGTTGCGCTTGGCCGTGGACCACGTATTGCGGATCGACTGGGCGATCGGATCGGAGGTCGGGGGCGGTGTCTGGGCGACGCTGAGCGACGGAATCGCCAGCAGCGCGACGATTGCGAAGTATTTCATCGTGCTCTCCTCACAGTTGAATGCGGCTCTTGTTCTTCGCGAGCCACTGATCGAAGGTCTGCAGCGAGGGGTTGAGCGACCGCGCCGTGCCGGCGCTTCGCGCGCCGAGAACCTCGGGCTCGAAGTCCCTGTAGATCTGGAACATGTTGCCGAGCTCATCGGCCCCGGGAAACCCGAAGCTGCGAAAGGTATCGGCGTCCGCCGCGTTGTATTCGACGCGCACGCCGAATGCCTTCGACAGCTTGTCGCTGATCTCGGCGAAGGTGAGATTCTCGCCGGTGATTCCAACCGTCTTCCCGACGTACTGCTGGCCGGTCTTGAAGATCCCGTACGCGACCTTCCCGATGTCTTCGGCGGCCATTCCCGCGAGCCGCTTGTCCCCCATCGGAAACGTCCACCGATACACGCCGTCGTCTCCCTTCTTCGGCGTCATGCCGAAGGCGTAGATGTTGTCCCAGTAGAACGAGGTCACGAGGTAGGTGACCGGAGTGCCTGCGAAGAACGCGTCCGCTTCGGCCTTGGCGTCGAAGTGCGGCACGCGATACTTCTGCTGGAGGAACGGCATGCGCGTGTCGGACTTGTCCATGAGCTTCCGCGTGTCCTCGAGTGTCGACCAGACGACGTGCTGGAGGCCTGCTGCCCGGACGGCATCGGCGAGGTTCTTCGCCTGGGCCCTTTCCTTGTCCGCGGAAAAGTGTTCCCAGAAGTTCGTGACGCAGAACGCGCCGTATGCGCCGGAAAACGCCTTCTTCAGGCTCTCGATATCGTCGATGTCGGCCTTGACCACCTCCGCGCCCGCCGCCGCCAGCGCCTTGGCCGCGTCCTTTGCCGGATCGCGCGTGATGGCGCGGCAGGCAAAGCCGCCGCCGGCGTCCGCCAGGATCGCACGGGCGAGTCCGCCTCCCTGCGCCCCCGTGGAGCCCACCACCGCGATCACCCTCTTGTCCGACATTCAGATTCCTCCTGTGGCTTCCTTCTTATCACGTTCGCTCGACGCAAGACAGGCCGGTCAGGCAAGACCCGCGACGATCTCGTACGATCGCAGCCGCGCGGCGTGGTCGTAGATGTGCGACACGACAATCACTTCCTCGGGGCGCGTGCGTTCGATGAACGCCTCCAGATCCGCGCGCACGGTGTCGGGCGAGCCGACGATTGAGATCGACTGGGCGTCCTCGAACCGGATGCCCCTGAACGGCACGACCTCTCGCTCGAACTCGCGATTCGGCGGCGGCAGCGTGGTCGGCATCCCGCGGCGCAGATTCGCGAAAGCCTGGCGTCCCGACGTCGCGAGGAAGCGTGCCTGCGCGTCGGTGTCGGCGGCGACAATGTTGACCCCGAGCATCAGCTGCGAGTGGGGCCGCTGCTCGCTCGACCGGAAGCTCGCGCGGTAGATCGCTATCGCCTGCATCATCTGCGCGGCCGCGAAATGCGAGGCAAACGCGAACGGCAGCGACATCAGCGCGGCGACCTGCGCGCCAAACAGGCTCGATCCGAGGATCCAGATGGGGATGTCGAGACCCGCGCCGGGAACCGCGCGAACGGTCTGCGGATCCTCGGGATGGAAATACGACATCAACTCGAGCACGTCCTGGGGGAACCCGTCGGGGTCGCTGTGCAGCGTCCGCCGCAAGGCGTGCGCGGTCGTCGGATCCGTTCCGGGCGCGCGTCCGAGACCGAGATCGATCCGCCCGGGGAACAGCGATTCGAGCGTGCCGAACTGCTCGGCGACGACGAGCGGCGCATGGTTGGGCAGCATGATGCCGCCCGCGCCGACACGGATCGTGCTGGTCCCGGCGGCGATGTGCGCGAGCACGACCGCGGTCGCCGCACTGGCGATCCCCGGCATGTTGTGATGCTCGGCGACCCAGTAGCGTTGGTAGCCCCAACGTTCGGCATGCTGCGCGAGATCCAGCGAGTTCTTCAGCGCCGCCGCGGCATCCGAGCCTTCGACGATCGGCGCGAGGTCGAGAACGGAAACGGGCACCATCTAATCCCTCATCCCTAATCCCTAATCATGAATCCCTCATCCCGAAATCCCTAATCCCGTCTTCGCCGCGAAGCGCCGCATCCGCATCCAGGATCCCGTATCCCGTATCCCGGATCCCGCATCCCGGATCCCGCATCCCGGATCCCGCATCCCGGATCCCGCGTCCCGGATCTATAATCACGCCTTCTCATTCAGCTACGGCCGTCCGCCGAACCCTTGGCGAAGGTGGAAGGCCAGCATTCTCGACTAGCGAGGCACGAAGGAGGCCCGTATGTTAAACGTCAGGACCCTAGGCACCCTGGCTGCAGCCGCAGCGTTGGCGACCGCCACGCTCGTGGCGCAGGCCGCCAAGCCAGCGCCCCCACAGGGGGACGCCGCAAAACCAAAGCCCGCGGCGGCAAAACCCGCCGCCAAGCACGTGGTCATGACCGCCGGCGACATCAAGTGGGGACCGGCGCCCGATAGTCTTCCCCCAGGAGCACAAATGGCGGTGATCGACGGCGACCCGGGGAAACCCGCTCCGTTCGTCATTCGCGCGAAGTTCCCGGACGGCTATAAGGTGATGCCGCACTACCACCCGACCGACGAAAGCATCACCGTCCTTTCCGGCACGTTCATGGCCGGAATGGGTGACACGTGGAATGAGTCGTCGATGACCACGCTCAAGGCAGGCGAGTTCGCGAAAATGCCGAAGTCGATGCACCACTACGCCGGCAGCAAAGGCGAGACGATCGTTCAGATTCACGGGACCGGTCCGTTCGCGATCACATATGTGAATCCGAAGGACGACCCGAGAAAAAAGTCTACTCAGTAGAGGACAGTCCACCGTACGGAGGTCCCTCGCTGAAGCCAGGGCGTGTGACCGAACTGGCTTGACGATTGCAGTTGCCGCCATGGGACGCGTTGCCCAGGGAGGCCCCCATGGCGGCACCGAGTGGCTTGGTTAATCGGGAACGGACCGTCGTCGTCGCATTTCAACCCGTTTCGGACATGCTGAACGTCGGCCGCTGCGAGCCATTGAAGGCCGCCGTGCACGGCGTTCTATTGGCGACAGCCGCCGTATGCGCGGCGTACAACGCGGCGGCGTGGTTGAAGCGGCGCCAGCGGCATCTCGCCATCAACGCCATCGTCTACACCGCCGCGACCATCTGGGAACACGCGCATGTCCGGCATCATCTCGAGGAATGCACTCCCGCTGCTGCTCCGGCGTTGAAGTTAGTGACCGCTGACCCCGACACTACCCGCACCGCCGCCTGATGGTAGGGCGGGGTCTTCAGACCCCGCCAAGCGCACCTACCGCCGCGCGCTCGCCGCGGCAGCCTAACGTCGTAGAGTATGCGGATGCCGGAGGCATCCCTGCGCGAGCAGGAGCGCGCCGTCGAGTCCCGCAGCGCGGAGCTTCGCAAAGAGCTCGGGCTCCCCGACCTCACCCTCACCCAGGTCCTCTTCATCGTCGGTCTGCCCTGGGTCGGCGTCGCCGCGAAGCAGGGGCCTGCGCACGTGGTCCTCTGGCTTGCCGCGATCACGTTTTTCTACCTGCCGTCGGCCGCCGTCGTCATCCATCTGAATCGCGCGATGCCGCTCGAAGGCGGGCTCTACCAATGGGCGAAGCTCGGATTCAACGAGCTGACGGGATTCCTAGTCGCGTGGAACCTCTGGCTGTTCGCGATCCTGAACACGTCCGAGATCGGCCTTCAGCTCACCCAATACGCGCGCTACATCATGGGGCCCGACAGCGAGTGGCTGACGGCAAGCCCGTGGTTCGTCACCGCCACCAACACGTCCGTGCTGACGGCGCTCGCGATCGTGACCGTCAGGGGATTCAGCGTCGGCAAGTGGCTGCACAAAGCCGGCGGCGTACTGATGCTCACGACGTTTGCGATGCTGATGCTGCTGCCGTGGCTGAACGTCGCGCATGGATCGCTGCGCGAGTTCCATCCGCTCCAGACCGCTGTGCCCGTGCTATCTCTGATGTCGCTGAACCTCGCGGCGAAGATGGGGTTCGGTGCGCTCGGCGGATTCGAGTATGTCGCCATCCATGCGGGCGAGTGCCGCAACCCGGCGCAGACGATCGCGCGTTCGGTGGCGGTCGCGGCGCCGATCATCGCGGTGATGTTCATTCTCGGCACGAGCTCGGTGCTCGCGTTGGTGCCGATCGATCGGATCGATCTGATTGCGCCCATTCCGCAGGTCTTGAGCGAAGGATTCAGCGCCCTCGGATCGGCGGCGGCCGTCGCACCGATCACGATTGCGGTGCTGCTGTGCATCCGGATCGCGCAGGCCAGCGTGCTGTTCGCGGGCAACACGCGACTGCCGATGGTCGCCGGGTGGGACGGGCTGCTGCCGGCATGGTTCACCCGGCTGCACCCGCGCTACCGCACGCCGGCCAACTCGATCGCGTTCGTCGGCGCCGTGACGCTCGCATTCAGCATCGCGGGACTTGTCGGCGTGGGAAAGCAGGAGGCTTTTCAGCTGCTGTGGAATGCGTCGGGGATTTTCTACGCGCTCACCTATCTGGTGATGTTCGCGATCCCGGTCGTCGGTGTACGCTCGCTCCGTCCTCCGGCGCGGATCGTGGTCGCGGCGATCGCAGGATTCCTGACGACACTGGTGTTCGTGGTGCTGTCGATTGTGCCGATCGTGCAGGTGGAGAGCCGGCTCGCGTTCGCGGTGAAGATCTCGGCGATCGTCATCATCGCGAACGCGATCGGGTTGGCTACATACCGAACGGGACGGTCACGATCATCATCAGCGGAACGGGCACCCCGTTCAGCATCGTGACGTCGTAGCGCCACTGACGCACGGCCTGCAGCGCAGCTTCGTCGAGCAACGGAATGCTGCGCAGGATGCGCGCATCGGCTACTGCGCCATCCGCGGCAATGGTGATCTCGATGACGACGTTGCCGGTGACTCCAGCGGCTCGCGCCGTCTGGGGATAGACCGGCTTGACGTCGAACAGTTTCGCAGGCGCACGGACGTCGCCGCCAACACGCAGCGGCGTTCCCTGCCGACCCTGCTCCGGCGATACGACAACTCCCCCCGTCATGCGGACGCTGGCCGTGGCTCCGCCAATGTCGGCGGCCGGATCGTTCTGGCGGCGCTCGGCCTCGTCAAAGCCGACGCCGCGTAAGACCCTGTTCGTTCCGCCGCGGTAGGTAAGCACCGCGGTTGGGGGCGGCTCGATGCGGAGGAACTCCATTTGGAGGGGCGACGTCAGTTCAAGCACACCGGCCGGAGTCGAAACGACCATCGATCGTCGGCCGCCGTCGCCGATCCAGTATTCGTCGATCGTTGCAGTCCCTTCCCAGCGCGCGCCCAGCGGCCACTCACCGCTGAGGTCCGAGAATCTGTAGGCCATATCGACCTGGCCATCGGGCCCGCTGGTGGCGCTGCCGAAGTCGGCGAGCAACAGCAGTGAGTGCCGGCTCGGATCGAATACCGCCCGCACGTTCGCCTCACGGCGCCGCATGAACGCGACGCGATCATCGCCGTTGACCACGACGAGATCGCCGTCGCGCCCCTGGAGGCGGCGGGAGCTCGCTGGGGGCTGTCTTGGGGCCGGGGGCTGCGCGAACGCTACGCAGTCGGTCAACGCGATTGCGACGAGAGCGAATGACAGGGTGCGCATGGCTTCATTTTAGACCCCGCCGGTGACGGTGGCTTCCATCGGGATGAGCTTGCGCCTGAATTCCCGTTCCAGCAGCACGAGGGTCAGCACGAACTGCACCACGCCGGCGGCGAGCGACAGATACCAGATCCATCGCAGCTCGAACCCCGCCATATGCGCGACGATGAATGCGGGAATCGCCACGAGCACAATACGGGTGAAGGACGCGATGAGCGCCGGAAGCGTGTGGCCCATAGCCTGGAACATGCTCGAGGCGACGAAGACAATGCCCGACATGATGAAGGTCCAGCACAGGATGCGCAGGTACTCGGATCCGACGGCAACGACCTGCGGGTCCGCGGAGAAGAAGTTGACCATGCGGTGCGCGGCCACGAGTACCAGCAGCATCAGCACGAGCATTCCGCCGGCGGCCATCATCGCCGCCGAGCGAAACGTGCGACGGACGCGGTCCGGCTTCTTCGCCCCGAAGTTCTGGCCGGCCACGGGCGCGACCGCGAACCCGAGTGCGACGACCGGCATGAAGCCAGCCTGGATGATCCGCAGCCCGATCCCGAATCCGGCCTGCGCGGCGGATCCAAACGGGCGGCTCACGGTATACACGATGAACAAGTACACGGCCATCAGTGCGAACTCGGCCCCCGCCGGCAACCCGATGCCGAGCATCTTCTTCCACAATCCGAACTGCGGCTTCCAGTCGGCCACCATGAATTTCAGGTAGGAGTCCTTGGCCAGGAAATACGCCGTCAGCCAGACCGACGCGACGACTACCGCAATCAGCGACGAGATGGCCGCGCCGGCGACCCCGAACGGCCTGTGCGTCGCCCACCCGAAGATCAGAAACGGCGCGAGGATCATGTTGAGAATCACGGACGCGGTGGACACGATCATCCCCGGCCGGAAGTTCCCCGTGCCGCGCAGGGCCGCACCCATCGAGACCATCCCGAACTGCAGCGCCATCGCCGGGATGAACCACAGCAGGTAGCTGGCGGCCATCGCCTCGGTACGCGCGTCGGCGCCGAGCGCATGGACATACGGCATTCGTATCGCCATCCCGACGATGAGAAAGGCGACCGAGACGACCAATGACAGCACTTGCGCCTGGTTGAACATGAGCAGCGCGCGCTCGTGATCCTTCTGCCCCGCGGCATGCGACACGAGCGTGGTCACGCCAACGCCAAGCATTTGCGTGATCGCGAGCACGATGAAGGTCAGGTTGCCGGCGATGGCGACCCCGGCGACCGCTTCCTTCCCCAGCCGTCCGACCCAATAGAGATCGATCAGGAAGTACAGCGTTTGAAACACCATCGTGACGAGCATGAAGCCGGTGGTCTTGAGGAGATGGCGGACGAGCGAACCGGTGGTCAGGTCTTGCATCCGGGGATCTTACTTGGCTTCAGGGCTTCGGGGCTTCAGGGCTTCAGGGCTTCAGGGCTTCGGGGGCTTCGGGGGCTTCGAGCTTCAGGGCTTCAGCAGAAAGGGCGCGCGGCGATCCAACAGATCGCCGCGTCGTTTCAATTGATGATCGTCGGGGTGCCCTGTACCCCGACTCGCTTACTGCTCGCCGTTACGGCTTCTTGCGGACGATCCGGATGACACTGGCGTGGTTCGCGCCTGCCATGTCTTTGTAGGTGACGCTGACGGTGTCCCCTTCCTTGACGAACTCACCCAGCGTGGACTTGGTGCCTTCAGCCGCCAGCTTCCGGCCTGCGGTTCCGATCCCGGTCCCCGACACCGTCGTCTTCTCGTCCACCGAGAACGTCATGTCGCCGCTCGCCGCCTTCACGGTCAGCGATTTTCCGGACACCGCCGACACGGTGCCGCTTGCGGTCTGCGCCTTGGCCGCCGCCGCGGCCGGTGCCGCTTCGCCGCCCGAGGCCGCCGCCGCCGACTTGGCCGCGCCCGGCACGGTGCTGATCGTGCGAATCGACGCCGCGTGCATGCCGGTCTGGTGGTACTTCACTTCGACGTTCTGACCCGCTTTGAGCAGGTCGGTGACCGCCGCGCCCGGCTTCCCTTCCGCCTGCGCCGCACGGGTCTTCGTGCCGCCGCCCGGCTGGATTACGTGGGTTTTCGCGTCGATGTTGAAGGTCATGTCGCCAGTTGCGGTCTTCACGGTCACCGCGCTGCCGGCCACCGACGTGATGCTGCCAGTGGCGGTCTTCGTCGGCTCCGCTTGCGCCGCCGCGGTCCGGGCGACCGCCGGGGCCGCGGCCAGCGCGATCGCGCACGAGAGAGTCAGTACCAAACGCATAAATTCCTACCTCCGGGGGTCAATGTAATCGGAACAGCCTAATCGATCAAGTTCAGAACTTACGCTGTCCGTTACGGGAGCTAACGCTGTCCGTTGGGCGGCTTCGCTGTCCGTTACGGGAGCTAACGCTGTCCGTTGGGCGGCTTCGCTGTCCGTTACGGGAGCTAACGCTGTCCGTTAGGCGGCTTCGCTGTCCGTTACGGGAGCTAACGCTGTCCGTTGGGCGGCTTCGCTGTTCGTTGGGCGCTTCGCTGTCCGTTGGCGCTCGGACCGCCAAGTTGGCCAAGGCAAAACGGACAGGAACCACGCCTAACGGGCCGCGAAGGCACACAACGCCGAACGGACAGGGTCAGCGTCCGTAACGGACGGCGAAGCTGCTACTGCTTATACGCATTTCGGATGAGAATTGCGCCATGACAAAGACACGATTTCTCGCAATTGCCGCGTTGCTTGCCGCCGGGTTGTCGGCCGACCTGCCCGACCTCCGCGCGCAAGCTCCGGCGGGACAATCCGCCACCCGAGCAGAACGCACGGTCTGGTACTTCTACCGTGTGAAGTGGGGGTTCCAGGACGAGTTCGTCACGCTCTTCCAGCGCAACCACTATCCCGTACTCAAAGAGCAGATGAAGACGGGCCGCCTCAAGGACGTGAGGACGTTCGTGCCGACCTATCACGGTGATGGCCGCGCGGACTGGACCTTCGCGGTCCAAATCACCTATCGCGACACCGCAGCGATGATGGGACCGTCCGGCGACGACGAGATCGTCAAGAAGCTATATCCGGATCAGGCGAAGTTTCAAAAGGAGGAGCAGCGGCGCTTTGAGATTCTGGACGCGCACTGGGATGTACCGCTCAACGAGGTGGATCTCGGGATCTCTGCTGTCCGTTAGGGGGCTTCGCTCCCGTAACGGACAGCGTCAGTTCCCGTGACGGACAGCGCCAGCTCCCGTAACGGACAGCG
>Ga0070670_100001737_pt1 | contig 17738 bp, 12 predicted proteins | sample KBSS63metaG_FD_64665 | JGI IMG/M metagenome (GOLD analysis project Ga0070670, IMG submission 64665) | Switchgrass rhizosphere microbial communities from Kellogg Biological Station, Michigan, USA - KBS S6-3 metaG | ecosystem: Host-associated > Plants > Roots > Rhizosphere > Soil ... | reverse complement strand
ATGTAAACCTCGGGATGACCGAAGAACCAGAAGAGATGTTGCCAGAGAATCGGATCGCCGCCTTCCGCCGGGTTGAAAAAATGCGTGCTCACCAGCCGGTCCAGAATCAGCGAGGTGCTGGCGAGCGCTATCGTCGGCATCGCAAAAAACACCATGAAGGCCATCACCAGGATCGACCAGACGTAGAGCGGAATTCTGTTCAGCGACATGCCGGGCGCGCGCAACTTGAAGATGGTGGTAATTAACTCAGTCGCGACTACGAGCGCGGAGACTTCAGTGAAGGTGATCAGTTGCGCCCAGAAATCCACCCGCTTGCCCGGACTGTATTGCGGCCCGGCGAGCGGTACGTAGGCGAACCAGCCGGCGTCTGGTCCAACATTAAGTACGAAGGCGACGTAGATCATGATGCCGCCGAAGACGTAGATCCAATATCCAAACGCATTGAGACGAGGGAAGGCGATGCTGCGCGTGCCGACCATGAGCGGAACCAGGTAGACGGCCATCGCTTCCATGATTGGCACCGCGAAGAGAAACATCATCGTGGTCCCGTGCATGGTGAAGATCTGGTTGTAAAGGTCGGGGCCGAGGAAGTGGTTCTCCGGACGCGCCAGTTGAATACGCATCAGGAGCGAGAGGATGCCGCCGAGAATAAAGAAAGCGAACGCGGTGACAATGAAACGCTTCCCGATCGTTTTATGGTTGGTGCTGGTGAGCGCGCCCCACAGCCCCGGCTTGTCGCCCCATGTTTGTTCCAGCACGCGGCGCTCGATCGCTTCGTTGGCCGCGGTCAGGCTGCTGGCGGCGTGCGCGCTTTGGTCTGTTTGCGACATCGTTTGGCTCATTTCAAGCTCTGCAGATAATTGAGCAGCGCGCTCAGGTCTTCGGCGCTAAGCGGGTTCGGGGGCATGCGATTGCCGGGTTTGATGGCCTGCGAGTCGAGGATCCAATGCGCCAAATTGTCGCGCGTGTTTGCCAGGGTGCCGGCGGCGATGGTCTGCCGGCTGGCGACGTGGGTTAAGTCTGGTCCAACTGCGCCCCCCGCGTCGGTTCCCTGAATTCGATGACACATGATGCAGGTTGAAGTCATGAACACCTGCTGCCCGCGCGCGAGCTGTGTGTTTGCGGGCTGGGCGGCTGCGAGCAATTGTGCGTCGTACCAGTTTTTGAACTCTTCTTCCGATTCGGCAACGACGGTGAAGGCCATGTGCGCGTGCTGGTGTCCGCAAAATTCGGCGCATTGACCGCGATAGGTGCCCGGACGATCCGCGCGAATCCAGGTGGCGGCGACGTGTCCGGGGACGAGGTCGGTTTTGCCGTGAAGATTTGGGACCCAGAAGCTGTGAATCACGTCGTTGGATTTGAGCTTGAACTGGACCACCCGACCGACGGGGATATGAATCTCGTTCGCTGTGGTCACCATCTGGCTCGGCATGTCGTTTTCGTATTTCACCTGCCACCACCATTGCTGTCCGGTGATATCAATTGTGAGCGGTGGCGAATTGGAGGCGGCTAACGAGTGGAGCGACCGGCCGGTTAGAAAGCTGGAGATGAGCAGTATGAAGAGTACGAAGACGGTGATAACAACTCCGGTGGTCACGAGCGTCGACATGCGCGACTCGCCACCTGCTTCCGGTTTCAGAATTAGTTCGGTTTCGTTGTCTGCAGATGTCCTGCGGCGCCACGTTGCCAGCGCCAGCAGCGCCATCACTATCACAAAGATCGCAGACAGGATGAATAACATTAGCCACCAGATACGCGCGATGTGGTCAGCCTGCGGCCCCGCCGGATCAAGCGACGATTGGACGCCGGCGCAACCGGAGAGAGTGAGCAGTAAGCCGTGAGCGGTAATCAGACGGCAAGCAGTGAGCAGTGAGCCGTGAGCCGTGAGCAGACGAATGCGCCTGACCGGCGAACTTAAGGGATAGCGAAAGTCTGTAAACATAAGGTCTCTTCCGGAACTGCTTACCGCTCACTGCTCACCGCTCACTGCTCACTGCTCACCGCTCACTGCTTACTGTCTTTAACCGGCAACGGCTTCGTCTGACTCTCCGGCTGTTTCCCCTGGAGGTGATCGTCGCGACTCGGAGCCGCGTCCTTTGGCGATTGGCCGCTCATGCTGCGCACGTAAGCCGCCAACTGCCACACCTGAAACTCAGGCACCTTCTGGCGAAACGACGGCATTCCGTTCGGCCTGCCTTCCACGATCGTTGAATACACTTGCTCAGGTTTGCCGCCGTAGATCCAGCGTTCGTCCATTAGCGGTGGTCCCATGCCGCCGCCACCTTGCGCGTGACAGCCGTTGCAGTTGTAGGCGCTGTAAAGCCGCTTGCCTTCGGAGAGGGCGTAGGCATTTTCTTCGAAGTCATTCCTGATGCCCGCGGGTGACGTACTTGCTCCCGGCTGGAGATCAGTCAGCGTTTGCGAATTCGCCGCGCGGGCTGCTGGAGGCTGAACGCGAAAGCCGCGCTCCTCGCGTTTGCAGGAGACAAGCAAAACTGAACAGGCAACTACGATTGAAATGTAATAACTAAACCTCATGTCGTCTCAGGGTTTCTTTGTGCCACCTTTGTGTTCTCTGTGCCTCTGTGGTGGATTAGCCCGGCAAAAGACTCACCACAGAGACACAAAGAGCACAGAGGACGCACAGAGAGTTTCAAGTTAATCAGTCCCTATCTCCTTCAACCTTTTATCGCCGAACACTCAAGCAGTTCAGAGTTCAAGCTTTAGCTTGCGTTTTATTTGAACCCAAAACCCCAGCCTGAAGGCTGAACTCTGAACTGCTAGCCTGAACTCCACCATTATCTAAATCGCCGGCACTCGCGGCACATTGTATTCATCCAAAATGTTCCCAATCTCGCGGCTCTTGCGCGCCAGAATTTCGTCAAGCTGATCCTTGAAAGCGCTGTCTTCTCGTCTGACGCCCATCGAGATGTCATAAACAAACGGCAGATACGGCAGATCGATTCGCGGCGAAACAGGCACCACTTCCAGCGGCACGCCTTCTCGTTTTGCGAAGTATCCGGCGAGCGGCCCCCAAACCACCGCCACATCAATCTCGCGCTTCGCGACGGCTTCAACTATGCGCGCGGGCGGATTCGCCTGGTTGTAATCGCCGTAGACGCTGTAGCCCTTCACGTTTTGGATAATGTGTCGATTGGTTAGAGCGTGGGCCGGCGGGGCGTTGGCGAAGTCGTCGCCGATTAACTGCACGCCGATCGGAACGTGTTTCAATACTTCGTCGTCGAAGGACTGCAGCTTGAAGTGGCTGTCTTTGCGAAAGACGAACGCGTAAGTGGAGCGATAGTAAGGAGCGGTTGTCAGTGCCAGCTCCATGCTGCTCGGCATCCCGATGACGACGTCGCACAGCCCGGCCTTTAAAGTGTTGCGCACAAAACCGCGTCGCTGCGCCCACCAGGTGTATTCAACTTTTACTTGCAACTCACGCGCGATCAGGTCCGCGATCTTGTTTTCAAATCCTTCCTGGCGGCGATTCGAAAAGGGCAAGTTGTTCGGGTCAGCACAAACACGCAGCACGTCGTGACGGAGGATTGATTGCGGCACCGCGGTATGGGCTACAGCCGGAACAGGCTGCGAAACGTTCGGAGAAACCGTTGAACTGTTTTTTCGCGCACACGACAAAGACAGTGCGACAGTTAAGCCGATTAGCAACTGCCAGGCGATTGCATGCTTTCGTCTCATGCGACTCTTCGCAGTACTCCAAAAATTTGCCTCGCCCTCTGCCGTCACATCAAGGAAGCGAAAAAACATAAAGCGTGCCTCCTGTTGTTGTGTACGCGGGTAGGTCTGACATCGCATTCACGAAGCCGAGCGCCGCCGTGGGATCGCGCGGATCAAGTCCGCCCGCCACGATCGCGCCGGCCCAACCACCGACGCCCGAAAGAATTGCCACGTATTGCTTGCCGTCTGGCCCGCGATAGGTAATCGGCTGGCCGATGATTCCCGAGCCAACTTTGAACTGCCACAAAAGTTCGCCAGTGCGCGCGTTTACCGCTTTGAAAAATCCATCCATCGTGCCGTAGAAAACTACGTCGCCGGCCGTTGCTGCCGCCCCACTCCACACCGGAAAACTTTCCTTGATGCTCCAAACTTCATGTCCGCCAACCGGATCCCAAGCCGTGAACGTGCCGCGATTGCCGCCTGGCCCCGGATACATTTTTGCGTTCATGCCGACGTAAGGCGTGCCGGCGATGTAGCCGGTCTCGACACTCTCCTCGTCCTCACAAAGATTATTGGTCGGCAGGTAGACCAGCCCGGTCCGAGGCGAAAATGCGGAAGGCTGCCAGTCTTTCGCTCCCGGCGAGGCCGGACAAATATCGCGAACAACTTTTCCCACCTGCTCGGTATTTTTCTCTTCGTTGTAGATCAGCCGTCCGGATTGCAGGTCGACGCCTTTGGAAGTCGTGATGTGAACGAAGGGATTGGCCGACAATACCTGACCGGTCGTTCGATCGAGCACGTAGACGTAACCGTTTCGCTCAGGCCGCACTAAAACTTTGCGCGTTTGCCCGCCGACCGGCATTTCCAGCAACAGTTGTTCGTTGATGCCGTCGTAATCATGCAGGTCGTGCGGACTCCACTGATAAAACCAGAGCGCTTCGCCGGTGTCGGCGTTGCGTGCGAAGATGCCGCTGGTCCATTTGTTGTCGCCCGGACGTTGCCCCGGATTCCAGGGGCCGGGATTGCCAGTTCCGTAAAAAATTACGTTTTGTTCCGGGTCGTAAGAAATCCAACCCCACACGGTGCCGCCGCCGATCTTCCAGGCGTCGGGCGGCCAGGAAGCGATTCCTAAATCAGTGCCTCGGTCCTGGGCGTAGAAAGGTTTGAAGTTTGGCCCAATCAGGCAGTCGGCGTCCGGGCCGGTGCTGTAGGCTCGCCACACGATCTTGCCGCTCGCGGTATCGAGCGCGGTCAGCCAGCCGCGCACGCCCATCTCGCCGCCGGAGTTTCCCACCAACACTTTGTCTTTCACGACGAGCGGCGCCATCGTGATCGTCTGACCTTTATTAATGTCACCCAGCTGCGTCTTCCAAACTTCTTTTCCGGTGGCGGCATCGACGGCTACGGTGAAGTTGTCGAGGGTGTTGTAGAAAATTTTGCGGTCTGCATAAACAGCGCCGCGGTTGACGACGTCACAGCAGGCGACGCCTTGTGACGCGGAGGCCGGCTGCGGTTCATACTTCCACTTCAACGCGCCGCCCTTGGCGAGGTCGAGCGCGAAAAGAATATTGGGGTACGGCGTCACCACATACATCGTGTTGTTCACCACGATGGGCGCCGCTTCCTGGCCGCGGTTAACGCCGGTCGAAAATGTCCACGCGATTTTCAGGTTCTTCACATTCTCGGTGTTGATTTCGTTGAGGCCGCTGTAGCGTGTGCTGGCGTAGTTCTTGGCCGGCATCAGCCATTGGCCGTCCTCAGTTTCCGCCGACTGCTGCGCGCCGGTTGGTAGATTGGTTGTTACTGGTGGTGCGGGCGATGACTGGCTCGGCTGGCTGCGCGAGCAGGATGAGGAAATTACCGACAACGAAACGATCAAGATCAAAGGCAGTACAAAATGACGGGGCACTGCGCTTACCTCTTCTAATAAGTTTCGCGAACTCTCGAAGTGTCGCCGCTTGAGAGCTGTTCGACTTTCATGTTGCGTGCTGGTCGCGTCGTCCAAATTCAATACAGGGCACGACGAGCCAAATGCTGCTTGCATTCAGAAAGTCGAGAATCTTGAAAAGCTTCACGTCCGCATCTAGCAAGCATTAAGCCGTAACTAGCCAGCTTAACGAGTAGGGGCGGCTGCGGCTCTGCCGCCTTCCGTGAGTAGGCGCGGCTCTGCCGCCTTCCGTGAGCAGACGCGGCTATCGCCTTCCGTGAGCAGACGCGGCTATCGCCTTCCGTGCGGAAAGGCTGTGCCTTTCCGTAAACCGCTTTCTGTTTTGAGGGGCTCCGCCTCTGCTCCGAGCCGCAGTCTTCCGAAAGCCTTTACTCTCCGACATTGGACATTGGACTTTTGACTTCGTTCAATTTCAGGGGTATTCGTCAGAGCCTTGCACCCAGATGAAAGATTGAATGTCGATCAGGTCGCGCGGTTTCAGGTCCTTTAGGTCGCGGTCAACAACCGCCCCGAACTCGAGCAGGTTTTCGTAAGTCGCCCACGCCGGCCGCGATTGGTATTGGAAGTCGAAACCGTACTTGTCAGCAGCGATACGAGTAACGGTGGGCTTAAGGAAGATGTGTGTTTCCGGCTGGGCGATAAAGCCAAACACCGTAACGATGGGCCAGGTGAGCACGCGGGTCTGCTTACGCGGCAGGCTTTCGACAGTCTCGCACCAGCGAGTAAAACGAGTCTCAAGGCGGCCGCCGCCGTGCAGAAAATCAAACAACCCTTCGGCAAACGTTTGCGAGCCGCGTTCGCTTTTCACGGCGTCGCGCAACGCCATCTTTTCAAAAGAAAACAATAGGTTCGTGCGCGATTCGATTCGCACCGCGTGCGCGGCGATTTCCGCAAACTTGCCGGCGCGCAAAAGCGAACGATAACCGGCGCGGTCGAGCACTTCATCCCACTGCACGTGAGCATTCCACTTGTAGTCGCGTTCCCAGGCCAGGTAAGTTTCGTCATAAAACCCACCGGGGAAGTCGCGAAGAAATTTCCTCCGACAACGCTCGGCGCCTTTGGAAGTTAGCGAGGCTGCATTCGATTTCGTCGCGCCACGTGCGGCTGCTGTATTACCCATAACGTTCCCCCTTGATCTTTTAGCTCACTATTCAAAAAGCAATGAGAATGCCAGGCAGAAGCCCGACCGTCAGGGAGGGTTTAGGTTGAAAGGCACTAAACCCCCTTCCTGACGGTCGGGCTTCTGCCTCGCGACACCCTGAGTTCGTGGGCCCCGTCGTGGCATCAGCCTTGCCAATGGCGCGAGAGGTTGAAGTTGAAGATCAAAGAAAAGCTGGGCAATCAAGCGTAGTCGAGAATTCTGTTTGTATTGAATCAAGGCGGGTACCCGACGCATCTGCAATAAAAAACTCCGGGCCGACTATTAACCATACTCAAAGCAGTTTGGCTGCAACAGAATTTCCGCTACTCCGTCCAGCGCGCTAATCCGAAAAGGTTCGCTGCATCTCTCGCTCTCCGGCGGGGATTTGTGTCGAATGCCGGGGTAATAGTTTGTTTACGACAGGACAGGTGAATTTATGTTGACGAAGAATAATAACGCTCAAGCACAACCCGACCTCGTTTGTTTCTCACATCTGCGGTGGGATTTCGTGTTCCAGCGTCCGCAACATTTGTTGACCCGTTGCGCGCGCGACCGGCGCGTGTTCTTTGTTGAAGAACCAATCTTCGGCAATGGATCGATGAAGCTCGAACTGCGCGAGGCCGATGGCGGTGTGCAGGTTGTAGTGCCGCATCTGCCCGAAGGTTTGCACAGTGAAGTTGCGACCACTGCCGTGATGAAGGAAATGATTCAACGATTATTTTCCGAACAGGGAATTCGCGAGTACGTTTTTTGGTACTACACGCCGATGGCGCTCAGCTTTACGAAAGGCTTTTCTCCAGTCGCATCCATTTACGATTGCATGGATGAGCTCTCGGCTTTCAAGGGCGCGCATTCGCGCCTGGCGGATTTCGAGCGGGAACTTTTCAGCCGCGTGGATCTTGTCTTCACCGGGGGACAGAGTCTCTACGAAGCGAAGCGCAATCAGCATCGCGCGGTTTATGCGTTTCCCAGCAGCATCGATGCGGCTCATTTCGGCAAAGCGCGAGTGTTTGAGAACGATCCGGTGGACCAAAAAGATATTCCGCATCCGCGCCTCGGCTTTTTTGGCGTGATCGATGAGCGCTTCGATATCGAATTGCTCGACGCGGTGGCGATCAAGCGTCCCGATTGGCAATTCGTGATCATTGGCCCAACGGTGAAGATTGATCCAGCGACCCTGCCGCGTCACGCAAACATTCATTACCTTGGCCCAAAGAAGTACGAAGAGCTGCCGGAGTACCTGGCCGGTTGGGACGTCGCGTTGCTCTTGTTTGCACGCAATGAATCCACCCGGTTCATCTCTCCGACCAAGACGCCTGAATATCTGGCGGCGGGTAAACCGGTAATTTCAACTTCTATTCGCGACGTGGTACGCCCGTACGGCGAACTTAACCTGGTACGAATTGCCGACACTCCGAACGAATTCATCAAGGCCGCGGAAGAATTGCTAGGGGACACAAATTCAGAACCGGGAGGCGTAGCGACCGAGTCTGTGGGAAATTCTCAAACGGTTACTGACAAAGCGTGGCTTCAGAAAGTCGACGCGTTTCTGGCTGACATGTCGTGGGACAAGACCTGGAATCAAATGTCCAGCTTGATTAGCCAGACGGTAGATAAGAAGCGCGACCTGACACACATTAATCCGCAGATTACACCGATTACACAGAATCGGAGAGAGATGTCCTTAAAGCGCGCGGCAGTTTCATTTGAATCTGTGAAATCTGCGTAACCTGCGGACCCATCAAGGAGGGTAGTGAAATGTTTGACTATTTAATTGTAGGGGCGGGCTTCGCCGGCAGCGTGCTGGCTGAACGACTCGCCGCCGGCTCTGATAAGAAAGTTTTGATTTGTGACAAGCGTCCACACATCGGCGGCAATGCTTACGATCATTACAACGAAGCGGGTATTTTGGTTCACAAGTATGGCCCGCATATTTTTCACACCAATGCCCGCGACGTGTTTGAGTATCTTTCACGTTTCACCGAGTGGCGGCCTTATCAACATCGCGTGCGCGCCAGCGTTGACGGGCAAATAGTTCCGATTCCGATCAACCTCGATACCATCAACACGCTTTATGGTCTGAACCTGACTTCGTTCGAAGTCGAAGACTTTTTCAAGAAAGTGGCGGAGCCGTGCGACGAGATTCGCACTTCGGAAGATGTGGTGGTGAGCCAGGTAGGCCGCGAACTTTACGAGAAGTTCTTTCGTAATTACACCCGCAAGCAGTGGGGACTTGATCCGTCGGAGCTCGACGCGAGCGTAACCTCGCGCGTGCCGACGCGCACGAATCGCGACGACCGCTATTTTACCGACACCTATCAGGCAATGCCCTTGCACGGTTACACGCGCATGTTTGAGCGAATGCTGGACCACCCGAACATCAAGGTTCTGCTCAACTGCGATTACCGCGAGGTCGAGAAAGATATTCCGTTCCGCGAGATGATCTACACCGGACCGGTCGATACTTATTTCGACTACTGCTACGGCAAGCTGCCGTATCGTTCGCTGGAATTCAAACACGAGACGCACGCGCAGGAAGTGTTTCAGCCCGCTCCTGTGGTCAACTATCCAAACGAGCAGGCTTACACCCGCGTCACCGAGTTCAAGTATCTAACCGGGCAGGAGCATACCCGGACCAGCATCGTTTACGAGTTTCCTCAGGCCGAGGGCGATCCGTACTACCCGGTGCCACGAAAAGAAAACGCGGCGATCTACGCGAAGTACAAAGCATTGGCTGATCGCACGTCCGGCGTCACCTTCGTAGGCCGGCTGGCTACTTACAAGTACTACAACATGGATCAGATCGTGGCCCAGGCGCTGACGACTTACGGAAAGATTGCAGGCATGAAGCGCATCGAAGCCACCCTGCACATCGGGAACGGGAACGGTAATGGAAACGGCAACGGTAATGGACACAAGTCGAATTCCGATCCGGTCGCAATCACAGCACTGGCTATGACGGCAGCTAATCGTTAGAGGACTTATGACTGCCGAAAAATTATCTGCGCCTGCACTCGAGTTGTGGGCCGGAGTAGAGTGCACTGTCAATCGAGTTGGGGATGATTATTCAGACCAGCTCGAACGTAGTGGACACGCCGCACGCTCGGAAGATCTGGATTTGCTTGCCGCGTTGGGCGTGCGCACCATTCGTTATCCGATCCTGTGGGAGCGGACCGCGCCCGAAGCGTTGGACCGCTTTGATTGGTCATGGGCCGACGAACGGATGGCGTCGCTTCAACGGCTGGGGCTGAAGCCGGTAGTCGGACTGCTGCATCACGGCAGCGGGCCTCGCTACACCAGTCTGCTCGATCCGGAGTTTCCCGAAAAACTCGCCAGCTATGCGAGGGCAGTTGCCCGTCGTTATCCCTGGGCCATCGACTACACGCCAGTAAACGAACCGTTGACGACCGCGCGGTTTAGTTGTCTTTACGGTCACTGGTTTCCACACCTGCGCGAGCCGCTCGCCTTTGCGCGCGCGTTGCTGTTGCAGTGTCGCGCGATCGTGCTCGCGATTCGCGCGATTCGCGAGGTCAATCCGGCTGCTCGTTTGATTCAGACTGAAGACCTGGGAAAAACTTTCAGCACGCCAACGCTCGCCTACCAGGCGGAGTTTGAAAATGAACGACGCTGGCTGACGTTCGACCTCTTGTGCGGTCGAGTCGGGCCTGGCACTTCGATGTGGAATTATTTTACCTGGCTAGGAGTTGAACCGCGGGAACTGCAGTGGTTTAGCGAAAACGAAACGCCGCCGGATCTGTTGGGACTGAATCACTACGTAACCAGCGAACGGTTTCTCGATGAACGAATCGTGAGATACCCCGCGACTTCCCATGGCGGCAATGGCCGGCACACGTACGCTGATGTTGAGGCGGTTCGAGTTTGTGCGGAAGGCGTGGCCGGGCCGAAGGCGATCTTGAAGGAAGCCTGGAAACGCTATCGTCTGCCGCTGGCTATCACCGAAGTACATCTTGGCTGCACGCGCGAAGAGCAATTGCGTTGGCTCCGGGAAGTTTGGAATGCGGCCCTCGAATCCCGTGAGGACAACGTTGACGTGCGCGCGATAACGGCCTGGGCCGCGTTTGGCACTTATGATTGGGACAGCTTGCTGACTGCCAACCGGGGTTGTTACGAACCCGGTCTTTTCGATCTTCGTTCTCCAGCTCCGCGGCGCACGGCGCTCGCAAATCTCGTCGAGTCAGTTTGCGCGGGGAAGGAATTCGATCATCCATGCCTCGACGCTCCCGGTTGGTGGCATCGATTGGAGCGGCTCTGTTATCCACCGGTGACTCACCGTGAGCCAGGCGTTTCCTCGAGCGTGAGGACGCTCAACCGGTCCGGTGAATCGAGTCGGCCGATTTTAATCACCGGCGCCACCGGAACGCTGGGCCAGGCTTTCGCCCGTATCTGCGGCAAGCGCGGCCTGGCGTATCACCTGCTTTCGCGCGCGCAACTCGATATCTCTGATCCGGCTTCTGTCGCAGCGGCTCTGGAGAGATACGAACCGTGGGCCATCATCAATGCGGCGGGCTATGTTCGCGTAGACGACGCGGAGACTGACGCAGCAACCTGCCGCCGCGAAAATGTCACCGGACCCGCATGTCTGGCCCGCGCTTGTGCGCATCGCGAGTTGCCGCTCGTCACGTTCTCTTCTGATCTTGTTTTCGATGGACGCAAGGGTTCGCCTTACGTTGAAAGCGACGCGGTGTCGCCGCTGAATGTTTACGGCGACAGCAAGGCCGAAGCTGAAAGATGTGTGCTCGATGAGTTTCCGGGGGCTTTGGTAATTCGCACCAGCGCATTCTTCGGTCCCTGGGACCGCTACAATTTTGTGCATTCAGTTTTGAACGACCTGGCCAACGGTCGCAAAGTTTTTGCCGCAAACGACGTTAGTATTTCGCCGACGTATGTTCCCGATCTCGTGAAGGCGACGCTGGATTTGTTAATCGATGGTGAGACCGGCATCTGGCATCTGGCAAATCCCGGCGTCGTCAGCTGGGCGGAATTCGCGCGACTGGTTGCTGAGAAGGCGGGTTACGATTCGCGGCTGGTCCAGGCATGTGCTGCCGCCTCGCTTGGTTTCGTTGCGTCGAGACCATCGTTCACGGCACTGGCGAGCGAGCGCGGTAGTTTCATGCCCAGCCTGGAAGATAGCGTGGATCGGTTTTTTTCCGATCGCGCGTGGGACGAGCGACAGGATGCGGTGTCGGCATGTAAGTAACGTGGCAGAGTTTCGTTTAGAGGCGGGCACTGCCCGCCTCTAAACGATCGTCCTTTTCACAACATTGATCACGGGGATGGAAATGGATCTGAAAGAGCGAGCGATTTATCAGCTGCCTAACGGCCGTCAGCTTTTCGCACGCATTACTCGCGAACAGCAGGTTGTCCTATACAATCTAAACGCTTCGGAAACAGGTCAGTACGAGTTGAACCCAGACGGCCGGCTTTTGTTCAATGGTCAGATGACGGCGTGGGAAATCGCGGACTTGCTGGAGACGGGTCACGTTGCACCACCCGAGGTTATGAACGCAGTGATCGAAACTTCGAGGCAGTAAACAGCGGAGGCTGTAGGGGTAGGGGCGGACCTATGTGTCCGCCCGTTTCGCAGCAGAGGGCGGACACATTGGTCCGCCCCTACAAGCGTTACAAAACGAATGACTAAGCGACGGGTAAAATTGGCAGACGGGCGTTACCTGATCTTTTATACCTTCGCGCCAGGCGCGGCGCCCGTCACCAGAGATTTTGAAATCGTGGCGGAAGCCCGACCGTCAGGAAGGGCTAACGGGGCAGAAGCCCGACCGTCAGGAAGGGCTAACGGGGCAGAAGCCCGACCGTCAGGAAGGGCTAACGGGGCGGAAGCCCGACCGTCAGCGAGGGTTTGTCCAAAAGAAGAGCCAGCCCTTACTAACGCCCCGCCTTCTGAGGAAAATCGAAGTGTCTGAACTGCGATGGAACCCGCTGTTGGGCGAGTGGGTGGCAACAGCCACGCACCGGCAGAATCGAACCTTCCTGCCTCCCGACGATTATTGTCCGCTTTGTCCGACCAGGCCCGGCGGTTTTCCCACGGAAGTTCCCGAAGAAAATTACGACATCGTCGTTTTCGAAAATCGCTTTCCCAGTTTGCAGGCGAATCCGGATCCACCCGCTGTTGAAGGTTCAGAACTTTATCCGGTGCTGCCGGCCCACGGAGTTTGCGAGGTTGTTCTATACAGTCCGAACCATTCGTCGTCGCTCGCGCGCGAGCCGGTTGCACAGATTCGCAAACTGATCAGTGTTTGGACGGATCGATTTCGTGAACTCGGCTCGTTGGAATTCGTCAAGTATGTTTTCATCTTTGAAAACAAAGGGGAGGCGATCGGCGTAACGCTTCATCATCCTCACGGCCAGATTTACGCCTACCCATTTGTCCCGCCGCGAATCGAAACCGAGCTGAGGCAGTTTGCCGCGCATCATGAGGCGGCGGGCGAATGTTTGCTTTGTGAGGTGATCAAGGAAGAGAAGCGCGACGCGCGGCGAATTGTCTTTGAGAATGATTCGTTTTTGGCAGTGATTCCATTCTTTGCTCGTTGGCCCTACGAAACTCATATTTATTCGAAGCGCCATTTTCAGGCGCTTACGGATATGTCGTTGGACGAAGCAGATGAGTTGGCGGCGTCACTGAAAACCGTGCTGGTAGCTTTTGATGAGCTGTTCAAGATTTCATTCCCCTACATGATGGTCATGCACCAGCGTCCGGTCGATGGTCTGAACTACGACTATTACCACTTTCACATCGAGTTCTATCCGCCGATGCGGACGGCCGAGCGTTTGAAATTTCCGGCGGGCAGCGAAACCGGCGCCGGCATGTTCATCAACGATACTTTGCCGGAAGAGAAAGCGGCAGAATTGAGCGCGCACGCGCGAGAGGTGATCTAATCAGAACCGGGAGCGGTAGCGACCGGCCACAGAAGCAAGCGTGGAAGGTTGTTGGCATCGCATTGATTCTTACTTGATCTCGACGGTTGAATTTCTGGCCGGTCGCTACCGCTCTCGGTTCTGATACAGCCACTCGGGATAATGGTTGATCTCGGAAAACTGCAACGAGCTTTCGCGGAACTTTCCGGAACGGCGCCGCGACTTTTCTCGGCGCCGGGCCGAGTAAATCTGATTGGCGAGCACACTGACTACAACGAAGGCTTTGTTCTGCCACTTGCGGCGAGTTTGCGGACCTACGTCGCCGCGGCTCTGCGCGACGATGGGCAGGTAAGAGTTCACTCTGCCTTGACCGGGGTAGGAGCACGGGATGCCGTGCCCCCACAGTTGAACGAGCGCGCGAGTTTTAGGTTGGACGGAAACAGAGGCACGGCGGGTCGTGCGGAACAGGGAAAAGATCAGGCGGCCGAGAGCTGGTCAAGTTACATTCAGGGAGTGACTCAAACTCTCGTGGTGGATGGGCTCAAGTTCAACGGCGCTGACCTCGCGATCGCTTCGGACGTGCCCATCGGCGCGGGTTTATCTTCGTCGGCTGCGCTTGAGATTTCCGTAGGTTACGCCTTAGCGAAGTTGGCGGCGTTTGAAATTGCGCCGCTGGAACTCGCGCGCGCGGCGCAGAAAGCCGAACATGATTTTGTCGGCACCAATTCCGGCCTAATGGATCAATTAACGGCCACGTGCGCAAAAAAGAATCATGCGATGTTCATTGACTGCCGTTCCTACCAGGTCAAACAGATTCCTATAGCGCTACCGGAAATTGCCATTGCTATCTGCGACACGACGGTGAAGCACGCTTTGGTTAGTTCTGCCTACAACCAGCGACGCCGCGAATGTGAGCGCGCCGTCGAGTTGCTGCGGGAAACAAGACCAGAAGTTCGTTCCCTACGCGATCTGAATCCGAGCGACCTGCCGATCATCGAACAGCTTCCGGAGCCTGAGCGCCGTCGCGCGCGCCACGTCGTTACTGAAAACGAAAGAACCGCGCAGGCAGCGGCGGCGCTTGAAGCAGGCGATGTTGCTCGGCTGGGACAACTCATGCGGCAATCGCACGCATCTTTGCGCGATGATTTCGAAGTTAGTTGTCGTGAACTGAACATCATGTTTGAATTGGCCGCGACTCAAACCGCCGGCGCGCGAATGATGGGTGGAGGCTTCGGAGGTTGCACGATTAATCTGGTACGCCGCGATCGTCTGGATGCTTTCCAGGAACACATGACCACCGGCTACCGGCAAGCGACAGGACTGGATACGACAATTCATGTTGTCGAGGCGGATGATGGCGTAAACGAACTGAGCTTCTGAGCGGGGCAGTAGCCCGACCATCAGGGAGGGCTCAGCGGGTTCAATCCAAGCCCTTCCTGACGGTCGGGCTACTGCCCCGATTGTAACTAATGCCTTTGAATCACAACGACATTCCACGCCCGGAATACCCGCGCCCACAATTCGCCCGCAGCATCTGGTTCAACTTGAATGGCGAGTGGGAGTTTGCTTTCGACGATAGCAACGAAGGACTGCAAGCGGGTTGGCACGACGGCCGCAGCTTGCCGCAAAAAATTATTGTTCCGTTCGCTTATCAAACCGAGCGTTCGGGAATCAACGACAAGGGTATTCATGAAATCGTTTGGTATGCGCGCAGCTTTGAACTCCCGGCGTTATTTCATCAGCGCGATCTGCTGCTGAACTTCGGCGCGGTCGACTATGCCTGCACCGTTTGGGTGAACGGCCAGGAGGTGGGCCACAATCGTGGCGGCCACGTGCCTTTCCAGTTTGATATCGCGCCTTATGTCCAGCCCGGCGCTAATCGTCTTACCGTTCGCGTCGAAGATCGTCAGGATCCGGATCAGCCGCGCGGCAAACAATCTCACACCGGCCTGCCCAGGGAAATCGATTACTACTGCACCACGGGCATCTGGCAAACGGTGTGGCTGGAACCGGTGCCGTCCATCCGCATCGAAGAGATTCACATGATCACTCACGCCAAGCGAAACATTTTGGAGTTGACTGTGTTTCTTCACGCGCCTTCGTCTCCGTGGCGCATCGAAGTCGAGGTTCTCGAAGACGGGAAGCGGGTGGCGCGTAGTGAAGATCAAACTGCCGTAGCCACGGGCCGGCTGGCGATCACGATACCCTACGCCAAGCTCTGGTCTCCCGAGCATCCGCATCTTTACGATCTGCAGATTCGACTTTACGACGGCGACAAGTTGCTCGATGAAGTTGGATCGTATGTCGGCATGCGCGGTATCGAGTTGCGCGCCGGCAAGTTTTTCTTAAATGGCACGCCGACCTATCTCAAGATGGTGCTCGACCAGGGTTACTGGCCGGAAGGATATTTGACGGCGCCTTCGGATGAAGCACTGCAAACCGATATCGGCTGGATAAAAATGTTTGGCTTCAACGGCGTGCGCAAACACCAGAAGATCGAAGACCCGCGCTGGTTGTACTGGTGCGATCGTTTAGGCTTGCTGGTTTGGGAAGAGATGCCAAACGCGCGCGAGTGGTCGCCGAAGGCGGAGGATTTGTTGTCAGCCGAATGGCAAACCGCCGTCAGGCGCGACTACAACCATCCCTGCATCGTGGCCTGGGTCCCGGTCAATGAGAGCATGGGCTTCCCGGGGTTAAGCCAGGAGCACGCGGGACAGTATGCTTTTATCGAACGTATGGTCCGGGTGACGCGGCGGCTCGATTCGTCGCGCCCCGTTATCGACAACGACGGCTGGGAGCACACCGACATTACAGACATCTGCGCTATTCACGACTACACGCCCACCGCCACGCGGCTTGAAGAACGCTACAAAGAAACTTTAGCGAGCGGTCAGCTGCCGCCAACGGTTTGGATCGGCGCGAAGCCGCTCTTCGCTCGCGGCTCGAGATATCGTGGTCAACCAATCGTGTTGTCTGAGGTGGGAGGCTTCCTGGCGATTCCTGAAGACGTGCCTACGGACCAGCGCGACGTGCTTTATCAGTTTTATGACTCGTTCAAAACTTCCGCGGAGCTGTTGGAGAAGTATCGTGATCTGTTGACCGGAATCGCGTCGCTCAAATTTCTGGCCGGGTTTTGTTACACGCAACTAACAGACATTGAGCAGGAGATGAACGGGCTGCTGACTTACGATCGCCGGCCGAAGGTCCCCGCCGAGAAGATTGCAGAGATTCACCAGGAGGCGTTCCGTGAGTCTGACTGAGGAGAAGCCCAACCGTAAGGGAGGGTTCTTCACAGAGCCGAGCCCTCCTTCACGGTCGGGCTTCTGCCATCTAACAAGAAACCGTTATCATTGTTGGCGGCTTGAGTATTTGGAATGAGGAGGGGGAAATGAAAGTAGTTATTCCGAAGGTTCATCTTATCGTTACCGCAATCTTGCTGGTCCTGGTTTTGACTTTGTCGGCATGCAATCGGGGCGCGTCGCAAGGCGTGCGGTTCGCGTCAACTTCAGACCCCGGGGTTAAGAACGGGCCAATCAACAACGGACCTCCAACTGCTCCGTCAGGTCCGGTCGTCTCTTACGCCGACGTTGTCAGTCGGGTGTCGCCCGCAGTGATCACCATTCACTCGGAGATGCGCGTGCGCGCGCCGCAACAGTATCCATTCATGGACGATCCGATGTTCCGCCAGTTTTTCGGAGACCGAACGCCGCAACAGATGCCGGAACAAAAACGCAGCGGTCTTGGCTCGGGCGTGATCGTCAGCACCGACGGTTACATTTTAACCAACCACCACGTTATTGACGGCGCTGAACAAATCAAAGTCGATCTGAACGACGGTCGCACGCTCGACGCGAAGGTAGTCGGGTCTGATCCACCCAGCGACCTCGCGGTACTGAAGATCGATGCCACCGATCTGCCGGTGCTCGCGCTAGGCGATTCCGACAAGGTACGCGTGGGCGACGTGGTGCTCGCCATCGGCAATCCACTCGGCATTGGGCAAACCGTGACCATGGGAATCATCAGCGCCAAGGGACGTCAAACCGGACTCAGCAGCGGCAGCTTTGAAGATTTTCTGCAGAC
>Ga0070670_100001735_pt1 | contig 17754 bp, 12 predicted proteins | sample KBSS63metaG_FD_64665 | JGI IMG/M metagenome (GOLD analysis project Ga0070670, IMG submission 64665) | Switchgrass rhizosphere microbial communities from Kellogg Biological Station, Michigan, USA - KBS S6-3 metaG | ecosystem: Host-associated > Plants > Roots > Rhizosphere > Soil ... | reverse complement strand
GGCATCAGCGTCGCTTCGATCACCAGGATCTCGCCGCCGACCTCAGTCCACGCGAGCCCGGTGGCCACGCCGACCTCGTTCGACTCTTCCGCCAGCGTCGGGCGGAAGCGCGGCACGCCGAGATACTCGGTGACCTTCGTCGCCGTGATCTCTTCGCTGAACGACTTGCCCGCGACGACCACCTTGCGGGCGATCTTGCGGCAGATCGAGGAAATCTCCCGCTCGAGATTGCGCACGCCGGCTTCGCGGGTGTAGCGCTGGATGATGGTCTGGAACGCCTCGTCGAGGAACGTGATGTTCTCGTTGGTGAGGCCGGCCCCCTCGATGGCCTTCGGCGACAGGAACTTCTTCGCGATCTCGACCTTCTCCTGCTCCGTGTAGCCGGCGAGCTGGAGGACTTCCATGCGGTCGCGCAGCGCCTGCGGGATCGTGTGCAGCACGTTCGCCGTGCAGATGAACATCACGTTCGACAGGTCGAACTCGACGTCGAGATAGTGGTCGAGGAATGCGCTGTTCTGCTCCGGATCGAGCACTTCGAGCAGCGCCGCCGAGGGATCCCCGCGGAAGTCCATCGACATCTTGTCGACTTCGTCGAGCAGGAACACCGGGTTCATCGTCCCGGCCTTCTTCATCATCTGGATGATCTGGCCGGGGAACGCGCCGATGTAGGTGCGGCGATGGCCGCGGATTTCCGCTTCGTCGCGCACGCCGCCGAGCGACAGGCGCACGAACTTGCGGTTCATCGCGCGAGCAATCGACTTCGCGAGCGACGTCTTGCCGACGCCCGGGGGGCCGGAGAAGGTGAGGATCGTCGCCTTCGGCTTCTTGATCAGCGCGCGCACCGCCAGGAACTCGAGGATGCGATCCTTGATCTTCTCGAGGCCGTAGTGGTCCTCGTTGAGGATCTGCTCGGCGCGTTTCAGATCCCGGCTCTCCTTGGTCTTCTTGAACCAGGGCACCGCAATCAGCCAGTCGAGATAGTTCCGCGAGACGGTCGCTTCGGCCGACATCGGCGGCATCGCCTCGAGGCGCTTCAGCTCCTGGATGGCCTTCTCGGCGACATCCTCGGGCATCTTCGCCTGCTCGATCTTCTTCTTGAGTTCGTCGATCTCGTTCCCCTTTTCGTCCTTGCGCCCCAGTTCCTTCTGGATCGCCTTCATTTTCTCGTTGAGGTAGTACTCCTTCTGCGCCTTTTCCATCTGCTTCTTCACGCGGGACTGGATCCGGCGGTCGACCTGGAGCTTGTCCACCTCGGCTTCGAGGATGCCGGCGATGCGGTTCAGGCGCTCGACGGGAGAGATGATTTCGAGCAGGTTCTGCTTCTCGTCGACGCCGACGAGCAGGTGCGCGGCAATCGTATCGGCGAGCTTGCCCGGATCGTCGACGCGGACGGCGGCAATCATCGCGTCGTAGTGGAGGTTGTTCGAGAGCTTCACGTACTGCTCGAACAGCGACACCACGCGGCTCATCGTGCTCTCCGCGTCGACGCCGGTCTCCTTGTGCTTCGGGATCACTTTGACGACGACGCGGAAGAAGCCCTTGTCTTCCTTCCACTCGACCGCCCGGGCGCGCTCGATGCCTTCGACCAGCACTTTGATGTTGCCGTCGGGCAGCTTCAGGCTCTGGACGATGTTGGCGACGCAGCCCATCGTGAAGATGTCGGACGGCTGCGGGTCGTCGACCGCCGCGTCGTGCTGCGCCGCGAGGAAGATCCGCTTGTCCTTGAGCAGCGCATGCTCCAGCGCGCGCGTCGACGACGGCCGTCCGATGACGAACGGCATCATCATGTGGGGGAAAACCACTACGTCGCGCAGTGGAACGATCGGTAATGTTTCGTACAGTTCCATGTATTAGAGCTCCCAGCTGCCAGCTCCCAGCTCCCAGCCCAGACATGTCACCGACACATGCTGGAAGCTGGAAGCTGGAGGCTGGAGGCTGGCTTTATCCCGCTTTCTCGATCAACGTGATGGGTTTTTCCTTGCTCTGCACAACCTCGCGGGTGATGACGCACTCGCGGATCTTCTTCTGACCCGGCAGGTTGTACATCAGGTCGAGCATCAAATCCTCGATGATCATCCGCAGCCCGCGCGCGCCGATCTTGCGGGCGAGCGCCGCCTCCGCGATCGCCTCGAGCGAGTCGTCGGTGAAGCGCAGCTTCACGTTCTCGTACTCGAACAGCTTCTGGTACTGACGCGTGATCGCGTTGCGAGGTTGCGTGAGGATCTGGACCAGCGCGGCCTTGTCGAGCTCGTGCAGCGTGCCGACGATCGGCAGCCGGCCGACGAACTCGGGGATGAGTCCGTACTTGATCAGATCTTCGGGCTCGAGCATCTCGAGCGTCGTGCCGACATCCCGGTTCGAGACGGATTTCACGTCCGCCTTGAAGCCGAGCGTCTTCTTGCCGACGCGGCGATCGATCTGCTTGTCGAGGCCGACGAACGCGCCGCCGCAGATAAAGAGGATGTTCGTGGTGTCGACCTGGAAGAATTCCTGGTGCGGGTGCTTGCGCCCGCCCTGCGGGGGAACGTTCGCGACGGTGCCTTCGAGGATCTTCAGCAGCGCCTGCTGGACGCCCTCACCCGAGACGTCGCGGGTAATCGAGGGGTTTTCGTCCTTGCGGCAGATCTTGTCGACTTCGTCGATGTAGATGATCCCCTGCTGGCATTTCTCGATGTCGCCGCCGGCCGCCTGCAGCAGCTTGAGAATGATGTTTTCGACGTCCTCGCCGACGTACCCGGCCTCGGTCAGCGTCGTCGCATCGACGATGGTGAAGGGGACGGAGAGGAGCTTGGCGAGGGTCTGGGCGAGCAGCGTCTTGCCGGTGCCGGTCGGGCCGATGAGCAGGATGTTCGACTTGGTGAGCTCGATGTCGTTCCGGCTGCGCGCCTGCTTCTGGATCTCGATGCGCTTGTAGTGGTTGTAAACCGCGACCGCGAGCTTCTTCTTGGTCTGTTCCTGGCCGATGACGTATTCGTCGAGGAACTTCTTGATTTCCTGGGGGACCGGCAGCGAGGTGCGGGCGCCGCCGCGCGCCTCGAACTTGTTGTCGTCCGCAATGATGTCGTTGCAGACCTCGACGCACTCGTCACAGATGAACACGGTGGGGCCCGCGATCAGCTTGCGGACGTCGTTCTGGTCTTTGTTGCAGAACGAGCAGCGGAGGATCTCGCCGTCGCCGGCCTTTTTAACCATATGGGGTCTACGCTTGTCGCCCTAAGCCTTGAGCCTTAAGCCCTTTTCCGGATGACATCATCAATAATACCGTATTCCTTGCCCTGTTCGGGGCCCATGATGTAGTCCCGTTCTGTATCGTCCTGGATACGCTTCAGGGGCTGCCCGGTGTGCTGGGCCAGGATCTGGTTGAGGCGCTCACGTGTGCGCAGCAATTCCCGCGCATGGATGTCGATGTCGGTCGTCTGGCCACCCAGCCCCTGGACCCAGGGTTGGTGGATCAGGATGCGTGAATTCGGCAGGGAGTACCGCTTACCTTTCGCCCCCGCCGCCAGGAGTACCGCCGCAACCGACGCCGCCTGGCCGATGCAGTAGGTCGCCACGTCCGGCTTGATGAACTGCATCGTGTCGTAGATCGCCATTCCCGCCGTGACCACGCCACCGGGGCTGTTGATGTAGAGGAGGATGTCCCGGTCCGGGTCTTCCGCCTCGAGAAACAGCATCTGCGCGATCACCAGGTTGGCGACGTTGTCGTCGATGGGTGTGCCGACGAAGATGATGCTGTCCTTCAGCAGGCGCGAAAAGATGTCGTAGGCGCGTTCCCCGCGGTTGGTCTGCTCGACCACCATCGGGATGAGCTGCATGCGTTCAGACATAGAGATCGAAACTCGTTGACTGGCTGGGGAGTGGGGAAGGTACTCGGACCTTTTCCGGAATTGTACCACGCCCTCCCGACAATCTATCGGCCTATGCGGCCGCGATCTTTGTGGCCCTCGAGAGCAGGAAATCGACCGTTTTCTCGCGCCGCAGTCCCGAGTAAAGGCGTGCAATTCCGCCTTCCTTCTCGAGCCGGGCGCGCACCGCGGCGGCCGTGCGGCCGCTCCGCTCCGCGAAGCGCTCGACCTCCGCTTCGACTTCCTCGTCGACCACCGTGATGTGCTCGCGCCGCGCCACCTCGTCGAGCGCGAGCGCACTGCGGACGGCTTCCGACGCGGCGTCGCGCTGTTTCTCGCGGAACTCGTCCCAGTTGACGTTGACCTTCATGGGATCGATGTTCTGATCCATCAGGCGGCGGACGAACTCCTCCATCCGGCGATCCATTTCGCGTTCGAGCAGCGACGCCGGAACCTCGAACGTGACCCGGGACGCGAGCTGCTTCAGCAGGTCGCTGCGCGTTTCGCGCTCCGCTTCGTGCTGCGCCTCGTGCTCGAGGTCGCCTCGCACACGCGCGCGCAAGGCCTCGAGATTCTCGAACTCGCCGAGATCCTTCGCAAACTCGTCGTCCAGGGGCGGCACGACGCGCTGGCGGATGGCTTTGACCTGAACCGAATACGTGACCGTGGTCGCCGCGAGCTCCGGGACCGCGTAATCGGCCGGATACGTCACGTCGAACGTCTTCTGGTTCCCTTCGCGCATTCCGACGAGCTCCTGATCGAAGCCGGGCGGATTCGCCGCCGCGCCGATTTCGACCGTGACGCCGTCATGCTTGTCCGTCTGCGGTTCGCCCTTCGGCGGCTCCTCGCCGGCGAGTACGACCAGCGGCTCTTCTTTCTTAGCGTAGGCGGTGCGAATCAGATCGAGGACGACCGAGTCCCCCTTCTCGATGCCGCGGCCGACGACGGGCTCGTAGCGAGCGGCGCGCTCGCGGAGATTCTCGAGCGCCTCGTCGACCGCCGATTCGGCCACCGCGCCCTTCTTCTGCTGAATGGTGATGGTCGAGTAATCACCCGGCTCGATCGGCGGCACCGTCTCGAAGGTCGCCGTGAACTTCAGCGGCTGTCCCTCTTCGACGACCACATCACGGATGTCGGGGGTGTCGACCGGCTCGACGCCGCGCTCGCGAAGCGCTTCGTCCACCGCCCGCGGAATGAGCCCGTGGGCGACGTCGTGAAGGATCTGATCGCGGAATCGCTGCCGCACGACCTTCGCCGGCACCTTGCCGGGCCGGAACCCCGGCACGCGCGCCGCTTTGCTGTAATCGCGGGCGACCTTGTCGATTTCGGCGTCGACCACCGTGCTCGGGATTTCGACGACCAGGTTCTTCTGGGTCTCGCTGACGTCTATGAATTCGGTTTTCATCTATTTATCGGCGGGGTCCCCTGCACCCCGCCTGGCTCACTTCACTGCGCTGCTCGCTCCGTTCCGTTCGCTCACGGACTGGCTCAGGGCTCAGGGCTTAAGGCTCAAGTAGGCTCAAGGCTCTTGCCTGAGCCATGAGCCATGAGCCATGAGCCATGAGCCTTGAGACGTGAGCCTTAAGCCTCAAGTGGCGGCGGAGGGACTCGAACCCCCACGGTTTTTGGCCAAGAGATCCTAAGTCTCTCGCGTCTGCCAATTTCGCCACGCCGCCGGACGGAAGATTCTAACAGGTAAGGTAGTGCTCCGCCTTCGCCCGTTTGGGCTTCGGCGAGACAGCCTTTGGCTGGCTCGAATTCTGCTTCCTTGCCGTCGGGAGGGTGTGCCGATGGCTCGGTCAATGTGGAAGGGGTCGCTCGCGTTCGGGCTCGTCAATATTCCAATCGAGCTCTACGGCGCGACGCGCGATCACCGCCCGAAGTTCCGGCTGCTTCATGCGAAGGACGAGGCGCCGGTGAAATACGAACGCGTCTGCCAGTCCGAGGGGAAACCGGTCGCGTGGGAGGACCTGGTCAAGGGTTACGAGTACGAAAAGGGACGCTTCGTCGTCCTCACTAAAGAAGATTTCAAGACCGCGGCGCTCGAGAAGACGAAGACGATCGACATTCTCGACTTCGTCGATCCCAAGGAGATCGATGAACGCTACTTCGAGACGCCGTATTACCTGCTGCCCGCGAAAGGGGCCGACCGCGCCTACGCGCTGCTCCGTGACGCCATCCGTGAATCGGGGAAGGTCGGGATCGCGAAGATCATCCTGCGCGACGCGCAGCATCTTGCCGCGGTCGAATCCATCGGCGATGCGATCGTGCTGACGATGATGCGGTTCGCCGATGAACTTGCCGACCTCTCCGAGTTCCGATTCCCGAAGGCGGAGGGCGTCCGGCAGCCGGAGCGCAAGATGGCATTGCAGCTGATCGAGAACCTGGCGTCGACCTGGAACCCGGAGAAGTACACCGACGAATACAAGGAAAACCTGATGCGGGTGATCCAGGCAAAAATGAAGGGACGCAAGCCGCGGCTGCAGGACCGCGAGACGCCGCATTCGGCCGACGTCGTCGATCTCATGGCGCGGCTGCGCGCGAGTCTGGAGGGCAAAGGCGCCGCGAGCGGCCGTCCAGGCGCCGCGAAGGGGAAGAAGAAGAGCGCGGCGAAGAAGCGGAAGGACGCGGCCTGAAGGCTTCGCGGCTTCACGGCTGAAGGTACTTCTCGGACCGGCCGATACGGAGCGCGTGAGCATTCGTCGTGCGCGCGTGGTGACCGCCGATCAATGGGGAATCCCCGAGCGCAACGAAGCTGGACAGCCGATCTGCCGCTGGTGCCGGGGACCGGTGCAGCCTCCGCGCCGCACGTTCTGCGGCGACGCGTGCGTTCACGAATGGAAGATTCGCAGCAGTCCGTGGTACGTCCGGCAGCAGATCAAGAAGCGGGACAAGGGCACGTGCCAGCTCTGCGGCTTCAATGTCGTGAAAGCGCATCGCGAGTGGACGCGCGCGAAACCCCCGGCCGGAGATCGCGGCGCGAGGAAAGCGTGGCGCGTCGCACGGCCCCGGTGGGAAGCGGATCACATCGTCCCGGTGGCGGACGGCGGAGGCGAATGCGGACTCGAGAATTACCGCCTCTTGTGTCGCGCGTGTCATGTCGCGGTGACGTTGAAATGGCGCGCCTCGCGCGGGTTGGCGCGGTCTGAAGACCCCGCCACACACGGGGTCTTTAGACCCCGCCGCACGCGCCAACGTAAACCGACGGCTGCTCCGCCTCGTCTAAGCAACCATGCTCTTCCTTCCGGCCGCGCTGGCCGGCCTGATAGCCCTGGGGCCCCCAGCGACAGTGCTGGAACGTGTTGCAGCGACCCCGATTCCTGAAGCCGCGACCGCCATCCGCATCGACGGGGAATTGAACGACGCCGTCTGGCAGACCGTTCCTCCGATCACGGCGTTCAAGCAGCGTGAACCGCGCGACGGCGCCGAGCCGACCTTCCAAACCGAAGCGCGCGTCGCCTACGACGCGGCCGCGCTGTATGTTGCGATCCGCGCGCTCGATCCCGAGCCGCACAAGATCGTCGGCATCCGAACGCGGCGCGATCAGGAATCGCCGTCCGACTGGGTGCGCGTCATCATCGACTCGTTTCACGATCGGAGAACCGCGTTCGAGTTCGGCGTGAACCCGGCGGGCGTCAAGCGCGACGTCTACTGGTACAACGACTCGAACGAGGATACCGGCTGGGACGCCGTGTGGGACGCCGCCGTCACGCGCGACAAGGACGGCTGGCGCGCCGAATTCAAGATTCCGTTCTCGCAGCTGCGCTTTCATCCTGCCGAGAGCGCGACCTTCGGGCTCGCGGTCGTCCGCATGGTCGGCCGGCTGAACGAGACCGATACCTGGCCGCTCATCTCGAAGAGCGCGACCGGTGTCGTGTCGTCGTTCGGGGAGCTCACGGGCTTGCGGCTGAATCGGTCCGCGAAGCGGCTCGAGGTTGTGCCCTACGCCGTCGCGCAGGTGAAAACCCAGTCGGCCGACAGCGTGAACCCGCTCTCGAAGGGGACGGACCCGGATGCGTCGCTCGGCGTGGATTTCAAGTACGCGGTGCGCCCTGGCCTCACGCTGACCGGCACCGTCAATCCGGATTTCGGCCAAGTCGAAGCGGATCCGGCGGTCGTCAATCTCTCTGCGTTCGAGACGTTCTTCTCCGAGCGCCGGCCCTTCTTCCTCGAGGGGTCCGGCATCTTCTCGTTCGACATCGACTGCAACGACGGCTCGTGCAGCGGCCTCTTCTACTCGCGTCGAATCGGCCGCTCACCACGCGGGTCGGCCGATCTGGCCGAGGGCGCCTACGCGACCTCGCCGCTGCAGACCACCATCCTCGGCGCGGCGAAGCTGACCGGTCGGGTCGGCGGCTTCTCGGTCGGCGCGCTCACCGCGCTGACCTCGCAGGAGGATGCGGTCATCGCGAACGGAACGCTGCGCACCAAGCAGAACATCGAGCCGTTTGCCGGATACTCGGTCATGCGCGCGCGGCGCGAGTTTGCGAACCAGTCGTCGCTCGGCTTCATGGCGACGTCGACGAACCGGCATGTCGATGCGGCGACCGAATTCCTGCCCGATCACGCTCACACCGGCGGCGTCGACTGGGACTGGCGCTTCCGCCGGAACTATTCGATGCGCGGCTTCGTCGCCGGCAGCACGATTCGCGGCGACGCGACGGCGATCGACTCGCTGCAGCGGAGCAACGTCCACAGCTTTCAGCGCCCCGATGCGACGTCGCTGACGTATGACCCGGCGCACACGGCGATGGACGGCTACGGCGGCAACGTCGCGATCAGCAAGATCGGCGGTCAGCGGGTCCGCTTCACCAGCGTCTTCAACGTCAAGAGTCCCGGCTTCGAGATCAACGATGTCGGCTTCCTGCGGCGCGCGGACGAGCGCACGATGTCGAACTGGGTGCAGGTGAAGTACGACAATCCGACGAAGTTCTTCCGCAGCTTCCGCTACAACCTCAATCAGTGGGCCGGCTGGAACTTCGACGGCGACAACCTGCAGAACGGCGGCAACGTCAACGCGCACCTCACGTTCCACAATAACTGGAGCACCGGCTACGGCTACAACCTCAACGGGCGGACGATCGACGATCGCGCGACGCGAGGCGGTCCGGTGGTCTACCAGAACCCGCGGCTCGGCGGGTGGGGCTATCTGCAGAGCGACGAGCGGCACGCGGTGTCGGCCGGCTACTTCTTTTTCTCGATGGGCGACGGCAAAGGAACGAAGGCCCGCGAGATCAGCCCGTACATCAACTTTCGTCCGTCGTCGTACCTCACCGTCAACACCGGTCTCGGCCTGAACTGGAACACCGACGATTCACAGTGGATCGAACAGTCGGATGAGCACTATGTGTTCGGCCATTTGCAGCAGCGAACCGTCAGCCTCAACACCCGCGTGAACTACGCGATCACGCCGGCGCTGACCATCCAGTTGTATGCAGAGCCGTTCGTCTCGGCGGGCGCGTATACGAACTTCAAGGAGCTGGTCGACGGTCGCGCCGGAGCGTACGAGTCGCGCTACGCGCCGTATGCCTACTCCGGCAATCCCGATTTCAATTACCGCTCCTTCCGCACCACCAACGTGCTGCGCTGGGAATACAAACCGGGCTCGACGCTGTTCGTTGTCTGGCAGCAGGGCCGCGAGGACACGCTCAGCCACGGCACGTTCAACTTCTCGCGGGACTTCGGCGGGGTCTTCGAGGCGCCCGCGAGGAACGTCTTCCTCGTCAAGCTCGCCTACTGGCTTAATCCGTAATCGCGGCTGGCAGCTGCCAGCTGGCAGCTGGTAGCTGGTAGCTGGTAGCTGGTAGCTGGTAGCTGGTAGCTGATAGCTACTCTGAAGCCGGTAATTCAAACTCCAACCCAGGCACGTACTGCTCCCTTGCGCGGTTGATCTCGTCGAGGATCTGCGACGCGAGCTCCGGCGGCGAGACGACGCGCGCGAGCGGTCCGAAGCCCAGGATCCAGCTGCGGAGCGCCCAGTCGTTGCACACGTTCAGCGTCATCGTCAGCCGGCCGTCCGGATCCTCTGACGCCTGCTGCGACGGGTGCCAGACGCGTTCTTTGACGTAGCGCGCGATGTGCGGCTCGAAGACGATCTCGATCCGTTCCGGCGCTCCCTGGTTGACGCCGAGTGAATGCGCGAAGGCATCCTCCGGCAGCTCCATCGGTTCGAAACGATCCTCGGTCACCGACAGCGATTGAATCCGATCCATCGAGAACGTACGGAGCTGTTTGTACTCGGGAACGAACGCGACCAGGTACAAGCCACTCTGCGCGAAGACCAGCCGGTACGGCTCGAGCACGTACTCCTTTTCGCGGTTGCTCGAGAACGAGTGATACCGCATTGTGATCCGCCGGTGCTGCAGCGTCGCCTCGAGGACCTTCGCGACGCGTGCGTCGCGCGGAGCGGATTGCTGGACGCCTCGTCCTTCTCCCTTCGCCTGGATGACGAGCGGTAACCGATCGAGGAACTGCCGCATACCGGGAGTGAGCGCGGCGGCGAGCTTGTCAAACGCGCTCTTGACGTCGCGCTGAAACGGCGTACCCGCGAGGCACTCGACCAGCGAGCGCGAGAAATACAACGCGGTCATCTCCGCCAGCGTGAAGCCGGTGTCGTCGAGGCGGCGGAACGCGCGCTGTTCGAGAGTCCAGTACTTCTTTCCCTCGTGAAGCTCGTCGTAGAGAGGAAAACCTGCGGCCTGCAGCGCCTCGAGATCGCGCCGGATGGTCCGGGTGGAGACGCCGGTCCGCTGCGCGAGATCGTCGATCGTGGCGCGGCGCGACGACTCGAGGTCACGCAGGATCGACCACTGGCGGATGACCTCGGCGTTGCGCATCGCAGGGGTGCCGCTACTCGGTGGCCGCCGGAGCGGCGTCGGCCAGGCGCGCTTCGATCGCGCGCCGCTGACCGCCCGCGCGGCTGCCGTACCAGAAATGACCGGGACCCATCAGGAAGAAGATCGTCGGCGCGAACGGCACGAGCGGGAGCGGCGCCAGCAGCGCAATCAGCAGCGACAGAATGCCCACCGATACGCTCACCAGATGATGGCCGATTGCCGCACGCGCGTCGAATGCTTCGAGCTCAGACAGTTGCAGCTGCTCGCGCGAGACGTAGGCATGGTGATAGAGGAGCCCGAATAGAACGAACACCGCGATGAATCCGGAGGCGTAGATCGCGGAGGCATTGGCGAGCTGATACAGCTCCAGCCGTATCGCCCCTGATTCCGTGGGAAGCCATCGCGAGAACATCGCGTCGAACATGAATTTCAACGGGTAGACGTAGAGCAGCACGACAAACAGGAGCGCCCCGTTGAGAAAGATCGTATACGCGTCCTGCAGGCCGAAGCGGCGGAAAAAGGCGTTGTGCTGCGCCCAGATCCACAGCAGGAGCGCAAAGCAGCAGGCGAACGCCGGGAACCCCATCATCAGGCCGACGAGCTTCTCGTAGCTGTGCGGTACTTCGAGCGCGACGACGAGCAGCGTCAGCGCGAACGCGAACACCGTATCGCTGAAACCTTCGAGCCGCGAAACCTCGTGCCCCCGCCAGCGCAGCAAGCTCTTCATGCCGGGCAATGCTAAGTCCTTACCGCTGAATGCTCAACGGGTTTTTTGCACGCAATCGTCAATCTCATGTCCGCTCGCCAATCGGCATGCGGCCATGCGATCGGCAATCTGCAATCGCCATTCGCCATTCCGGAGTGACCTACCCTGTCACACCCCCTCCGTAGACTGGGCGCAAAGGAGATACGGACATGGCCCGGTTCGACGGTTCCCTCGCCCGCACGCTGGATTTCGAAGACAACCCCGCGGCGCCGATTCATTCTCAGGCGCGTGCCGGGCTGCGGCTCGCGTCACCAGACGGGCTGCTTCGCGGTCCCGACAAGTACAAGGTGCTCGACAAGCGGCGGCGTCAGGCCCAGATCAAGGCGCGCCACGCGTTGAGCCTGTTCGACATGATGGAGGGAAGGTAGCCATGCCGCGCTGCACGCACACGCACGGCGGCACGCTGTGCTTCGAATGTTTCCGCAGCGGCATGGAGAAGACGCGGGCGCGGCGCGAAGCCTGGGCCCAGCGATCGCTGCCGTTCGATTCAGCGACCCAGCCGCACCGGCCGCTGTCGGAGCACGCGATTGCCCACCGGCGTCAGATGCTGGAATACCTCGCGAGCACGGACCGTCGGAGGGCGTAGTTCTTTTCGCGGTTCGCGGGTCGCGGGTCGGCGATTCTCGGATCAGGGATTAGGGATTAGGGATTCGTCTTACGACGCCCCCGAAGCGCCTCCGCCGGCCGCGGCCCCGGCGCCGGCGCCATGCGAGCCCCCGCCGCTGCCGGCTCCGCCGACGGCGACCAACGTCGCAAAGGCGGCAGGGTCGCTGGCGCTGCCGTCGATGGCGCGGAACCACGGTGGCGCTGCGGCACGATGGCGTTTCAGATGCGCTGACCACGCGGGGGCGACGCCGAGCGCCACCGCAAGGGGCAGCAGTCGTCGGGCCTCGCCGTCGGCGGGCGACGGCTGACGATCGCGCGCGACGTCGCGCAGGTACTGGCGAAACGCCCGCCAGTGCTGCGCGCGCCGCAGCCCTTCGTTCGACAGCGGCGTATGCGCGGCGTAGAAGCTGGCCGCCAGGACCGCGACGATGGCCAGCGCACCGCAGATTAGGAACGGCCACCCCCCAAAACGAGGTGCGAGCGCGCCCGAGGGGATCACGGCGAGCCCGGCGAGTACGAACGCCGTCAGCGACATAGCGCCGAACCGCTTTCGCACCGCGCCTCGTCCGTCGTCCAGCAATCCGGCGGCGAGCATCGACGTCTGAAGCGGAATGCTGAATTTGCGGAACTGCCGCGTCATCCGCCCGCGTGCCTTGGCGAGGGAGACGGAGGGTTCGACGTTCTGCCGGCCGCCAAACGCGAGGTCCAGCGCGGCTTGTTCGTAGGGCTCGAGCGAACGTGACCTGGAAAGATGTGAGATCGCGAAGTTCCGCTGGCCGAACGATCGCGGGCGCTCCTCGATCGCAAGCTCGCCACGATCGGCCATGGCAAAGAGCGCGGCCATGGCGTGCTCGAGGCGGGGTGCGCCGTTGGTGACCATAGGGCCGGCAAGGGCGGGGGGCAACGTATCCGGCGGAGTGCTGCCGCTGGTGACCGCCGCGAACGAGCCCGACGGCGCGTCGTAGCCCTGTCTCGTGGCCAGGAGCAGTGCGAGCCCGAAGAGTACGATGAGCCCCGCGGCGATGACCCAGTAGCGCGCCAGCGCGCGCGCCGCGGCGGCGCGCTGTTGCCAGGCAGGCGGCGCGTCGAGCACGGTGCCGAGCGGCAGCCGCACCCACGGCTCGACCCATCCGTTGCCGCGGATGTCCGTGGCGGTGATGCGAGCGTGGTGGCCGTCGAGCGTGACGGAGGAATCGGCGACGCGGTGCAGCTCGACCGACGGCGTCGCCAACGGAGCGGCGGGGAGTATCAGGTCGACCACGCTGCCGCGGATCGCGTAGTCGTGCTCGGTCGGAAGGCTGCGCCACGCGAGAACGTCCGCGTTCGCCTCCTGCCGCACGACGCCGCGCACGACGTATGTGAGATCGAAGCGATGCGACTCGTTCGACACCGGCGGAAAGTGCCACGTCACGCGAACGCGATCGCGGCCGGCGATTTCGACCTGGCCGCTGTCCTTGCCGGCGGGCAGCACGTTGCCGTCCATCGACGCGGATTCGACTTCAACGCCGTCCGTATTCCGTGTCGGGATGACGCGGTAGTACTGAGTAAATGTGCCGCCGTCGAACCGCAGCACGACGGTTTCGGCGACCCGGATCGATCCGCCATGGAGCACTTCGATCCGCGAGTCGAAGCGATCGGCGCTGTAGCTCTTCGCTTCCAGGACCGCCGACAGGGCCGCGAGAATCGTGACGCATACCGCCAGCGCCCATTTCGCCATGACTCGATATTATGCGCGGATTCGGCTGGTGTATCCTTTTGTCTTCCCAATCAGAGAAGGGGGATCGATGGCGCCGTCGCACCAGAAACGAACCCATGAAAATGTCAGCGCGTTTCGCTCGGTGAGCGAGGCAATGATCGCCGTCCTCGAGCGGTCGAACGATGCGGCCGCGACGCACGCGCCGGCGGACGGTGCGTGGACCGCGGCGCAGATCGGCTACCACGTGGCGATCACCGACGATTTTCTCGCGGGCATTCTCACCGGCTCGATTCCGAAGTCGGTGCCCGCGCCTTCGGGATTCCAGGAGAACCCCAACGTGTTCGCGGGAGTCCCGGCGAAGATCACGACCTTTGAGGCTTTGGAGCCGCCGGCAGGGATGACGCGTGCGGAGGCTGTGGCGAAGCTGCGCGAAAGCACCGCGCAGGCAGTCAAGGCGATTGAAGGGCTGAGCGAGGATCGCGCCTCAGGCCACGTGGTCGAGTTCCCGTTCGGCAAGATCACGCTGTATCAGCTGTCGGAGTTCCTGGGCGGGCACGTCCTTCGCCACCAGCAGCAGCTGCAGCGCGCACTGGCGAGCGTCTAACCGGAATAGCGCCCTTCAGCCCGACTTTGTCGACGGAGCCAGCGTCTGCTTAGTTATGGGTGAGTATTATGCGTAAGGTAGTTTGCGGGATCGTGGCCATCGTGCTGGTCAGCCCCGCCGGTGCGTATGCTGGCAAGCACCAGCGACTCGAGAGCCATTGGCGTGATCGGGCCATCGTAATCGACGGCGACAACGGCGACTGGCCGGGGCCGCTCGCGGAGCTCGACGTCAAGCATCCAATCGCGGCCGCGATCGAGAACGACGGACAATCGCTGTACCTCGTCCTCAGCACGAGCGATTCAGCGGTTCGTCGCCAGATCCAGCGGGAGGGCTTGATTGTCTGGTTCGATCCCTCCGGTGGCGACAAGAAGCATTTCGGGATCAAGTATCCGGTCGGCATCGCGTCCGACGAGGGCGGCTCCCGTGGCGGTCACGGCCACGGGCAAGGAGGGGTTCCCATCGAGCCGCCGAACCGCCTCGAAATCTACGGTCCCGCGAAAGACGACGCCCACAGCTTCGTGCCGGAGGCCGCTCAGGGAATTGCCGCGAAGGTCGGGCAGGTCGAAGGCTACTTCGTCTACGAGCTGAAACTGCCGCTCGCGAAAACATCTGAGACGCCGTACGCGATCGAGACGAAGGCAGGATCGGTCGTTGGCCTTGGACTCGAGACGCCGAAGATCGAGCATCCGCAGGGCCGCGAGGGCAGCGGCATGGGCGGTCGCGGCGGTGGCATGGGAGGTCGTGGCGGCGGTACCGGAGGTCATGGCGGCTATGGCGGGGGCCGACGTGGCGAAGGCTCCGAAGCGCCGCAGATCAAGCTGTGGGCGACCGTGCAACTCGCGGCGCATTAGGGCTGTCGCTGTAAGTGATTATCGATTGACCACGGTCGCTGAGCGCGGCCGTTACCGGTGACCCGGCACGGCGTCCGGGAAGGAGTTGTCTCCGTGGCGTCTCTCGCGCGCTTGCGCATCCTCCAGAGCTCAGAAGCGTCGGTCCGCCTGCGCGAAGCCGAGCGTTGGCTCGCGGCGCACGCGGATCGCGGCGCGCTCGTCGTGTCGGCCACGCGTGGCGCCGCAGACGATCTCGCCCGTGCGGTGGCGTGTGCGCGCGGAGCTGCCGCGGGCCTGCACAGATTCTCCTTCGTTCAGCTTGCGGCCCATCTTGCCGCGCCGGTTCTGGCGGCGCGTGGGATCGCACCCGCGACGCGACTCGCGTCGGAAGCGGTCGCGGCGCGGGCGATCTTCGATGTGCGGCAGCAAGACGACCTCAACTACTTCGAGGTGGTCGCGGGTGCGCCCGGCTTTCCGCGTGCGCTCGCCCGCACGCTCCACGAGATCGAGATGGCGGACGTCGGGTCGTCCGCGCTGCAGGATCTTCCTCTCGGGGGTCCCGACCTCGCACGGCTGCTGCAGCGATTCGACGAGTACTTCGCGACCACGTCGGCCGCCGGCCGCGCAGCGATCTTCAAAGCGGCGGGTGAGGGAGTCGCGGCGGTCGCCGGTCTGCCGCTGCTGCTCCTCGACGTGCCGTTCGATTCCTCTGTCGAATTCGGATTCGCCAAAAGCCTGATCGCAGCCGCGGCTGAGACGTACGTCACGGTGCCGTTTGGCGACCTGGCGGCGCTCGACCGCCTGAAAACACTCGGGGTAGCAATCGAGACGCCGGAGCCCGCCGGCAACAGCGATCTCACGGCGCTGCGGCGTTCATTGTTCTCGACCCGGCAGCCGCCGGAACGTCAAGCAGCCGGCGACGTGGACATCTTCTCGGCGCCCGGAGAAGGGCGGGAATGCGTCGAGATCGCCCGCCGGATCATGGCGGAGGCCAGGCGCGGCGTCCGGTTCGACGAAATGGCGGTGTTCCTGAGATCGCCCGCGGAATACCTCGGCCTTCTCGAGAATGCGTTCGATCGAGCGGGCATCAGCGCGTGGTTCGACCGCGGAACGCGCCGGCCGCATCCATCCGGAAGAGCCTTTCTTGCGCTCCTCGGGTGCGCGGTTGACCGCCTCTCCGCTGTGGGTTTCGCCGAGTATCTCTCGCTGGCGCAGGTCCCGGAACAGGCGCCGACGGCCGGTGAGGTTCTTCCGCCGGTAGACGAGGCGGTATCCGGATTTGCCCGTGTCCCGCAGGAGCAGGATGTCCCAGACGCGCCGGTAGCCGATCGCCAGTTCGCGGACGAGAGTGCGGCGGTCGTCGAGGGGGGACTCCGCGCTCCGTGGAAATGGGAACGATTGATCGTGGACGCGTCGGTCGTCGGCGGCGATGCCGAGCGATGGCGCCGACGGCTGGCGGGCCTTCGCGAAAGGTACGAGCGCCAGATCGTCGAGGAGCGGCTGCGCGAGGATCCGGAATCGCCGCGGCTGGTCGGTCTCGAACGCGACCTGCGAAACCTCGCGCATCTGACCGCGTTCGCGCTGCCCGTGATCGAGACGCTCGCGTCGTGGCCGCGCGAGGCGGCGTGGGGAGAGTGGCTGGAGCGGTTTGGTGACCTGGCGCCGCGCGTGCTCCGGAGACCTGACCGGGTACGGCGCCTGCTCGGCGAACTGCGTGCGATGAGCGCGATCGGGCCGGTCGCACTCGAAGAAGCGCGTGACGTGCTCGCGGAGCGGCTTCGCGCGTTCGACGAGCAGCCGCCGGCGGATCGATTTGGCCGTGTGTTCGTCGGCAGTCCCCATCAGGCCCGCGGCCGCGAGTTCAAAGTGGTGTTCGTCCCCGGCCTCGCGGAGCGGCTCTTTCCACAGAAGCTGCGCGAGGATCCGCTGCTTCTCGATGACGAGATGCGGAAACCGCTCACCGCCGAGCTCGTGGTCCAGGACGAACGTGGAAAAACCGAACGGCTGTTGCTGCGACTCGCGGTCGGCGCCGCGACGGATAAGCTTTGGCTCTCGTATCCGCGGCTCGACGTGGCGGGTGGACGTCCGCGCGTGCCTTCGTTCTACCTGCTCGATGTCGTGCGCGCGATCGTGGGCACGATTCCGCATCACGAAGTGCTGCAGCAGCGTGCGGCGGCGGCGGGCGGTGCAAAACTGGACTGGCCGGCACCGGCGCAGCCGCGCGACGCCATAGACGACGTCGAGCACGACCTGGCGACGCTGCACGCCCTGCTCGACGCCGACGACCGAAGCAGCGTTCGAGGCCAGGCGCACTACCTGCTGACGCTGAACCCCGCGCTGCGGCGCTCGGTCACTCGCCGGTGGGCGCGCGCACGATCGCGATGGCTCCCGCAGGACGGGATCGTGCGCATCACACAACGGGTCCAGCCGATGCTCGCGGCGAATCGCCTGAGCGCCCGTCCGTATTCGGTCTCGGCGCTTCAGAAGTTTTCCACGTGCCCGTTTCAGTTCGTGCTCTCCGCCATCTACCGGTTCGCCCCTTACGATCCTCCCGAACCCCTGCAGCGGCTC
>Ga0070670_100001734_pt1 | contig 17760 bp, 15 predicted proteins | sample KBSS63metaG_FD_64665 | JGI IMG/M metagenome (GOLD analysis project Ga0070670, IMG submission 64665) | Switchgrass rhizosphere microbial communities from Kellogg Biological Station, Michigan, USA - KBS S6-3 metaG | ecosystem: Host-associated > Plants > Roots > Rhizosphere > Soil ... | reverse complement strand
CTTCCGCTACATCTGCGACAACGGCACCTACATCGCGCGCTACGACGAGCTGGTGGACGGCAAGAACAACCCGATCGACGTGTCGAAAGTAGACGTGTCGATGAACGGCATCGAGCTGCAGGACCGCGAGTTCTTCGCGGCCATCAAGGACAGGCGTGAGCCGAACGCCAGCGTAAGCCAGGTGCTGCCGGCCATGCAGACGCTCGGGAAACTGGAAGACATGCTGGGGACGTAGCACCCCGGGTGACCATCTCGATCGTAGTACCCGCCTTCAACGAGGCGCGCGGGCTGCCGGCCACACTTGCGAGCATCCGGCGCGCCACCGCGGCATTCGACGCGCGTGGATGGCGCCACGAGCTGATCGTCTGCGACAACAACTCCACCGACGCCACCGGCGAGATCGCGCGCGCCGCCGGCGCCACGGTCGTGTTCGAGCCGGTCAACCAGATTTCGCGGGCGCGGAACGCGGGCGCATCGCGGGCGACCGGCGATTGGCTCGTCTTCGTGGACGCGGACTCGCATCCATCGCTCGAGCTCTTCTCCGACACGGCCGACGCCATCGCCGGAGGCCGTTGCCTCGCCGGCGGGTCCACCGTGGCGATCGACTCGAGTGACCGGCTCGGCCGCGGCGTGGTGGCCGTGTGGAACGCCATCAGCCGAGCCCTCCGGCTGGCGGCGGGTTCGTTCATCTTCTGCGACGCCCAGGCGTTCCGCGACGTGCGGGGATTCAGTCTCGAGTTCTACGCCGCCGAGGAGCTGGACCTGTTCACCCCGCCTCAAGCGTCTGGCGCGCACACGAGGGCGGACGATCGTGATTCTGCACGCGCATCCCCTGGTCACGAGCGATCGCAAGGCGCGGCTCTATACCAAGCGCGAGATCGCCGCGGGCTTCCTCAAGAGCGCGCTCACGCTGGGGCGCGCGGTACGGAACCGCGCCGACTGCTACATGTGGTACGACGGCCGCCGCGAACCGTAGCGCTACGGCTGGGCCGCAAGGCCCAGCTGACAGGTGGCGGCGGTCTTGCTCACCTGTGGGCCTGAGAGGAGCCTGCTCATGCCCGACGATATCCCCGTGCCCCCGCCCGCCGATCCGATTCCGCAGCACCACCCGCCGTTTCCGCCGCCGGTGGTGCCTCCCGACGATCCGAACCGCGCGCGCGCGCGCCGGCCTCCGGACATCGATCCACCGCCGGTCAAGCCGCCGGTCGACGACCCCGGCGTGTCCGACGCGGAGAGGCGGCTGATGTAGATGTAGACGCCCTCCGTGTAGATACGCGCGAGGATCGCGTCGAACGCGAGCCCTGCTGTGCGGCCGCCAGGCTCTCCTTCAGCCGCGCCATCAGATCGACCACCTTCGTCGGCGGCGTCGGCTTTCCCGACACCGCCGGCATCTTTTTGCCCGCGGCCTTCGCCTTGATGACCTTCATCAGCGCCGGCACGTAATCGTCGTGGTACGCATCAGGTGACCAGTCGCCAGCCAGCGCGGCGATGAGCTGGTCCGCCAGCTTCAGCTCCTGCGCGCTCGCCTTGGCACGGGAGGTGTGCGGCACCTCCACCAGATCCTCCTCGAAGCGCATCGTCGACACGACCAGGCACCCGTTCACGGGCACCAGCGCGGCGAGGTGCTCGCGCTGGCGCATCACGTACTTCGCGATGCCGACGCGGCCGCTTTTGTCGAGTGCCTGCGCGAACAGGTTGTAGGCGTGCTCGGCACCCTTGCCGGGCAGCGCGTAGTACGGCGTGTCCCAGTAGCGGACGTCGATGTCCTGGATCGGCACGAACGCCTGGATGTCGATGCTGCGGCTGCGTTCGATCGCCGCCGTCTTGAAGTCGTCCTCGGTGAGCGCGATGAAACGCCCCTTCTCCACTTCGTAGCCTTTCACCAGATCGTCCCAGGCCACCGCCTTGCCGTCGGTCTGGCAGACGCGCTCGAGACTGATCGGCGAAAGGTCGGTGCGGTGCAGCAGACGGAATCGCGGCGTGTGATCGCGCGCGCCGACGAAGAGCTCGACGGGAATATTGACGAGGCCGAAGCTGATCGACCCTTTCCAGAGTGGACGTGCCATTCTTTCAACGCTCCTTGAACAATTAGGGCACGGAGCAAGATTGATTCCGGGCACGCGCTTTGCTCTTCCACATGGAAGCGCGGCGTGTGCCGCAAAGGAGCCCTGAATGAGCGCACCGCAACAGCCGAGCCGACGCGAGAACGAACCGGTCGAAGCCGTCCCGCCGCAGCGCCAGATCGATCCAGTGAGCGGGCCCGACGGCGATTCGGGTACTTCAGGTGATTCGGGCGATCAGGACATCGACACCGCGGGCACCGAGGCCGACGACAAGGCCACGACGGCGAGCGGTCCACCCGCGCGGGGGCGGGGGCAGGCGTTGTCGCCAGATGCGTCGTACGCCGACGCACCGGACAACGAGCGCAAGCCGATCGGGCCGCACGATCCCGCCAGCATGCACCGGCGCGAGGACGACGCGGAGGCGAGGGCGCACAGTTCCGACTTTCACGACACGGCGTCCACGGTGGGCCGGCCGGCGATCGATCGGCACCGATAGATCGACAGGAGGATCTGATGGCGCGCTGCGACACCTGCGGCAACGACTACGACAAGCCGTTCGTCATCACGAGCGGCACCGCCAGCTACACCTTCGACAGCTTCGAGTGCGCCATCCAGAAGCTGGCGCCGACCTGTTCCCACTGCAAGTGCCGCATCATCGGGCACGGCGTGGAGGACGGCGGCACCTGGTTCTGCTGCGCCAACTGCGCGCGGAAGGCCGGCTCGCGCGCCTTGGTCGACCGAACGTAGTGGCGGGTCGCCCGAACGTAGTTGCGGGTGGCCCGACGTAGTTGCGGGTTGCCCGAACGTAGTTGCGGGTCGCCCGAACGTAGTTGCGGGTCTTTAGACCCGCCCGACCAGCCTTGTTGTAGTCTTCAGGCCATGACTCGCCTGTCGATTGCACTTGCCTGCGCCGTCGTCCTGGCGGCACCCGCGCTCCGCGCTCAGGACACGATTTTCTATGCGGTGTCGTACGTCGAGACGGCTGCCGCATCGGCGAAGGAGGCCGCGTCCGCGTTGCGCGCCTTCCACGACGCGACGGTGAAACTGGACGGCTGCACGAGCGTCGAGGCGTTCGAGCAGATCGGCCGCCCCGGGCACTGGGTGATCGTCGAGACCTGGCGCGATCAGAAGGCGTTCGACGCGCGCGACGCCTCCGTGCAGCAGCGTCTGATCGACTCCACCAAGGCGATTCGCGTCAGCGGATTCGACCAGCGGCCGTACAAGACCATTACGGTGGCGCCAGCCCGCCCCGGCGCCTCCGGAAACACGGTGTCGGTCATCGCGCACGTGGACGTGGCGCCCAATCCGGCCGTGGCGCCGATGCTCGCGCGCCTGGCGCAGGCCAGCCGTCAGGAGCCGGGAAACCTGCGCTTCGACGTGCTGCAGCACACGATGCGCGCCAACCATTTCACCGTGATCGAGACCTGGCGTGACCAGGCGGCGCTCGACTCGCACCTGACGGCGGCTCACACGAAGCAGTATCGCGACGAGGTACAGCCGCTCACCGGAAGCCCGCTCGACGAACGGGTGTTCAAGGCGGCGCGGTAAGGACCAAGTACTAAGGACCGCTCGGTAGACCGACGGTGCGGCCGGGAAAACCGGCGGCGTCGAAGTAGCGCACGCCGCGCACTTCCTGGTAGCGCAGCACGGTACGAAGACCGCCCGGCCCCGGCTTCGACTCCAGCGTTTTCACCGTCACGCGCGCCGTCTGCCCATTGACGAGCGCTTCCTCGAGCACGCGCCCCGTCAGCGCGCCGCCGGGCTCGCGCGGCAGGCGCAGGATCTTGGCCATGGTGGGGTGAACGTCGACGTTTCCGACCGGCATCGTGTCCACGAAGCCTTTTTTGAAGCTCGGGCCCGCCGCCGCCATGAAGTTGAAGGTCTCGGCACGGCCGAATCCGCCGTGGTGCCCCTGCCCCTCCTGTTGTGCATTCGAGACCATCGCGCTGCAGTTGGTTTCGATCTCGCAGCCGGTGGAGAAGGATCGCAGGTTCACCACCATGGCGGGCCGTGGTGTCGCCGCGCGGCCCACCAGCCGGATGGCGCTCAGCGGCAGCGTGCCGTCAATCGATCCAAGGGCGTCGTCCACGAACACGCCGCTCACGTAGTCCTGCGTCATGAGCGCCGCGACCGCGCGCCGGGCGACGGTGCGGGCGGAAGCGCCGGGCAGATAGATCAGCGCCATGCCGCCATCGCCGACGACGATCGCTTCGGGAGTCGCGGGGGCGTTGCCGATGACGCCGTTGCCGTTGGTGTGGTCGTCCGGCCCCACGCGGCGGTTCTGCCGGCCCGGATCCCAGAGCGGCAGTCCGAGCGCCTCGGCAAGGTCCATGGCCACGAACCCCTGCGGCAGACGGCCCGGGACGACGTCGGCGTAGCGCCGCCGGGCCGCGGGGCTGGTGGCGCTTTGGCGCGACACCGTGGAAAACCCGTGATCGGCCGCCACGATGATGTTGGTGCTCGCGGTGAGGCCGAGCGTGGCCAGCGCTTCGCGCAGCCGGCGCAGGTTGCCGTCGGCGTTGCGAATGCCGGCGAGCGCCGTCGGCCCGTTGATCCCAGGCTGCAGCCGGAGAAAGCTGTCGCCCTGGTTGTGCTGCGATCCGTCCGGGTCGCGCGACCAGTAGACCATCACGAACGGCCGCCCGCGGCTCTTGAAGAGCGGCAGCAGCACGCGGGTGGCCACCTCCACGATCCAGGCCTGCTGCGTCAGGTTGGCCGTGGTCGTACCGGGCGTCTCGAAGTTGCCGGCGCGGGCGTTGTCGCCGCGCGACGGCGTCGCCAGCGGAAGACCCGCCGCAGCGATGGCGGCGGCCACCTCTGGAGCCAGAGGCACGCCGTTGGCGGCGCCGGTGACGTCGTCGATGACGATGGTGCCGCGGCCGTCGCGAGCCTTGTGGTCCTGCAGCAGCGCGGGCCCATGTTTGCCGATGACCGCAGTGCTGTAGCCGGCGCGGCGGGCCAGCTCCAGCACGGTGCTTTGCGGGACGAAACTGCCACCCATCTGCTCGTCGAGCTCGCCCAGCACGGCGTCGTTCTCGATCTGCGGGATATGCGAACCGCCGGCGCTGCGCAGCGCGAACGGCAGCAGGAACGAGTTGCCGAACACGCCAGTGTCGCCCGGATAGTGCCCGGTCGCCAGCGCCGCGGCATTCGGCATCGTCAGCGTCGGGTACACCGAGTGCGAGTTGCGGAAGCTCACCCCGTCTCGAGCCAGCGAGGCCAGCGCCGGCGCCGTCTCCATCGACACCATGCCGGAGCGCAGACCGTCCGGCACGAACAGGATGACGTTCGGCGGCGGCTCGGCGGCACGGGTGCCAGACACGAGCAGGAGCCCGACGACGGAAAGGATCAGTCCGAGAGGGAGGCGCCGGGCTTGCGCCGGGCTGGAGGGCGGGTACATAGTCTCGACCGGAGAATCGCATGAGATCACTCGTCCTCGCCACTCTGGTCGCCACCGTCGTTGCCGGCATGGTGTTCGTGGCGCGAGCCCAGAACGCGCAAACGGCGGCAGGCGCGGCGCAGCCTCCCGCCGCGCAGGGAGCGCAACCGGCGCCAGGCGCGCGCGGACGCGCCGCGGGCGCCGACCCCTACGCCAACAACGCCGCACCGGGCACCCAGACCTTCCCGCTCGCCGCGGCCGCCGGCAAGGACAGCAACGCCCGCATGGTGGCGCCGATGGGCGCCGTCAACCAGGGCGCGTTCGACCCGGCCGCCTGGAAGTACGGGACCGCATTCGATCCGCCCGCCGGCGCGAAGATCTGGAACCCGGTGAAGTTGAAGATGATGCAGGGCGGCAAGGTGACGGGCGGCACGTTCTTCGGCGCCGGCGACGCCTCGACCTATTGCGCCATGGCCAACGCCGGCTACGACTTCATCTGGACCGAGATGCAGCACGATCAGCGCGATTGGGAAACCGCCGCGCGCATCTGGCGCACCTGTCCGCACGCGAAGGCCGTTCCCGGCGTGCGCGTGGCCTACACCGACGAGCGCGAGATCCAGCACGCGCTCGACGCCGGCGCGCTCGTGCTGGTGGTACCCACGGTCGACACCGTCGAGGAAGCGATCGAGGCGCGCAACTGGGCCTACTTCCCGCCGCTCGGCCGGCGCAGCAACGGCGGCGGACAGGCCTTCGGCGGCGACATGTGGGGCGAAGTGCCGGGTGGCTACCGCCAGACGATCAACGACAACATCGTGCTGATCCTCATGATCGAAACGCTCGAGGGGCTGAAGAACTCCGACGCCATCGCCAAAGTGCCCGGCGTGACGGCGCTCTTCGCGGCCAGCGGCGACCTGGGGAACTTCTCCGGCTATCGCCAGGGCACGCCCGACTACGAGCGCGCGATCAACATCGTGCACGACTCGACGCTGCGCGCCGGCATCCGGTTGTGCGGGCCGATGGCGTGGCGCGACCGGCCCGACTTCACGTGCTTCCAGGCGCAGAGCGAGACCGCTGCCATCGCCCGCGGCGTGGCCGCCGAGCTCGGGCCGCTCGCCAACACCCAGGCCAAACCCGAGGTCGGGCCCTACGCCCAGCGCTGACGGACCCGCGCACGACGTGGCCACGCGCGTCCTCGTTCTCGGGGCCGGACACATCGGCCGCGTCGTCGCTCATCTGCTCATGACGGCCGAGGGCGACCCGCGCTACGAGGTCGAGCTCGCGGACCGCGCCTTCGATCCGCAGGTCACGGCGCGCTTCGGTGATCGCCGCCGCATCGTGGACGGCGACGACGTCGACACGTTCGCGCGCCTGATCGACGGGCACGACATCGTGGTCAACGCGCTGCCGTTTCATTTCGGCGCCACCGTAGCGCGCGCCGCGGCGGGCCGCGCCCACTATTTCGATCTGACCGAGGACCTCGACGCGGCGCACGTCATCCGTTCGCTGGCCGAGGGCGCCGGCACCGCCTACATGCCGCAGTGCGGGCTGGCGCCCGGCTTCATCAGCATCGCCGGCTACGCGTTGTCGCGCGGGTTCGACACGCTCGAGCGGCTGCACATGCGCGTGGGCGCGCTGCCGCAGTATCCCACCAACGCGCTCAAGTACAACCTCACCTGGTCGGTGGACGGCCTGATCAACGAGTACGTCCACCCCTGCGAGGCAATCGTGGACGGCGCCCGCATCGAGCAGCCGCCGCTCGAGGGGTACGAGACGTTCGCGCTCGACGGCGTGAACTACGAGGCGTTCAACACCTCCGGCGGGCTGGGCACCCTGGCCGAAACGCTCGCGGGGCAGGTGCAGTATCTCGACTACAAGACCATCCGCTACCCCGGGCACCGCGACATCGCCAAGCTGATGCTGCAGGACTTCGGCCTGGCCGGCAAGCGCGAGGTGATGAAGGACATCCTGCGCACCGCCATCCCCACCACCGAGCAGGACGTGGTGGTGGTGTTCGTCACGGCATCGGGGCTGAAGCAGGGCGTGCGCACGCAGGTGTCGTTCGCGCGCAAGGTCTACGCGCAAACCTGGGCCGGTCTGGCGATGACTGGCATTCAGATCTCCACGGCCAGCGGCGTCTGTGGCGTGCTCGACCTCTTCCTGCACGGGGCGTTGCCGACGAAAGGCTTCATCCGGCAGGAACAGGTGGTGTTGGCCGATTTTCTGGCGAACAGATTTGGCCGCGCCTACGAGGTAGCCGCGGTCCGGTAGGCCGTACGTAGTTGCGGGTCTTCAGACCCGCCTCGGTGTACGCTTTTCCCATGCGAACAACGGTTGTCGCGGCCCTGCTGCTGGCGGGCGCAACATTGTGGGCGCAAGCGCCGGCGTCCTCTCCCGAGCGTGAATTCATCACACGCCCGCGCCGGCTGACCGTGGAAGGGCGGCGCGCGGGCGAAGGCTACTGGTCGAAGGACGGCAAGAAGCTCACGTTCCAGAGCGAGCGCGAGCCAGGCAACCCGTTCTACCAGATCTACCTGATGGACATGGGCACCGGCGACGTGACGCGCGTGTCGCCCGGCATGGGCAAGACCACCTGCTCGTTCATCAACCCCGAAACCAACGACATCCTGTTCGCCTCCACCCATCACGATCCGACATCGAAGCAGCAACAGGACGAGGAGCTGGCGTTTCGCGCCTCCGGCAAGGAGCGGCGCTACTCGTGGGACTACGACCCGGAGATGGAGCTCTACGTAAGGAGCGCCAAGACGGGCGCCTACCGCCGGCTCACCAACGCGCGCGGCTACGACGCCGAAGGCAGCTACTCGCCCGACGGCCAGTGGATCGTGTTCTCGTCCACGCGCCAGGCCTACGACCACGCGCTGTCGCCCGCCGAGGCGAAGCAGCTCGAGACCGACCCGAGCTTCTTCGCCGAGATCTACATCATGCGCGCCGACGGCGGCGAAGGCGGGTCTAAAGACCCGCAACTACGTACGCCCGCTGCGAAGCGGCTCACCAACGTGACCGGCTACGACGGCGGCCCCTTCTTCTCGCCCGACGGCAAGCGGATCATCTGGCGCCGATTCGACGAAGCCGGGCTCATCGCCGACGTGTGGACCATGAATCTCGACGGCACGGATCAGCGGCAGATTACCAACTTCGGCGCCATGAGCTGGGCTCCCTACATCCATCCGTCCGGGCAGTACGTGATCTTCGCGTCGAACAAGCTCGGGTTCGATAACTTCGAGCTGTTCATGGTGGACATCGACGGCAAGAAGCAGCCGGTGCGCGTCACCTACTCCGACGGCTTCGACGGCCTGCCGGTGCCGTCGCCCGACGGCACCCAGCTCGCCTGGACGACGAGCCGCGGCGGCGGCCGCGAAGGGCAGATCTTCCTGGCGCAGTGGAACCACGAGCACGCGCTCGCGGCGCTCCGCGCCGCGCCTTCGAGGTAACGGACATGCGCCGCGCTGCAACCCTCTTTCTTATTGCGCTCGCCGCCGGCTCCGTTGTTCACACCCAAACAGCCGGGCCGCCAACCCGCCCGTTCGTCGAAACGCTGGCCTCGGAAAAGCTGGGCGGGCGCGAGGCCGGGTCGGCCGACGAACGCGCCGCGGGCGACTACCTGGCCGCGCAGCTCGCGCGCCTCGGTGCCCGTCCCTTGCCCGGGCGCGCCGATATGTTCCAGAGCTTCGCGTTCACGGCCGGCAGCCACGACGCCGGCTCACGCGTATCGGTGACGGCGGGCACCACCGCCCCCAAGGCCTTCACCGCCGCAAGCGACGTGCAGGCGCTGTCGTTCTCGGACGACGCCGAGATCTCGGGGCCGGTCGTGTTTGCCGGCTACGGCATCGTGGTTCCGGAGTCGCAGGGGTTCGGCTACGACAGCTTTGCCACGCTCGACGTGAAAGACAAGGTCGTGGTGGTGCTGCGCTACTTCCCCGAAGACGCCGACCAGCAGACGCGCGGCATCCTGGCACGCTACGCCGACCTGCGCTACAAGGCGATGGCGGCGCGCCAGCGCGGCGCCAGGGCGCTCGTAGTGGTGACCGGGCCGCGTTCGCCCAACGCCGGCCTCACGGTGCCGATGACGTTCGACACGGCGCTCGCCGGCTCCGGCATCGCCGCCATCAGCGTCAGCGGCGCGGTCGCGTCCGCCCTCTTCTCGGCCGGCAAGCCGCTGGCTGACGCCCAGAAGGATCTCGATACCGGCAACCCGCACGTGGCCGGCTTCGAACTGCCGGGCGTCACCATCGCGCTCAAGGCCGCGCTCACGCGCGAGCGCCGCACCGGCCGTAACGTCGTCGCCTACCTGCCGGCCACCGCGCCGGTCACCGCCGTCGACAAGCCGTGGATCGCCATCGGCGCACATTACGATCACCTGGGCCGCAGCGCGCACAGCGGATCGCTGGCGTCGCGCGAAGACGCCGGCCGCGCGCATCTGGGCGCCGACGACAACGCCTCGGGATCGGCGGCGGTGCTGGCCATCGCCGGCGCGCTGGCCAGGCAGCCGATGCGGCGCCGTCACCTGCTCGTCGGCCTGTGGAGCGCCGAGGAGATTGGGCTGCTCGGATCGGCGGCGTTCGTGGCCACGCCGCCGGTGGCGCTCGATCAGCTCGCGGCGTACGTGAACTTCGACATGGTCGGCCGCATGCAGGACAACAAGCTGGTGGCGCAGGCCACCGGCTCGAGCACGGTGTGGGCGTCCATTCTCGAACGCGCCAACGTCGCCGCCGGCTTCGATCTCACGGTGCAGCCCGATCCGTTCCAGCCGACCGACGTGTCCAGCTTCAACCAGGCGGGCGTACCCAGCCTGTCGTTCACGACCGGCGCGCATTCGGATTACCACAAGCCGTCCGACACCGCCGACAAGATCGACTATGAGGACCTCGACCGCGTCGCCTCGTTCGCCGCCGCCATCACGCGCCGGCTGATGGATCTCGACCCGGCGCCGCAGTTCGTCAAGGTCGAACAGTCGACGCAGACGGCGGCGCGCACCGGCGTGCGCGTGTTCACCGGTACGGTGCCCGACTACGCGGCCACGGTGAAAGGGCTGCTCCTCGGCGGCGTGGTGGGCGGCGGACCGGCCGAGCAGGCCGGCCTGCAGAAGGGCGACGTGATCGTCGAGATCGCCGGCCAGGCCATCACCAACATCTACGACTACACCTACGCGCTCGACCTGCTGAAGATCGGCCAGCCGGTGAAAGTGATCTACACGCGCGGCACCGAGCGCCGCGAAGCAACGCTCACGCCGGCCGCGCGGAGATAGCGTCTGCGGCTGATCCTGGCGGCCGGCGGCGCGATGGTGGCGTTCGCTGGCAACTCGCTGCTGTGCCGCATGGCGCTCGGCGGCGGCACCATCGACGCGGCCAGCTTCACCACCATCCGTTTCGGCAGCGGCGCGCTGGCACTCCTGATCGTGGCCGCGGCGGCGGGGACTCTTCGCACCTCGACGCGCGGCGGCAGCTGGCTGCCGGCAGCGGTCCTGTTCGTGTACGCCTTTCCGTTCGCGTTTGCCTACGCGCGACTCACCACCGGCACCGGCGCGCTCGTGCTCTTCGGCACCGTCCAGATCACCATGATCGCGGCCGGTCTGCGCGCGGGCGAGCGGCCGACGGCATCCGAGTGGATCGGGCTGGCCGCCGCCTCCGCGGGGCTGGTGTGGCTGGTGACGCCAGGGCTCGCCACGTCGCCGTCGCCGGCGGGCGTCGTGCTGATGTCGGTGGCCGGCATCGCGTGGGGTCTCTACTCACTCCTCGGGCGCGACAGCACGGCGCCGGCGGCCGACGTCACCGGCACCTTCATCCGCCTGACGCCCGCCACGCTGGCCGTCACCGCCCTCGCCTGGCCTGCCGTGCACGTCTCGCTGCGCGGCGCCACGCTGGCGGCGGTGTCGGGCGCCGTGACCTCGGGCGGCGGCTACGTCATCTGGTACTACGCGCTGCGCCGCCTGACGGCGACCCGCGCGTCGATCCTGCAGCTGTCGGTGCCGGCGCTGGCCGCGCTCGCCGGCACGCTGGTGCTCGCCGAGCCGATTACCGTGCGGCTGGTCACTGCGGCCGCGCTGATTCTGGGCGGCGTGGCGCTGTCGATCGCCGGGCGCACGCGGACGAGCCCGGCGTTCCGGCCGCCTCCGGATCGAGGACAATAGGCGACCTGGAGGGTTCGTTGGTCATGCGTATGCGTTCTCTGACGTTCGTGCTCGCAATCGGACTGATGTCGCAGGTCGCGCTGGGGCAGCAGAAGGTGCCGATGGCGCCGGGGGGCTTTCCGGTTGCGCCCCAGGGGCTGGCGAATCGTCCGCTGCCAAAGCTGCCGATGGAGTTCGACACGGCGGAGGGCATGCGGATCCGAGTGTCCGCCTGGATCACGGGCCTCGAGAACCCGTGGACGATCGCGTTCCTTCCCGATGGCACCGCGCTCGTCACCGAGCGTCCCGGCCGCCTGCGATTGATTCGTGACGGCAAGCTGGACCCGACGCCGGTGGCTGGAGGCCCAGTGGCGCGCAACATCGGCGTATCGGGCGAGCCGGGCGCGGTGCACGGCTACATGGACGTCATCCTCCACCCCAACTTCGCCAGCAACAAGCTGGTCTACGTGTGCTACACGAAGCCGCTCGACGAGAAGCGCCAGACGACCGCCATCGCGCGCGGCCGCTGGGACGGCAAGGCGCTGGTGGACACGAAGGACATCTTCGTGGGGCAGGAGGGCAACGGCACGGCGCGCATCGCCTTCGGTCGCGACGGGATGCTCTACGTGACGACCGCGGCGGCAGGGCCCGGCAACGCCGCCCAGGACGGCAACACCCAAAGCGGCAAGGTGCTGCGCTTCAAGGACGACGGCACGGTGCCGCCAGACAACCCGTTCGTGGGCAAGAGCGGCTACAAGCCGGAGATCTACACGCTCGGCCACCGCAGCTCGCTCGGTCTGGCCGTGCATCCCGGCACCGGCCGCATGTGGCTGAACGAGAACGGCCCCAACGGCGGCGACGAGATCAACGTCCTGAAGCCGGGCGCCAACTACGGCTGGCCCATCGTGAGCTACGGCCGTACCTATTCGGGCCCGTGGCAGCAGAACGACCGGCCCGGGCACGTCGGCTACGAGCCGCCGATCGTGGTGTGGATCCCGGCGATTGCCGTGTCGGGCATCGAGTTCTATACCGGCGACCGGCTGCCCAAGTGGAAGGGCGACGTGTTCGTGGGTTCGCTGCGCACCGGCGAGGTCCCGGGCACCGGGCACCTCGAACGCGTTCTGCTCAACGACAAGCTCGAAGAACTGCGCCGCGAATCGCTGCTCGTCGAACTGCGTCAGCGCATTCGCGACGTGAAGCAGGGGCCCGACGGCCTGCTCTACGTCCTGACGGATCAGAATCCCGGTGCCATTCTGCGCATCGAACCGGCGAAATAACGGCTTAGGGCTTAGGCTTAGGGCTAGCCTTAAGTCCTAAGCCCTAAGCCAATTCAACTCTGGCCCGCTCCCGCCGATTACGCGACGGGAGCTCTTCTGTTGCGCCAGATACGCCCGCTTCTCCGACACATCGCTTCCCTGGTGCTGGCTGTTCTGTGTGGCGGTTCCACCGTCCACACCGCCACCACGGCGGCCACCGAGCCCGCGCAAATCACACACGTTCAGGGAGTGGTGCTGTATCACGACCCGGCTCTGGGCCTCTTCGTGCAGGTCGGCGACGAAACGCTGCAGGTCACCGGGCTCCAAGGCGCCGCGTTCACGCCGGGCGACCGCGTGGACGTGACCGGCACGAGCACGGAGAAGGACGGCCGCCGCACGATGAGCGGCCCCAAGGTCACGCGGCTCGACGGCGGACCGCTCCCGGCCGCACGCGCGGTCTCCACCTCCGGCCTCGCCACCGACCAGAGCCCCAACGACTGGGTGTCGTTCGTTGGCGTCATCCAGGACGTGCGTCCAACGGCCGCTGGATTCGACCTGCGCGTCGCGGTGGATGAAGCCCAGGTCTTCGTGGCGGCGCCGCCGAACACGCCGAGCGCCGAGCGGCTCATCGACGCCGACCTGCAGATCCGTGGCGTCCGACTGCTGCTGCGCAACTCGCAGGGGATCGTCATGGGCGTCCGCATCCTGGCGCCCACCGTCACCGCGGCCGACGTCCGGACGGCGCCCCCGAACGCCGCGTTCGATCTGCCGCTGCAGCCGGTCTCCGAGATCCGAAAGATGGCGCTGCAGCACGCGTTCCCTCACCGGGTGCGTACGCGCGGCACGGTGGTGCTGCAGACGTCCTCGCTCACCCCGGGCCGGCACATCCTGCATCTGCAAGAGGGGAACGGGGCCATTGCCGTCGAATTCGACGAGCACATCACCGTGCGCACCGGCGCCGTCGCCGAGGTCTCCGGCTTTCCCGGCACTTTCTTCGGCACGCCGATCCTGTCGAGCAGTGCCGTCAAGGAAGTGAGCCAGGGCCAGATACCCGAGGCCGCTCCGGTCACCGTGGCCGAAGTGATGGGCGGCAAGCACGCCGGGCAGATCGTACGCCTGCGCGGCACCTTCAGTTCGTTCGGCAAGGGGCCCGGCTACCAGCAACTGAACATCGAAAGCGGCGGCACGCCGATCGCCGTGTATCAGTACGACTGGCCGCCGCACGGCGCCTTGCCCGCCATCCGTGAAGGGAGCACGCTCGAGTTGCAGGGCGTGACGGCGGTCTTCTACGACGCCGTGGGCACCCCGACTACCGTGATCATGGTGATCAGCGGTCCCGAGTCGATCGCCATCATCGCGGTGCCCTCGTGGTGGACGCCGGGGCGCGCGATCACCGCGCTCGGCATCGCCGCCGCTATCTGCCTGCTGGCGTTCCTGTGGATCGGCGTCCTCAACCATCGCGTCCGCAAGCAGACCCGCCTGCTGACCGCGCAGTTCGAACGCACGGCGTCGCTGCAGCGGCGCTGGACCGACCTCGTGGCCAGCGCCAGCGACGTCATCCTGACCTGGGATCGCCAGGGACGGCTGACCTCGCTCAACAAAACCGGCCAAACCATGCTCGGCCTGTCGGAAGACGACGCGCTGCGGCACACGCTCAAGGACATCGTGGCGCCCGACTCCGCGGCCGTGGTGGAGGGGCTGATGCGGCGGCTGCCGCAGGAGCCGGGCGATCGCATCGAGCTCGAAGTGGTGGGCACCACCGGCGAGCGCATCTCCCTCGAGCTGAACGTCCAGGCGATGTTCGAGCATCGCGAGCACGTGGGCTTTCAGGCGATTGCCCGTGACGTGACGCAGCACAAGCGCGTAGAGCGCGCGCTGCGCGAGGCGCGCGATGCCGCCGAGGACGCCAACCGGGCCAAGAGCGAGTTCCTGGCCAACATGAGCCACGAGATCCGGACGCCGATGAACGGCGTCATCGGCATGACGCAGCTCGCGCTCATGACCGAGCTCACGCCGACGCAGCGCGACTATCTCGAGACGGTGAGCCGCTCCGCCGAGTCGCTGCTCGGCATCCTGAACAGCATCCTCGACTTCTCCAAGATCGAGTCGCGCAAGCTGGAGATGGAATCGGTGCCGTTCGAGCTGCGCGACCTGGCGGCCGAAACGTTGAAACCGCTGGTGCTGGCCGCCGAGGCGAAGGGGCTCGAACTGATCTTCGACATCGCCCCGGACGTGCCGGACGCGATCGTCGGCGACCCGCTGCGGCTGCGGCAGGTGATCACGAACCTGGTCGGCAACGCCATCAAGTTCACCGAGCACGGCCACGTGCTGCTGGAGATCCGCGAGGACCGTCACGGGGACACCGGCACGATCCTCCACTTCTCGGTGAGCGACACCGGCGTGGGCATCGCGCGCGACAAACAGCCGCTCATCTTCGAGCCCTTCAGCCAGGCCGACGGGTCCACGACGCGGCGCTACGGCGGCACCGGGCTCGGACTGGCCATCTCGTCGAGCCTGGTCACGCTGATGGGCGGCCGCATGTGGCTCGACAGCGAGCCGGGCGAGGGGAGCACGTTCCATTTCCTGGCGGCGTTCGGCGTCGCGGCCGACGTGCCGCACACGGCGACCGACATCTATCCCGGCGAAATGCCGGCGCTCGTCGTCGACGACAACGCGGTGAACCGCCGCATCCTGGCCGAGCAGCTGACGCGCCTGGGCATCAAGCCGTCACAGGCCGACGGCGGCGCCGAGGCGCTGCGGATGATGGCGGCGGCCGCAAGCAGCGGCGCGCCTTACGGATTGATCGTGCTCGACGTGCACATGCCGGACATGGACGGCTTCGGCGTGGCCACGCAGATCGCCTCGCGTGCGGAGTTCTCGGCTCCGACGGTCATCATGCTGACGTCGGCCGGCCGCCACGACGACGTGAAGCGCTGCCGCGAGCTGAACATCTCGGCGTATCTCAACAAGCCGGTCTCGCCCACGCATCTCCGCGAGGTCCTTTCACGGCTGATCGGCCGCGACGTGGCCGCGCCGCCGGCCGGCAAGGAGCCGGCGAAGGGATCGCTGCCCGCGCATCTGCGCCGCAGGGTGCTGCTGGCCGAGGACAACATCGTGAACCAGCGCGTCGCCATCGGCCTGCTGTCGAAGCGGGGCCATGAGGTGACGGTGGTCGGCACCGGCAAGGAGGCGCTCGAGCGCCTCGCCCGCGATCGCTTCGACGTCGTCCTGATGGACGTGCAGATGCCGGAGATGGGCGGGCTCGAGGCCACCGGGATCATCCGGCAGCGCGAAGCCGGCACCGGCCGCCACGTCTGGATTGTCGCCATGACCGCGCACACGATGCAGGGCGACCGTGACGAGTGCCTGAACGCCGGCATGGACACCTACATCTCGAAGCCGGTCGACCCCTCGCTCCTCTTCGCCGCCGTGGAACAGCCGCGGCCGGCACCCGGCGCGATCACCGAGTTCGCGATCGAAGGCACGACCCGGCGCGGCTGACCCCCCTGCCCGGGGGACGCCGTTTCGCCCCGCGGGCTGGTAGGATCGGACCCGTGACCCGCTTCCTGCTGCGCATCCCGCTTTCAGCCCTCCTCGCCCTGCTCCTGACGTCGATGTTCCCCGTGCGCCCGGCCGCGCAGGCCGCGCCGCAGCGCGCCGAGCCGATCAAGTCCGGCGAGGTGCCCGGGCGCAAGCACGTGACGGCGTTGCCGCCGCGCGGCACGTTCGTGCCGCCGAAGACGCCGTGGGGCGATCCCGACATTGCCGGCGACTACAACAACAGCGACGAGAGCGGGATCCCGTTCGAGAAGCCCGACGAATTCAAGGGGCGCCGGATGGAGGACATCACGCCGGCGGAGCTGGCGAAGCTGGTGCAGCAGCGTCAGGAGCAGACGATCGAGCGGACGCCGGGGCTCAGCGAGTTCCCGGGCGCGACGAGCCCGATGCATTGGTTCGAGAACTACTACGCCGCCAACAGCCGCGCGTGGCTGGTGACCGATCCGGCCGACGGCAAGGTGCCGCCGCAGACCGCCGAGGCGCAGCAGCGGGCACGGACGCGGCAGCAGTCGCGCGCCGGCCGCGGGCCGGCGGACTCGTGGGAGGACCGCAGTCTCTACGACCGCTGCATCACGCGCGGCATCCCCGGCTCGATGATGCCGGCCATCTATGGCAACTCGTACCACATCCAGCAGGGTCCGGGGTTCGTCACCATCACCTACGAGATGGTGCACGACACCCGCGTGATCCCACTGGATGGCCGCCCGCACCTTGATTCGAGCATCCGCCAGTACGTCGGCGACGCGCGTGGGCATTGGGAGGGCAACGTGCTGGTGGTGGAGACCACCAACTTCACCGACAAGACGCCGTACCGCGGCTCCAGCGATCAGATGAAGATGATCGAGCGCTTCATGCCGCTCGGGCCGGACACGGTGGAGTGGGCCGTCACCTTCGAGGACGCGCACACGTGGGCCCGCCCGTGGACGTTTGCGATGAACCTCACGCGCGACGCCGGGCAGCCCCCGTTCGAGTACGCGTGTCACGAGGGCAACTACGGCCTGCGCAACATCCTCGAGGCGGCGCGCGCCGAGGAGCGGGCGGCCGCGAAACGGTGAGGCTGCTCGCCGCGGCCTGGCTCCTTGCCGCCGCGGCACCTGCGGCGCATCATTCGATCTCGGCCGTCTACGACAGCCGCAAGCCGGTAACCGTCACCGGCCGCGTGCGCGAGTTCCAATTCGTCAACCCGCACCCGTGGATCGGGCTCGACGTCACCAGCGACGAAGGTGTGCGCCAGTGGCGGCTCGAGCTCGACAACCGGTGGGAGCTGGTGGACATCGGCATGACCGCCGGGACGTTCAAGCCGGGCGACGTCATCGTCGCCACCGGCAGCTCGGGGCGCGATGGCGCGCGCGCCGTCTACGTTTTGCGTCTCGATCGCGC
>Ga0070670_100001733_pt1 | contig 17760 bp, 22 predicted proteins | sample KBSS63metaG_FD_64665 | JGI IMG/M metagenome (GOLD analysis project Ga0070670, IMG submission 64665) | Switchgrass rhizosphere microbial communities from Kellogg Biological Station, Michigan, USA - KBS S6-3 metaG | ecosystem: Host-associated > Plants > Roots > Rhizosphere > Soil ... | reverse complement strand
CTCAATAGCCCGCGAGAAACAACCGGACCGTGCGCGCGAACTTCTCCGGCTGGTCGAACATGACCATATGGCCGCTCGGACCCACCGGGGCGATGCGCGCGCCCGGCGCGAGGCGATAGGCATCCGTGGCGCGGCGCAAGGCGGCGGCGGCGAGGTCGCGGTCGGCGGGAATGGCCGGCACGACGGTGATCGGGGTCAGGATCGAGCCCAGCCTCGGGCCGAGATCGGTCCCGGCGATCTCGTCGAGCGCGGATGCTATCACATCGGGGTCGCTGTCCGCGCCGCCCGGCGTCGCGTCGCGCAAGATATTGGCAAAGGTCCGGCGGCCGGCGGCGGTGCCGGTGAAATAGCCCCTGAGCTGGCGGGCGAGGAAGCCAAGGCCCTCGGCGGTTCCGCCGACCATCGCCGCGCCCGCGGGCAGCATATCCACGACCATCAGCCGCTTGAGACCAAGCGGACGCCGCTCCGCCATCATCAGGCCGAGCAAGCCGCCCATGCTGTGGCCGATCACCGTCGGCCGCCCAAGACCGGCCTGCGCCGCATAGCGCGCGATTTCGTCGGCGAGTGGCACCAGCAACGGACCTCGGCCATTGTCGCCCGGCGGCAACCCGGCAAAGCCCCGCACATGCACGCGGTGCCAGCGATAGCCGGGGACATCGCGAATCAGCCGATCCCAGATCTCCGGTCCGCTGCCCAGGCCAGGGATCAGGATGACGTCCCGGCCGGTTCCCTGCACGCTCACCACGATCCTGCGCGAGACGAAGGGGATCGCTGCCAACGCGGCCGACGGCAGGACAAGTGCGCCGCACAAAGCGGCAAGGGTGGTCAAAGTCTGGCGGCGCGAAAACTGGCAGGGTTCATCGGTCATCGGCGCATCATCGCCTTGCCCGCCTGAACCGGGGCTGAGAGCATATTCAGGCGGTTTCCTCGATCCAGCCGCCGCCAAGTACCCGCTCGCCATCATAGAGCACCGCCGCCTGACCCGGCGCAACGCCCAGCTCGGGCGTACCGAACAACAGGGTATCGCCATCGAGTCGCGCGGGTACAGGCTTGGCCATCGACCGGACCTTGGCCTGGATCGGGGCCTGGATCGGGCCGCCGAGCCAGTTGATGTCCGACAGGCGCGCGCTGGTCACCGCCAGCGCCGCGCGCGGCCCGGCGATGACGCGGCGGCGCTCCGGCTCCAGCCGCACCACATAGAGCGGCTCGGCCTGCCCGCCGATCTCCAGGCCCTTGCGCTGCCCGACGGTGAAATGGATGAGGCCGCGATGCTGGCCAAGCACCCGCCCGTCGACATGCACGATCTCGCCCGCCGTGTCCGCCTCCGGCCGCAGCTTGCGCACGACGGCCGCATAATCGCCGTCGGGCACGAAGCAGATGTCCTGGCTGTCGGGCTTGAACGCTACGGAGAGGCCGATCTCGCCCGCCAGCGCCCGCACCGCGCCCTTGTCCATGCCGCCGAGCGGAAAGCGCAGATAATCGAGCTGGTCGCGACTGGTGGCGAACAGGAAATAGCTCTGGTCGCGGGCGGGATCGACGCCGCGATGCAGCTCCGGTCCCTCGGCCCCGATCACGCGGCGGACATAATGGCCCGTGGCAAGGCAGTCGGCGCCCAGTTCCCGCGCGAGCGTGAACAGGTCGGTGAACTTGACCCCCATATTGCACTTCACGCAGGGGATGGGGGTGCGCCCCGCCAGATACTGGTCGGCGAAGTCGTCCATCACCGACTCGCGAAACCGGCTTTCATAATCGAAGACATAATGGGCAATGCCGATGCGGTCCGCGACAGCTCGGGCATCGCGGATGTCCTGTCCGGCGCAGCAGCTGCCGGTGCGCCCGACCGCCGCGCCGTGGTCATAGAGCTGCAACGTGACGCCGATCGTCTCCGCGCCGCTGCGTGCGGCCAGTGCAGCCACGACACTGGAATCGACGCCGCCCGACATGGCCACGACAATGCGCCGCCCCGATGGCGGCCCGGCGAGCTGGAAAAGGTCTTGCATGACGCTGCCCTATAGGGCCACGGGCCGCCGGGAACCAGTCCCGCACCGGCCAGGATGGTTACTGTTTGAAAACAAATCCTAAAAGTTTGTGAGCGTCGCCTTTACGGCGGCTTATCCTTTCCCTGCTAGCCAGAGGGGAATGGAAGAACATGATATCTTCGCGTCGCACAGCGTTTTCCCGGAGGTCGCCGCCGAGGTCATCCTCGGCCGGGGGACCCGCGTGCCGGACCTTACCCGCCTGTTCGCCGTACTGGCAGCCAGGCAGGGCGCGCTGCCGACCGCGCAGGCCATGCGGACTGGCATAGCCGGCTCCGCCCAGGGGCCCGCCGACCGCATGGTGCGCCTGTTCCGCCCGCACGCATCGCATGGGCCGCAGGGAGGAAGCGCTGACATTAGCGGCGCATTCAACCGGGGCACTGCACATTATCTGTCTGGGTCGGAAGATGGTGAAGAGGGTGTTTACCGTGGGGCTTAGCCAAGGTTCAAAGCTTTTAGTGTCAGTGGGCGTGGCGGGGAAACGAGACAAGGCCGCTTTGGCGGTAATTGAGGGAATAATGATCGAGAACCAAAAGATCCGTCCTGCCCAAGTCGTCGGCCCGCTTGGCGAGCCCCTGACGCTCGATTCGCTCCCGTCTCCCAGCACCACGCGATGGGTCGTGCGGCGCAAGGCCGAAGTCGTTGCCGCGGTAACCGGCGGACTTCTGACCGTCGACGAGGCATGCGCCCGCTATTCCTTGACGCTCGAGGAGTTCGCCGGCTGGCAGCGCGCCGTCGACCGGTCCGGCATGCCGGGCCTGCGCGTGACCCGCATCCAGCACTATAAGTCGCTCTACGAGCGCCAGCAGCGTTACTGATCAGACCCGGGGTTAGCCGAAATTCCATTCCGGCACCCCGGGCACGTCCACCCGGAAACTGAAAATCGCGCCGGAATGAGGCACGGTGGCGCTCCCATCGGCATCAAGGCTGCGCGCGCTTGTCACATAGGCGGTCCGGCGATCGTCCCCGCCAAAAGCGATCATGGTCGGCCGTGGAACCGGTAGGACGACCGTTTCGACGATGTCACCCGCCGGTGAGAGGCGCACGACTCGCCCGCCGTCGAACAGCGCGCTCCAATAATAGCCTGCCTCGTCGAACGATCCGCCGTCCGGCCGGCCGCGTCCCTCGGCAAAGCGGTGCAGGATCCGGCAGTCCGTCAGCGTGCCGACGGCCGGATCGGCGCGATAGACGCGCAGCATATGCGACGGCGTATCGGCATGAATGAACGTCGTGCCATCGTCTGAGAACGCGGCGCCATTGCAGGTCATCATGCCGTTTTCGATCAGGGCCGCGCCGCCATCGGCATCGAAGCGATAGAGCGCAGCGTCGGCCCGCGACTTGGCCATATTGACACTGCCCGCCCAGAATCGTCCTGCGCTGTCCGTGCGCCCGTCGTTCAGGCGCAGATCGGGCTTGCCGGCAAGTACCTGTTCGCCAAAGCGAACCGGCGCCGCATCCCAATGATCGAGCAGCGCCAGCCCCTCTTTCATGCCCAGCACCAGGCCGCCGCCCGCGCGAAAGGCAAAGCAGCCAACCGGTGCGTCGAATGTCCGATGGACATCGGTGCCGGTTGCGGGGTCAAAGCGATGCAGCCGGTTCTGGGCAATATCGACCCAGTAGAGCCTGCGCTCCATCTCGTGCCAGCGCGGGCATTCGCCGAGCATCGCATGTGCCTCCAGCGCGACCGCCACCTGTGTCATGAAAGCATGGCTCCCCCAGAAAAAAGCCGCGCAACCCTCATGCAGCGTTTTCGTTTGAAACGGTAAGGCGATATGCTGTCAGCCGGATAGCAACGCGGAGCACAAGATGGCACGTCCTTCTCCCTCGCAACTGGTACGCGGCAACTATCCTTACATGCTGGAGGTATCGTCCCGCTATTCCGATCTCGATCCGCTGGGACATATCAACAATGTTGCGATCGCAGGCATATTCGAAACCGGGCGGATCGGCTTTCACCACCAACTGAGCGCGCACCCGAGCGAACTTGGCGTACGCTGGCTGGTTGCCGCGATCAGCCTCAACTATCTCGAGGAAATGCTGTTTCCCTATCCGGTTTTGATTGCGTCAGGCTTTTCGGGCGTCGGCACCAGCAGCTGGACGATCCAGTCCGCCGCCTTTCAGGAGGGACGGTGCTGCGCGACCTGCGAGACGGTGATCGTCATGCATGGCCCGGAGGGCAGGCGACGGATCACCGAGGAATTGCGGGCGCAAATGGCGCCGTTCTGGGTGCGCGAGACACTGCCGGCCCCCGCATAGCCATCATCATGGTCAGCCTTGCGCCCGCAGGCAATAGCCCGAGCCCCTGACGGTTCGCAGCATCGGCCAGGCAAAGTCGCGATCGAGCTTGGAGCGCAGGCGCGAGATGTGGACCTCGACGACATTGGTGCCTGGATCGAAGGTGAGCCGCCAGATCGCGCGGAGCAAGGCCTCGCGTGACTGGATCCGCCCGCAATGGCGCGCGAGATGGACAAGCAGCTCATATTCGCGGCGCAACAGATCGAGCGGTTCGTCCGCGCGGCGCGCGCTGTGATCGATGAGATCGATCGCCAGTTCGCCCAGCACCATGTGCCGGCCCGCATGTCGCCGCGACTCGGCAAGCCGCAGCAGCCGGGCAAGCGCCTCGTCGGGGTCCATCCAGGGGCCGATCACATCGTCCGCGCCGGCTTGCAGTGCACATGTCCGCCACCGGGCGTCGTCCTGTTCTGCCCACAGCAATAGCGGTTCAGGCGCATGTCCCGGCAGTTTCAGGCCAGCGGCGGCAGCGAATTGACGCGCGACCAGCGTGCAGCCGGCATCGGCCGCCCGTGCGATGAGGTCCGGCAGGGCCGAATGACCTGCTTCCCCGGTTGCCTGCCAGATCTCCATGCGGTGACTGCTCCTGCCAGTGCGAGTGGAACCAGCTCCAACTGGCCCCCAGCGCCGAGTCGCCGCCACCACAGTCTGATCCGATACGGACGCGCCAACACGGCACCCTCCCGATGGCGCGCATCGCCGTTTCCGAAATGGACCGGAAGCTGTTCGATGTTATGGCGAGATCTTGAGAATGACGGTGAGGCCGGGGCGCTCCTGCCCTGCCTCGCTGTCCGCGCCGATGGTCCGCCGCACCGCGTCGGCGCGGACGCGGGCCAGGATCGCGGACGGCACGGCGGGGTCATGCAGGATCAGGTCCGCCTCCCCCAGCAGCCGCGCCGCCCGCAAGGTGAGATCATCGGGATCGAGGGAAGTGAGGTCGACCGTTTCGGTTCGCGTCGACGGGATATCGTCCGGTGCATCCAGCCAGCGCCCAACTGCGGCCTCGTCAATGTCGGCGATGGGATCAAGCGGACCGCCTTGTGCCAGCGCCGCATCGAGCGCGGCGCGGCGCACGCCTGCATCGGGCCAGCGCGCCCGCATCTTGCCGCGCGCACCGTCCAGCGCGCGCGCCAAGGCACCGAGACCGGCGGGCAGCAGGCGCTCGATCCGCTGCCGCACCGCCTTGGCGAGCCCGGCGGATGCGCCGCCGGTGCCGACAGCGATCAGCACCGGATCGCGATCCACAATCGCGGGCATGGTGAAATCGCACAGGTCGGGCCGGTCGACGACGTTGACGAGAATGCCCCGCGCGCGCAGGCGCGTTGCCGCCGCTTCCGCCTCCACCGCGTCGAAACAGGCGACCAGCGCCAGCGCGGCCTGCTCCCCTTCGCCAACGATGCGGGCACCCGCGCGTTCGAGCAGGCGGCGCTTCGCCTCGGCGGCGTCTCCTGTGCCGATCAGCATCACCGGCCGGCCCTTGACCTTCAGGAAGACCGGCAAGCTGTGCATGGCTGCGTCAGTCCTTCAGGAAATCGGGGACATGCTCGGCGGCGATGATCGTCTCGGGCAGGATGCGTTCGGCGACGATGGCGAACTGGCTGCCATCGACCATCACCTCGGGCACCAGCGCGCGGCTGTTATAGGTGCTGGCCATGGTCGCGCCATAAGCGCCCGCCGTGCGGAACACGGCCAGATCGCCCGATTTGACCGCGTCGATGTCGCGGCCCATGGCAAAGGTGTCGCCGCTCTCGCAGACAGGCCCCGCGATGTTGGCGATCATGCGTGTACCTGTCGGCACCACCGGCTCGAAGTCATGATGGGCATCGTACATGGCCGGCCGCGCAAGGTCGTTCATCGCGGCATCGACGATGATATAGGGGCGGGGAACGCCCGGCTTGACCCAGATCACCCGGGTGAGCAACACACCGGCATTGCCGACGATGACGCGGCCCGGCTCGAACATCAGGGTCACGTCCCAGCCTTTGGTGACGCGCTCCACCATCGCGCCATAGTCCGCCGGGCTGGGCGGCACCTTGTCGCGCTCATAGGGTACGCCGAGCCCGCCGCCGAGATCGATGCGGTCGATGATGTGCCCGGCCGCGCGTAATTCGCCCGCCAGCACGCCGATGCGCGCATAGGCCGCCTCCAGCGGCGTGAGGTCGAACAGCTGGCTACCGATATGGCAGGCAATGCCGCGCAGGTTGAGGCCCGGCAGCCCGGCAAGCCGCGCGAAAATGCCGCCCGCCTCGCTGATCGGCACCCCGAACTTGTTTTCCTTCATGCCGGTCGAGATCTTGGCATGGGTGCCCGCATCCACGTCTGGATTGACGCGCAGCACGGCCGACGCCGTCTTGCCCATCGCATGGGCTAGCGCGGCGAGCACTGCGCCCTCTTCTTCCAGCTCGATGTTGAACTGGCCAACGCCTGCATCCAGCGCCTGCTGCAGTTCCACCCTCGTCTTGCCGACCCCTGAGAAAACAATGTCCTCGGGCAGCATCCCTGCCGCCAGTGCCCGCGCCACTTCGCCGCCCGAAACAACGTCGGCGCCAAAGCCCTGCCGCGCCAGCACCTTGAGCACCGCGAGGTTGGGATTGGCCTTGATCGCAAAGGCGATGTGCGTGCGTGGCAGGCCCGACAGCGCTTTCCGGAATACCTGCGCATGCCGCTCCAGCGTGGCGCGCGAATAAACATAGACGGGCGTGCCGACCGCGTCCGCAATCTCAGTCAGCGGCACATCCTCGGCATGGAGGACGCCGCCGCGATAGGTGAAATGATCCATGGTCCTGCCCTATTTGCCGTTGTCGGGGCCGGGTGGCAGGTCGAACGGATCCTCTTGCCGCACCTGGGAGCGCGAGAGGAGATCGACGTTGCGCAGCGGCCGGGCCTGGGTGGTCGGCTTGATCAGCGTTTCGGCACTTTCCGGCTGCGAGGCAAAGGCCGGCGTGGGCACCGGCGGCATGCCGGGCTTAGCCTTCAGCGCGACCTGTTGGCCGCAGCCCGCACAGGCGATCACTGCGGCCAGAACGGCGAAGGAGAGACGGTTCATGGCAATGCCTCCTGTGCCAGCGCCGCGCGCGCCTCGGCGATGCGGGCGCGCACCTGGTCGGGCGCGGTGCCGCCATGGCTCTTGCGGCTGGCGACCGATGCATCGACGGTCAGGACGTCATAGACGCGCGCATCTATCCGGCTGTCTATGGCCTTGAGCGCTTCGATCGGCAGGTCGGCCAGCGCAGAGCCTGCTTCCTCCGCCGCCTTGACCGCGCGGCCGGTGATGTGGTGGGCCTCGCGAAACGGCACCTTGGCCTCGCGCACCAGCCAGTCGGCAAGATCGGTGGCGGTGGCAAAGCCGTTCTCCGCAGCTCCCCGCATCCGGTCGGTGCGGAATGTCACCGTCTCGACCATGCCGGCCATCGCCGCGATCGAGAGCCCCAGTAGGTCATGCGCCTCGAACACCGGCGGCTTGTCGTCCTGCATGTCCTTGGAATAGGCGAGCGGCAGGCCCTTCATGGTGACGCACAGCGCCGTCATGCAGCCCATGATCCGCCCGGCATGGCCGCGCACCAGCTCGGCGGCGTCCGGGTTGCGCTTTTGCGGCATGATCGAGCTGCCGGTCGAATAGGCGTCGGGCAGGGCCACGAAGCCGAAGGGCTGGCTCGCCCAGATGATGAACTCCTCGGCCAGCCGCGACAGGTGCAGCGCGATCTGGGTGGCGGCCATCAGATAGTCGAGCGCGAAGTCCCGGTCCGACACGCCGTCGAGGCTGTTGGCGGTCGGTCGGTCGAAGCCGAGCGCCTTGGCCGTCGCCTGCCGGTCGATCGGGAACCCCGTGCCGGCGAGCGCGGCGCTGCCGAGCGGGCATTCGTTGAGCCGCACCCGCGCATCGGCGAGCCGCGCACGATCCCGCCGCAGCATCTCGTAATAGGCCATGAGGTGATGGCCCAGCGTCACCGGCTGCGCCGATTGCAAATGGGTGTAGCCCGGCATGATCGCGTCGGCATTTGCCTCGGCCCGGTCGATGAGCGCCGCCTGAAGCCCGCGCAGCCCCCGGTTCACCTCGTCGAGCGCATCGCGCACCCACAGCCGGAAATCGGTCGCCACCTGGTCGTTGCGCGAGCGGGCGGTGTGCAGTCGCCCGGCCACGGCGCCGATCTTGTCCGCAAGCCGCGCCTCGGTCGCCATGTGGATGTCCTCGAGCGCGAGATCGTCGGGGACGCCGTTCGCCTCATAATCCGCCGCGACCGCTTCCAGGCCCGCGATGATCGCGTCCGCATCCGCCTGTTCGACGATCCCCTGCGCGCCCAGCATCCGGGCATGGGCGATCGAGCCCGCGATATCCTGCCGCCACAATCGCTTGTCGAATGGCAGGGAGGCATTTATCTCGCGCATCACGGCAGCCGGTCCGTCCGCGAAACGGCCGCCCCACATGCTGTTCGCTCCGTCCGTCCGGGAGATTGTCTTGCGCTCCGAAATCGCCTTGCTCCTGCTATGCGGGCTGTCGTTGTCGTCTGCGGGCTGCGATAAGCGATCCGGCGGCGGCGGGCAAGGCGAGGCCGCCAATAGCGCGCTCGCACCCACGCCGGGCGAGGCGCCGCCAGCAGGCAAGCCAGACGCAGCCGCCACCGCCAGGGTCGACCGCCGCCATGCCGGCGCCGATGCGCCCGATTTCATCTTCAGCGGCGCAGACAACAAGGATGTCTCGCTCGACGATTTCCGGGGCAGACCGCTGCTGGTCAATTTGTGGGCAACATGGTGCGGGCCGTGCGTCGCCGAAATGCCGGCGATCGATGCGCTGGCGGCGCGAACCAAGGGCCTTGCCGTGCTGGCGGTGTCGCAGGACATGGGCGACGCGGCGCAGGTCATGGCCTTTTTCAAGAAGCGCAACCTGCCGCATCTGGCGCTCTACCGCGACCCTGAGAACCAGCTCGGTTTCCATTATGGGACCGGCCTGTTGCCGACGACCGTCCTCTATAACCGCGAGGGGCGCGAGGTCGCCCGCGTGGCAGGCGCGATGGACTGGTCCGGCAAGGAAGCACAGGCCCTGATCGACGAGGCGATGGAGTAAGGCGCTAACTCACCGGAACCCGCTGCACGATCCGCGCCAGCGCGTCGCGCAATGCCGGCAGATCGGCATCGCTGGTCACGCCGAGACGCACGAGCGTCAGATGCTGGCGGGGCGAGACGATGACATATTGCCCTTGCAGGCCGACTGCACCAAAGACACTCGGGAGGGCTCGCCCCGGGAAGAGCGCGGCCTCGGCGCCGGGCCGGTTGAGCCAGACATGGGCGCCATAGCCCTGGTTCGTCGGTGACGGCGTCGTCATGAAACGCACCCAGCGATCCGGAATGATCTGCCGTCCGCCGACCCGGCCATGGTTGCGGAGCAGCTCGCCCAGCTTGGCATAGTCGCGCGCCGTCATGTGCATCATCGCGCCGCCGATCATCGTGCCGCGCGCGTCGAATTCCGGGGTTAGGCTGGCGAGTCCGACCTGATCGATCAGCCGCTGCTCGACAAAGCGCATCATGGCATTGCGCCGGTCGGCAGGCCGGTCGCTGTCGGTGAGGAGGTGCGTCATCATGTCGCAAAGGATGAGCGTCGTCGCGCTGTTATAGAGAAAGGCGCTGCCGGGCGGCCGGGCCAGCGGCTTGGCCTCGGCATAACGCGCCATGTCGGCGGCGCCGTCACCGACCAGCATGCGCAGCGCGTCGGTTTGCTCCAGCGGCCCTTCCTTCTCCTTGTGGGCGATGCCCGATGCCATGTTGAGCATCTGCCGGAGCGTGATGTCGCCGCGCGGATCGCCGCGCTGGACCCAGGCGGGCACGGGTACGCGATCATCCAGGGCCAGCCGCCCATCCGATTCCATGATGCCGATCAGCACCGCCGTCACCGTCTTGGCCACGGACCAGCTCAGCATCTTGCTGTCGGGGCCGAATCCGGGTGCATAGCGCTCGGCAATGACCTTGCCGTCATGCAGGATCAGGACGGCGCGGGTTTCACCCATCGCCGTGCCGGCATCCTTGGCGAACAACGGCTCGACAAGGTCTCGCAGGCTGCCTGCGCTCACCGCCAAGTCGCCGGCATAGCGAGCGATCACACCGTCACCGGAGACAGGCGCCGCGCCGACAAGCGTCAGCGGCAACAGGCAGGACAGGCCGCAACCGAAAAGCGTTTTGATATTCATGCCCACCGCCCTTAAGGGCTTTTGCACTTGCGTGAAAGCACCGCACCGGCCCTGCAGCGCAATCAAGGGGGCATATGACAGCGCGAATCAACTGGCGGATCATTGCCGTTGCGTTGACCCTTGGGGTCGCAGCCTTTTGCGCGTGGAACTGGGCCGCGTGGCGGGCCAAGGCGTCGATCGCCGCGGGCTTTGGCGCGCGTGTCGCCTGTTCCTGCCGCTATGTGGAGGGGCGGGACATAAAGAGTTGCGGCACCGACCTGGCTGGCCTGCCGTCCATGGGCATCGTCCATCTGAGCGACCGGCCGGAGGCGCGCGCGGTGGACGCCGGCGTCCCGCTCCTCGCCCGCCGGACCGCCCGGGCAGTGCCGGGCTTTGGCTGCGTCATGGATGGGGACTGAATTCCTCCCCACCGCCGCGCACTATGCAACGTCTGTCATGACCGAGGGTTAGTAGTCGACCCAACCGAATTTTCTGAAAGACCCCCATGCGTTGCAAGATCGAAGTATTGCTGACCTATGACCTGCCCCAGCCGGCCGAGATATTGCTCGCGGTGCAGGCGATACCCGCGGGGGACCAGCAGCTTCTCAGCGACAATCTGCTCGTGACGGGCGCAGCGCCGATGAATCCGGTGGTCGATCCGATGGATCGGGCAATCCGGACCTGGTTCGAAGGCAGTGGACGCGTCACGGTCGACTATGTCGCCGAAGTGGCGGTCGACCGTGCGCCGGCATCACTTGCGGGCAAACCAGTCATCCGCCGTACCGACCTGCCTGCTGAGACGCTGCCCTATCTCTTTCCCAGCCGCTATTGCGAGTCGGACCGACTGGAGCAGTTCGTCGCCGACACGTTCGGGACAGCGCGCGACGGCGATCAGGTCGCGGCCATGGCCGACTGGATCGGCGCGCACCTGACCTACACACCTGGCGCCAGCACCGCGTCGACCACCGCAGTCGACACCTTCCTTTCCCGCCGGGGCGTGTGCCGGGATTATACCCATTTGATGATCAGTTTCGCCCGTGCCGCCGGCGTCCCCGCGCGCGCCGTATCGGTCTATGCACCCGGCCTCGATCCGCAGGATTTCCATGCCGTGGCCGAGGTTTTTCTCGATGGGGCCTGGCACTTTGTGGACGCGGCAAAGATGGCGCCGGACGAGCATTTCGTGCGGATCGCCATCGGGCGCGACGCAACAGACATTAGTTTCATGACCATATTCGGGCAATGCGCCCTGGTTTCGCACCGCGCCAACGCCGTCCTGCTGGACTAACCAAAACCCCGAGTCGCGGGTGCGGCGCGCGAAGTGATTAACCTGTCGGCCGAGCCATTGGCGGGATAAATTCGATTCGTCCCAGTAACGTTTCGACTCGCCCCGCATGTCATCGCACCGAGTCGGACTTGGTCCCCCGCTCTGCTATCCGCACGCCTAACCAAAAAAGAAGAGCGGTCGGGTCACATTGTGAAAAATATAATAGCTGGCAGAGCCGGCTTCGTCGCACGTCTTCTCGCGATGATGCCGGAGCGGGAAATTTTCATACGTGCCGGCGGTACGGTGCGCTTCCTTCTCCTCACGACACGTATGCAGCTGATGGCGGCAAGCGTCATCGCGGCCCTCCTCGGCGCATGGGGCATCGGCACCGGCGTCATGTTGTGGCGGCAGTCATCCATCGTCTCCGCACAGGCCGTTCTTGACGTCCAACGCTCGGCCATCAGCAGCGAGGCAGCGCGCGCCAGCGCCGACCGGCGTTCCGTCGATGCAGTCGCGCGCGATCTGGAGCAGCGGCAGGATGCACTCGACGCGCTCATGGGCAGCCACTTTGGCGCCGCTGTCGACCAGTCGCGCCTTATCGGCAAGGATGCGCCGCAGCCCCCCAAGCCCAAGACCATCGGTCTCGCCAAGCCCCTTTCCGGCACCGAGCGCCTCGCGATGCTGCGCCAGCGCCAGCAGGTTTTCGCGCGGACATTGACCGGCATGGCCACGGCGCGCCTCGCCCGCGTGGAAGCAGCGATCCGCGGCGTCGGCCTCAATCCCAGGCAGCTGACGAAAGGCGGACAGGGCGGCCCGTTCGTTCCCGCCGCCCAGAATGCAATGCTATCACGCGACACGCAGCTGCGCTCGCTCGCCGGCTTGCTTGACCGGCTGAGCACGCTCGAATCGGCGCTCACCATGCTACCGTCCGGCCGGCCGACGATGACGCCGATGCTGACCAGTTCCTACGGCTACCGCCGCGATCCCTTCAACGGCATGTTGGCCTTTCACGCTGGCCTCGATTTTCCGGGCGTCCGTGGCCAGCCGATCCTTGCCGCGTCCGACGGCAGGGTCGTCTTTGCGGGTCAGAAGAGCGGCTATGGCAATTGCATCGAAGTCGACCATGGTCATGCGATCGTAACGCGCTATGCCCATCTTTCCGGTTTCACCGCGCGGGTGGGCGATGCGGTGCGGCGCGGCCAACAGATCGCCCGCATGGGCTCCACTGGCCGCTCGACCGGCACGCACCTCCATTTCGAGGTGCGGGTGAATGGCGCGGCGGTCAATCCACGACCCTTTTTGGAGGCAAGCCAGGATGTTCTCGAAGCGCAGCAAACAGCCGCCCGGACACCGCAGCGCGCCAGCAACCGGGGCTAGGCAGGTGCCCTTTTCGCTGATCGGCAGCGATGTCGGGATCGTCGGCGATATCGAGGCATCGGTCGATCTGCACATCGACGGACGGGTCGAGGGCGACATTTGTTGCGCCGCGCTGGTGCAGGGCCCGGACAGCCGCATCAAGGGGCAGGTGACGGCCACCACCGCGCGTATCGCCGGTGTGGTCGAGGGCAGCATCATCGCTGACGAGCTGATCGTGGAGGCAAGCGCCCGCATCCTCGGCAATGTCACCTATGGTTCGGTGAGCATCGCGCCGGGCAGCCAGATCGCCGGGCAGTTCACGCACCAGAGCGGCGCGCAAGCCGGCACCGATCTGAAGCTCGTCCACTCCGACGGCTGAACCCCCGTGATGGGCACCAATCGCCTGGAGGCGTTCAGCGACGGCGTCCTTGCGATCATCATCACCATCATGGTGCTGGAGCTCAAGGTTCCACATAGCGATGCGCTTGGCGCACTGCTGGGACTTTGGCCGGTGTTCCTGAGCTATGTGCTGAGTTTCATCTATATCGGCATCTACTGGAACAACCATCATCACATGTTTCAGGCCAGCGCGTCGGTAAGCGGCAGCGTGCTATGGGCCAATCTGCACCTCCTGTTCTGGCTTTCGCTCTTGCCCTTTTCGACCGGATGGATGGGCGAGAATCATTTCGCGCGGCTGCCTTCGGCGCTCTACGGGTTGAACCTGCTCTGCTGCGCGATCGCCTATTATGTGCTCGAACGCCGGATCATCGCAGTGGAAGGCAGGGATGGCCTGCTTGCCCGCGCGGTTGGCCGCGATTTGAAGGGCAAGCTGTCGCCCGTTTTCTACGTGCTTGGAATTCTGAGCGCATGGTTCGTCACGCCATGGCTCGGCATCGCGATATATGCCGGGGTCTCGGGCATGTGGCTTGTCCCCGACCGGCGAATCGAGCGGGAGATCGAGCGCTAAAGCCTCAATTCACCGGCGCCCGCCGCCGATAGCTCAACGCCTCCGCGACGTGGATGCGCCCCACCGTTTCCGCCCCGGCCAGATCCGCAATCGTGCGTGCTACCCTTAGTACACGGGTATAGCCGCGTGCGGAGAGCCGCATCGCGGCGGCGGCTTCGGCGAGCAGGGCGCGGCCCGCCTCGTCCGGCCCAGCGACGGTGTCGAGCGCAGTGCCTTCCAGCTGCGCATTGGTGGGCGCACCGCCGCCCGCCCCGTCGCTGCGCGCGGTCTGGATCGCACGGGCAGCAGCCACCCGCGCGGCAACCTCGGTCGAGCCCTCGGCGGGTGGGGGCAGCACCAGGTCAGCGGCGGTCACCGCCTCGACCTCGACATGGAGATCGATGCGGTCAAGCAGCGGGCCGGAGACCTTCGCCTGATAATCGGCCGCGCATTTGGGCGCGCGCGAACAGGCCAGCGCCGGGTCGGAGAGATGGCCGCAGCGGCACGGGTTCATCGCCGCTATAAGCTGGACCCGCGCCGGGAACGCGACATGGGCATTGGCCCGCGCGACCGTGACTTCGCCGGTCTCCAGCGGCTGCCGCAGCGAGTCGAGCGCCGCGCGCTGGAATTCCGGCAGTTCGTCGAGAAAGAGGATGCCCAGATGCGCCAGGCTCACCTCGCCCGGCCGGACCCGCAGGCCACCGCCCACCAGCGCCGCCATCGACGCGCTATGATGGGGTGCGCGATAGGGCCGCGCCCGGCTGATCCGTCCACCGGTGAGCGTGCCCGCGACGCTGGCGACCATCGAGACCTCCAGTGCCTCCGCTGGTGTCAGCGGCGGCAAAATGCCCGGCAGGCAGCTCGCCATGAGCGACTTGCCCGCGCCCGGCGGCCCGACCATGAGCAGGTTGTGTCCCCCGGCGGCGGCGATTTCCAGTGCGCGCTTGGCGATCTCCTGCCCCTTGACCTGCGCAAGGTCGGCGGCAACGCGCGGTGGCTCGACTTCTCCGGGGACGGGCGCCGGCAGCAGGCCGGTGCCCTTCAAATGGCCGAGCAGGCCGATCAGGTCGCGCGCGGCCAACACCTCGACATTCGCCGCCCACGCCGCCTCGGAGCCTTGCGCCGCCGGGCAGATGAGACCGAGGTTGTTGGACCCGGCATGCAGCGCGGCCAGCAGGACGCCCGGCGACTGTGCGATCCGGCCATCGAGCGCCAGTTCACCAACGACGCAATAGCCCGCCAGCGCCTCGGCATCGACCACGCCCATGGCGCAGAGCAGCGCCATCGCGATCGGCAGGTCGAAATGCGACCCTTCCTTGGGGAGGTCCGCAGGCGAGAGATTGACGGTGATGCGCTTGGGCGGGAGCGACAGGCCGATGGCGGCAATGGCATTGCGCACCCGCTCCCGGCTCTCCGCGACCGCCTTGTCGGGCAGGCCCACGACGATGAAATTGGGCAGGCCCGCCACCAGCTGGCACTGAACCTCGACGCCGCGCGCCTCGAGTCCGAGATAGGCGACGGTTGCGACGGCCATTATCCCCTTAGCATACGTGAATCTCACCAAGCAAAATATGGTATGTTCCAGTCCATGGAACGGAACCTCCCAAATCCCACTTTCCAACAAATTCTTATGAGCCGCTTTGACTCAGCAGCGGAATACGGCCTATCGTCTCCACGAATGCAGCGGGGGCGCTTGTGGAAATTAGAATACCGCACGAAGTCGAGTACGCCTTTACGGGTCGTGCCACAGTCGGAGAGGTTGCAAAATCTCTTGTCGCTCAAGAGAAGTTGGTGCGAGAAGCGCTGGCTGTTCTGGAAGAGGTTTTCCCAAATCTTAGCTTCGAGAAGCCGACGATCGAACTCAGAACGGTCGTTCAGAATAGTCCCCTCACGACGCGAATGGAGGCTCTTGTTGTCGCCGCCTATGCCACTGAGCTGGGGGAAGATGTGCCTGACGTATTAAACACTCTTTTCGGGGTAGATGTCCCAGACCGCTATGACAGTATAGTGTCTGTTTTGGTGCTCTTGATCGCTATCTGGGGCATCGATTGGGTTCGGCAAAAGATTTTCCCAGGCAAGAAGGCGGCGGATCTCGAAGCCGAGAAAAATCGCTTGTTGGTGGCTGCATCGAACAAGGCGGCTGTGACACAGGACCAAATGGAAGAGGCGATCACGAAAGCGCTCAAAAAGCATAAGCGCTCGATCATGAAGGCTTCGGCTGACTTCTTAGAGCCTGCGAAGCGGCACAAAGCCGAGGCGGTAAAAGTGGCGGGGGCGGAGATAGGCCAGAAAGCAATTGAAGCTATGCCTTCGGATATTGACCTACAACAATACGAGCCAGCGACCGAGTTTACCGAGTTGGAGAATGTCGTAGTTCGATTCAGGGCGCACGACCTCGACAAGAACAAGGCATGGGCAGCGACCATAGAAGACGTTTCACCCAACCGCCGCCCGCTTCACTTGGCCCCCGATGTTCGTCCAGAGCAACTTTTTGAGCGCAAGGAAGTTAGGGCAGATGTCTTAGTGACCTCCACCCTCGACGCCGAGGGGGAATATGTCCCAAACCTCTATTATCTCCAGAAGGTGTATGACGATGACCAACCTGCGTGAGGCCAGAGAGCGGGGGGAAATCGACAAGTTCGTGAAGGAACGGGAAGCCGAAAAGGGAGACCCGAAGGCCTTCAATCGCGCGGTTCGGGCAATGGCCCAAAAGTCGAAAGAAGCTCCGAAAGCATCGTCTCCTCGCAATGCCGACGATTGAAGCGGAACTCCGCTTCCTTGGCGTACTTCCACAGGTGCTTGCCGCTGACGTGAATGTGCGTCCCGTTGACCGACCGCTTTAGCTGGCCCCAAAAATTCTCAATGCTGTTCACGGTCGTGCCGGTCGGGGAGACATATTCCTCAATGCTGTGATTGACCGTCTTGTGCCAATAACCGTTGGTGCCGCCGATGCCCTGATATGACATGAAGTCGTCGGTGTGGATTTCGCTGTGCGGCTTCACGTTCTCTTTGATGATCGGAACCAGCGTGGCCTTCTTACGATCGGGCACGACCTCCGTGATGATGTCGCCGTTATGCTCCATGACGCCCATCACGATCTTCTTGTGCCGTGCGCCGTGGTCGCCAGCCTTCTTGCCGCCGATGAATGTCTCATCGACCTCAACGCGCTTCATGAAGCCGCCCACAGGCTCGTCACCGTCCACGTCAGCCATATGCTCGCGGATCAGACCGGCCATGCGCCAAGCGGTCTTGTAGGTCACGCCCAGCTGGCGCTGTAGTTCCTTCGCCGCCACGCCATTGCGCGTCGTGGTGAACAGGAAAATCGCATAGAACCACAGTTGCAGCGGAGTGCGGGTCTGTTCGAACGGAGTGCCTACAGTCGGGTGCAGGTGATGACCGCAGAACTGGCAGGAATAGGCGCGCTCCGCCTTGATGCGAAACCACTTGGAAGCGCGGCCGCATGAGGGGCACTCAAAGCCCTGACCAAAGCGGATTTCAAACAGGTGGTTCAGGCAGGCTTCGTCGTCAGGAAACTGCTTGAAAAACGCGCGGATGGTTTGGGGCTTCGTGCTCATGCACTAGCTTATGCCAGTTTGTTCTACGTATGTAAAGGGTATAATGACCGTTGCGACAGTCGCGACCATGGAGGGTCCCCCTTTGTTCCCACTGCGCTCTATGGGGCGCTGCCGCCACCCTGTCGAGCGGTTT
>Ga0070670_100001732_pt1 | contig 17769 bp, 15 predicted proteins | sample KBSS63metaG_FD_64665 | JGI IMG/M metagenome (GOLD analysis project Ga0070670, IMG submission 64665) | Switchgrass rhizosphere microbial communities from Kellogg Biological Station, Michigan, USA - KBS S6-3 metaG | ecosystem: Host-associated > Plants > Roots > Rhizosphere > Soil ... | reverse complement strand
CTCCTGGCAGCGCTTGGCTGGGCCGTCGATCGCGGCCTGGACGCGCTGCACGTGCGATCGGATTCCGAGCTGCTGGTCAAGCAGCTGCGTGGTGAGTACCGGGTGAAGAACCCTGGATTGCAGCCGCTCTATCAGGACGCCCGCCGGCTCGTGCAGCGCATCGGCCACGTCACGTTCGAGCACGTCCGGCGCGAGCTGAACACGGAAGCCGATCGGCTCGCCAACCTGGCCATGGACGAGGCACCTCCGGCAAAGGAAGCGAGTGGACCTGCCGATACGATCTGACAGTGCGCGCGACGATTTTCCTTCTACTCTTGTCGCTCCTCCGGCCTCCAGCCGAAGTGTGCGCGCAGCCGTCAGCCCAGACTGCTGAGTCCGCCTGGACCGCGCTCAAGTCCGGAGACGCGGACAACGCCGCCCGGTTGTTCCGCCAGGCCCTGTCGGCGCGTCCTGCCGACCCGCTGCTCCTGCTCGGCGCCGGGATTGCCGCTCACCAGCTTGGCGACGATCGATACGCGGAGGGCGCGCTGCGCAAGGCGCTGAAGATCCGGCCGCAATTGACGCCCGCATCCGCGGTCCTCGGTCGAATCGTCTATGACGCCGGGGACGTCGACCAGGCGATTGCCATCTACGAGCGGGCTCTCAAGGGCGTCGCAGACGAGCCCGAGATGCGCGAGCAGCTGGAACGTTGGCGCAAGGAAGCGCAACTGCACGCCGGCTTCGAACATGGCGGGAACGGCCGGTTCGCCATCATGTTCGAGGGCCCCGAGGAACGTACGCTCGCCGACCACATCAGCGGTGTCCTCGAGACGGCCTACTGGAACATCGGGCAGCGCCTGAACACGTATCCGGCCAGCACGCTCGAGGTGATCCTGTACACCCAGCGGCACTTCACCGACGTGACGCAATCGCCGGACTGGGCGGCCGGCGCTTACGATGGTCGAATCAGGCTGTCGGTCGATGGCGCACTGAGCAACGGCGCCGCACTCGACCGCGTCGTGGTCCACGAGCTGGCGCATGCGATGGTGCACACGCTCGCGCCACGCGGCGTTCCGGCATGGCTGCACGAAGGGCTGGCGGTGAGCTTCGAGCCGGGTGAGAAGCCGTGGGTGGTCCAGACGCTTGGCCAGGCGAGCTCGATGATTCCGCTCGACTCGCTGAAGTCAGGGTTCAGCGGCCTGAGCAGCGCCGAGGCCCAGGTAGCCTACGCCGAGAGCGCCGTTGCAGCGGGCATGATCATGAAACGGCTGGGTCCCAATCTTCCTGCATTTCTCCAGGGCCTCGAGAGCACGGACTCAGTGGACGCCGGCCTGGTGTCGTTCGGGTTCACGACGGCAGATCTCGAGCGATCATTACGCGCGCAGATGCGCAAGTAGACCTTCCTTCGTCCTTCGTCATTCGTATCTGAGCGCCATCATCGGATCGACCCGCGCCGCCTGGCGCGCGGGAATGGCCGTCGCAATCAGGGCCATGACCAAAAGGCCGACAGCGGCACCGGCGTAGGTCGTCGGATCGGTGGCCGTCACCCCGAACAGCAGCGCCGAGATCAGGTGCGCCAGCGCGTAGGCAGCGCCAACGCCCAGCGCGAGACCGCCAAGCGCCAACGCTGCGCCCTGGCGGAAGAGGCCGTTGAAAATCCGGCCGCGGTCCGCGCCGAGCGCCATGCGAATGCCGATCTCGTGCGTCCGCTGCGTCACCAGGTACGCGATGAGTCCGTAGACCCCAAGCATCGCCAGCGTGAGCGCGAGCACGGCGAAGCCGGCCACGAGCGCGGCATACAGTCGCGGGCGCGCCAGCGACTCTTCCAGATACTCCTCCATCGTCCGGATGCCGGCGACACCCTGCGTGGGGTCCACTTCCCCGATCGCGCGCCGAATCGAAGGCGCGAGCGCCGCTGGATCTCCCGTCGCGCGGACGACAAGGCTGGTGATGTAGCCGGGGGCCTGCGCGTGCAGGAGAAAGACCGTGGGGACGGGATCGACCGCGAGCCCGTTGTGCCGGACGTCGCCGGCGATGCCAACGACCTCGGCAGCCTGCTGCCCGGGCCCGGCCACCGTGATGCGCTGGCCGAGCGCGCGCCCGTCGCGGAAGTACTGCCTCGCAAACGACTGGTTCACGATCACCACCCGTGGGCTGCCGGTTCGATCGCGAGCGTCGAAGCCCCGCCCCTGCAGGACTGGAATGCCCATCGCCTTGAAGTAGCCCCGGCTGATCAGCGAGCAATCGGTAGACAGAGCGTGGTTGGCATCGCCGATTGGTTGGCGGTCGAGCCAGAACGCGGTGCCGCAGTTCATCCCCGAGAGCGGCAGGAACTGAATGGTGCTCGCGGCCTGCACGCCAGGCACGGCCTCGACATGCTGGAGAATCCGGTCCACGACGCCGATCCGGTACTCAGCGTCTCGGTCGCCGAGGAAGAGGCGCATCGTGATCGTGTGGGCGGGCTCGAATCCAAGACGAACACTGGTGAGGCTCGAGAAGGTCCGTAACAGCAGCCCGGCGCCAACGAGCAGCACGACGGCCAGCGCCACCTCCGCAATCACAAGCGCGCCGCGGAGCCGGTGATGCCGGCGGTCCGCGGTGCCCCCACGGGTTCGCTCGCCGAGCGCGGCCTGCGGATCGACACGACTGGCCTGCCACGCCGGCAGCAGGCCGAACGCAACGGCCGTCAGGGCCGAAATGCCGACGGTGAAGAGAAGACACGTCCCATCGACGCGGATCGGCTCGCTGGTGCCGGTGGCCAGCGCGCCGCCGGTCAGCGAGACCAGGCCTCTCGTGGCCCACCAGGCCACGGCGAGGCCCGCCGCGCCGCCGAGTGCCGAGAGGACCAGGCTCTCGATGACGAGCTGCTGGACCAGCCGGAATCGTGTCGCGCCGAGCGAAGTGCGCAGCGCCAGCTCCGCGCGCCGCCCGAGGCCTCGCGCCATCAGCAGTCCCGCGAGGTTCACGCAGGCAATCACGAGCACCATCGCAACGACGGCCATCAGGAGTCGAAGTGCGGGCCGTCCTTCCATGACGAGGTAGTCGTGCAGCGTGGAGACGAACACGCCGTAGCCTTCGTCCAGCGGATACTGGCGCGCGAGTTGCGCGGCGATGACCGCCATCTCGGCCCGGGCCGCTTCGATCGTGACGCCCGGCTTCAGTCGTCCGTAGCACTGGAACGAACGCGACCCGATCGCCCCCGGGTTCGAGGGATCGATGGCGAGCGGCACGTACGCGTCCGGCTCCATCAGTCCAAGCCGCAGCCCCGGCGGCGCGACCCCGATCACCGTGAGGTAACCGTCGCCGAGCTCGAGCCGTCGTCCCAGGACGCCCGGGTCGCCGCCGAATCGCCGCTGCCAGAACGCGTGGCTCAGCACGGCGACGGGCGGACCGTCTGGCCTGGCTTCTGCCTCGGCGAACGCGCGGCCGATGGCTGGCGTCACGCCGAAGGACTGGAACAGGCCGGAAGTGGTCTGGGCGACTGTGATCTGCTCGGCGCCCTCGCTCCCGAGCAGGTTGGTGGGAATCACCTGGACCAGTGCCATCGACTCGAACGACTGCGAGCGCGAGCGCCACTCGAGGAAGTTCAGCGGATGCACCGCGACACTCCCCTTCGAATCCGACGGCTGTTCTCGGAGCGTGACGAGGCGGCCAGATTCCGGATACGGCAGCGGACGCAGCAGCACCGCGTTGACGAAGCTGAAGATCGTGGTGTTTGCGCCGATGCCGAGCGCCAGCGAGAGCACTGCGACCGTCGTGAAGCCGGGGCTCTTGCGAAGCGAGCGCAGGGCGTAAGTTGCGTCCTGGAACGTGCTCTCGATCAGGCTGACGCCGCGCGCGTCCCGGCACTCTTCACGTCGCTGATCGAGGCCGCCGAACTCACGGAGCGCCGCGAACCGCGAATCCTCCGGCGTCATGCCGGCGGCGAGGTTCACCTCGATCTGACGGTCGAGGTGATAGCGGATTTCTTCGTCCATTTCCTCTTCGACGCGCACGCCCCGTAACAGCGCGCGTGCCTGAAGCCGCAACCGCGTCAGCCATTGCATCGGGATTTCCCAATCGCCATTCATCAATCGTCATTCGTCAATCGTCATTACGCAGTGACGATCGAAGAAATCGCTGCCGAGAGCCGTTCCCATTGCGCGGACTCGTGCGCGAGCGCACGGCGTCCCTCGCGAGTCAGGGAGTAGTACTTCGCGCGGCGGCCATTCTCGCTTTCGCCCCATTCGGCCGTGATCCAGGCCTGATGCTCGAGCTTGTGCAGCGCTGGATACAGTGAGCCCTGACCGACCTGCAGGACGCTGTTCGACATCTGCTTGATCCGAATGGCGATCGCCCAGCCGTGCATGGGCTCGAGCGCGATGACTTTCAGGATCAACAGGTCCAGTGTGCCCTGGACGAGATCGGTGGGTTTGCTCACGCGCGGCCTCTCCCCTCGCTTACCGACAAGAGAGTAGCAGCCTTCTTGTCGGTAAGCAAGGGGAGCGTGCTCTAACGGCGTGCGGCGATGTATGCGGCCATGCGGCCGGTGCCCGCGCCGTCGCGGCGATACGAGAAGAACCAGTCCTGATGGCAGGCCGTGCAGAGTCCCGCAACATGTACAGCGTCCCGCTTCACGCCCTGCTGGACGAGCTGGTCGGTGTTGGCTCGCCAGAGATCGAGATACCAGCCGTCGGCCCGCTGCTCGAACCACGTCGCCGTTTCCTTCGGCCATCCGGCGTCGCGGAACGTATCCACCAGCTCCGCGCCAACGCGGTAACAGCACGGACCGATCGACGGACCTATGGCGGCCTCGATGTCCGTGACTCTCACCCGGTGACGAGCCAGCGCCGACACCGTCGCGCCCGCGATACCCCCCGCTGTCCCACGCCAGCCTGCATGCGCCACGGCCACCGTGTTCGTGGACGCGTCAGCGAAGACAATCGGCACGCAGTCGGCCACCTGGACGGCCAGCAGGATCGACGCGTCGCTGGATAGGGCGGCGTCGGCGGCCGGGCGATCCGCGAGCGGGCGACTGCCATTCGGGCAGTGGACGACGGCCCCGTGCACCTGACGGAGCCGGACGAGCGCGGCGGCATCACGTTCTCCCGCCTCGGCAACCGCGGCCCAAGCCTGAGCCTCCTGATCCTGCGAGCCCCGCAACGCCAGTTGACGCGTGGTCCAGCCGTGCGGAAAGCCCTCGAGCGCGTCCGCATGCAGCCGGTGACCCCAGGGCGCTGGCAACCAGCGAAATCCCGATCCAGGTTCAGGCAGACTCGACATTCCAGGAAGTCTCTTTTAGAAGGACCCGACATCGTCAGTTCATGGGGACCCGACACCGTCAGTTCCAAAAAGCCAGACATCGTCAGTGTAATAAAGTACCCCGGTGAACATCGTCGGCCTGGGCATGGATGCCACCGAAATCGGCCGCATTGCGGAGACGTTCGAGAGGTACGGGGATCGGTTCCTGCGCCGCGTGTTCACCGACGGGGAGATCGCCTACTGCTTGCGACGCCGGAACCCCGCGCCGCACCTAGCCGGGCGGTTCGCGGCGAAAGAGGCCGGCATGAAAGCCATCGGCACCGGCCACGCGTTTGGCGTCCTGTGGCGCGATCTCGAGGTGGTCCGCCATGGCGGCCCCCCGCAACTGCAGTTTCACAACGCCGCCGGCCAGCACTTCGCGAGACTTGGCGCGACACGGGCCCTTCTGACGATCACGCACACGGATGCGCTGGCGCTCGCGCACGTCATCCTCGTGAACGACGCCAACCGCGGTTAACGGTTTCCACCATCCTCACGCCGCACGCGACGCCGGGCAGCGGCACGACCGCGCTCAACCCGCGTGCCTTCAGCGATTTCCGCCGGCAGCACGAGACACGCCACCGTCGGCACGGCTTCTGAAGGTCCCGTGGGTCGAACGTACGCCGGTGCGCACGCAACGTCAGGAGAAAAGCGCCGTGGAAGTAAAAATCGTGATGAACGACAAGGGCAACCCGCCCGGCAAGCTGGCCGACGCCGAACTGCACTTCTCGAGCGGCCCGCTCGACGGGCTCAAGTTGATTGGCTTTGCCGTCTGGGAGCGGCGAAGTGGAAACGGCCGGAACGTCACGTTCCCGGCGCGCCAGTACTCGGTGAACGGCGAGCGCCGCAGTTTCGCGCTTCTTCGGCCAATGGTGGATGCCACGGCGCAGGACCGGGTTCGTGACCTGATCCTGCAGGCGTACGCTGAGGTCGAGGCGCAACAGGCCGTCACGACTTAGCAGCGATGAGGACGCCATGCACCCTGTGGTGCTGACGCCGCTTCTTCGCCGGCGTCGCTGGGCCGTTCCAGGCTGCTATCTCGTGTTCCGCGACCGGCGCCGGCGCCCTCCAGCCCGGGCGTCGGCGCCAGCAGCGGGTCATCCCTCGTGCTGGCGCCGGAGGAATGCGGGCACGTCGAGCGGCGAGGGGCCGTCGAGCCCTTCAATCACCTGACCCTCGCTGCCGGCGGCCATGGCCATCGGCTGAGGCAGGTCGATCGCCGGCCGGCGCGCAATCGTCCGGCCCGCCAGCGGCAGGCCCGCTGGCGTGTCGGTCCGCGGCTTGGGGTTGTAGTGCGCCAGGTCAACCGGCGTGGTGGTGCCCAGGCTCGCGGCCGGCCTCGCCGCCACCGGGCGGTCGAAGCCCGTGGCGATGACGGTGATCTTCACGCGGCCGTGCAGCGTCGGATCGATCACCGCGCCGAAGATGATGTTGGCGTCCTCGTGCGCGGCCTCCTGGATGATGGTGGAGGCTTCGCTCACCTCGAGCAGCGACAGGTCCGGGCCGCCGGTCACGTTGATGATCACGCCGCGCGCGCCGTCGACCGAGGCGCCCTCGAGCAGCGGGCTCGAGATGGCCTTGCGCGCCGCGTCGATCGAGCGGTTCTCGCCTTCGGCGACGCCCGTGCCCATCATCGCGATGCCCATGCCCGCCATGATGGTCTTCACGTCGGCGAAGTCGAGGTTGATCATCCCCGGCACGAGGATCAGGTCCGAGATGCCCTGGATCGCCTGCCGCAGCACATCGTCTGCGGTCATGAACGAGTCGTTGAGCGTGGTGTGCCGCTCGATGATCGAGAGCAGCCGTTCGTTGGGGATCGTGATCACCGTGTCAACGCACTCGCGCAGCGCCTCGAGCCCGGCTTCGGCCTGCACCTGCCGCCGGCGCCCCTCGAACTTGAACGGCTTGGTCACGACGGCAATGGTCAGCGCGCCGAGTTCCGACGCGAGGCTGGCGATGACGGGCGCCGCGCCCGTGCCGGTGCCGCCGCCGAGCCCTGTCGTGACGAACACCATGTCGGCGCCGTCGAGCGCCTGAATCAGCTTGTCGGTGTCCTCGAGCGCCGCCTCGCGGCCGACGTCCGGGTCCGCGCCCGCGCCAAGCCCCTTTGTGAGCTTCGCGCCGATCTGGATCTTGACGGGGGCCGGGTTCACCTGGAGCGCCTGCAGGTCGGTGTTCGCGACGATGAACTCGACGCCGTCGAACCCGCTCTGCACCATGCGTGAGACGGCGTTGCTGCCGCCGCCGCCGACGCCCACCACCTTGATGCGCGCGCCTGCGCGGCGATCCTCGTCGAGCCGCAGGCGCAGCTCGCGTGAGTCGATTCCTTTGGAGATCGGCGTCAAGTTGAAGTCGTGTGACATTCCCATGTCCTCCGCGGTCAGAAAAACTCCCGAAACAAGCCCCTGAGGCGCCCCGCCACGCGGCCGAAGGCGCCGACGCCGGCTGTGCGCGTCGCTTCCACGATGTGATTGCGCTGTCCGTAGGCCACCAGCCCGACGGGCGTCGCAAAGGCCGGGCTGTTCACGTGATCGGCCAGCCCTCCGACGCCGGTCGGCGCCCCACGCCTGATCGGCAGGTCGAAGATCTGCTCGGCAATCTCCGGCATGCCCTCGAGAATGGCGCCGCCGCCGGTGAGGACGATGCCCGAGTTGAGCGACTTCTCGTAGCCGGCACGCCGGATCTCGTCCCACACGAGGTGGAAGATCTCTTCAGCGCGGGGCTGCAGGATCTCTGAGAGGATCCGCCGCGCCATCACGCGCGGGCGCCTGCCGCCCACGCTCGCGACGTCCATCGTCTCGTCCTCGTCCACCATCGCCGAGAGCGCGCAGCCGCACTTGCGTTTCAGCTTCTCGGCGTCGGGGATCGGCATGCGGAGCCCGACGGCGATGTCGCTGGTGAAGTGATCGCCGCCCACGCCGATCACGGCCGTGTGCCACAGGCTGCCGCGCTCGAAGATCGCGATGTCCGTGGTCCCTCCGCCGATGTCGACCAGCGCCACACCGAGCTCCTTCTCGTCCTGCGTCAGCACGGCCTCGGCGGCCGCGATCTGCTCGATCACGGTGTCGATGACGTGCACGCCGGCGCGGTTCACGCACGACACGATGTTCTGCGTCGCCGTGGTGCTGCTCGTGACGATGTGCACGTTGACTTCCAGCCGGGCGCCGGTCATGCCCACCGGCGCGCCGATGCCGTCCTGCTCGTCGACGACGAAGTCCTGCGGCAGCACGTGCAGGATGTCGCGGCCGGCTGGCAGCGACACGGCCTTGGCCGCTTCGATGGCGCGGCGGACGTCGTCGCGCGTGATCTCGCGGCTCTTGCCCGCCACGGCGATCACGCCGCGAGAGTTGAAGCCCTTGATGTGCGGCCCGGCCATCGACAGGTGCACGGCGTCCACTTCCACGCCGGCCATCAGCTCGGCCTCCTCGATGGCCTTCTTGATCGACTCGACGGCCGCCTCGAGGTTCACGATCACGCCGCGGCGAATCCCGCGCGACTCGGCGACGCCGATGCCGACGATGTCGAGCGCGCCGTCGTCCACCAGCTCGCCCACGATCGCGCACACCTTCGAGGTCCCGACATCGAGGCCCACCAGATAGCGATCCTTACGTCCCACGTCCCCCTCCTCAGCGCCGATCCGCGGCATCGGGCCGTGCGGTCACGTGATGGCCCGCCAGCGCGGGCCGCACGTACACGCGATCGGCAAAACGTAGGTCCACGTACTCGATGTCCGGGACCCGGGCGTGCAGGGCGCTCGCCAGGCCAAGGTAGGCCTGGAGGCGCTCGAGGAATTGCTCGCTCCCCACGTGCACTTGCGCCGTGTCCTGATCGAGCGTCAGGACGGCGTCGTTCGGGTTCGTCACGTCGATCTGCGAGACCGCCTGCAGCAGGTCCGGCCGTGCGCCGAGCGACGCGATCACGCGCGCGGCCAGCCCGGCGCGCGCGGGTTCCACGGACGGATCGCCCGTGCCGGCGTTGGGACCGAGGCCATCGAGAATCGGCAGATCGAGTTGCGCGTAGTTCGGCCCGTACTCGTCGATCACCAGTCCCCCTTCGTCCACCAGGTAGAGCGTGCTGCCGAGCCGCGCGAGGGCCATCGGCCTGCGCTCGCGAATCGCAACTTCGACCGTCGAGGGCAGCACGCGCCGGAGCGCCGCCTGCTCGATCCACGGCGACCCGAGCAGCTTCTGCCGCCACACGTCGAGATCCGTGGAGAGGATGTGCTGCCCTTGCAGGCCCTCCAGCAGCGCCAGCACCTCGCCCTGCGCGAGGTGCTGATTGCCCCGCACGCGGATCGTCGAGATCTGCAGCACGCGCGCGTTGGCGACGCCGTGCGATGCGCCGTACCCGACACCGAGGAGCACGGCGGCAGTCGTCCCGACGCGCAGCACCAGCCACAAGCGCGATGGCCACGAGCGCCGCTGCCGCCCGGGCTTCACGTGCGCGCGGCGGAACCGGCGATCCGACGCGACGGTTACGGGCACGCGGCCAGCTCCTCGAGAATCCGCGGCCCCGCACTGCCAATCGATCCCGCGCCGAGCGTGATCACGAGGTCGCCAGGTCGTGCGATGCGCGCGACCTGCGCGGGCACGTCCGAGAGCGCCTTCACGAGAACCACCCGGCCCGGCGCGGCCTGTTCCACGCGCGTCGTCAGCGCCTCGATCGTCGCTCCGGGAATCGGGTCTTCCCCGGCCGCGTAGATGTCGGTCAGCACGATCTCGTCGGCGAGCGAGAGCGCCGGTCCGAACCGGTCGAGCAGCCGCGCGGTCCGCGAGTACCTGTGCGGCTGAAACACGCACACGAGCCGCTTCGGCCCCGTGGCACGCGCCGCGCGCAGCACGGCCGCCACTTCCGTCGGGTGATGGCCGTAGTCGTCGACCACCGTGATCCCCCGTGCTTCACCCTTGCGCTCGAAGCGCCGCTCGGCGCCGCGGAACTCTCCGAGCGCGCGGGCGATGACCGCAAACGGAGCGCCCAGCTCCAGCCCGACGCTCGTCGCGGCCAGCGCGTTGAGGACGTTGTGACGGCCCGGCACCTGCAGCGCAATCTCGCCGAGGATCTGTTCATGCCCCTCGTGCCGCCGGACCACGGTGGCACGCATGCCAAATCCCTCCTCGCGCACGTGCAGCGCGCCGATTGCCGCAGAGCGATCGTCGGCGCCGTACGACGTGATCCGCGCGGCGATGGTGCCGCTCAGCCGCCGCAGGTGCGGATCGTCGATGCACAGCACGGCGACGCCATCGGCCGGCACCGATTCGGCGAATCGCCCGAAGGCCTCGACGAGCCCGTCGAAGTCGCGGTAGCTCTCCAGATGCTCCTCGTCGATGTTCGTCACCACGGCCACCTGTGGCTCGAGCAGGAGGAACGAACGGTCGCTCTCGTCCGCCTCGGCCACCAGGAATTCGCTTCGTCCGATGCGCGCGTGACTCCCGAACTGCGCGAACCGTCCGCCAATCACCACCGTCGGGTCGATGCCCGCTTCCGTGAGCACCAGCCCGGTCATCGCCGTCGTCGTCGTCTTGCCGTGCGCGCCGGCGATGGCGATGCCCCGCCGCGTCGCCATCAGATCCGCGAGGAGCTGGCCGCGCAGGATCACGGGGATCCCGCGGCGCGCCGCTTCCTGCACTTCCGGGTTCGTCAGCTTCACCGCTGACGACCGCACCACCGCGTCCACGGAGCCGACGTGCGCAACGTCGTGGCCCTCGTGAAACTCCAGCCCCAGCGAGATCAGGTGCTTCGTCACCGCCGACGCGTGGAGATCCGATCCGGTCACACGCGTGCCCTGCCGCAGCAGGATCTCGGCGAGCGGGCTCATGCCGCTGCCGCCGACACCGATGAAGTGCACCGCCTTCCGGGCGCCGGGCACCGCGTCAGGCTCCCGCGAGTGCCAGCGCCCTGCTCGCGATCACCCGCGCGGCGTCGGGCCGTGCCAGCGACCGCGCCGCGTCCGACATGCGCTCGCGGCCGTCGGGATCGGAAGCGAGCGCGAAAATCATGACCGCCAGCCGGTTCCCGCTGAGATCCCGCTGGTCGATCACCTCTGCCGCGCCTGCTTTCGCGAGGACCTCCGCGTTCTTCCGCTGGTGGTCGTCGGTGGCCGTCGGCAGCGGCACGAGGATCGAGGGCTTGCCCGAGGCGGCGATCTCGGCGAGCGTCGTCGCGCCGGCGCGGCACACGACGAGATCGGCCGCTTTCATCTCCCGGTCCATCTCGTAGAGGAACGGCTCCACGCGAGCGACCAGGCCGGCCCGTTCATAGCCCGTGCGAACCAGGGCCAGGTCCCGCTCCCCGGTCTGGTGAGTGACTGCGAGCCCTGTGGGAGAGGCTGCCAGCTTCGGCGCCGCCTCCACACAGGCCACGTTGATCGCGTGCGCGCCCTGAGAACCGCCAAAGATCAGGACCCGCAGCGCCCGATCGCGCGCCTCATCGCCCCCGCCCGCGCTGTCGAGGAACTCGGCACGCACGGGATTGCCCGCCACGAACCCTTTGCTCCCGAAATACGGCAGTGTCGATTCATAGGTCACCGCGGCCGCCCGTACCAGTCGCGCGAGCAGCCGATTGGTCAGGCCCGGGACAGCGTTCTGCTCGAGGAGCAGCGTGGGAGTGCCACGCAGCGCCGCGATGGCGACGACGGGGCCCGAGCTGAACCCGCCAACGCCCACCACGAGTCTCGGGCGGCGCTTCGAGAGCAGCCGCCACGCGTCGACGGCCGACAGCGGCAGCAGGGCCACGCCCTTCAGCCGCACGGCGATCGACTTGCCTTTCAGTCCTCCACTCCGGATCACGTCCAGCTCGAATCCTTCTCGCGGCACGACCCGCGCTTCGATCCCCTGCGCGGTCCCCGCGAAGGTCACCACCGTGCCGGGCCGCTGCCGCTGGATCTCCCGCGCGACGGCAATGCCCGGATAGAGGTGGCCGCCCGTGCCGCCGCCGGCCACCACGACCGCGAGAGCGTTCTCCGCGCCAGTCACCGCGCGCTCCCGGCTCGCTCGTCGCGACAGAGAGGCATCGGTCAGCCTTCATGCACCGCCGACGCGTGCTGTGACACGTTCAACAGGATGCCCATGCCCACCAGGTTGATGAGCAGCGACGATCCACCCGCGCTGACGAACGGCAACGGAATGCCCTTCGTTGGCATCAGGCCGAGCACCATGCTCAGGTTGATGAACGCCTGCACGGCCACCATCCCCGTCAGTCCCAATGCCAGGAACGCACCAAACTGATCAGGTGCGCGGCCGGCCACACTCAGGCCGCGCCACGCGATCACGACGAAGGCGAGGAGCGTAAGAGTTGCGCCGATGAGTCCGAGCTCCTCGCCGATCACCGCGAAGATGAAGTCGGTGTGCGGCTCGGGCAGGTAGAAGAGCTTCTGCACGCCCCCCATCAGCCCCTTGCCGCTGACGCCGCCGGTGGCGACGGCGAGGAGCGATTGCAGCAACTGGAACCCCGCGCCGAGCGGTTCGCGCTCCGGGTACAAGAACGAGGTCAGTCGCCTCCAGCGATACTCGGCGCTCACGAGCACCCACACCGCCGGGGGCACGATGATCAGCGTGGAGTAGAGCAGGTACTTCACGTTCAGGCCCGCCGCAAACACCATGAGCGCCGCCACCGCCGCGATCGACACTGCGGTCCCGAAGTCTGGCTCGACCAGCACGAGGACGGTGATGCCGCCGACGACCAGCGCGATTGGCAGCAGCGAGTAGCGCACGTCGTCGATCCGCGCCATCCGCCGATCGAGCAGTGCCGCGCTGAAGAAGATGGCCGCCAGCTTGGCCATCTCCGACGGCTGCACTCCGAAGCCGCCGAGACCGAACCAGCGACGCGTGCCGTTGATCGGGCTGCTGAAGAGCACCGCGATCAGCGACAGCCCCACCAGCGCCAGCGACGACCAGATGAGCGCCGGCTGCTTCCACGTCCGGTAGTCCACGCGCATGACGATGCCGAGCAGCGCCAGGCCGAGCGCGGCCCACATGCCCTGCTTGATCAGGAACAGGTACGGCCGGTTATAGCGCTCGAGCGCCAACACGGCTGAGGCGCTGTAGACCATCACGATGCTGGCCAGCACCAGCAGCAGGGTGGCCATGAAGAGCAGCTTGTCCGACTTCAGTTTTCGCGCCATACTCTCCGACCCGGGTTGTGGCGGACTAAAGCCCGCGGTGCCTCGATCCGAAACTAGTGGCGGTCGCGACCCCGGTATACGGGGCGCCGCCGCCGGCGGCTCCGACGGCCGAACCGAGGTTCGGCGCCGAGGAAATCCGTCGGCCGTGAGCAGTCAGCAGTCATCAGTCAGCCTGGGGTCGGGACACTAGCCTCACAGACCGGGGCAGCCTGTGTTCCCAGCGGCACGCTCCCGATCGCCGCAAGCTGACTGACGACTGCTCACTGCTCACGTCCGGCTCGTCGCTCCACGGCGAGTCGCCGCACCTCTTCCTTGAATTGCCGGCCACGCTCGGCGTAGTCCCGGAACATGTCGAAGCTCGAACACGCCGGCGCCAGCACCACCGTCCCACCCCGCTGAGACACGCGGAACGCTTCGCGGACCGCATCCGCCATCGATCCCGCGCGTTCGACCCGCACCTGGCTCTCGAGCGCCTGTTCCACCAGCGGCGCCGCTTCGCCGATCGCCACCACGATCGCCTGTCGCTCACGCAGCGGCGAGGCCAGCTCACCGAAGTCGCCGCCCTTGTAGCGGCCCCCGATGATCGCGACCAGGCCGGCGTCCACGCTTTCGATCGACCGGCGGGCCGACTCGATGTTGGTGGCCTTCGAGTCGTTGATGAACCGCACGCCGTCGATCTCGCCGGCCATCTCCATCGCGTGCTCGAGTCCGTTGAACCCGGCAACCGCCCTCCTCATCGCGGCCGGCGTCGCGCCGGCGGTCCGGCTGATCGCCGTCGCGGCCACGACGTCGCTCAGGATGTGGCGCCCCGGCACGTGGACCGCATCGACCGGCACGAGTGGCGTCACGGCCCGGCCGCGCCGCTCGACGATCACCCCGGCGTCCACGCTGAAGCCGTCGCCTCGAAGCGCGAGCCCGTAGTTGACCCGCCGTGCCTTCGCGCCGGCCGCTAGCGCCTGCGCGCCCGGGTCTTCGGCATTCACGACCGCCCAGTCCGAGCCGTCCTGATTGCGGAAGATTCGACGCTTCGCTGACGCATACGCCTCGACCGACGAGTGCTGGTCGAGGTGATCGGCCGAGAAGTTCAACGCGGCCGCAATCCATGGGTGAAACGTGTCCGACGCCTCCAGCTGAAAGCTGCTGGCCTCGACGACGTGCAGCGTCTCCGTGGTCGATTCGTCGACCTGATCGCTGAGCGGCACGCCGATGTTGCCGCCGACCTTCACCTTGAACCCCGAGCTCTCGAGCATCCGTCCCGTCAGCGTCGTCGTTGTCGACTTCCCTTTCGTGCCGGTGATCGCGATCACGCGGCCGCGCAGCCATCGCGACGCGAGCTCCAGTTCGCCGATGACAGGCACACCCGCCTCGCGCGCCGCGTTCAGCGCCGGCTGGTCCAGATGCACGCCCGGACTCACCACCACCAGGTCCGCTCCCCTCAACGTCTCTTCGCGATGTCCGCCCAGCTCGAGCGCCACGCCCTGATCCGCCAGCGTGCGTGCCGCGTCGATCTCGGTCTTCCGATCCGTCACCGTCACCAGCGCACCCCGCCGCGCCAGCAGTTGCGCCGCCGCCACTCCGCTCCGCGCCGCCCCGACGACCACCGTCCGCCGCCCTGCCACTGAGAAGGGCATCTCATCTCAACTTCAACGTCGTGAGGCTCAACAACGCGAAGATGATCCCGACGATCACGAAGCGCGTGATGATCTTCGGCTCGCTCCAGCCCACCAGCTCGAAGTGGTGGTGAAGCGGCGCCATCTTGAAGACGCGTTGTCCGGTGAGCCGGAACGAGGCGACCTGGATGATGACGGAGAGCGCTTCGGCGACGAACACGCCGCCGACGATCGGCAGCAGCAGCTCCTGCTTGATCAGGATCGCGACCGTGCCGAGCGCGCCGCCGAGCGCGAGCGAGCCGACATCGCCCATGAAGATGTCGGCGGGATACGAGTTGTACCAGAGGAACCCGAGGCTCGCGCCGACCAGCGCACCGCAGAAAATCGTCAGCTCACCTGCCGGCGGGAAGCGCACGAGCAGCAGGTAGTCCGCCAGCACGCGGTGGCCGGTGACGTAGGCCAGCGCCGTGAAGGCGGCCGCGACGATCGCGAACGTGCTGATGGCCAGGCCATCGAGGCCGTCGGTGAGGTTGACGGCGTTGCTGGCGCCAACGAGCACCAGGATCGTGAAGGGCACGTACAGCCAGCCAAGGTCGGGGATCAGCCACTTGAAGAACGGGAAGATCAGGCGCGTGCTGTAAAGGCCCTTGGCCGCCAGGACCATCAGCACGAGGCCGACCAGCAGCGCCGCGGCCACCTGCGCGCCCATCTTGTAACGGGGAATCAGGCCGTGGTGCGATTGCCGGGTGACCTTCAGGTAGTCATCCGCGAAGCCGACGCCCCCGAACGCGGCCGTCGCAAACACCGCAATCCAGATGTAGATGTTCGTCAGGTCAGCCCAGAGCAGGGTCGGGATGAGCGCCGACGCCAGGATGAGCAGCCCACCCATCGTCGGCGTGCCTGCCTTTGTGCGGTGCGTCGCCGGGCCCTCGTGGCGGATTACCTGCCCGATCTGGAACTCACGGAGCGTGCGAATCAGCCACGGCCCCATCAGGAGGCTGAGCGCCAGTGCGGTCAGGCTGGCCGCCGCGGTCCGGAACGTGATGTAGCGCGTCACGTTGAAGACCGAGAAGGTCGTGTGCAGCGGATAGAGGAGGTGATAGAGCATCAGCCCCATACCTCCTTGATCCGATCGGCGATGACGTCTGTGCGCGTACCGCGCGAGCCCTTGACGAGGACGACGTCGCCGGCGTGGAGCAGTCCGGCGACCACGCCGGCGGCGTCTTCGCTCGTGGCGAAGTACTGAACCTGTGACTCGGCCAATCCCGCGGCGATCGCGGCGTCCGCCATCCGCCGTGCCGGCGCGCCGCCCACGGCGACGAGCAGGTCGACGCCAGCCGTGGCTGCGCGGCGTCCCGACTCGGCGTGCAGCCGATCGGCAAACTCGCCCAGCTCGCGCATTTCGCCCACGACGGCCACGCGCCGGGGCGCGGTCCGCTCGTCGCCGATGGCGTCGAGCGCGCGTGCGAGCGCCGCCGGGCTCGAGTTGTAGGAGTCGTCGACGAGCGTGACCCCGCGAGCAAGCCGCATCACCTCTCCACGCCTCGGAGCGGCCGTCAGCGACGCCGCGCGCGCGGCGATCGCCTCGAGCGGCACGTCGAATCCGATGGCGACGGCGGCCGCCGCAAGCACGTTGAGCAGCGGGCCGCGGCCGGGCAGCTTCACCTCGATCGCCACGTCGCCCGCGGGAGTCTCGAGGCGCGCCGTCGTCCCGGCGACCCCGCGATCGACGACGCCGGCGGCGCGGACGTCGGCGCCCGCCTGCAAGCCGAACGTGGTGGTGACGCCCGCAAAGCCGCCGACGCGCGACATCACGCGCGCGTCGTCAAGGTTCGCCACGAGGCGCGTGGCCGGCCCCGCGCCTTCGAGGATCTCGGCCTTGGCGTCGGCGATGGCGTCGATCGAGGCGAAGTGTCCGATGTGCGCGTCCCCGACGTTGGTCCACACGCGGACGTCCGGCTCGGCCAGTTCGACGAGTCGGCTGATTTCGCCCGCGTGATTCATGCCCAGTTCGACCACCGCGATGTCGGGCCGCGCCGTCAGCTCCAGGAGCGAGAACGGCAGCCCGATGTGGTTATTCAGGTTCCCGGCGTTCCGATACACTGCGTATCTGGCGCTCAGAAACGACGCCGTTGCTTCCTTCGTCGATGTCTTGCCGGCGCTGCCCGTGATCGCAACGACGCGGGCACCGGACTTACGCCGCACGAACTGCCCGAGCTGCTGGAGGGCCAGCAGCGTGTCGTCCGCCTCGATCACCACGGCCGAGGTCGGCGCTTCCACCGTCGTGTCCGGCGGCACCAGCACTCCGCACGCCCCGGCGGCCAGGCTCGCTCGCGCGAACGCCGCCCCGTCGAATCGATCGCCGCGCAGCGCGATGAACAACTGCCCCGTCACGATGCGCCGCGAGTCGGTCGTGAACCCGCCCACCACGAGGTCCGCCGGTCCCTGCCGCAGCCGGGCACCGGCGCCCTCCACCACCTGCGCCGCGGTCAGCACCAGGGGCGCGCGATCGGTCGCCACCTCAGGTCGCCCGGGTGTGCACTTGCCGCCGCCGCGCCAGCGCCGCCTGCGAGACCAGCACGTCGTCGAACGGCAGCTCGCGATCCCCGATCACCTGCGTCTTCTCGTGGCCCTTCCCCGCGACGATCACCAGATCTCCCGGCCGCGCAAGATCGATCGCGCGCGCCACGGCTTCCCCACGGTCGACGATGGCCAGCACCTGAGGGCCATTCGACGACGCCCGGGCGCCGGGAATGCCTCGCATCACTTCCTCGATGATTC
>Ga0070670_100001729_pt1 | contig 17790 bp, 15 predicted proteins | sample KBSS63metaG_FD_64665 | JGI IMG/M metagenome (GOLD analysis project Ga0070670, IMG submission 64665) | Switchgrass rhizosphere microbial communities from Kellogg Biological Station, Michigan, USA - KBS S6-3 metaG | ecosystem: Host-associated > Plants > Roots > Rhizosphere > Soil ... | reverse complement strand
ACTGGACGATAGGGTCAGGAAAGAGCGCCCAATATCCCGAGCGCATCCCATTCTGGCAAGGGATTTCCCCGGCAACGCAATGCCTCTCCGCACGACGTTTGGGAAGCCGCACGAGCGCGATTGCGGGAAGTTTTCGATCCCGTCCGCCGAGCGCTTCGATCCGGCCGGGAATTCGCGCGGCGCATCAAGTTAAGCCTTGCATCGGCGACAAACTTCCCTCAAGAATTTTATCGCAGCGCCCGAAATGAACCCTTCGCATCTCGGCGCCTGCGTGATCCGGAACGAGGACGCCCTCAACCTGCCGGCCTGTTATGGAGAAAGTCTTTCTCGGCAAATATCGCGTCGCAACGACCAAGAGCCCGCGTTGGTGGGAGGAACGGCGCAGCCGCATCGGGGTCACGTGCCAGGCTGAAGAGATCGGGCATGGCCGCAAGGTCCTCCTGGAATTGGTCCCCGCCTTTTCGTTAGGCGAGACGGAGCGCGAACAGCTCCGAAAAACGGCGGCGGCGATTCGCCAAATCGAGCACGCCAATCTCCCGGCGCTTCATGATTTTGGAGAGGAGGGAGAACAGTTCGTCTATGTGACCGAGCAGGTGCCGTGGGTTAGCGTGCGAGCGTGGATCGATGCGCGCGGCCCGATGCCGATCGCCACCGCGCTCGCGGTCGTCTTGCAGGTGGCGAACGCCCTGGCTTTTGCGGGCCGCTACGAGATCCACCACGTCGCGCTTCATCCTGATAATTTGTTGATCATTCCCGGACAAATGAATGAGGACGGCTGGCCGTTGGTCAAAATGCTGCCGCTCTTTGGCGGTCCCGAGGTTGCGCTGGCACCGAAGATCACCAACCCGGAACTCGCCGCTGCGGCTGCTGCTTTCGCGAGCCCGGAAGAAATCGCCGGCGCAAGGGCCGATTTTCGATCGGAATGCTATTCGCTTGGCGCCATCCTATGGTTCCTGCTTTCCGCAAAAGCGCCGGATGTTGCGCGTGGCCAAGGGGGGAAGAAACGCGCGCTCGACGTTGAGGCCTCGACGAAATTTGCGGGCGCGCCAGAGAGTGTGAGGAAGCTGCTGGGACGGATGCTCTCGGAGGATCGAGAAGCGCGGCCGCCTGACCGAATGGCTTTGGAGAAGGAGATGAAAGCCTGTCTTTCGGAGGTACATCGTGAGGAAATGCTGGCTGACTCTCTTTCGCCCAGCCGGCCTGAACGTGCCGGGGGGCGCCGAACACGGCGGCGTCTTGGGATGACATTTCTCGCGACGGCAGGCGCGGCGGCCATGCTCGCGCTCGCTTTGAGCGGGATCAATCGAAAGATGGCGGGGAACGGTTCGGCGAAGGCATCGACGTTGGCCGAGGACTCGCTCCGAAATGTCGTTGCAGGCGCGGCTGCGGAGAAAGACGCAGCGGAAGACGGCGGCAGTCTTCCGAGCGCGATGAATTTTGCTGTCACCCCTCCTTCCTATCAAAGCGGCGGCGCGCAACTGCGAGCTTTGAGCCGTTTCGCAGGAGGGCCGCACGGGCGGCAAAGCCTCTCGGCGTCCACTGAACCCGAGCCGCCCGGAGAAGGACCAGAGGATCCTGTGGTCGAGTTGGGTGCAGAAAAAGAGCGCGCTCAACCGGCGGAAATAGCTGACCTGGCGCCGCCAGTCGTGCCGAAGGGCGATCTCGCGACACGGAAGCGACCCGCATCGCCAGAGAGAAACTAACCTGGAAGAGAAATGTGGGGTGGCGCGCTCTCGCTCAGCTCGCCCACTAGTTGTGCGGTCCGCTCGGTCGCGCCGCGGTGCACGTCGAGGACTGCGCGAGCTCGCTGGATGAGCTGATCGCGCGCGGGGGCGTCGCGCAGCAGCTCGCGCAGGGCGTTCGTTAGGGCAAGTTCGTCGTCAGGCTGGAGGGCGCCGCCGGCGGTGACAAGAGCGTGGGCCAAGGCGGCGAAATTCTCCATGTGCGGGCCGAAGACAACCGGGCGATTCGCGATGATGGCCTCGACCGGGTTTTGGCCACCGTGGGCCGTCAGGCTTTTGCCGATGAAGACGATGGTGGCGACGGAGTACCAGTCGCGCAGTTCGCCGGTGGTATCGAGCAGAAGACAGTCGATGGGGGCGGGAGCGCGGGCTTCACTTCGTCGCGCCAGGGAGATGCCGAGGGCGCGCAATTGCCCGGTGATTTCTCGCGTGCGCTCGACGTGGCGCGGCGCGATGAGGAGGAAGAGATTAGGGAATTCGTGGCGCAACTCGCGATAAATTTTCGCGAGGATTTCTTCTTCGACCGCGTGCGTGCTGCCGCCGAGCAATATCGGGCGAGCCGGATCAATCCCCAGTGTCCGGAGGACGGCGCGGGGAACGTCTGGGCGGAGCGCGACATCGTCCGGATCGAACTTGATGCTGCCGACCCGCCGGAGGCGGGCGCGGTCCACGCCTAACGACTGCCAGCGCTCGACATCGCTTTCTTCCGGCACGCAAACAAGGTCGAGCTTTTGGAAGTAGGGACGGACGAACCAGCGGAACTTGCGGAAACGGCTTTCCGAGCGCGGCGAGAGCCGGGCGTTAACGAGTGCGAGCGGGATTCCCTGTTGCCGGGCGAGCGCGGTCAGGTTCGGCCAGACTTCGGCTTCGACGAGGACGATGCGCCGCGGGCGGATGACATCGAAAGCGCGCCGCATGATGGGCCAGAAGTCGAGCGGGGTGTAGAGCACCTCGATCCATGGAGGCGCTTCTTTGGTGGCGAGCGCGAAGCCGGTCGTCGTGGTGGTGGTGAGCGCGGCGCGCAGTTCGGGCGTTCTCGCTTTCATCCGGGCGGCAAGTTTGAGGGCGATCATCACCTCGCCCACACTGACGGCGTGCAGCCAGATGCGCTCGCCGGGCGCAAGGGCGGCGCGAGTCGCGGCATCATAGAAGCCGAGCCGCTGGCCAAACTTTTCCCGGTAATTTCCGCGGCGCAGCATTTTCACGACGTAGCCCGGCAGGAAGAAAAGGAGGGCGAACGGGAAAAGCAGGTTGTAAAGGAAGCGGATCATGCAGCGCTTTTTCGTCGCAGAAAAACGGTCTCGGTAGCGCCATAGGTTTTGCGGCGCATGACTTCCCAGAAATCCGTCGCGGGCAGGCGTTCGCCGGGCCATTTCTCGAGCACGAAGATTCCTTCACTCGTTAGGCGAGCGGGCAGCCGGTCGTTGCGCAGGAGGAGTTTGGTGAAGGCATCCCCGAGTTTCGATTTGTCGTAAGGCGGGTCGGCGAAGATGAGGTCGCAGGGTTCGGCCGTGCTGGCGTGACCGAGAAAATCAAAGACATCCTGCTTGCGCACGCGCCCGGTCAGGCCGGTTTGGGCCAAGTTTTGCTCGATCGCGGCAACGGCGGCGCGATCGCTCTCCACCAACATGACGGAAGCGGCGCCGCGGCTGAGCGCCTCGATCCCGAGCGCGCCGGTCCCGGCAAAAAGATCGAGCACGCGCGCCCCGACGACGCGCTCGCCGAGGCTGGAAAAAATAGCGGCTTTGACCCGATCCATGGTGGGTCGGAGGCCGGTTTTCGGAACGACCAGACGAAGGCCGCCGGCAGTCCCGGCGATGACTCTCATGGCGAAGCCGCTGGAGTGGCGGAAGGCTCGGGCGTTTCCTCGTCGGGAGTCGGTGAAACCGTTGGCTCAAGCGACGGGGAAGGGGTTGGGGTGTCGTTGGGAGAAGAACCTTCGCTGGGCGACGGAACGGGCGTCGGTGGCGGCGCGGTTTCTTCCCGCGGCTTCTTCTTTTTTGCGTGACCGAAGAGGCTGCTGATGACGCCGCCCAGATCGCGCAGATCGCGCCCAACGAGTTTGTCCATCAGGTCGGTCTTGGGCCGGTCGACCGAGCCGCTGACTTTGAAATCGACCGCGGCGTAGCCCGGCTGATCCTGGAGAGGGTGAAAATTCTCGCGAATCGGGGCGAAGAGCTGTCGCCGCACCTTGTCATTTAAGGCAAGCTTGGAATCGAGCTGCAGTTTGCCGTGAAAGTTGATCGTGCCAGTGGCGGTGAGTCGAATGTTAGGCGAACGCAGGAGCAATTCGTCGATCGTCACAATCCCGGGGCTGATGTGGTATTTGACCTCGGCTTGTTCGAGCTGGAGCTGCATCAGTTCGTCGATCTGCAGGATCTGGCCGAGCGCGACGAGGAGGCTGTATTGTTGCAGCTTGCCCTCGCGCAAAACGATTTCGCCGTGGCCGGTGAGCGCGTTGCTGTCGGCCGTTTTTCCCGCCGCTTCGAGAAAGCCTTCCACGCGCCCCTGGATGATTTCGGCAGGGCCGCCCGCATTGGCCATCAGTTTGGCGGCCTGCAGATCGCGGAATTTCACGTAGGCGGTGAAGGGCGAATCGTCGGCCTGCACCCGCATCTCGAAGTGCCCGTGGATGTCGCCGCCGGCGGCGTGCGCGGAAATGTTGGAAAAGGCCAGCTCGGCCGGGTCGTAGAGCAGGGGGGACTCGAGATCTTCGATAAAGAAGCGGTCGCGCAATGAAATTCTCTCGACGCTGGCGTTGCCCGTGATGCTGGTGGCGGTGCGAAAGTTGGAGTTGAAATCGAGCCCAGCGAATTTCGCAATCAGCTTTCCGCCAGTATCGAGAAAGGTGAAGTTGCCGTTCTTCAGTTTCACCCGCTGCACTTCGGGGGTGAAGACGGGAGCGGGGGTTTCCGCCGGTGCCGGTTCGTTAGGCAGAGCCGCCGTTGCACTCGTTACTTGTGCCTCGTCCCTCGTCACCGGTTTGCCCTCCGGCGCAATCGAGCCCGGACTTATCGCTCGTCCTTTGTCCCTGGTTACTTCGCTTTGCAATTCCGGGAGGCGCCATTTGCCGGAAGAATTTTGCGCCCAGACGACTTCCGGTTTGATGAGGGCGACCTGGCGAATGACCAGCCGATCGCTAAAGAGAGATAAGAACTGCACCCGCAATTGGAAGGATTGGGCCTGGAGGAAATTTCCTCCGGCCTCGCCTTCCTGCGGAATGGTGATGCCGTTGAGTTTCAATCCGCTCCATGGGGTGACGCTGATCTGGCGCAAATGCAGGGGGGTGTCGAGCCGTTGGCTGAGTTCCTGCTGAATGCGATGGTGCGTGCCCTGCGATTGCACGTAGAGGTTCAGACCGATGAGGAGAATGGCGGCCAGAATAAGGACCCCGCCCAGGAGCCAAAGCAGCAGCCGGCCGAATTTCTTCACGCGGGGAAACTACGCAACGCGGGATTGAAGAAAAGATGAAACCCGCCTAACAATACACTCCTTTGCGCAAGACCTTTGTCATTCTCAATCCCTCCGCGCGAGGCGAACGCGCCCGGCGCTGGGCCGCGCGCCTGCGCGCTCTCTGCGGCGAAACCCTGCTCTGCGCGACCGAAAATGCGGGCGATGCCGAACAGCTCGCGCGCCAGGCGGTCGCGGAAGGTTTCGAACAAATCGTGGCCGCGGGCGGGGACGGCACGATTCACGAAGTGGTCAATGGCATGGCCGGCTCGGACGTCGCGCTTGGTCTCATGCCGATGGGCACGATGAACGTCTTTGCCAACGAGCTGGGCCTGCCCGCCAACGATCTCGGCCGCTGCTGGGAAATCATCCGCGCCGAGCACGTGCGCCTGGTCGATTTGCCAACGGCGAACGGCAAGCATTTCGTGCAACTGGCCGGGGTCGGCCTCGACGCGCAGGTGGTAAAGGAGACCAGCCGGACCTTTAAACGCAATTTCGGTCCGCTTAGTTATCTCATCTCCGCGGCCCAAATCACCGCGCGCCGCCCGCCGCGTCTGCTGATCGATTCGGAGGAGGCGCAGACCGAGGAAGGCAGCTTCGTGCTGGTGGGGAATGGTCGTCTCTACGGCGGGCCCTTTCCGTTTTTCAAACATGCCGTGCTCGACGACGGGCTGCTCGACGTGCTCGTGTTCAAGCAGCTCGGTTATGTCGAGTTGCTTAAGTATTTGCAAAACGTCATCTTTACCTCCGATATCACAACGCGTGAGGTGGAATACTTTCAGACCCGTCGCCTGCGGGTGAGCAGCCTGGAAGAGGTGCCGGTCGAGCTGGATGGTGAATTGGTCGGCAGTTGTCCGGTGGAATTCCAAATGGACCCGCGCCGCCTGAAGGTGCTCGCGCCGGTCTAGGCGCTTTCGCTGGAGGGACGACCTTTGTGTCGTCCGAGATTCAGAAACACGGACGGGACAGCGCCCGTCCCTCCAGATTGGGCACCGCGCTTTGCTGATTCCCAATGACAATCCGAAACGTTTGCGATAATTTTGAGCATGCGCCTTTCCGGTCGAAAAGCTTCGTCGCATGCGCCGCGCTGGAGTTCGCGGCCGCGCGCCGTCGTGCTTTCGCTGATCGGTGTTAATTTTTCGATCTTCTTCGCCCAGTTGGTGCTGCAGGCCTACCAACCGACTTTCGTCCCCGAGTATCTCGGGCTGAGTTACCGCGGGATTAATCAGGCCTACGCCTGGCAGTTTTTCAGCGCGCTCCTTTTGCACGCTGATGTCTTCCAATTCATTGGCAACATGCTCGTGCTTTACGTCATCGGCCGCGACGTCGAGTCGATTCTCGGGCAAAGGCACTTTCTTTATCTTTACTTTTGCGGGGGAATTGCCGGCGAACTCGGGCACCTCTTCCTTATGCCCAGCACGACCGTGCTGCTAGGCGCTTCCGGCGGGGTCGCGGCGATGATCATGGCGCTGGCCATTATTCTGCCGGAACTGGAACTTACCGATTCGCTCTTTTTCGCCCTGCCGGTGAAGCTGAAGATGAAATACTTTGGCTACGCTCTGGGCGCGATTGGTTTGGTCCTGCTGGTGTTCGACCGGGAAGGGGTCGTCGGTCACAGCGCCTGCCTGGGCGGCGGCGCGGCCGGCTGGCTATACGCGCATCTCCTCGGCTTCGGGCGGCCGTCATTTGTGCAACGGGCGCTGCGTCGCCGGCGGGTGGAGAACGAGCGCCGCCGGCAAATGTCGCTCGAAGAATTCATCGTCGCCGAGATCGATCCGTTGCTCGAAAAGATTTCGCAGACCGGTCTGGAGAGCCTGACCCGGAACGAGCGACGCACCCTCGCGCAGGTGCGCGAGAAGATGACGCAAGCACCGCAATAGCGTGGCGGTGGCGGATTCGTTAGGCGAGGTTTCCCGCAGTATCCGTCCCGCCCAGGTGGCGCGCACGCTGGCCGCACTCGAGGCCGACTGGCCGGTCGATGCGCCGCCGTTAGGCGAAGTCGTGAGCGGCTTTCCGTTAGGGGAGGAGGCGCTCTTTCATCTCCTTTCCGTCTCCAGTATCTGCGGGGCGCGGCTCATTCAGCATCCGAAGATTTTGCTCTGGCTCGCCCAACCCGAGAACTGCGCCGACCGGCGCGGCTACGGCCGAATGCTGACGGACCTGCGCAATCTCGCCGGGAAAACGCCGATCGCGCAGGATAATTTTCGCTGCCTCCGCCTCTGGAAAGGGCGCGAGATGGTGCGGATCGCACTGCGCGAAGTGGCCGAGGCCGCACCCTTGGAGGAAACGATCATCGAATTGTCGCAACTGGCGGATATTTGCCTAACGACCGTTTTCGAGCATTGGAACAACGAATTGCGGCAGCGCTGGGGTTCCCCAGCCAGCCAGTTTGCAATCATTGGCGTAGGCAAACTGGGCGGGCGCGAATTGAACCACAGCTCCGATGTTGACCTCATTTTCGTCTACAGCGACGAAGGTCAGTTGACGGCAAAATTCAGCTATCACGAGTGGTTTACCCGGCTCGGGAACAAGATCATCGAGACCTTTGCCGCTTCCGATCCGGCCGGGTCGCTCTTCCGGGTCGATCTGCGCCTGCGGCCCGAAGGGAGTGCCGGACCGCTCGTCCGGTCGCTCGAGAGCATGGAAAATTATTACGCCGGCTTTGGCGAGATGTGGGAGCGATTGGCCCTGATTAAGGCGCGCTGGATTTGTGGCGACCGCGAGCTGGCCTATGACTATTTGCGCCAGTTGCAGCCCTTTATTTTTCCGAAAAGTCCAACTCCGGATTTGCTCGACGAAGTGGCCGCGATCAAGGCCCGGATCGAGCGCGACATCGTGGGGCACGAACATCGGGAACGAAATGTCAAGTTGGGCGCGGGCGGGATCCGCGAGATCGAGTTCGTGGTTCAGGCGCTGCAGTTGCTGCACGCCGCGCGGCATCCGTTCTTGCAGGAGCCCGGAACGCTGCGCGGGATTCGGGGTCTGGCCGAACTGGAGCTTTTGCCTAACGAAGACGCGAGCGTGCTGGAAACGGCCTACCGTTTCCTGCGCCGGATCGAGCATCGCCTCCAGATCGAGGCTGAGCAGCAAACCCACACCGTGCCAGAAAAAGGAGAAGCGCTGGACACGCTGGCGCGCAGTCTGGGTTTGGGCGCGGGAGACGATTTGCTGGCGGAGTTGAGTCAGTCCATGCGCGGGGTGCGCGCCATCTTTCAACGGGTGGTGAGCGGAGCTGCGCCGGGGCAGGAGGCAGCGGCGCTGAATTTCCGAAATTTTCGCGACGAAACCCAGGCCGCTAAAACTCTCACCCAGCTGGGGGCGGGCGCCGCCGGCTTTCATGTTGCGCCGCGCACCCGGCAGATCTTTCGCAAGCTCCGCCCACTCCTGCTCACGGCCCTGACGCGCGCGGCCGATCCGGATAAGACGCTGACCCAATTTGTTCGTTTCGTGGAGGCCTATGGATTCCGCAGCCTGCTCTTCGAATTGCTGACGGCGAATCCGCGTTTGCTCGAGCTGCTGGTGCGAACGCTCGACACGAGCGAAGTGGCGGGCGGCTGGCTCATCCGCCGGCCGCAGTTGCTCGAGGAGCTGACCCGGAGCGGCTTGCTCGATCGCACTTTTAGCGTCGCGCAGCATCTCGAGCGCCTGGGGTCGTTAGGCGCAACCGCGGCCGATCTGGATCCGGTGCGGATTTATCGGAAGCGCGAGCTTTTGCGCATCCTGCTGCGCGACGTGCTCGAGCTGGCGCCGCTGCAACAATTGCTGGTGGAACAGAATGATGTTGCCGAGGCCTGCCTGGTTTTTGTCGATCGCCTGCTCAATCCCACGGCGCCGCTCACGATCGTGGCGCTGGGCAAGTTCGGCGGGCGCGAGATTGGATATGGTGCGGATCTCGACGTGCTTTTCGTCGGCGAAGATCCGCGCCCGGCGCAGCAACTGGTCGGAACGCTCGCGCAAGCGAGTGCGGAAGGGCGCTTTGCCACCCTCGACGCGCGGCTGCGGCCCGATGGAGAGAAGGGTCCGCTCGTTTGTTCGCTCGAAACCTTGCGTAATTACTACGAGACGCGGTCCCAGTTTTGGGAATTGCAATCGCTGACGCGCGCGCGGGCGGTAAGTGGTCCGCTGCGTTATGAATTTGAAGCGCTCGCCAAGGAACTTTGGCGTAAGGCGGGAGAACGTTCCGATCTCGTCCGGCAAATCGAAGGCATGCTCATGCGGATCGCGAACGAGCGCGGTTCTGGGAATGACTTCTTTGATTTCAAAACCGGGATTGGCGGCATGATCGAGGGCGAGTTCCTGGTCCAGGCCTTGCAGATGCGGCATCGCACCTGGGAACCGAATTTTTCCACGGCGATCGAAAAGCTGGCCGGGCAAAAAGTCATCGAAAAGAGGGATGCGCGCGGTCTCCAGAATGCCTACAACTTTCTGCGCACCTGTGAATCAGTGCTGCGCCGCTGGCAGAATCGCAGTGTTTCAAGTTTGCCCACGACCCGTGAAGAAGAAGACCAGTTCGCGCGCCGGATGAGGTTCGCGACGATCGACGATTTCCGCGCGCCCTACGGTCGCGCACGCGAGATGATTCACTCCCTCCGGCTGCGTTACCTGGTGGAGTGAAGGTGTAAAGCATTGTCTTGGGAGGTTCGTCTTCGCTCGGCGAGGCGTCGAACGAAGCACGGGCTCAACCGACCCCGAAGAATTTCGCGATCTGGTAGAGCAGCCAGAAGCTGACCGTCAGACTAACGACGAGGATGAGAATGAGCGCCCCGAGAATTCCGGCGACGAAGATCCAGTCGCTGGTCGTGGAACGCCGGGGTGCGGTGCTGTGCTTGCGAAGCAAATCGTAGTTGCGCGCGTTGGATTTGAACCAGAAGGAGAAGGCGTCGCCGACGATGGGGATAATTCCGACCGCCTCATTGATGAGGATGTTGAGCGACATGCGGGCGAGGAGAATTTTGGGGAGTCCGCGCCGCGCGGCGGCGATCAAAGCCAACGCGGAGATGACGGCAGAGCCGGTGTCGCCCAAGCCGGGAACCAATCCCAGGAGGGGATCGAGGCCGAAGCGGAAGTTGGTTCCGGGCACGTGCAGGAGGTTGTCCATGATGAGGGCAAGCCAGCGAAAGAGCGGCTCAAGCTCGGAGCGCTTTGCTTTTTCCTCCGGGGGAAGGACTTCCCATTCGAGTTCCTGAGTGTCCTTTGGCGTTGTCATCACAAGAGAGTTGTCATCGCGATCCGCCGTCGGGCGGAGAGGGACTTCTCCCATGGAATTGCTTCCTCGCCGACCAAGCAAAACGTGCGTTGCAATCGTGAAGCCCTCGCCGCACTGCGCCGGCTCGGGATGACAATTGCAAATGGCAGCGTCCGGTTTCGCTTAACCCGGAATCTCTTTCAACATCTGCCTGTTGGTCGGGAATTTTTTCACGAACATGAGCAGACGCTGAATCGCTTCGTCCGGTTTGTGGCCGGCCAGACCGCGTCGGATGAGATTGATTTTCTCCAGCTCCCACGCTTCAAGCAGCAACTCCTCACGCCGGGTGCCGGAGAGGAAGATGTCGACTGCGGGATAAATGCGCAGGTCACTGATCTTGCGATCGAGGACCAGTTCCATGTTGCCGGTCCCTTTGAACTCCTGGAAAATAAGCTCATCCATCCGGCTGCCGGTTTCGATCAACGCCGTGGCCACGATCGTGAGGCTGCCGGCTTCTTCGGTGTTGCGCGCGGCCGCGAAAAGCTTGCGGGGAATTTCCATCGCACGCGCATCAATACCGCCGCTCATGGTCCGGCCACCCCCGCCGGTGGCGTTGTTAAAAGCGCGCGCCGTGCGGGTGATCGAGTCGAGCAGGATGAAGACGTCTTTGCCGGCTTCGACCAGACGCTTCGCCCGCTCGATGGCGAGCTGCGCAATCCGGGTATGACTCTTGATGTCGCTGTCATTCGAACTCGCCATGAGATCGGCGGTCGGGCAGGAACGGCGAAAATCGGTCACTTCCTCTGGGCGTTCATCGACGAGAAGAATGATGAGCTTCATCTCCGGATGGTTCTTAACGACGGCGTCGGCAATGTGGTGGAGGAGCGTCGTCTTGCCGGTGCGGGGCGGGGCCACGATCAGGCCGCGCTGTCCTTTGCCTAACGGCGTCATCAAATCCATGATGCGCGTCGTGTAACGATCGGGCACGGTTTCCAGGGTGATGCGCTGCTCCGGGTTGATCGTGGTCAGTTCTTCAAAGGGCCGGAGATCCTGATACTTGGGCGGCTCGTCGTCGTTGATCTTGAGCAGGCGGGTCAATTGCGGACCGCGATTGCCGCGGCGGGTTTCGCCGTAAATCCACATCCCGTCGCGGAGCTGGAAGCGGCGCACGATTTCCGGGGTGACGAAAATATCCTGCGGGGTCTGGACGAAATTGCGTTTGGCATCGCGCAGAAAGCCGAAGCCTTTGCCGGAGATCTCGATGATACCTTCGCCGAACTCTGGCTCACGAGGCGGCTGATCGCCATTTTGGCCGCCGGCCTCGGAACTTTCGCGCTGATCTTCCGTGATCCGGCTTTCGCCGGATTCGTCCGTCGCCACGAGCCGCCCGGAGGGATCTTCCTCGAGCATCTCCGCGCCACGGTTTTCACCTCCGCTGGAGTCGCTGAAAGAGCCAAGGTTGCGTTCCGAATCATTGCGGCGCCCGCCCCGACGGCGCGACCCTCGGCGCCTCCGGAAAGGGGCGCTTGTGGCCTGGGCAGGCTGTTTTTCCATTTCTTCGCTCATAATTGCAACCAGCTTTGGTGGAGACGACACGGCAGGAAAGTGGCGGCTCGCAGTTCTCAGGCTGGCAATTTCGCCAGCAGTTCTTCAGGGATATCTAAATTGGAATAGACGTTCTGAACGTCGTCGTCGTCTTCGAGACTGTCGCAAAGGCGCAAGACCTGAAGCGCAGCCACTTCGTCAACGACCTGGACAGTCGTGTCGGGAATGAAAGTAAACTTTTGCCCCTCGATTGTGACACTCTCCTTTTTGAGCGCCTCAGCTACGGCATAGAGCTGATCGTGGGAAGTGAGAATAACATACTGTTCCTCCTCCGTTGTCAACTCTTCCGCGCCCGCTTCTAAGGCTAATTCAAAGAGGCGCTCTTCGGGAATCGTTTCTCGCGGAACGGCGATCTGTCCTTTTTTGTGAAACATGTAGGAGACGCTTCCGCTCGTCGCGAGGCTGCCCTCGTTTTTGCTAAAGATGCGCCGGATTCCCGCGGCGGTGCGGTTCTTGTTGTCAGTCGTCGCTTCCACGATTACTGCCACCCCGCCCGGCGCGTAGCCTTCGTAAACGATCTCCTCGTAATGCTGCGCATCAACGCCCTCGCCGGTGCCGCGCTTGATCGCGCGCTCGATATTGTCGTTAGGCATACTTTGCCCCCGCGCCATCTCGATGACACTGCGGAGCCGGGCATTGCCGGCCGGGTCGCCCCCGCCGAGACGCGCCGCGACGCTGATCTCCTTCGAGAGTTTGCTAAAAACCGTGCCGCGTTTGACGTCGAGCGCACCTTTGGCGCGCTTGACCTTCGACCATTTGCTGTGTCCCGCCATGGAATGGGGTAAAAAATGCGTTTGCCGGGCAGACCTGCGTTGCGCGGGAGAGCGAAACCCGGGAAGCCTCGAGAGGAGGGCGATCGAGGAGGCAAACCGACGCCCATTGAATCGCAGGGCGTCCGAAATGTCAACTGTCGATTCGCCGGTCCCCAATGCATCTGCCGCGGCTCCGCCCGCGTCTTAAAAGGGAATGACCGGCAGCTTTTCTTCCTGCTCGTACTCCTACGCCTACTCGAGGACGAGCACGAGAGGTCGTCCAATTGATAATTTGTTATTCAAACTTGAGATCAACCGACCGATCACGTCTTGCCCGCGATGGATTTTTCCCGCAGGTTCGCCGGTCTTGTCCATTCGACCGGTCAACTTTACACCCGACCCCGCTGCGCCAGAGCCCGGCGCGCCTCGCGGCCCGCGCGTGGCTGATGCGGCCGAAGCGGAGTTGGTGCGGCAAATGCAAGCCGGCGATGAGCAAGCTTTCGCGACATTCTACGACAAGTTTGCGCCGGGACTTTTCTCGATGATCTACGCCATCCTGCATGATCACAAGGAAGCTGAGGACGTCCTCCAGGAAGCGTTCGTCCAGATGTGGAAACGAACCGCGACCTACGATGCGACCCGGAGCAGCCTCTTCACCTGGGCGGTAATGATTTCGCGGCACAAGGCGATCGACCACCTTCGCGCCCGGGAACGGCAGAGCCGCCTTGTGGAAACTGTGGCGGAAGAGGCGAACGATTTCGCCACCTCCGCGCCCGCGGACCGCGCCGATTACGCCCTCGAGCGTAGCGACGAGCGCGAACGGGTGCGCGCGGCGATGGCACAGCTCGGCGAAGGCCAACGCGAGGTGGTTGAACTCGCCTTTTTCGCCGGGCTCGCACAAACCCAGATTGCGGAGAAACTCGGGGCACCGCTCGGCACCATTAAAGCGCGCATTCGGCGCGGTCTCATCGCCCTCAGGGAAATGCTCGGGGCAGTGTCTTCATGAACGAGCAACTCGAAGAGCAGGCTTCGCTTTACGTCTTCGGTCTTCTCGAAAGCTCGGAGGCCGCAGCCTTCGAGCGGCGCTTGGAATCCGACGCCGACCTGCGCGCTCTGGTTGATGATCTCGACGCCGCCGCCGCCAGGGTCGCGCACCAAGCTCCGCCGCGCGCGCTTCCTCCACACTTGCGGGGGCGGGTTCTCAGCCAAATTGGCGAAGGAAATAAGGTGATGGCGTTTCCGCGTCGTTCCGTCTGGATTCCGTGGGCGCTCGCGGCCTGCCTTGCCTTGACCTGCGCCTACCTCGTCGCGGAGAGCAGTGGACTGCGCACCCGCATCACTCGCCTCGAGGAACGTGATTTCCTTTCCCGGGTCCAGATCGCCTCCCTCAGTTCCAAGCTCGAGAACGCCCCCAACGCGAATGCGGTCGTCGTCTGGGACGAGAAAAAGCAGCGCGGAATCTTGAAAGTCATGCAGCTCCCGCGCAACGCGGCAGACCGGGATTATCAGCTATGGCTGGTTGATCCGCGTTATAAGAATCCGGTCGATGGAGGTGTTTTCCACGTGGCGAACGATGGAATGCTGAGTGTCGCGTTTCATCCCAATACTCCCGTCCGTGAGGCCCAGGCCTTCGCCATCAGTCTGGAGCGAAAGGGCGGCGTGACCAAGGCGGAAGGGCCTATCGTCCTGCTCGGGAAATGAACTGCTTCGAAGATTGGACCGCGGATTATGCGGCTGGCACGGATTAGCGATGGCCTGGCGCACAGCTATTTTCAGAAGACGTGTCCATCCCGGGCTGACCGTCTTCCTTAGTCTTGTGCTTGTCACACCGATCTGGGCTCACTCTTCGCTCGATCGTTGCGAGCCGAAAAACGGCGCGGTTCTGAAACAGGCACCGCCGGAAATCCGGATGTGGTTCGCGGAACCAATCAAAACGGGGTTAAGCACGATTGAAGTGCGCGATGCTGCCGGGAAGCAGGTGGACAAGCACGATCTGCGCGCCGACGAAAAGACGCCTGCCCTGGTCCACCTTTCTCTGGTGGCGGGACTCGCACCCGGTAGTTACACGGTCACCTGGAGCGCAGTGGCCCAGGACCTTCATGTCGGCAAAGGCCACCTCACTTTTCGTCTCCTCCCCTAACGAGGCTAACGCAGGAGCTGGAACAAAATACCCAGCGCGCCCGCCGCCAGCACTACTGGGATGATATCCCAACCCCAGCGCAGCATGCCGGCAAACGCCACCACCCCGAGCACCACCGCAAACCAATCGATTGTGCCGCCCGGAAAAAGCACGTGCAGGCCAAACCAGACCGCTAGATTCAGGACTACGCCAACGACCGCGGCCGTGATGGTGGAGAGCGCGGCAGTCAAATGCACATTCCCGCGCAGCCTCTCGATGTAAGGGCCGCCCAGGAAAATCCAAAGGAAGCAGGGGACGAACGTCATCCAGGTGGTGAGGAGCGCGCCGGCGGTCGCGGCGAGCAGGGGGCTAAGACCGCCCGGATGATTCCACCCGCCCATGAAGCCGACAAATTGCAAGACCATGATGAGCGGCCCGGGCGTCGTCTCGGCCAGGCCAAGGCCGTCCATCATCTGGCCGGGCGCCAGCCAGCCGTAATGCGAAGCCGCTTGTTGCGCGACATAGGGCAGGACGGCGTAGGCGCCGCCAAAGGTGACCACGGCCGCTTTGCTGAAAAAGAGACCCTCCTGGAAAAGCGTGTGATTCGCACCTAACGAGAAGCCAATTACGAGCAAAGGCGCGAACCAAAGCGCCAGAGTAACGAACAGAACCCGCAGTCCTCGTCCCCAGGACGGGCGGGTGTGGGGCGGCGAGTCGCTCGCATCGTCCAGGACGGACTGCGTTTTGTCCGGGCCACCGTGACTGACGAGAACGTTGAATTTCGTTTTCCAAATCCGGCCGCCGACGAGCCCGATCGCGCCGGCCGTAAGGACGATAAGCGGGAAGGGGACCCCGAGAAAGAAGATGGCGACGAAGGCCAGCGCCGCGATCGACCACATGACTTCGTTCTTCAGCGCCTTGCGCCCGATCCGGATGACAGCAACGGCAACAATCGCGATCACGGCCGGCTTCAATCCGTAAAAAATCGCTGCCACCCATGGCAGTTTGCCGTAGGCCGCGTAAACGAAACTGAGCGTCCAGAGGATCACGATCGACGGCAGCACAAAAAGCGCGCCGGCCACAATCCCGCCGCGCGTGCGATGAAGCAGCCAGCCAATATAGATCGCAAGCTGCGTTGCTTCCGGGCCCGGCAGGAGCATGCAGAAATTGAGCGCGTGTAGAAAGCGCGCCTGGCCGATCCAGCGCTTCTTTTCCACGAGCTCGGTCTGCATGATCGCGATCTGCCCGGCCGGCCCGCCAAAGCTGATGAAACCGAGCTTGAGCCAGAAACGGAAGGCTTCCGCAAAAGTCGGGTGAACGGCGGCAGGTTGGTCCACGGGTCTCGCAGATTTTCACAGATTGGCAGGAAGAGAAAGGAGGTTCGTGAAGAAAAGAATATGTGCCATCTGTGTTGATCTGTGGACGAATTGGTAGTCGTAGTGGGAGCGGGTCCGGCGGGATTGCGCGCCGCGGAAGTCGCCGCGGCGGCAGGCGCGCGGGTCGTGCTCTGCGACGCGCAAAGCTCGGCCGGAAGGAAGTTTCTCATCGCTGGCCGGGGCGGCTTGAACCTGACCCACAGTGAGCCGGTGGAAAATTTTCCCGCGCGCTACCGAGAGGAGCCGGAGCGCTGGTGCGATTTGCTCGCTGAATTCGGCCCGGACGCATTGCGTGCCTGGGCGGCGGCGCTGGAAGTAGAGACCTACGTTGGCACGAGCAAACGCGTTTTCCCACGCGGTCAGAAAGCGGCGGTGCTGCTCCGCGCATGGCTGCGGCGACTGCGCGACGCGGGAGTGCAGTTTCGCACTGGGACCTGTTTGCGTGCCCTAACGAGTGAAGGCGATGACGGCTGGCGCGTGGCCTTTGCCGGAGGCGAAGAAATTGGGGCGCAGGCGGTCGTTCTTGCTCTGGGCGGAGCCTCGTGGCCTGAAACCGGATCGGATGGCGCCTGGCGGGCGCTGCTGGCGGGGCATGGCGTGGATCTGGCGCCGTTCGTCCCCGCGAACTGCGGCTGGAATGTCGCCTGGCCAGCCGCAGTCCTGGAACGCGTAGAAGGTTTGCCGCTCAAAAATCTGAGCGTCCGCGCCAGCGACGAAATCGTCTCGGGCGAGTTGCTTATCACCCGCCATGGCCTCGAGGGCGGCGCCATTTATCGGCTCGGCCCGGTTCTGCGGGCAATGGCGCGACCGGAATTGCGGATCGACTTCAAGCCTCAGGTCACGGCGCAAGTCTTGTTCTCCCGGGCGGCGCAATCTCGTTCGCCTAACGAATGGTTCCGCGCATGGAAACTGAGTGCCGGCGTGGTCGCGCTGCTGGAGGCGTTCTACCCGGAAGATTGCGCCCGTCTAGAAAGCGCGATCGCGCGGACCAAAGATTTTGTCATGATCTTGCAAGGCCCGCGGCCGATCGCGGAAGCAATCTCGACCGCGGGCGGAGTCCTCTGGCGCGAGCTGAGTGATTTACTCATGCTGCACAAAATGCCGGGCGTATTTCTGGCCGGCGAAATGATCGACTGGGAAGCGCCCACCGGCGGCTATCTGCTGCAAGGGTGCTTCTCCACCGGCACGCGCGCCGGACGCGCTGCGGCGCAATACGCCGCGCGCTGATGTTGTGGCCGGTGGCGTTGACCACGTCGAGCGCTGCCGGCTTCCGCGCTCCCGGCTAGAAACGGGCGACGAGCGCCTAGCTCATCCACTTCTTCCAGCGCTTGCGCAGCGGCTTGACGTAATCGTCCACGTCCACGTCGCGCACCCGCCCGAGGCCATCCTTAACCGCTTCGGCGGATCCCTCGTAGCCGCGCTTCACATTGCGCACGAGCGACGGGAGAAATGCTGGTGCGATGCTGCTCCAATCCACCTCGCGCAGAGCGCGCTTGACCGTGAGCGAAGGCTCTTCCGGACGCGACGAGTAGCGAATGGCCAACCCGATCGCCAGGCCCAG
>Ga0070670_100001725_pt1 | contig 17803 bp, 17 predicted proteins | sample KBSS63metaG_FD_64665 | JGI IMG/M metagenome (GOLD analysis project Ga0070670, IMG submission 64665) | Switchgrass rhizosphere microbial communities from Kellogg Biological Station, Michigan, USA - KBS S6-3 metaG | ecosystem: Host-associated > Plants > Roots > Rhizosphere > Soil ... | reverse complement strand
CGCCCAGCTCCCAGGCATTGTTGTCCTGCGGCCAGGTCTCGTTGCCCTTCTCGCCGCGGGCCGGGATGGTGTACTTGCGCCAGAGCTGCTTGCCGGTCGCGGTGTCGTAGCCATCGATGAAGCCGCGCACGCCGAACTCGGCGCCGGAATTGCCGATCACCAGCACGCCGTTCGCGATCAGCGGCGCGAGCGTCAACGAAACGCCATCCTTCCAGTCGGCGACCTTCGACTTCCACAGTTCCTTGCCGTCCTTGGCGTCGTACGCGATCACGTGAGCGTCGAGCGTGGTGCGGAAGATCTTGCCGTCGTAGATCGCGGCGCCCTTGTTGGACACGCCGCAGCAGACCACGCGCGGGGTCTCCGGCGGCCAATCCAGCGTCTGCTTCCAGATCTGCTTGCCGGTGGCGACGTCGATCGCGACCGTGGCCCTGGCATTGGTGACGTACATCACGCCGTTGTAGACGATCGGCTGCGCCTGCTCGCCCCAGTTATTGTCGAGACTCAGATTCCAGACCGGCACCAGCCGCTTGACGGTCTGCTTGTTGACCTGCTTGAGCGGACTGTAGCGCTGCTGATGGTAGCCCATTCCATAGGTGAGAACGTTGTCGGTCGAGCCGCCGTTGCCGTCCTTCTTGAGATCGTCCAGCGTCTGCGCGGAGACGCCGGTGCCGAGCAAAAACAGAACGGCCGCAGCCGATGCGATGGTCTTCATGAGCGTCGCTCCCTGATAAGCCGTATACGGTCCAGCCGGTTCAACCCAGCCTGTTGCGCAGACAATAAAGCATCCGCGCCGGCCGTCGAGAGCCTTGACGACGCGGTGGTGTAGATCACCGGCGTGCAACAGGACTATGCTGCTGACCGAAGGGAGTTGGGATCATGCCCATTCGCCGGCTGATGACGGGATGGTCGCTCGCCGTCGCGGCAGTGTTGCTGACCGCCGAGGCAAAGGCGGCCGATCTCGAGGCCTTTCTCGCCGGCACCACGAAGACCTGCATCGAATGCGACCTGTCGGCACGCGATCTCAGGGAGCGCGACTTCAAGCGCGCCAAGCTCGAGCGCGCGAAGCTCAGGAACGCCGATCTCTCGGGCGCGAGCCTATTCCGCGCGACGCTGGTCCGCGCCGACCTCGCTGGCGCCAACCTCAAAGAAGCCAATCTCAACCTCGTTGACGCCAAATGGGCCGATTTCTCCGGAGCTGACCTGACCGACGCTTTGCTCTACGAGGGCGACTTCGCCAGCGCCAATCTTGCGCAGGCGAACCTGCAGGGCGCGCGGCTCGGACGCGCGCGGCTCAATCAAGCCAATCTGGAAGGTGCCAATCTCGTGCGCGCCGATCTGCGCGGCGCGCGGCTCGCCGGCGCCAAGCTCAGGGGCGCCAATATGCGCTTGGTCAAGCTCGACAATCAGAACCTGCGTGGGATGGATCTCGCTGGCATCGACTTCACCATGGGCGACATGGTGGAGGCCGACCTCACCGGCGCCGATCTGCGCAACGCCAACCTTGCCGGTGTTGATCTGTTCGGCGCCAAGCTCAATGCCGCCGATCTACGGGGCGCCAATTTCGAGGGTGCAAATCTGGGTAACGCCATCCTGACCGACGCGCTGATCGAGGGCGCCAAATTCGAAGCCGCAATCATGCCCGACGGCAAACGGGCCGAATAACAACCGATCTCCAACAAAATGAAATGGAGCAACGCATGCGCAAGCGCGGAAACAGCAAGGAGTGGCGCCCCGAGCACGCCGCCGCCAACGGCATTCTCAACCGGCGTGTGTTTCTCGAGGGTGCGCTCGTCGCCGCCGCGGCCGGCGCGGGGTCGACCGCTGCGGGAGCTGAACCCTTGCCCGTGCCAAGCTGGATGAAGCAGCCCGGGGCAGGATTTTCCGCCTATGGCCAGCCGTCGCCGTTCGAGAGCAAGGTGGTGCGGAGCATTGCGCCGGCGCCCAATCCCGCAACCCAAGGCATCGGCACGGCGCGCACGCCGCTTCAACTGCTGAACGGTACGATTACCCCGAACGGCCTGCACTTCGACCGCAGTCACTCGGGCACGCCCAACATCGATCCCGACCAGCATCGGCTGCTGATCCACGGCCTGGTGAAACAGCCGCTGGTGTTCACGCTCGAGGCGCTGTCGCGCTATCCCATGCAGTCGCGCATTACCTTCATCGAGTGCGCGGGGAATTCGGGCGCGCTGAACACAGCGCAGGCGCAGCCGGGCAATGCACAGGCCATTCATGGCCTGCTCTCATGTGCGGAATGGACCGGCGTGCGGCTTGCGACGCTGCTCGAAGAGGCCGGCGTCGAGCCGAGCGCGAAATGGGTGGTGGCGGAGGGTGCCGATGCGGCCGCGATGAGCCGCAGCGTGCCGCTGGCGAAGTGCATGGATGACGCCCTGGTCTGCCTCTATCAGAACGGCGAGCGGGTACGGCCCTCGAATGGCTATCCCATCCGCCTGCTGCTGCCCGGCTTCGAAGGCAACATGAACGTGAAATGGCTGCGCCGGCTCAAGCTCACCGAGGGCCCGGTGATGGCGAAGGACGAGACCTCGAAATACACGGTGCTCCTGCCGGACGGAAAGGCCTGGCAATTCGTGTTCCCGATGGAGGTGAAGTCGATCATCACCCATCCCTCGCCCGGGCTCGCATTGCGGGGTGCCGGCTTCTACGAGATCGCCGGCCTGGCGTGGTCGGGGCAGGGCCGCATCCGCCAAGTCGAGGTGTCCGCCGACGGCGGCAACAGCTGGGCGCCCGCCGTCCTGCAGGAGCCGGTGCTGTCGAAGGCGCTCACGCGTTTTCGCGCCCCTTGGCAGTGGAGTGGAGGGCCCGCCATCCTGCAAAGCCGCGCCACCGACGATACCGGCCGCGTGCAGCCCACCCGGGCGCAATTCGTGGCGGAACGCGGGCTGCGCGGCCAGTATCACTACAACGCCATCTCGAGCTGGCGGATCGACGAGAAAGGGGAGGCAAGCAATGCGTTCGCTTGATCGGGCCGGCGCCCGCACGATGGCGATGCTCACCGCGGCGATGATCTGTGCCGCAGCGCCCGCTCTCTCGGCCGATGGTGCTCGTTTTGGCGCGCCGATCGCCCCCGGCGACCTGTCGTCCTGGGATATCAGCATAGGCCCCGACGGTGCGGGGCTTCCTCCCGGCCGCGGAACGCCGGCGCAGGGCGAGGCGGTCTACGCCGCGAAATGCCAGGCCTGCCACGGCGAGAAGGGCGCCGGCCGGCCGAACGACGTGCTGGTCGGCGGCTTCGGCACCATCGCCTCCGACCGACCGGCGGTGAAGACGGTGGGAAGCTATTGGCCCTATGCCACCACCCTGTTCGATTACATCCGACGGGCGATGCCGTTCAACGAGAGCAAGTCTCTGACCAGCGACGAGGTCTACGCGGTCTCCGCCCACATTCTTCAGCTCAACGGGGTGATTGGCGCCGAGGACGCGATGGACGCGCAGTCGCTGCCCAAGGTGAAGATGCCGAACCGCGATGGCTTCATTCCGTTCCCGCGCTAGCCAGATGACGCAGGTTCCCTGATCCGTGACCCAGTGTGACGGATCAGGTTTCTCACGGTCTCTTGTAGCTGGGATCGAGAATCTCGAAACGGGTCGAGCTCTCGAATGCACCCGCGCGATATTCGCCGGTCACGGGATCATTGTCGCTCTGGCCGGGTTTGCGCAGAAAGCGTGTCTCTATGATCAGGTGGCGCTCGGGCGTGGTTTTTTCACAGTGTTGCTTGATGAAGACGCCGCCGACCGGCGTCTCACCCTCCGCAGGAGGAAAATCCGTACAGGTCCACCCGTCCGGTTCGTAACGGTTGATGACCGCAAGGCGCAACAGGTGCGCCATGCGACGCTCATGGGACGGTGCGCGCGGATCGGTGACGAAGCGCAGCATGCGCAGCACCCCGTCGCGATCGAACAGCGCCGACAAGATTACGGGATGTCCAGCCACCCTGGTCCCGGTCTTGCCGCGCGCATAGCGCGGCTCCTCGATGGCCTTGCCGATATACTCATCCTCGTCGTCGAAGCGAGCGTAGACTTCGTGCAGGCCATTGTCTTCGACCCGGCACTTCCTGAATTCCGACCAATCTTCGAGCTTCTGCCGCGGCGGGCCGCCGTTGCTCCCGCAGGCGAGATCGCCAAAGCCGTCGAGCGTCATCGACTGCGCTTTGAGGCCGAGCTTCAGGCCGCGGATCTCGCCGGGATCGGGCCTTCCCTGTGTCCAGGCCGGGGAATGCGCGAGCGCCGCAATGAGGACGCCCGCAAGACACCAGGCGTACCGTTGCCAGCGTGTCACTTCTTCATCGGCTCGCACTGGCGCGTATCCTGCCCCCAGAAGTCGACGCAGTCCTCGTACGTCGCCGGCCCACGTCCGACCGCCTTGGCGAAGAGATATTTGACCACGGCGTCGATCTCGCGCGGCTGCAAAGATTCGCCCAGCAGGGGCGCGTCCTTGCCGAGTTCCGCCCGCGTGACGCCGTAGCAGCGCTTGTCCGTGTAGGCGTACTGATCGTGATAGGGCATGCCGGTGCCGGGCCGGCCGCATTTGACCACTTCGGCGAACTGTTCGGGCGTGAGCGCGGTCTTGCGCAGTGAAAGGGCGATCCCGCCATAGCCGGTGTCGCCCGAGGCGTCCCACTTGTGGCAGAACTGACAATTCGCTTTGATCTTGTAGATTTCCTTGCCGTATTCGAGTGCGCGCGCTTCCTCCGGAGAGAGCGAAGCCTGCGCATGCGCGGGCACGGTTGCAGTGGCGAACAGCGCCGCCAGGATCGCCGCGGCGAGCCCCAGGTTTCCGGTTCTCATGGGATGAAACGCCGGCGCAAGATGGCGCCGGCGCGCATGGTTGGGCAATGGTTCACTGTTGTTCGAACACATACAGCATGGACGCCGTTGCCGTGTTCTTGAGTTCGGGTGCGTTCTGCCAAACGTTGAGCGCTTGGCGCGATCCCACCAGAACGGCGACGTATTGCTTGCCGTTGACGGAATAGGTCACGGCGGGCGCATTGATGCCCGTGCCCATGTTGAAGCTCCAGAGCTCCTGCAGGGACTTGGCATCATAGGCCGAGAACGTGCCGTCGTAGTGGCCCAGGAAGACCAGGTTGCCGGCAGTCGCGAGTGCGCCGCTGTAGTTCGGATATTCGAGCTTCAGCCTGGCCTTGGTCTCGCCGGTGGCCGGATCCAGCGCCTTGAGGCTGCCGTAGAGACGCTCGGTCGGTCGGCCTCCGCCGCCCGCGAACCGCTCGCGCGGCTTGATCGGTCCGCCCTGGTCGACGAAGTCCTTCTGCTCGACGGTATCGATCGTGTTGCAGCCTTCGATCGAGGGAATGTAGAGCAGATTGAGCTCGGGATTGTAGGCGCCGGGCTCCCAGTTCTTGCCGCCGTAGTGCGACGGGCACAGGCGCCCGCTCGGCGCGCCGGCGCGCGAGCCGTGACTGCCAGGGGCGTATTGCTGCACGTCGGTGTTGGGGTTGTAGTTCAGCGGCCGGCCGGTCTTGGGATCGAGGCCGGGCGTCCACGTGAGCTGATCGACGTATTGTTTGCCGGCCACGAAAGAGCCGTTGGTGCGGTCGAGCGCATAGAAGAAACCGTTGCGCGCGGCATGCACCACGAGCTTGCGATCTTCGCCGTTCACCTTGGCATTGATGATGGGGTGCTCGGAAATTTCGTCGAAGTCGTAGGGATCGTTCGGGGTATATTGGTAGCCCCACTTGATCTTGCCGTCGGTCGCGCTGAGCGCCAGCACGCTCGCCGCCCACTTGTTGTCGCCGGGCCGATATTCGGGGTCCCAGTCGGGACCGGCATTGCCGATGCCCTGGTAGAAGGTGTCGGTTTCAGGATCATAGGTGGCGGTTTCCCAAACCGACGCGCCGCCATGCTTCCAACGCTCCTTGCCGTCCTTCCACGTCTCGTTGCCGGGTTCGCCGGCGCCGGGAATGGTGAAGGTGCGCCAGGCCTGCTTGCCGGTGTTGAGGTCGGTGGCGTCGATCCATCCGCGGATGCCGAACTCGCCGCCGGCGCTGCCGACGATCGCGAGGTCGCGAACCACTAACGGGGCCAGCGTGAGCGTCTCGGCGATTGCAGGATCCGCGACCTTGCGCTCCCACACCATCTCGCCGGTTGCCTTATTGAGCGAGAACATGCGGCCATCGAGCGAGATCGAGATGATCTTGTCCTTCCACAGCGCAACGCCGCGATTGTTGACACCGCAGCAGGCGACGTCACCCGCCCAGGCGCGGTCGGTGCCGGGGTCGAACTTCCACTTGATCAGGCCTTTCTTGCCGCCCGAGACGTCGATGGCGTAGACCGAGCCCCAGCCGTCGGTGACGTACATCATGCCGTCTTCGACGATGGGGGTGGCCTGCAGGTTGCCGTGCTTGTAGCGGCCGCCACTCTCGTACCCTCCCAGCGCCACGGTGAAGGCCACCCTCAGATTCTTCACGTTCTCGGTATTGATCTGCTTGAGCTGCGAGAACCGCCAGCCTTCGTAATTGCCGTGGTGCAGCAGCCAGTTGTGCGGTTCCTTGCTCACGTTGAGCGCGCGCTCGTGGGTCATATCTGCCGCTTGCACGGGCGTGAGCGCAGTCGCCGCGAGCAGCGAACACATCAGGGCACCAGCGAAAGCCAGAGTCTTCATGGCGGTCCTCCCGTCATCGCCGGTGCGTATGGCCCGGCGATTTATTCGTTGTTGCTGGCGTGCTGCATTGCCGCGAATGCCGCCCCAGTAGGCGAAGCGTAGTCCTTGGTGCAATCAGCGGTCAATATCTCGTCGCTGCATGGCAGAGCCGACGACCGTGACACGGCGCGAGCGCTCGCATGTGCGACGCCGGTGTCGCGAGTGCGGGCTGCTGCGCGCGGGGATCGACTGCGACCGCGCCATGTGGGAAGGCGCCCACGGATCATCAGCGCGTACAGGAGGTCAGTTCTTTCTCCTCGATCGAAAAAATCTCGCCTGCTTCCACTTTGACGTTTCGTACCAGGCAGGAACGGCCGCTGACGTCTTTGAGCTTGGCGTCATAGGTGCCGGTTGCGATGCCGGTGATTCGTAGGCGTTCGTCGGGATCAACGGTGCCGTCCTTGTCATTTTTGCATTGATTGGGACCGAAATTGGTGGTGCCGGCCGGCGCCAGAGCGAGCTCGGAAATCGTATGCCGGGTCAGATTCCAGAACCGCGTCGGCCTGCTCGCCTCCGCAAGAGCGTTCGATGACATCGCAGCCAGCGTCAGAGTTGTGAGGATAATTTTCAGCATGGCGACTTCTTTCACGGCATTGCCTCCCGAAGGCGCGCGGGGTCGTGCGCAATATAGGAAGAACGGCGAAGATGACTCGCGCTTGTCAAGCCCGGGTGCATGATCCGGCGCAGGGCGGGCACCGAAATTTTTGCTCGCCGTCCTTATCCTCATCCGGCCTCGCCGCCGCGCGTGGCGAGAACCAACCTTGACAGGCACCGCCCGCGCGTCACTATCGAAACGGTTTAGCCTCGCGAAACGGCGTGTCCGGCGATGACAGTAAGCCTCCTGGAACGCGAATTTCCCAATGATCATCTGCCGCTCCTGCGCTGGCTGATGTTCACGGGGGTTTCGGCCTTTGGCTTCGTGATCGCCTGGTACTATGGCCTGTTCCATCTGATGTTGGCGAGCGACAAGACCTATATTTCGGCGATCATCGGCGTGCTGTATGTCTTGGCCACGGCGCACTGCTTCGTGCGCACCGCGGTAATCTCGCGCGAGATGGATAGTGCGCAACGCGTGCTGTCGCTGGTCAGCCGGGGTGTGCCGGATCTGCGCGTGGTCGCGGGAGACGTGGTGACAGTCGACGGCACCCGGCTCCCCGCCGGGCAGATCACCGCGCATATCCGCAATCTCATTCTCAAGGCGACCCTGCAAGGACCCCATCGACTCGATCAGACGCTGCTGCTGCGCGGCCTCGCCGATGCGCTGAGGGGGCCCAATCAGCTCGGTTCGTTCGCAAGCGATGCGCTGATGAAGCTCGGCCTTCTTGGCACCATCATCGGTTTCATTCTGATGCTTGCTCCGATCGCGGGCCTCGACGCGGCCGACCGCGCGTCGGTGAAGAGCTCGATGGGGCTGATGAGCGACGGTATGGCGGTCGCGATGTACACGACGCTCAGTGGCCTCATCGGTTCGATCCTGGTGCAAACGCAATACTATATGCTCGATGGCGCCACGGCGAAGCTGTTCGGGCTCGCCACCGACCTCACCGAGGTTTTCGTCGTCTCAGTTCTCGAGCGGGAAGTGGATGGATAGCTTCGGGAACTATCCGCGCGAGAAGTTCGATCCTTTCAGCGTCATGCTGTTCAAGGCGTTGCAGGTCGTCGCTTTTCTGTTCTTCATCGCGCTGCTGGTCATGAATCCGGAGGCGAAGTCCGGCAAGATCGACACCAAGGCCGAGTTCATCATTACCCTGACGTGGCCGGACAGCCATCCGGACGATATCGATCTTTACGCCGAGGATCCCGTCGGCAACATCGTCTGGTATCACGTGCGCGAGTCCGGCTTCATGGTGCTCGACCGTGACGATCGCGGCGGGCTGAACAATACCATCGTCGTCAACGGCAAGAAGATCTCGAGTCCGATTCGGCAGGAGACCGTGAGCATCCGAGGTATCGTGGCGGGCGAATACACCATCAACGTCAATCATTATCTTGCCACGACCGGCGCGCCGGTGCCGGTCGCGGTGAAGGTCGAGAAGGTCAATCCAGCCGTCGAGGTCGTGCACTACGACACCGTCACACTCGATCACACGGGGCACGAACGAACGGCGGTGCGTTTCAGGCTCGCCGACAACGGCAATGTGGTCGACGTGAGCCATCGCGAAAAATCGCTGATCCAATTGACCCGCAGCGTTCGCCGCACGGCGAAATGACGCGCGGCGGAGACGTCGATGACCACGACCGTGCTGGCCATATCAGCCGCCTATGTCGTCATCTGCGTGCTGTTGCTGGCGCTCGGGCTTTCATCGCGTTTTGCCTGGTGGGTGAAGGCTGCCGCGATCGTAGTCACCTCGCTGTTCTTCGTGGAGGTGTTCTTCGCGACCAAGGGGCTGCTCGGTTGGCCGCGTGCGGGACAGCTGCCGGCGCGATTCCAATTGCTGTGGGTGAGAGTGGTCGAGCCGGATCTCAAGAGCGCGAATCCCGGCGCCATCTACCTCTGGATCGAGGAGGTGGACGAGAACAATGTCCCGGACGGGGTGCCGCGATCATATCAGCTGCCCTATTCGCGCCCGCTCGCCGATCGGGCCTCCAAGGCGCGCGATGAGATCATGAGCGGCAAGCCGCAGCAGGGTCTGGCCGACGATCTCGGCGGCAGTGAAAAGCAGCAGGAGGCCAAATCGGACGACGAGCGAGCGGGAAGTCGCGTTGATCCCGGTCTGACCACGGTCGACCAAGATCAGTTCCGGCTACTGCAGCAAGCGCAGCGGCTGGAGTTCAGCCCCATGCCGGTGCCGACGTTGCCACCAAAGCCGTGAGCCGGAGCAGGTTGGCGAGGCGCGCCACCGCACGCCCACTCTCGCCATCGGCACCTACGGTATCGCCCCGCGGCCCGTCATGGCCAGAAATGCGTCCTCGATGGTTGCGCTGCCGGCAGCCGCGATGAGCTTGGCCGGCGTGGTATCCGCGAGCACCTTGCCGCGATGCAGCACGATGACCCGGTCGGCATCGGGGACCTCATCGCACAGATGCGTCGCCCACAGAACCGCGACCGCGCGTTCGCTGCGCAGGCTGAGCATCAGCTTGAGCAGATCGCTGCGGCTTTGCGGATCGAGGCCGACGGTCGCCTCGTCCATCAGCAACAACTGGGGCCCGTGCAGGAGCGCACGTGCGAGCTCGACGCGGCGGCGATTGCCGCCGGAAAGCTGCGCGGTCTTGTCATGAGCGCGTTCGGCAAGTCCCAGCCGCGCAAGCTCCTTCTCGACTTGGGCCTGCGCCACTGCGCGCGGAATTCCATGCAGGCCAGCATGGAACAGAAGATTCGCAGTAACCGAGAGCTCGAGATCGAGCGTGGGCTGCTGAAAGACGATACCGATCCGGGCCAGCGCCGGGACGGGATCGCGTGCCATGTCGTGGCCCATGACCTCGATGCGGCCTGAATCAGCGGTGAACAGGCCGGAGAGCAGCTGAAACAGTGTGGTCTTGCCGGCGCCGTTGGGGCCGAGCAACGCGATGAATTCTCCGGGTTGCGCCGTGAGGCTCACGCCATCGATGGCGCGAACCGGACCGTAGCTCTTGACTACGTTGTCCAGCAGCAAGGCGGGAACGGATTCCGATCGTTCGACCATGGTGTTGCCCGGTCTCTTTAATAGGGCGTACGCTGGCGGCGATGCAACGAGTGGTCTTGTCATGCAGGCTTTGGCTTCACGAATTTTGGCGCTCTCCCTTGCTCTGGCTGTACCGGCCCTCGTGCCGGGACGAGCCCATGCCAAGGATACCGGCCTGATCTTCGTCAGCAATGAGAAGACCAACAATCTGATCGTCATCGATCCCAAGACTTATCAGGTGGTCAAGGACATCAAGGTTTCGCGCCGTCCGCGCGACATGCATTTCAATGCCGACCATAGCAAGCTCTACGTTGCCTGCGGCGACGACGACGTCATCGACATTGTCGACGTGGCCAAGCTCGAAGTGGTCGGCAAGCTTGCCACCGGGCCGAGCCCGGAAACCTTCGCCTTGGATGAGAAGCGTCGGCGGATTTACGTCGCCAATGAGGAAGGTTCTTCGCTCTCCATCATCGATATCGACCAGAACATCATCGTGCATGAGGTGCCGACGGGGGCCGAGCCCGAGGGCGTCTTCATCAGCGAGGACGGCAAGTCCCTCTATGTGACGTCGGAAGTGGGCGACCTCATCCACCTGGTCGACGCCGAGGGCGGGCATGTGACTCAGGACGTGGTGGTGGGAACGCGGCCGCGCCGGTTCGCCGCGACGCCCGATCGCAAGGAGCTATGGGTCACGGCAGAGCTGTCGGGCGAGGTCTATATCATCGACCGCGCCAACTTCGCCGTCACCGGCAAAATCGAGTTCTTGCCCCCGGGCATGCGCAAGACGGATGTTACCCCGGTCGGCCTGGTCATGACCAAGGACGGCAAGACGGCTTATGTCACCCTCGGCCACGCCGCGCATGTGGCTGTGGTGGACGTGCCGACGCGGAAGATCCAAGGCTATATCCTGGTCGGCAAGCGCTCGTGGGGCATTACCCTTTCACGCGACGAGACCAAGCTGTTTGTCGCCAACGGCTTCGGTGACGACATCACGATCATCGACACCAAGAGCCGCAAACCGATCGTTTCCATCCCCGTTGGCCGTATTCCCTGGGGTGTGGTCATCGATGATTAAAGCGGTTATTGGCTCAGCTCTTATCCATTCTCCGGCGTCACCCGCGGGCTTGACCCGCGGGTCCATCCGCTTCGTAAGATGCGTTTTGCGAAGAAGATGGATTGCCGGGTCAAGCCCGGCAATGACGGAGGAGAGACTGTGGCTGCCATCCTGCGTCCGTTCGAACGGGAACCGCTGTAGCGTTGTTTTGCCGCTTGCTCTCTCCAGGCTCGGTCAACTTCTTCCTACGCCTAACGACCGCAGGACGCGCTCGTGGCGCAACCTTTGCGCTGCATTAGGTGCCGTCGCCGTTGCGAGCTTGGCGCCGGCAGCATTCGCGCAACAACCGCCATCGCCCGCGGCCGCGCAGCGGGTGACCATCGGCTATGTCGAGGTCGCCGGCGACACGCGCTACGAGCCGATCACCGGTTACGGACGTCTGGTGCTCAAGAGCCGCGAGCGGCCATTCGCTGGCGCGCAAGTCGGCCTCGACGAGGCGCAAGCGCTCACGCGCGTATTGAAGACCGACTTCGTGCTCGAGCGGATCACCGTGGCGTCGCCGGCCGAGGTCGCGCCCGCTGTGGTGCAGGCGAGGGACAGCCGGGGGATTCATTTCTTCATCGTCGACGCGCCGGCGGAGGCGTTCAAGCCGTTGGCCGACTCGGTTCGCGGTCGCGACGTTCTCATCTTCAACCCCACAGCGGCAGACGACGCGTTGCGGCGCGACGTCTGCTCGGCGCAGCTCGTGCATACCCTGCCGAGCCTGGCCATGGCCATGGACGGGCTCGTGCAGTATCTCGTCTCGCGCAAATGGAGCAATCTCCTGGTTTTCGAGGGGCCGCTTCCGGCGGATGCCGTCATGGCCAAGGCGTTCGAGAATTCGGCGAAGAAATTCGGCGCGCGCATCGTTGCGCGCCAGCAATTCAAGCCCGGTACCGACCCGCGCGAGCGAGAGAAAAACGATCCGGCCCTGCTCAGCGCCATCAACCGCGACTATGACGTGGTGTTCGTAGCCGATCACGCCTTCGATTTTGCCCGCCAGGTGCCGTACCACACCGTGCGGGCCCGGCCCGTGGTTGGCAGCATTGATCTCGAAGCCACCGCCTGGCACTGGACCTGGGAACACAACGGCGCGCCGCAGGTGAACTCGCGTTTCCAGAAGCTCACCGCCGGTCGCCACATGGAAGGCGCCGACTGGGCCGCGTGGATTGCGGTCAAGATGGTGCTGCAGGCGACGTTGCGCACGCGCTCGGTGGAGTTCAATAAGCAGCGGAAGTTCATTGTCGACGAAGGCACCTTCGACGGCAACAAGGGGCTCGCCGTCAGTATACGGCCGTGGGATCACCAGTTGCGTCAGGCGGTCCTGCTGGCGGCGCCCTACTCCGTGGTCGCGCGCGCGCCGGTGGAGGGCTTTCTCCACAAGACCAACGATCTCGACACCCTCGGTGACGACGAACCGGAGACGCCTTGCCACTTGAACAAGTGAGCCACGAGGAAACTGTCGTCCGATGCTAGCTGGAACCATATCTCAGAGACGGGGATCTTGGATTCCCGCAGTGGCGGGTGTGACGATCCGAAGACGTGACGGCTATCGCAAACAGGGTTAATGCCATGCAGATCGCCCACGCCGCCCGAGCCCTGCGTGCCCTCACCACGCGCGAAATCATCAAATTCGCGCAGCAGCGCGGGCGGCTGTTGTCGGCGTTGGTCCGCCCACTGATGTGGCTCGCGGTGTTCGCCGCCGGCTTCTACAACGTGTTCGGCGTCTCGATCATCCCGCCCTACAAGACGTACGTCACCTATCAGGTCTACATCGTGCCGGGGCTGCTCGGGATCATCCTGCTGTTCCACGGCATGCAGTCCTCGCTGTCCATGGTTTATGACCGCGAGATGGGCGTTATGCGCCTTCTGCTCACGGCGCCGTTGCCACGCTGGGTGCTGCTCGCGTGCAAACTCGTCGCCGGCACGGCGCTGTCGGTGATCACCTGCTACGTCTTCCTCGCCGTCTGCATCCTGTTCGATGTGACCTTCGATTGGAGCGGTTGGCTCTACGTGCTGCCAGCTCTCATCGTCTCCGGATTGATGCTCGGGGCGCTGTGGCTGTTTCTTTCGGTCTATATCCGGCAAGTCGAGAATTTCGCCGGCGCGATGAATTTCGTGATGTTCCCGATGTTCTTCTTTTCGTCCGCGCTCTATCCGCTTTGGCGACTGCGCGAGGGCGGCTCGGAGTTTCTCTACCTCGTATCGCTCGCCAATCCCTTCACCTATGCGGTCGAGTTGATCCGGTTCGCGCTCTACGGCATGTTCGAGCCGACATCCGCGCTGGTCGTCGTCGCGTCGACGGTGGTGTTCTTTCTGCTGGCGGTCAAAGGCTACGATCCCCAGCGCGGCATGTTCCGCCGCACCGTACAGCCGGTGTGAGTCCTCCATTCCGCTGCCATCGTCGCGGAGGGTGGACGATCCAGTCATTAGCGAGGCCGATGGAACGCATCGTCCTGGGCTGTCCTGATCCCGGTGAGGGACTACTGCATGCCCACTTTCATGGACGCGACGTTCACAGATACGCCTGATTGATCCGTCTCGCGATCTCCTCGCGGATGACGGCGATCTCCTGTGGCGTGCGTAACGTGCGGGGGCGCGTGACCGCCACATCGGCGAGCACCCGCGCGGGACTGAGCGAGAGCAGGAGCAGCCGGTCGGCAAGGCCGATCGCTTCTTCGACGTTATGCGTCACCAGCAGTGTGGTGACGGGACGGCTGTTGACGAGCTCGGCAAGTTCATCGCGCAGTCGCGCCGCCAGCGCGTCATCGAGCGACACGAACGGTTCATCGAGCAGGAGAAGATCGGGCTCGACTGCGAAGGCGCGAGCCAGCGCCACCCGCCGGGCGAGCCCGAGCGAAAGCTCGCCGGGATAATGGTCGCGATGGGCCGCAAGGCCCAGCGTCTGGAACAGCGTGTCGAGGCCGGCATCCGTCGCCTTCGGCGCGGCGAGCCGGACATTCTGCTCGACCGTGCGCCATGGCAGCAGACGAGGTTCCTGGAACACCATGCCGAGCATGCCATGCGCGGGTAGCGCCACGTTGCCCTCGAAGTCGTCGTCGAGCCCGGCGATGATCCGCAACAGGGTGGTCTTGCCACAGCCGGAGGGACCGACCAGCGCGGCCACCTCGCCCCCGGCGAGGCTGAACGCAAGCTCGCCGAGGACCTGGAGCTGGTCTCCCGACGCCGCCCGGTAGGATTTTTGCTTGATGCTGACGTCAAGCCGGTCTCGGACGCCAGCGGGCGACATGTCGTTCAAGCGGCTGCACCAGAAATGTTTCGATCGCCAGCATGACGGCGACGAAGGCGAGAGCATAGGCCAGGATACGGGTGACGTCGAACAATTGAAATGCGACGCCGATCTCGAAACCGACGCCGTTGGGACGTCCGAGCAGTTCGACGATGAGCACGATCTTCCAGACCAGGGACAGGCCGGAGCGGGCGGCTGCGGCCAGGTAGGGCGCGAGCTGGGGCAGCACCACGTGGCGCATACGGGCCCAGGCCCCCATCCGAAACACCTGCGCCATCTCGTCGAGCGCGCGGTCGAGCGAGCGCGCGCCCTCGCGTACGGTGACGGTCGCGATTGGAAGCTTGTTCAGCGCGACCGCCGCGATCGCCGCGGTTTCGGTCAGTCCCGCCCAGACATAGGCGAGCACGATGATCACCAGGGCCGGCAGGTTGAGCAGCACGATCAGCCAGGGGTCTCCCAACCGGTCGGCGAGCCGTGAGCGGCCCATGGCCAGCCCGATGACCGAGCCCAGCGTCATCGCCAGGGTGAATGCCACCGCCACGCGTGCCAGCGTGGCGCCGAGATTGAAGGCGAGGGCGCCTGAACGGGCTTCATCGACGATGGCAAGCGCAACTGCCTGCGGCTCCGGAAGCAGCCGCGCGCCCGCGAGCTGCGAGCCTGCGTACCAAGCCGCGATCAGCAGGATGAGCGAGATGAGCCTTGCGCCCAATTCACTCCCCTGCGGCGGGGCGGTAGAAGGTTCCGGCCGCCAGCTGGCGCGCGGGCCCGACCAGCTCGGCGCCGCCGATCTCGGCGAGCACGAGGTACAGCGCCCGCGCGTCGGCCTCCTCTTCGGCGATCGGACGCCGGACGATCCCTTCGCCGTAGCGCTGGCGGTAGATGGCGAGCGCGTTCGCATCGCTGACGCGGATCCGCGGGGCGAGCCGGTGCCATTCCGCTTCCGACGACGCCAGAATCTCCTTGGCCTGACGGGCGGCATCGAGGAAGCGATCGACGGCCGATCGGTTGCGCGCTGCCCAGGAACTGTCGAACGTATAGCCGACGATGGCGACCGGTCCCTTCGCCCCTAGCCCTTTCATGACGTCATCCATGGCGATCGCACGCCTTTGCCCCTTGCTCTCGAGGTCGGCGCAGAAATTCCAGAACGTCAGCGTGGCATCGATTTCGCCCTGCAGCGCCTTTTCCGTGAGGAGGGGCGGCGCGCCATAGACAACCGTGGCCTGTTTTCTGAGATCGACGCCCGCGCGGCGTGCCCACGCTTGCAGGAGCAGCCAGCTCTTGTCGAGCGGACCGCCCGCGACCGCGAGCTTCTTACCCTTGAGATCAATCAGTTCCCGGATCGATGATTGTGCCGGAACCATCACGGCGCCGAGCGTGCTCGACGAGGGGTAGAATACCAGGCCATCGCCGAGCGAGCGCTCGCGCGCGACCCAAAGCCAATCGGACAGCATCAAATCGGCCGAGCCGCCCTTAAGCGCGATCTTGCCGGCTTCGGTCGACGCAAGCTCGATGGCTTCGATCACGAGATCGAGCTTGCGATCGAGACCATGGGTCTTGATCACATCGAGCTCCCACGCCAGCGTTCCGGTCTTTTGCACTGCAAGACGAATGCGATCGGCCGCTGCGGCGCTGGTCGCGCCGGCAAGCACGAGAAAGGCTGTCAGTGCGAAACGCAGCATCGGACGCATCGTCCGACGATGCCATAGCTCGCGCCGCTTGCAAATGCCGTGGCCTTGGCGCCGTCAACGGCGTACCGGCATTTTCCCGTCCACATCGTCGCAGGCGCGCGCTATAGTCGCGCAATCGAACGGCCCCCGCCGCTCAGGCGGACAAAAACAAACAACGCGGCCGGTCTCGAAGAGGAGGAGATGTCATGATGCGAACGACGTTGCTCGCCGCGCTCGTGAGCGCGGCAATCCCCGTAACGGCGCTTGCGCAAAGCGCCGACGAACTCAAGAACGACGACAAGACACCGGGCGACGTGCTCACCTATGGGATGGGCTACAGCCAGCATCGCTTCAGCCCGCTTACCCAGATCAATCGCCAGACCGTCAAGCGGCTGGTGCCGGCGTGGTCCTACAGCCTCGCCGACAATCGGGGACTCGAGGGCCAAGCCCTGGTCAAGGACGGCGTGGTCTTTCTTACCGACCACGAGAAGACGGTGGCCGTCGACGCGCTGACCGGGCGGGAAATCTGGAAGACGATGGTCGAATATCCGCCGGAGACGACGCGTGTCGTCTGCTGCGGCATCGTCAACCGCGGCGCGGCGCTGTTCGACGGCAAGCTCTATCGCACCACGCTCGATGCCAACGTGATCGCGCTCGATGCCAAGACCGGCAAGGAGGTCTGGCGGACGAAATCGTCCGATCCGAAGGACGGCTACTCCATGACGGTGGCGCCGTTGGTGGCGAACGGCGTCGTCATCGCGGGCGTTGCGGGCGCGGAATACGGCATCCGCGGCTATCTCGAAGGATTCGACGCCCAGACCGGCAAATCGCTCTGGCGCACCTATACGATTCCCGACAAGGGCGAGCCCGGCTCGGAAACTTGGCCTGGCGATACCTGGAAACAAGGCGGCGGTTCCACCTGGATCACCGGCTCGTATGACCCCGAGCTCGATCTCGTCTATTGGGGCACCGGCAATCCGGCGCCGTGGAATCCGCTCAACCGCAAGGGCGACAATCTCTACACCAACTCGGTGCTGGCGATTCAGCCCAAGACCGGCAAGGTGGTCTGGCACTTCCAGATGACGCCGGGCGACCCGTTCGACTACGACGGCGTCAATGAGTGGATCCTGGCCGACCTTCCCGTCAATGGCGGAACGCGCAAAGTCATCATGCAGGCGAACCGCAACGGCTATCTGCATGTGATCGAGCGTGCGACCGGCAAGCTCGTCGCCGCCAATGCTTTCGTCAAGGTGAATTGGGCCGATGGCATCGACAAGGAGACGGGCCGTCCGGTGTGGAGCGCCGAGACCAAAGCCGTGGTCGAGAAGGGCCAGAAACAGCGGATCTACCCGGCGGTTTCCGGCGGCAAGAATTGGGGGCCGATGTCATTCGATCCGACCAAGCGGCTCCTCTACATCAACACCAACGATTGGGGCATGGACTACGAGCCCGCCCCGGTCGAGCAGGTGGCCAATCTCAAGGCGGGACAGCCGCACTACGGCGTGAAATTCCCGGCGG
>Ga0070670_100001723_pt1 | contig 17816 bp, 14 predicted proteins | sample KBSS63metaG_FD_64665 | JGI IMG/M metagenome (GOLD analysis project Ga0070670, IMG submission 64665) | Switchgrass rhizosphere microbial communities from Kellogg Biological Station, Michigan, USA - KBS S6-3 metaG | ecosystem: Host-associated > Plants > Roots > Rhizosphere > Soil ... | reverse complement strand
GTGGTCGATGCGGATGCCGTCGTTCTTCTGCCAGGCGCCGGCCTGATAATCCCAGAACGTAAACGGACCAGGACCCTCACTGCCGGCGCGGATCGCGTCGGTCAGTCCGAGGTGGCAGAGCGCGCGGAACTTCTCCCGCGTGCGTGGGAGAAACAGCGCGTCCCCCACCCAGCGGCCAGGATTGCGGGCATCAAGCTCTGACGGAATGACATTGAAGTCGCCCGCTAGGACCAGCGGCTCCTCCAGTTGAAGGCGTTCATGTACATAGTGGATGAGTCGGTCCATCCACTTGATCTTGTACGAATATTTCTCAGTCTCGGGAGGATTGCCGTTGGGCAGATAGATGGAGGCGACCCGCAGCACGCCGGCGGCCGTCGACACCACCGTTTCCATGAAGCGCGCATGATCGTCGGCAGTGTCGCCGGGCAACCGCGCCGTCACCTCGTCGAGCGGAAACTTCGACAGCACGGCGACGCCGTTAAAGGCCTTCTGACCGTGCACCGCAACATTATATCCGAGTGCCTCGAGTGCCTCGCGTGGAAAGGCGTCATCGACGCATTTGGTCTCCTGCAGGCAGACGATATCCGGCTGCCGTTCGACCAGCCAGGCGGCCAGATTATCCATTCTCTGCTTGATCGAGTTCACGTTCCAAGTGGCGATGCGCATGGCCGAAAGACGCGTGTGTGTGGGCGTGAATTCAACTGGACGTGACGGGGTGGGAAGGCGCGCCGCCGCTCGGTCTTTGTGCGGAAGTTACGCCGATTTTACGATGGTAAATCGCTGCCGAGGATGCGTTGGCAGTAGGGATATGTTAGAAAAGTTGGCTCGCATACCAAAAAGAATCGTTATGAGCGAGGCATCGGGAAGAGAGGGAGTCCGATTGGGCCAACTGGCCGTGCTCGGTAGCAATAATGAAGAAGCGGACGTTGGTGTTGGGCGCGGTCGTGGTGCTGGTGGCAGCAGGTATTGCCGTCGCGGCGAAACGGGGGGAGTTGTGGTCGGGCGGCGGCGCCGTTGCGCAGGCGCCCCGGCCAAGCGTGCGCGCGATCCCGGTTGAGATCGCGGTAGCCGCCAAGCGCACTGTTCCCGTTCGCATTGAGGCCCTTGGCAGCGTCACGCCTATTGCCAGCGTGGCGATCAAGGCCCGCATCGACAGCGAGATCGTGGGGGTGCACTTTCGGGACGGCGCGACGGTGCGCGAGGGCGAGCCCCTGTTCACCCTGGACAGCCGCGCGCTGCAAGCGCAGATCAGGCAGGTGCAAGGGTTGCTCGAGGGCGCAAAGGCTCAGCTTGAGCAGGCCGAACGCGATGTCGCGCGCTACACCGAACTCATCGCCAAAAACGCCACCACCCAGGTCACTCTCAACAACGCCAGAACCCAGGTGACGATCTGGCGCGCCTCGGTCGATTCCAACACCGGGCAGCTGGAAAATCTCAACATCCAACTCAGCTACTGCACGATCCGCGCTCCGATCAGCGGCCGTGTGAGCATGGCGGCTGTCAAGATCGGCAACTTTGTCCGCCAGGCCGATCTTGCCCCGCTGGCGACCATCATCCAGACCGCGCCGGTCTATGTCACGTTCTCGGTCTCGCAAGGCTATCTGCCCGATCTGCGCCAGGCCCTCACCAATGAGAGCGCGACCATCGAGGCGGTCATTCCGGGGGATGCCCGGCGCGCCACCGGACAAGTGACCATGATCGAGAACAGCGTGGACGCACCAACGGGAATGGTGCCCGTTCGCGCCACCATGCCCAACACCGACGAGCTCCTTTGGCCGGGGACCTTGGTGACCGTGCGGCTGACGTTCCGCGAGGAGGAATCCGTCACCGTGCCCTCAACCGCCGTCCAGGTCAGCCAGAGCGGCACCTACGTGTTTGTCGTCGATGATGGTGTTGCCAAGGTCCAGCCGGTGACGGTCGCGCGGGTGGTCGACAGCGACTCGGTGATTGCGAGCGGACTCCAGGGCGGCGAAACGGTGGTGATCAACGGCCAGCTGTTGCTGTCGAATGGCACGAAGATCACGGCGCGCGGACCGAAGGTAGGGTCGTAGCGCATGAACCTCTCGGAAACCTGTATCCGCCGCCCGGTGCTCACCACACTGGTCACCGCTTCGATCATCGTGCTGGGCATCTTCGCGTACCGGCTGCTCTCGGTGGCGGCGCTCCCCGCCGTGGACTTTCCCACCATCAACATCACCGCCACGCTGCCGGGCGCGAGCGCGGAAACAATGGCGGCGTCGGTAGCTGCACCCATCGAACGCCAACTCTCCACCATCGCCGGCATCACCTCGCTGACCTCCTCGTCGTCGCTCGGCATCACCTCGATCACCATCCAGTTCGACCTTAATCGCAACATCGACGGCGCCGCACTGGACGTGCAGACGGCCCTGTCGGTGGCGCAGCGGCGCCTGCCGGTGGAAATGACGACGCCGCCAAGCTTCCGGAAAGTGAATCCGGGCGACTTCCCGATTCTCTATATTAGTCTGAACTCGCCGACGTTGCCGCTTTCGGCGGTTAACGAGTATGGCGAGATCACGCTAGCGCAGCAGATCTCGCAACTGCCTGGCATTGCCCAGGTGCTGATCTACGGCGCGCAAAAATTTGCCGTGCGCGTGCAGGTCGATCCGGTCGCCGCCGCGTCACGCAACATTTCGCTCGAGGACATTCGTAGCGTCGTTTCCAAGACCAATTCCAATACCCCGGTGGGTACGCTTAATGGTCCCAAGCAGAGTGTGACCCTGACGGCGTCGGGCGCGATCACCAAGGCGGAAGAATACCGCAAGGTCGTCGTGGCCTATCGCAATGGCGTGCCGGTTCCCCTCGACCAGATTGCGCGCGTCGTAGACAGTGTCGAAAACGACAAGATCGCAAGCTGGTTCAATGAGAACCGCGCCATCGTGCTGGCAATCCAGCGCCAGCCCGACGCCAACACGGTGGCGGTTGTCGATCTCGTGCGCGCTCGGCTGCCGCAATATCGCGCGATGGTGCCTCCATCGATCCGCATGGAGGTGCTGAACGACCGTTCGATTTCCATCCGCGACTCGGTCGTGGACGTGCAGGAGACGCTGGCGATCGCGATCTGTCTGGTCGTGATGGTGATCTTCCTGTTCTTGCGTACCGTCTCGGCAACCATAATCCCTGCGTTGGCCGTTCCGGTGTCCCTGATCGGCACCTGTGCGGCGATGTACGTGTTCGGGTTCTCGATCAACAACATGACGTTGCTCGCACTGACGCTGTCGGTCGGCTTCGTCGTCGATGACGCCATCGTCATGCTCGAGAACATCGTGCGCCACATCGAGGGCGGCATGCGGCCGTTCGAAGCGGCCCTGAAGGGCGCGCGCGAGATCGGCTTTACCATCGTTTCGATCACGTTCTCGCTTATTGCCGTGTTCATTCCCGTCCTGCTGATGGGCGGCATGGTCGGCCGCGTTTTCCGCGAGTTCGCGGTATCGATCGCGGTTGCCATCATCGTTTCCGGGTTCGTGTCGCTCACGCTCACGCCCATGTTGTGCGCCCGCGTGCTGCGTACCCATCACGAAGGCGAAAAGCAGAACTTCGTGCTGCGGATGTTCGAGGCAATGTTCAAGGGGTGGCTGCGCGGCTACGAGTGGGCGCTCGACAAGGTGATCGCCTACAAGTTCATCGTGCTGCTGCTCACGTTTGGTACCTTGGCCGCGACGTTCTGGCTCTACATGGTGATTCCGAAGGGCTTCTTCCCGACCGAGGATACCGGTTTCATTTCCGCATCCACTGAGGCGTCGTCCGACGTGTCGTTTGCCCAGATGGCCGTGCTGCAACGGCAGGTCGCGGAGATCGTCCGATCGGACAAGGCCGTGGATTACGTCAATTCCACCATCGGTGCGGGAGGTCCGAATCCGACGCTCAATGCCGGTCGGATGTTCATCGCGCTCAAGCCCAAGAAGGAGCGCGGAGAGAGCTCGACCGAGATCATTCAGCGGCTGCGCCGCGCCGCCAATGTCGTTCCCGGGATGGCGGTATATTTCCAGAATGTGCAGAACATCAACATCACGGGGCGCATTTCCAAGAGCGAGTTCCAGTACACGCTGCAATCGAGCGACACCCAGCTGCTGTATGAGGTGGCGCCGCAGATGCGCGATAAAATCGCCAATATCGAAGGTCTGCGCGACGTTACCACCGACCTGTACATCAAGAATCCGCAGATGACGATCGAGGTCGACCGCGAGAAGGCGGCCGTCTACGGCATTACGATCGACCAGATCCGCCAGGAATTGTTCGACGCCTTCGGTGCGCGGCAGGTTGCGACCATCTACACGGCAACCAACGACTACCAGGTCATTCTCGAAAGCCAGCCGCAATTCCAGGCTGATCCGTCGCAACTGCAGAACATTTTCGTCAAGACGAACGGCTCCGGGGCCGGAACCGGAGGTGCAACCGGGCCTGGATCCGGCGTGAACGGAAATGGGATCCCGTCAGGGCAATCGATCCCGCTTTCCGCCGTTACGCGGATGGTTCCTGCGGTCGGTCCGCTGCAGGTCAATCACCAAGGCAATCAGCCGTCGGTAACGATCTCATTCAATCTCGCGCCCAACTATTCCCTCGGCCAGGCGGTCGATGCCATCCGCGAGATTGAGCGCGAGACCCGCCTGCCGATCACGGTCAACACCGGCTTCCAAGGGTCGGCGCAGGTATTCCAGGAATCGCTCAAGGGCCAGGGTTTGCTGGTCCTGGCGGCAATCTTCGCCGCCTACGTGGTGCTGGGCATTCTCTACGAAAGCTTCATCCATCCGATCACCATCATTTCCGGTCTGCCGTCGGCCGGCGTCGGCGCGCTGCTGGTGTTGATGCTGTTCAACATGGATCTGTCCGTCATCGCGATGATCGGCATCGTGATGCTGGTCGGCATCGTGAAGAAGAATGCGATCATGATGATCGACTTCGCCATCGACCGCCGACGCGTGGGATTGGCCGCCGAGGCGGCGATCCGCGAAGCCGCGTTGTTGCGCTTCCGCCCCATCATGATGACGACGTTCGCCGCCATTTTCGGCACGCTGCCGATCGCGCTCGGGACGGGCGCAGGCGCCGAGCTGCGCCAGCCGCTGGGCGTTGCGGTGGTCGGCGGGCTGCTCCTGTCGCAGCTCCTGACGCTGTTCATCACTCCGGTCGTGTACATCTATCTCGACCGCATCGACCGGATGCTCAAATACCGGCTCGAGCCGCAACTCAGAGAGGTTGCGGAACATCCCGAGCGCCCGCCTGCCATCGCCGCGGAGTGATCTTGATACGAGCGCGGTGGCGTGGCGAGAGGGCGCGCCACGCTCCGATGCGGGCCTCGACCGTGCCAGAGGCGGTTGCGCTGCGGGTCGCTCGATGCCCGCGCGACCGCAGACGGCGACGCCTTGGCGAAGCGGCATCGCGTGCAACGCCACGTTCGTCGAGACGGCGGAGTAAAGTTCCGATTACGCGATTGAGAAATGGTGGCTTGGCCGGGAACTAGCGCTGTGATCCGGCCCAAGTCGGCGCGGCGGGAGCCGTGGTGGCGCCAGGTATTAGATCGAGAAACTGGTGCCGCAGCCGCAGGACGCCGTGGCCTGCGGGTTGTTGATCCGGAACGATGCCCCGATCAAATCGTCGACGAAATCGATCTCTGAGCCGGCCAGATAGCCCACCGAGGTTTGATCGATCAGCACCGTTGCGCCACCGCGGTGGATGACCAGATCATCGGCGGCCTGGGCGCGGTCCATGTCGAACTTGTACTGGAAACCCGAGCAGCCGCCGCCCTCGACGCTCACGCGAAGCATGGTACCGGCCGGCTCCCCCCGCAAAATCTCGCCAATCCGGCGCGCAGCCCGTTCGGTGACCGTAATGTTGTCCATCCACAAACCATAATTGCCAGGCGACCTGACCGATAGTTAAGTGCGCGCCACAGCCAGGTCAACTCGGCTTGGTCAATGGGGCGCTTCCGGGATGGCAGTTGAGGCTCCAGTCGCACGCGCGCCCTATGCCTCCGTTCCGGGGCGGAGTCGCGGCCGGCTCTATCCGGAGCCGGTGAGCCCGACGCGCAATGCCTTTCGCCGGGACTGTGACCGAATCATCCATGCGACCGCGTTCCGGCGGCTTGCCTATAAGACCCAGGTCTTCGTCTTCCACGAGGGGGATCATTTTCGCACCCGCCTAACCCATACGCTGGAGGTCGCCCAGATCGCCCGCTCGCTGGCGCGGTCCCTCGGGCTCGATGAGGATCTTGCCGAGGCCCTGGCCTTGGCCCACGACCTGGGGCACCCCCCGTTCGGGCATGCCGGCGAGCGCGCCCTCGATCGCTGCCTCGTCGCCTGCGGAGGGTTCGATCACAACGCCCAGACGCTGCGGGTGGTGACTGCGCTCGAGCGGCGCTATCCCGCATTCGACGGGTTGAATCTGTGTTGGGAGACGCTCGAAGGACTGGTCAAGCACAACGGGCCACTGACCCTTCGCGACGGCACTCCGGTCGGACCCTACCTTGAACGCGGGCTGCCGCACGCGATCCGGCCGTATGGCGGAACGCACGAGCTTGGAAGTCAGGACCTGGAACTCTGGAGTTTTGCCAGCGCCGAAGCTCAGGTCGCCGCCATCGCCGACGACATCGCCTATGACGCCCATGACATCGATGACGGGCTCAGGGCCGGGCTTTTCGCCCTTGATGAACTCGCCACCATCCCGCTGATCTCCGATCTCCTCGCGAGCATTCATGCAGAGCATCCGCAACTCGAGCCCAGTCGTTTGGTGCACGAGTTGGGACGTCGACTCATCACCCGCATGATCGAGGATGTCATTGCCGAGACCAACGGCCGCTTGCAGACCTTGGCACCGCGTTCGGCCGACGAGGTGCGTTACGCCGATCGCCAGGTGGTGGGGTTCTCGGCCGCGATGGCCGCGGCCGATCGTGCCATCAAGGGCTTTCTCTACCCCCGCATGTATCGCCACAGCCGGGTCATGCGCATCATGGGCGATGCGGAGCGCGTGGTTTGCGCCTTGTTCGCCCGCTACCTCGAAAGGCCCGAGGAGATGCCGGCGGAATGGGCGCAGATCGTGGAGGCTGGGGACGAAGCCGGCCGCCTGCGCCGAACCGCCGACTTCATCGCGGGCATGACGGACCGGTACGCGCTCGGCGAGCACGGGCGGCTTTTTGACTCGACCCCGGATTTGCGTTAGGCGGCGCGGCTTAACGCAAGCCCGACCATGAGCAACCAGAACATCTTTGCCGCGGTGCTGGACAAGGTTCGCGCCGCCAACAACGCGCTCGTCGCGGACGGCGTGCTGCCGGCCGCGATCGATCAATCGCGCATCGTGGTCGAGCCTCCGCGCGAGGCTGCTCATGGCGACATGGCCACCAACGCGGCGATGGTCCTGGCGAAGGACGCCGGCAAGAAGCCGCGCGAACTGGCGGAAGCGATCGCTGCAAAACTTCGAGCTGACAGTCTGGTGGCGCAGGCCGAGGTCGCGGGACCCGGGTTCATCAATCTGACGCTCGAGCCTTCGGCCTGGATCGGCGCCTTGCGCGCAGTTCTTTCGGCCGGCACGGATTATGGTCGCAGCGGGATGGGGCAGGGCAGTGCCGTCAACGTCGAATACGTCTCCGCCAACCCGACCGGCCCCATGCATGTCGGCCACTGCCGCGGCGCCGTGTTCGGTGATGCGCTCGCCAATCTGCTGGCCTTCAGCGGCTACAACGTTACGCGGGAATACTATGTCAACGATGCGGGCGCACAGGTCGACGCCCTCGCACGCTCGGCGTTCCTGCGCTACCGCGAAGCGCTGGGCGAGGACATTGGCGCAATCCCGGAGGGGCTCTATCCCGGCGACTACCTCAAACCGGTCGGGGCGAAGCTGGCGGCCCAGTATGGACCCACGCTCAAGGACAAGCCGGAAGCGGAATGGTTGCCGATCGTCCGCGATTGCGCCATCAAGATGATGATGGCGGGAATTCGCGACGACCTGAAGTCGCTCAACGTCGTGCAGGATGTCTTTTTCTCCGAGCGTTCGCTGATCGAAGGTCCGCGCGACGAGGTGGGCGCGACCATCGCTGCACTACGGCGTGCCGGGTATGTCTACGAGGGGCGCCTGCCGCGGCCCAAGGGCGCTGCGGTGGAGGATTGGGAGGATCGCGAGCAGACGTTGTTTCGGGCGACCGACTTCGGCGACGACGTCGACCGGCCGCTGATGAAATCGGACGGCACTTATACGTATTTTGCGTCCGACATCGCCTACCACAAGAGCAAGGTGGATCGCGGTTTCGCGACCCTGATCGACGTGTGGGGAGCCGATCACGGCGGCTACATCAAGCGCGTGCAGGCGGCCGTGAAAGCGGTGCAGGCCATCACGAACGCCGCCGTGGCCGAGCTCGATGTCAAGATCGTGCAGCTGGTCAAGCTCCTGCGCGGTGGCGAGCCGGTCAAAATGTCCAAGCGGGCGGGGGAGTTCGTCACGTTACGTGAGGTCGTTGACGAAGTCGGCAAGGACGCGGTGCGGTTCATGATGCTGTACCGCAAGAACGACGCGGTGCTCGATTTCGACCTTGCCAAAGTGATCGAGCAGTCGCGCGACAACCCGGTCTTCTATGTCCAGTACGGTCACGCCCGCGGCCGATCCGTGTTCCGCAATGCGCGCGATGTCGTTCCGGGCCTGCCAAGCGAAGCGACCGCTCGGGCGGCGGCGCTCATCGGCGCCCCGCTCGAGCGGCTCGACGATGCGGGCGAACTCGCGCTGATGCGGCGTTTGGCGCTCTATCCCCGCCTCGTCGAAGCGGCCGCACTGGCCCACGAGCCGCACCGGATTGCGTTCTATCTCTATGAACTTGCAAGCGATTTCCACGCGCAATGGAATCGCGGGAAAGATGCGCCACATTTACGCTTCATTATCCAGAATGATCCACAAATGACCATGGCTCGCCTCGCGCTTGTGCAGGGCGTCGTCACCGTTCTCGCGTCAGGGCTAGGGGTGCTCGGCGTCGAGGCGCCTGAGGAGATGCGTTAGTCTCGCTCGGTGCCCTAGGGCAAATGGATCCCGCTCGTCTGGATCCGCCACGCAACCGACCGAGAGCGAACGCCAGCACCGGAAACGGAATGAGTATGGCGGACGATCACACGGTACGATCCTATCGATCCAATGACCCGTATCAGCCGGCGGAGCCTGCGCGGCCGAGCGAACCTTCGGGGGGCGGCGATCCACTCGCCGAGCTTGCCCGTCTGATCGGGCAGCGTGATCCATTCGCCGAGTTCGGGCGAAGCAACGCGCGGCAGGGCAATCGGCAGCCGCAAGAGACGCCGACCCTTGCACCGCCGGACGAGTGGCAGCGGGCCCCGGCGCACCAGTCCGATCTCGCGGCCGAAGAGTCAGCGCACCAAGAGGCGTATGAGGCGCGCGAAGAGTACGCCTCGCTCGCCCCGGCGGGCGGCCATGACGAGGCGCCGCTCGCATCCGACTATCAAGACGGGCACCACGACGACCGGATCTACGACCCTCAGCAATATGGCGATCGGCTGCAGGCAAGCGACGGGTCCGACCCTTATTATCAAGACGACATCCCGCTCGAGCCGCACGACGACGAAATGTATGACGATGCGCCGCACGCGCGCCGCGGCGGCGGTTTTGTCACCGCCCTCGTCATCATCGGATGCGCAGTGCTGGGTACGGCGGGCGCCTATGCGTACCGCAGCCATTTCGGCTCGCCGAGTTCCACCGAGCCGCCGCCCGTCATCACTGCTGACAACTCGAGCCCGACCAAGATCATTCCCGCGACGGCCGGCGATCCGCAATCGAGCAAGTCGGTCCAGGATCGGCTGGCGACGGGGGAAAAGGAGCAACTCGTATCCAAGCAGGAGGAGCCGGTCACGCTCAAGGATCTTGGCGCGCAAGCCGCCGCCCCGCGCCCCGCGCTCCCGGCTCCATCGGGCCAGGCCGGGTCCGCGGCGCAGCCGTCCGGCGCGGCCAATGGTTCGAGCGAGCCGAAGAAGGTCCGCACCGTCACCATCCGCCCGGACGGAACGGACGTGAGTGGCAGGCCTGTGGGAGTGCCGCCCCCGGCGGCCCCGACACCTGGCACGGCGGGGACGACGGCCTCGCCCCGTACCGCGACCACGCCGCCGGCACCACGAGCCGCTCCGCAAGCGGGCGAGGCGGCTGCGCCGGCGCGCTCGCGGATCGCGGCAATACCACCTCCCGCCGAGGGCGCCGCGAGCGGATTCGTGGTGCAGCTCTCCTCGCAGAAGACCGAGAGCGAGGCCCAGTCCTCCTTCCGTAGCTTGCAGGCAAAGTTCCCGAACGAGCTTGGCAACCGCCAGCCGATCATTCGGAAAGCGGACCTGGGCAGCAAAGGCGTGTTCTATCGGACCATGGTCGGCCCCTTTGCCTCCGCCCATGAGGCGAGCCAGTTTTGCGCGAGTTACAAGGCGGCCGGCGGCCAATGCGTCGTTCCCAATAACTGAGCTGCGCGGGCTCAGCCGCGCCCATGACGGCACGCGCTTTCATTACCGGGCTCGCGGGCACGGTGTTAACGCCTGCGGAGCGGGCGTTTATGCGCGCGAGCGCGCCCTGGGGTCTGATCGTCTTCAAGCGGAATGTCGATACACCGGCGCAAGTGAGCCGCCTGGTTGCGTCATTTCGTGAGGCGGTGGGGCGGGATGCGCCCGTGCTCGTCGATCAGGAGGGCGGGCGCGTCCAGCGCTTGGGCCCCCCCAATTGGCCGGCCTATCCGCCGGGGTCCGCTTATGGCCGTGTCTACGACCGCGACGTCGCAGCCGGGCGCAGAGCCGCCTACCTCGGTGCCCGCCTGATTGCCGCCGATCTCGCGGCTGTCGGTATCGACGTCGATTGCCTTCCAATCGCCGACGTTCCCGTCGCGGGGGCGGATGCCGTGATCGGTGACCGTGCCTATGGCGATACTGCAGACAAGGTTGCGGCCCTCGCCCGCTCGGTGGCGGACGGCCTGTTGGCAGGCGGGGTGCTGCCGGTGCTCAAGCACATTCCGGGGCACGGCCGCGCCACCGCCGACAGCCACGGCACCCTGCCGCGCGTCGACACTGACCTTGCGACCCTCATCGCCACCGACTTTGCCGCGTTCAGGCCCCTGTCCGATCTTCCGCTGGGGATGACGGCCCATATCGTGTACAGCGCTATCGATCCTATTGCTCCGGCCACGACTTCGGTCACTCTGGTCCGTGATGTGATTCGGGACTTGCTGGAATTTCGCGGTCTGCTGATGAGCGACGATATTTCCATGGGAGCCCTGTCGGGCTCGATCGATGCCCGCTCGCGCGCAGCCATCGCGGCCGGTTGCGACCTCGTCCTGCACTGCAACGGCAAGCTCGACGAGATGCAGGCTGTTGCGTCGGCCGTACCCACGTTGGCCGGCGAGGCTGCAGCGAGAGCCGAGGCCGCCCTGCGCCGGCGCAGGCGTGCTGCGCCACACGATCTGGGGGCCCTGCGGGCCGAATGGACGGCGCTCATGGCTGTCCCCGCGGCTGCCCTGAGGGCGACATCATGAGCCCCGATGAGAGCAACTTCGAAGCCGACGTGAAGATTGAGCGGGCAACGGACGAGCCGGCCTTGGTGGTCGACGTCGAGGGGTTCGAGGGTCCGCTCGATCTCCTGCTGGCGCTTGCCCGCCAGCAGAAGGTCGATCTCGCCAAGATCTCGATTCTTGCGCTCGCCGACCAGTACCTCGCCTTCATCGAAGAGGCGCGCAAGCTGCGGCTCGAACTGGCCGCCGACTATCTGGTGATGGCGGCATGGCTCGCCTATCTGAAGTCGCGCCTGCTGCTGCCGGACGCGAACGCGCCGGCAGGCCAGAGCGCCGAGGACATGGCGGTTGCCCTCGCCATGCGGCTCAAGCGTCTCGAGGCGATCCGCGCGGCGGCCGAGCGCCTGTTTGGGCGCGCGCAGCTCGACCGCGACGTTTTTCAGCGCGGCCAGCCGGAGCCCATCGCCCACATCAAGCGTCCGGAATGGTCGGCGACGCTGTACGATCTACTCACGGCTTACGCGCAACAGCGGCAGAAGACCGTTCTCGGGCACGTACGGCTGGTCAAGCGCAACGTCTGGTCATTGGCCGAGGCACGCGAAGCGCTCGAGCGGCTGATCGGCCAGTCGCCCGATTGGACGCGGCTCGATGAATATCTGATCTCATTCGTGGTAGAGCCCTCGCTTGCGCCGACGGTATTCGCATCGAGCTTCGCCTCCACGCTCGAACTGGTACGCGAAGGCATGATGGAAGTGCATCAGCAGGCGGCGTTTTCGCCGATCTACGTGCGTAAGCGTCAACCGGCGGGAAGTGGAGTAGCCGATCCGAGCGGCGTGGCGGCGCCGACCGGCGGCAAGGAATAGAGGAGGCCGTAGCATGCCGAGATTGCAAGTGGTGATGCCGGACGATGAGCCGGACAATATTGCGCAAACGCGGGCGGAGGAGCTTCGGCTCCTGGAAGCTATGTTGTTTGCTTCGGCCGAGCCGCTCGATGAGAAGTCGCTGGCGGCGCGGCTGCCGCAGGGCATTGATGTCCACGCGGCCCTCGTCCGACTGCAGGAGGAATATGCCCCGCGCGGCGTCAATCTGGTGCGCATCGGCGGTAAATGGACCTTCCGCACCGCCAATGATCTTTCCTGGCTGTTGAGCAAGGAGACGGTCGAAACACGCAAGCTGTCGCGGGCGGCGATCGAGACGCTCGCCATCATTGCCTACCATCAGCCGGTGACACGCGCCGAGATCGAGGAGCTTCGCGGCGTCAGCACGTCAAAAGGCTCGGTCGACGTGCTGCTGGAGACGGGATGGATCCGCCCGCGCGGCCGGCGCAAATCCCCGGGACGGCCGCTGAGCTACGGCACCAGCGAGGCCTTCCTGTCGCATTTTGGCCTGGACGCGGTCGGCGATCTGCCTGGGCTTGAGGAACTCAAGGGGGCCGGCATGCTGGACGGCCGGCTGCCGCCGGGCTTTTCAGTACCCATCCCCTCGGACGATCCGGCGTTGCGCGAGGACGAGGACCCGCTGGAACCAGGTGACCTCGATCTCGGCTTGGCACCACCGCCGGCGCGGACCGACGAGGGGTGAGCCGCGCTTTGGGTTAATTGCGGCGAAACGCCACGATTCCATACGGCTCGCCGCCTGAGCGCGGCGCTCCTAAACGCCCCGCGGAGCGGGGCGCGGTCCTTGTTTTTGCCGCGCCTGACGCCTAGGTTCAGCGTGCCGGGTGAGCGCTGCTCGCTGCGGAAAAGCGCCAGAAGCTCAAGGGATCTGGACGATTCGACATCATCGTCGCGGTACCCTTGGCCAGAGTGGCAAAGAGATTCCACGCTCTAGGTCGGAGCGAATTCGAGGCGGGTGGCGGCATTCGCCCGTCTCTGCGGAGGATAGCCGATGGGTTCCATGAGTATTTGGCACTGGATCATCGTACTGGCCGTCGGCCTGCTGTTGTTTGGCGGCCGTGGCAAGATCTCCGAACTGATGGGCGACTTCGCGAAGGGCATCAAGTCGTTCAAGAAGGGCCTGTCGGAAGATGACAAGGCGGATGATGCGCCCAAGGTCGATCCGGTGAAGACCATTGACCACCAACCCCCCTCGACCGCAGGCGCGACGATGGGAAGTGGGGCACCAGCAACAGCAGGCGCTCCGTCTGACACCCGCAAGGTGGGCTGACGCGGGCAGGGGGCTACGGCGCAGCCGGCTCGATCGATTGGGGGGCGCCGGCCTGAAGGTCTGCGCCCCTTGGAGTTGATAGCGCAATGTTCGACATCGGCTGGGGCGAACTCGTTCTCATCGGCGTCGTCGCGCTGATCGTGATCGGCCCGAAGGAATTGCCCGGGACGCTACGCACGCTCGGACAATGGATGGGCAAACTCCGGCGCATGGCGTCTGAGTTCCAGGGCCAGTTCCAAGAGGCAATGCGCGAAGCCGAACTGGCCGACCTGAAGAAGCAGGTCGACGACATGACCTCGCAGGCGCAGAGCTACGCCAACTTCGACCCCGTGAGCGAGGTGCGCAAGGAATTCGAAAGCACGCAACAGCAGATCGAGAGCGCGATCGCCGACAAGCCGCAGGCCGACACGCCGAGCGCGCCGGCCGTCGCGGAGCCCCAGGAATTGACGAGTGAGGCTCGGGCCGATACCGAGCCGGCATTCGCGCCGAGCGCCGAAGCGCAGGTCGCCGCGCCGCCCGAGCCGCAAGCCGCCGTCACCGACGCCGCCAAGCACGATGGCAAGCCCGCATGACGCACGAGGACATCGAGGCAACCAAAGCGCCGCTGATGGATCACCTGATCGAGCTGCGTTCGCGGCTCATCAAGGCGCTCGCGGCCTTCGCCGTCATGTTCGTGTGCTGTTTCTTCTTCGCCAAGCAGATCTACAACGTGCTGGTCTGGCCGTTCGTGCTTGTGGCCGGCCCGGAGAACTCCAAGTTCATTTACACCGCGCTGCTGGAATATTTCATCACCCAGCTCAAGCTTGCGATGTTCGGCGCGGCCTTCCTGTCGTTCCCCGTCGTGGCAACGCAGATCTACATGTTCGTTGCGCCCGGCCTCTATCGCAACGAGCGGCAAGCCTTTCTGCCCTATCTCATCGCCACCCCCGTGTTCTTCGCCCTCGGCGCCTCCGTGGTCTATTTCCTGGTGATGCCGATGCTGGTGCGCTTCTCGCTCGGGATGCAGCAAAGCCCCGGCGAGGCCACTGCGGAGATCGCGCTGTTGCCGAAGGTCGGTGAATATCTGTCGCTGATGATGGGGCTCGTCTTCGCGTTCGGCATCGCCTTTCAGCTTCCGGTGATCCTCACGCTGCTAGGCCGCGTCGGCATCGTCACCTCCGAGCAGCTCAAGGCCAAGCGGCGCTACTTCATCGTCGGGGCTTTCGTGATCGCGGCGGTGCTCACGCCGCCCGACGTGCTCAGCCAACTGTCGCTCGCTTTGCCGCTGATGCTGCTCTACGAGGGCTCGATCTGGTCTGTGCGCTTCGTCGAGAAGAAGGCGGCCGCCGACAAGGCGGAGGACGCCGCCAGCGCCGCCGCCAAGCCGGCCGAATAATGAAATTCATCGGGGCACCCCACGCGGAGTCATCGTCCGCGCGCACGGGCAATCCAGTATTCACCGACCTTCGAATCAGGCACGACTTTTCCTGAACAGCCGGCGTTTGGCGTGGGTCCGGCGCCCTGCCGCCGCGGCGCATGACGACAGAAAGACTTCGGCCATGCACGACATCAAATGGATCCGCGAGCACGAGGAGGAGTTCGACCGCGGATTGGCGCGACGCGGCTTGCCCCCCGAAGCACGAAAGCTGATCGCGCTTGACGAGCGCCGGCGGGCGGCCATCCAGAAGGCGGAGGCGGCGCTGGCGCGGCGCAATGCGGCATCGAAGGAAATCGGCGCCGCCAAGAAGAGCAACGAGGAGGCCGCGGCCCAAGCGCTCATGGCCGAGGTGGCGCGCCTCAAGGCCGAGATTCCCGCGCTCGAAGCGGAGGAAAAGCAGGTTTCAAAGGAGCTCGACGAGGCGCTCGCGCAGATTCCCAACCTGCCGCTCGACGAGGTGCCGGATGGCAAGGACGAGAACGCCAATGTCGAGCACCATCATTTCGGGGCGAAGCGCGATTATGGGTTCGCGCCGCGGCAGCATTTCGATCTCGGCGAGGCACTCGGCCAGATGGACTTCGAGACCGCCGCGAAGCTTTCCGGCGCGCGCTTTGTTGTGCTCAAGAGCGGCCTGGCGCGGCTTGAACGCGCGCTCGGGCAGTTCATGCTCGACCTGCACACAGGGGAGCACGGCTATACCGAAGTGAATCCGCCGCTGCTGGTGCGCGACGAGACGATGTTCGGGACGGCGCAATTGCCGAAGCTCGAGGAGGATCAGTTTTGGGCGATCGGCGGCGAGATCTTTGCGAGCCGCGGTGACACGTACCTTGAAGAGATCGGTCAATCAACCGACCACGTAGCGCTGCAGATGGCTTTCACGAATGTGTTGCACGTATTGAAGCGAGATCGACTTGGCCTAATCCCCACCGCCGAAGTCCCGCTCACCAATCTGGTGCGCGAATCTATTCTCGACGAAGCCGCGCTGCCGATGCGGTTCACGGCCTGCACGCCTTGCTTCCGTGCCGAGGCGGGGGCGGCCGGCAAGGACACCCGCGGCATGATCCGCCAGCACCAATTCACCAAGGTGGAGCTCGTCTCCATCGCCACGCCGGAGCAGAGCAGGGACGAGCACGAGCGCATGCTCGCCTGCGCCGAGGAAGTGCTGCGCCGGCTCGATCTGCACTATCGCGTGGTGACGCTGAGTACCGGCGACATGGGTTTTGCCGCGCAGAAGACTTACGACATCGAGGTCTGGCTGCCCGGGCAAAATGCATATCGCGAGATTTCGTCGTGCTCGCAGTGTGGCGCGTTCCAGGCACGGCGCATGAATGCGCGCTACCGCGCCAAGGACGACCGCCAGGTGCGGCACGTGCACACGCTCAACGGCTCTGGCGTTGCCGTCGGCCGCGCGCTCATCGCGGTCATGGAGACCTACCAACAGCAGGGCGGTTCGATCGCCGTCCCGGACGTGCTGCAGCCGTATATGGGCGGCGTGAAGACGATTGAGCCTCGCGCGCGACCGGAGGCCCAATGACTGCGACTAGGCGACCAGGCACGGAACGGCCGGCGTGGGTATTCGTTCATCTGTGGTCAGCCGTCTGAAATGCGCATCCTCGTGACCAACGACGACGGCATCCACTCGGAAGGCCTCGATGTCTGCGCCGAGATTGGCCGCGCGCTGTCGGATGATGTCTGGGTGATCGCCCCCGAATTCGATCAGTCCGGCGTCTCGCATTCGCTCTCGCTCAACGATCCGCTGCGGCTGCGCGAAGTCGGCAAGCGTCATTACGCGGTGAAGGGCACGCCCACCGACTGCGTAATCATGGGCGCGCGCCACGTCATCAAGGACCGGCCCCCCAACTTGGTTCTTTCCGGCGTCAACCGCGGCCGCAATGCCGGCGAGGACGTGATCTATTCGGGCACCGTGGCCGGCGCGGTCGAGGGGACCATTCTCGGCATCCCCTCGGTCGCCCTCTCGCAGGCCTACAAATCTCGCAGCGGCCAGCCCCCACACTGGGAGACGGCGGTCCGCTTTGCGCCCGATATCATCCGGCGCGTGCTCGTCGCCGGAATTCCCCGTGACGTGCTCATCAACATCAACTTTCCTGATTGCGCGCCCGGCGAAGTCAAAGGCATCGCGGTGACAAACCAGGGCCGCAACCGCCAGGATCGATTGCAGATCGACGCGCGCCAGGACGGTCGCGGCAATGCCTATTACTGGATCGCCTATGTGCGCGTCCGGGGACAGCAGCCCGCCGACGGCAGCGATATTTTTGCCCTCGCCGAGAATCGGATCGCGGTTACGCCGCTGCGCCTCGACATGACGGACGAGCCGTTCATGACCAAGCTTGCCGAATTGTTCGATTGAGTTTGCCCGGCGCGGCGGCCCACGCGCAGAGGGATTAATTCTTTCCGCGATCCAGCGCGCTCTGCAACATCTGCTTCAGCCCGTCCATCTGAAACGGTTTCTTCAGCGTGGGCCGGTCGCGATAGGGCTCGGGCAGGCCGCGCTCGCCGTAGCCGGTGGCAAACACGAAGGGCATGCCGCGGGCGACGAGGGCATCGGCGACCGGGGAGATCGGCTGGCCGTTGAGATTGACGTCCAGGATGGCGATGTCGAAGTCGGCTGTTTGCGCCGCTTCCAGGGCCTCATCGATGCGCGCAGCCTCGGCGGCGACCGTATAGCCGAGTTCGCCCAGCATGTCCTCGAGCAGCATGCGGATCATCAACTCGTCCTCGACCACGAGGATCCGCTTG
>Ga0070670_100001722_pt1 | contig 17816 bp, 18 predicted proteins | sample KBSS63metaG_FD_64665 | JGI IMG/M metagenome (GOLD analysis project Ga0070670, IMG submission 64665) | Switchgrass rhizosphere microbial communities from Kellogg Biological Station, Michigan, USA - KBS S6-3 metaG | ecosystem: Host-associated > Plants > Roots > Rhizosphere > Soil ... | reverse complement strand
GCGGAGTCGCGCCGTGCGGGTGGGTGAAATCCCGCACGCCTGCGAAAGGCTTCGCGCGCGGTGCCGCGCGCCCCGGGCACCGGTTGCGATTTCGCGCGGGATTCGTCGCGCGCGCCGAAACGGAACGGAAGTTGAAGCCCCGCAGCCATGGAGGGCGGTGATGGTGCGTATGTGGAGTTCGGCGAGCCTGGCACTGACGGTCGTGACGGTGGCAACCATGGCCGGCGCGCAGGCGCCGCGGCAGGCGCTGCCGCCGCTGGCGCCGGAGTCGCTCGTCGGATCGGTGTCCTTCGATCTCTATTGCGCGAGCTGTCATGGCCGCTCCGGCCGCGGTGATGGGCCGACGGCGTCCGCGTTGAAGACGAAGCCAGCCGACCTCACCGGGTTGTCGCGCGGCAACGGCGGTGCCTTCCCCCGCGCGCGCGTACTCGACTTCATCGAAGGTTCCTCGCGCGCGACCGCGCACGGCAGCCCGGAGATGCCCGTGTGGGGGCCGACGCTCCGCGCCCTCGACGCGTCGGATGCGCGCGTGACGGTGCGGCTGCAGAACCTCGTCGCGTTCCTGGAATCGATTCAGCAGGGGCCGGCCGCGCCGGCGTCCCCGGCCGCCGACGGCGCCACGCTGTTCCGGACCTACTGCGCCAACTGTCACGGCGCGTCGGGCCGCGGGGACGGTGTGATGGCCGGGCAGCTGCGGCGCGTGCCCCCGGACCTGACCACGTTTGCCACCCGCAACGGCGGGGTGTTTCCCGCCGAGCGCGTACGGCAGGTGATTGACGGCACGGGGATCGCGGCGCATGGCGACCGCGAGATGCCGGTGTGGGGCGCCGTGTTCAAGCGCGCCGGCACCGGCGGAGACGCCGGCGGCCGCATCGAGGCCCTCGTGCGATTTCTGCAAGGTCTGCAACAGCGGCCGGTGTAGCCGGTCCACGGAGGAGAGCAGTCATGGCGATCAGCGCAACCGAACGCCTTGCCACACCCGTCGTGCCGTCACGTCCGCTCATCGGCACGAAGGTGCGAGCGATCCTGATCGTTCTGGCGATCGTGATGATTGCCGCTGCGATCTTCGTACCGGTGCAGGCCCGGCGCTGGGCCGGCGAGACCGGCGCCGCGACGGCCGCGCTCACCGCGGCCGTGCCCGGCTCGCTGCCGGCGGTCTCCCTCGACGCGCTGAGCGGGCTGCCCGCGCCCGTTCAACGCTACCTGCGTCTTGCCCTGCGGGACGGTCAAGCGCGGGTCGTGCGCGTGCGGCTGCAGCAGGCCGGCCGTCTTCGCACCGGCGTGGAGAGTCCGCAGTGGCTTGATTTCACCGCCGATGAAATCATGGTGCCCGACGCGCGCGGCTTCGTCTGGGATGCCCGGTTGCAGCTCATGCCGCTCCTGCACGCCGGCATCCGCGACACCTACGTGAACGGCGTCGGCGACGGGCGGGTGGCGCTCCTCTCAGCCATCACGATCTCGGCCGATCACGGCAGCCGTGATCTCAACTCCGGCGAGCTCTACCGGCTGCTCGCCGAGGCGCCGTGGAATCCGACGCTGCTGCTGCCGAGTGCGGATCTCACCTGGAAGGCGATTGACGATCGCCGCGCGGCGGCCACGCTGACGCACGGAGGCGAAACCGTGACCATCGAGTTCCGCTTCAATGACGCCGGCGAGGTGGCGTCGGTGTACGCCGCTGAGCGGCCGCGCAGCTACGGCACGACCTACGTGGCCACGCCGTGGGAGGGCCGGTTCACACGCTACGTCACGGTCGACGACATGCGCGTGCCGTCCAGCGGCGAGGTGGGCTGGTGGGTGGAGGGGCGCTGGCAGCCGGTGTGGCAAGGCAGCGTGCAGCGCGTCGTCTTCGAGCACGCCCGCGAGTGATAGGCTGTTTCATGGGAGCTCGCCCATGAAGCTGTCAGTTCTTCTGGTCGCCGCGCTGACCGTGTTTTCGGCCGGCCTGACGGCGCAGGCGCCGAAGTCGTTCGAGGTGGCATCGGTCAAGCCCAGTGCGCCGAATCCCGGCGACTTCATGAGCTCCATCCCGCGTGTGGTGCCGGGTAACGGACGGCTCACCGTGACGAACCTTCCGCTCCGCCTCCTCATCCGGATCGCCTACGAGGTGCAGGACTTTCAGATCAGCGGCGGCCCGTCGGACCTGCTGACGAGCAAGTTCGACATCACTGCGAAGGCCGAAGACGGCGCCACGCCGACGACGAAGGAGCTGCTCGGCATGTTGCGGACCCTGCTCGCGGAGCGCTTCAAGCTGCAGACGCACACCGAGCCGCACGACTCGCCGGTCTACGCGCTCGTGCTCGCGCGCAGCGACGGCAAACTGGGGCCCGACCTCAAACCCTCGACCAGCGACTGTGCGGGCAAGGAAGAGGAGACGCAGAAGCGGATCGCGTCGCTGACGCAAGGTGGCGCGGCGGCCGCGGCCAGCCTGCTCAGCGGCCCGGCGATTCCCTGCACGGTCCTGCCGATGCTGGCTGGCCCCGGCTCGTTCGGGATGCGTGGCAACGGGCAGTCGCTCACGGTCCTGATGCAGCTCCTCACCCAGGCGACCGGCCGCACGGTCCTCGACAAGACCGGGCTGACGGGCCTCTACGATTTCGAGCTCAAGTTCGATCCCGAGGTGATGCTGCGGATGGTGGCGCAGGCCGGCCTGAACCTGCCGGTCCCCGCGAACCTGCCGCCGTCGGACAGCCCCGCGCTCCTGACCGCGCTTCAGGAGCAGCTGGGGCTCAAGCTCGATTCGCAGCGCGCGCCGGTGGAGATGCTCGTCATCGATCACGTCGAGGCGCCCGCACCGGACTGACCACGGCCTTGGGCCTGGGACCTCAGGCCTTGGGGACCGGACGATAGAATGTCCGGACCGGATGAACGACTCGCTGCACCAGGGACGCGCCGCGTACGAGCGCCAGGCGTGGTCCGAGGCCCACGCCGCGCTGTCGGAAGCGGACCGCGCCTCGCCCCTCGACGCCGAGGATCTCGATCGGCTTGCCACCGCGGCGGGGCTGATCGGGCTCGACGAGGCCAGCGCCGCCGCGCGCACTCGGGCCTTCCAGCGCTTCCTCGATCGCGGCGACAGCCGTGGCGCGGCTGCGTCCGCGCTGTGGCGGCTGCTGTCGATCTCGGAGCAGAAGAATCGTCAGGCTGAAATCGGCGGGTGGCTGGCGCGCGCCGAGCGCCTGCTCGCGGGCGACGCCGAGGATTCCGTGGCGCGCGGGTTTCTCTTGTGCCTGGGCGGCCGCCGGAAGGCGGGGGAGGGTGACCTGCCGGGGGCGAAAGCCGCCTTCACGGAAGCCCTCGCGATCGGCGAGCGGCTGCGGCACGCCGACCTGACCGCCCTGGCCCGCCACGCCGAGGGGCGCGCGATGCTCTGGCAGCAGCAGACCGCGGCCGGCATGGCCTGCCTCGACGAAGTGATGGTGGCCGTCTCGGCCGGCGAAGTGGGACCCATCGTGACCGGCATCGTCTACTGCAGCGTACTCAGCGCGTGTCACGAGCTGTTCGATCAGCGGCGGGCCCACGAGTGGACCGGTGCGATGACGTCGTGGTGCGCCGCGCACCCCGACATGGTGCCGTTCCGCGGACAGTGTCTCGTGCGGCGATCCGAGCTGCTGCAGCTGCACGGCGCGTGGGACGACGCCGTGTCGGAAGCGCGCCTCGCCTGCGAGCGCCTGGCCGCGGGCGATCCCGCCGAGTCGGCGCCGGCCTTCTATCAGCACGCCGAGATCTGCCGCGTGCGCGGCGACTTCGACGCCGCCGAGGAGGGCTATCGCCAGGCGAGCCGCGCCGGCCGCCGCCCGCAGCCGGGGCTGGCGCTGCTGCGGCTCGCCCAGGGCGATGCCGCGGCGGCCGACGCCGCCATCCGCAGCGCGTTGCACGAGACGAAGGGCCAGCGGGCGCGCGCGCAGGTGCTGCACGCGGCGGTGGAGATCCTGCTGGCGTCGGCGGATGTCGCTGCCGCCCGCGCCGCGGCCGGCGAGCTCGAGGAGCTGGCGCGGCGCGTGGGCGCGCCCACCCTGCGCGCCGCGGCGGCGCAGGCAGCCGGCGCAATCGCGCTCGCGGCCGGCGCGCCGCGCGACGCCGTCGGCCTGCTGCGGGAGGCCTGGGAACTGTGGCAGGACGTGCCGGCACCCTACGAAGTGGCGCGCGTCCGCGCGCTGATTGGCGCGGCCTACGCGGCCCTGGGCGACGATGAAGGCGCGCGGATGGAAATCGACGCCGCCGTCGAAGTCTTCGAGCAGCTCGGCGCCCGCCCGGACCTCGGGCGCATGATGGCCCTTCAGGCTCCGGACGCACCGGCGCCGAGTGGCGGACTGACCGGCCGCGAGGTCGAGGTGCTGCGGCAGATTGCCGCGGGCAAGACCAACCGAGCCATCGCCGCCGAGCTCTCGATCAGCGAGAAGACCGTGGCGCGACACATCAGCAACATCTTCACCAAGCTCGATTTGTCCTCACGGTCGGCGGCCACCGCCTACGCGTACGAGCACAAGCTTCTCTAGCCGGTAGCCGGAGCCCGTACGTGGTTGCGGGTCTTTAGACCCGCCCGGCTACATAGATCTACCCATTCGCAGAGCCATGTCTTCTCTGGGCAATCCGCCCGATGCGGAGCGCCTGGCAGCCGTCCTACTCTGGGCGCACAAGGAGGACGGCCATGGCGAGCATGCAAACCGAGCGGGTGAACACGGTGGTGGTGGGGGCCGGGCAGGCGGGCTTGTCGGTGGGCTATCACCTGCAGCGGCGGGGAGTGTCGTTCGTCATCCTCGACGGCGGCGCGCGGGTGGGCGACGCCTGGCGCCAGCGGTGGGACTCGCTGAAGCTTTTCACGCCACGAAAATTCTCGAGCCTCGACGGCTGGGACTTTCCCGGTGACCGCAACCGGTTTCCGACCAAAGACGAGATGGGCGACTACCTCGAAGCCTACGCCCGTCACTTCGATCTCCCGGTCCGGCTGAACACGCGCGTCGAGCGAGTGTCGCGCCAGGGCCACGGCTTCGTCGTGGTGGCCGGCGATCAGCGGTTCGAGGCCGACAACGTGGTGGTGGCGATGGCGAACCATCAGCGTCCGGCGGTGCCGGCGTTTGCCGCCGATCTCGATCCGTCGATCCTGCAGATCCACTCGCTCGCCTACCGCAACCCGTCGCAGCTCCAGGACGGGCCCGTGCTCGTGGCCGGGGCCGGCAACTCGGGGGCGGAAATCGCACTCGACGTCGTGCACGGCCACCGCGTCATCGTGGCTGGACGCGACACCGGTCATGTGCCGTTCCACATCGACAAGCGGCCGGCGCTGCTCATCCTGATGCGTCTCACCTTGCGGGTGATGTTCCACCGCATCCTCAGCATCGCCAACCCGCTCGGGCGGCGCATGCGGCGGAAGATGCTGTACGGCGGCGGACCGCTCGTGCGCACCAAGCCGTACCAGCTCACCAACGCGGGCATCGAGCGGGTGCCTCGCGTCACCGGCGTCAGTGCCGGCAAGCCGGTGCTCGCCGACGGGCGCATCCTCGACGTGGCCAACGTCGTGTGGGCCACGGGATTCCATGCGGGCTTTTCGTGGATCGATGTGCCGATTTTCGGGGCTGACGGCCTGCCCGAGCACGACGGCGGAGAAGTGGCGCGCGAGCCGGGCCTGTTCTTCGTCGGCCTGCACTTCCTGTATTCGATGTCGTCCGAGATGATTCACGGCGTGGGCCGCGACGCCGACCGGATCGCCCGCCGGGTGGCCGAACGCGCCGCAGCGGGCCAGCGCGCACTGCGCTCACGGGCGGCGTGAGCTCAGGCGCGCGATCCGCGCCACAGCGCGACGAGTCCGATCACCCCCGCGGCGGCGCTCAGCAACAGGACGGCGTGGCTGGCCAGCGCCTGCGGCGGCGTCTGATGGGTGCTGGCCCACGTCCACCCCATGCCGGCAATGACGAACAGGACCAGGATGAAGGCCGACATCGCGGCGCGGATGACAATCGAAGCGCGCACGGAGGAATTGTACCTACCTGACTCCCTACCCGCCCACCTGACCCACCCGCCCTGCCTGCCTAATGCATTCAGATAATGCGGTCGGCCGGGGACCGTGGGTTACGATCTGCCCCATGGCGCACGCCCAGACCGCCGACGGTCCCCTGTCGTTCATGGAGCGGCTGAACGGCCCGTGGCACGAGCGGGCAATGCAGGCGTTCATGGTCGTCGTGCTCGCCCACTGGTCGGAGCACCTCCTGCAGACGCTGCAGATCTACGTTCTGGGCTGGCCGGTGCCCGAGGCGCGCGGGCTCGTCGGCTACTTTTATCCGTGGATCATCAAGAGCGAACTGCTGCACTACGGCTACGCGGTGGTGATGCTGGTGGGGCTGTGGATGCTGAGGCCGGGGTTCATGGGCCGCGAGGATCGCCGCTGGTGGACGATCGCGCTCGGCATCCAGTTCTTTCACCACATCGAGCACTTCCTCCTGCTCGTGCAGTACTGGAGCGGCCACAATCTCGGCGGGGCGCCGGTGCCGACCAGCCTGATCCAGTTCTGGGTCCCGCGCGTGGAGCTGCACCTCTTCTACAACACCATCGTGTTCATCCCGATGTCCGTGGCGATGTACTACCACATGTTCCCGCCGCCGTCGGCCGCGAGGCTGAAGTGCACCTGCAGCTGGGATCATGGCGTGACCGCCACCGCGTGACGCGGCGCGGCGGCCCGGCTGCGCGCCGTCCGCTTGCATACATCGCGGGTTCCTGTCTGGCGCTGCTGGCCGCGTGCACGACGCCCGACGGCGCGGCGCCGCCGCACCTCACGATCAGCTGGACGCCCATGCCTGCCGTGGACCGCGAATCGGTGGCCGAGATCCAGTTGAACGAAGCGATGGCTCGACCGCTGACCGGCGCGCGTCTGCGGCTCGAGGCGTTCATGACGCATCCGGGCATGGCGCCGGTGTCGGCGGTGGTCGAGGAGCAGGGCAACGGTCACTATCGCGCCCGCCTCCGCTTCACGATGGCGGGCGACTGGGTCGTGCGACTCCAGGGTACGGCGGCCGACGGCCGGCGCGTCGAGGTGCAGCAGGAGGTCCGCAGCGTGCGGTGGCCCGTAGAGTGACGACGCCCGCGATCGGATCCGACGTGTTCAGGTGGCCGGTCATCGGTCCGGCGCTGCGGTGGAAGCACGCGCGTACGACACTGCAACTCGTGCTGCTGGCCGTGGCCGCGCTGATGGTGCTGCACGGCCTCGCCGGCCCGCAGCTCGCGCCGGCAAACCTGGCCACCGTCCTGACGTGGGTGCACTACCGCGGGCTGCTGATCGTGGCGCTGCTCGCGGCAGGGAACCTGTTCTGCACCGGCTGTCCCTTCATCCTCGTGCGCGACGCCGCCCGCCGCGTGCACGCGCCGGTGGCGCGCTGGCCGCGCTGGCTCCGGCGCAAGTGGCCGGCCATCGTGCTCTTCGTCGCCATCCTGTTCGTCTACGAGCTGTTCGACCTGTGGGCGCTGCCGCGCGCCACGGCCTGGCTCGTCCTGGGCTATTTCGGTGCCGCGCTCGCCATCGACACCGTGTTCGCGGGCGCCAGCTTCTGCAAGTACGTGTGCCCGATCGGACAGTTCAACTTCGTGACCTCCATGCTCTCGCCGCTCGAGCTGCGAGCGCGCGAACCGGCGACGTGCACCGCCTGCCGCACCGTGGACTGCATCAAGGGACGGCGTGCGCCCGAGGCCCCGCTGCAGGTCGTGCGGCGCGGTTGCGAGCTGGCGCTCTTCATGCCGGCCAAGGTCGGCAACCTCGATTGCACCTTCTGTTTCGACTGTGTGCAGGCCTGTCCGCACGACAACATCGCGCTCGCCGCGCGGGTGCCCGCCCTGGAACTCGCCGACGGAAGGCGGCGGTCCGGCATCGGCCGGCTGGCGCAGCGGTGGGACCTGGCGGCGCTGGTGGCCGTGTTCGTGTTCGGCGCCCTGCTCAACGCCCTCGGGATGATTGCGCCGGTCTACGCGCTCGAACGGCGGATCGCGGCCGCGATCGGCGCCACCACTGAAGCGCCGGTGCTCGCCGTGTTGTTCGTGATCGCGCTCGGGATTGCGCCCGCAATCCTGCTCGGCGGCGCGGCCACCTGGTCGGCGATGGTCACGGGCTCGTCGCTGCGCCGGCAGTTGTTGTCGTTCGTCTACGCGCTCGTCCCCTTTGGCGCCAGCGTCTGGGCGGCGCATTACGGCTTCCATCTGCTGACGGGTCTCCTGACCGCGGTGCCGGTGACGCAGAGCGCGGTGCTCGATCTGGCGGGGCAGGCCTGGCTGGGTGCGCCGCGTTGGACGTGGGTGGGGCTGCAGCCTGGGACAGTGTTTCCGATTCAGCTCGGTCTGCTCGCGCTCGGAACCATGGGTTCGCTCGGCGTGACGTATCTCATCGCGGAGCGTGAGAGCCCGTCGCGCACGATGGCGGCCGCGGCGCCCTGGGTGACGCTCACGCTGCTGCTGTTCGTCGTGGCCGTGTGGATGCTCGCCCAGCCGATGGAGATGCGCGCGGCCGGTGCGCTCGGATGACGACTCGAATCGTCCGCCCCCTGGTGCTTGCGCTCGTCACGCTGCTCACGGCGTGGCCGGCCGGCGCGCACAGCGGCCCGCCCTACCAGATCATCTCGAAACAGTCGGGAGGCGCCTATCAGGTGTCGCTGTGGACCGATCCCGACGCTACCGACGATCGCACGGCAGGCGGCCGGTTCTGGGTGGTCATCGAGTCGGGTGGCGCCAGCCCCATCGCGCCCGGGACGCGCGCCCGCGTGTCCATCAAGCCGCTCGACCGGGACCAGCCGTTCGCCGAGGCGCAGGCGGCGCCGGTCGGTGGCGACGTGACGCGTCAGTACGCGGCGCTGGTGATGGATCACGAGGGGCCGTTTGCCGTGCGCGTGACCGTGGACGGGCCGTCGGGAGCCATGACGCTCGACACGCGCGTGGACGCCACCTACGATCTTCGCCCGCCGCTGCCGCTGCTCGCGGTGTACCTGCTGCCGTTTCTCGCGGTGGGGTTTCTGTGGACGCTTCGCCTGGTCCGGCGCCGCCAGGCGCGATCGGGGCGGAGTACGTAGAGACGGACCTTCCCCGCCTCTACGACAGCTGTTCCAACGTCTCGCGATCCAGCCGGCAGATCTGCCAATCCAGGAGGCGCTTCGCACCGAGCGCTTCGTAGAAACCGATGGCCGGCTCGTTCCAGTCGAGGACGGCCCATTCCATCCGCCCGCAGCCGCGCTGGTGCGCAAGCGCCGCCAGGTGCAGCAGCAGCGCCTTGCCCATGCCGGCCCCGCGGAACTCCGGCTTCACGAAGAGATCTTCCAGGTACAGGCCCGGCCGGGCCAGGAAGGTCGAGTAGTTGAAGAAGTAGAGCGCGAAGCCGGCTGGCACGCCGTCCACCGATCCGATCACGCAGTGCGCGTCCGACGTGCGCCCGTCGGCGGGAAACAGCGACGCGCGCAGACGTTGCTCGGTCGCCTCCACCTGATCGAGCATGCGCTCGAAGTCGGCGAGGCCGCGAATGAAGTCGAGGATCAGCGGCACGTCGTCGACCGTCGCGGGACGAATGGCTAGAACCATCCCGCCATTATGGAATGCCTCTAGCCTCTAGCCTTTGGCAAAGGCCCTTCCAGCAAACAAGCGCAGTACCCAGAGCCAAGAGGCTAAAGGCTAAAGGCTCACGGGATCACCCGCACGTTTTCCACGCGGCAGCCCGCGGGCATGTCGGTGGGCAGCGGCATGCGATCGCCGATGTAGCACTGCGGCACGACGTAGAGCGCCTTGTGAGGAATGACGGCGGGGGCGGGCGAGGGGCGCTCCACCGCCGGCTCGAGCTCGCGGGTAAACGTCACGGTGTCGTTCTCGGGGACCCGGACGTCGAAGGTCAGCGTCTCGTAGCCGGGGGCCACGATCTCCACGCGGCGCGGTCCGGCCGGCACCTGGCGGGCGCCGCGGCCGCCGAAGTCATCCACCGTGCCCGCAAGCGCGCCGTCGACGTACACCTCCGCGGAACGCGGCTGCACGCGCAGCTGGAGAAAGCCGAGCGGCGGCTCGTCGGTCACCGTCGCCGCAGGCTCGGGTGAGGGCTCTGCCGCGAACTCGACGTGCGGCGCGTAGCCGAAGGCCACGTAGGGATACCCGTAGTAGGTGTTGCTGCCGTTCGTGCGGTCGCGGCGCCGCGAATCAGGCTGGCGCCGCCCGTCGAGGTTGTTCACGTCGCGCCACGCCGGACCCAGCGGGCGCCACGCCGGGCCGGGATCGTCCCAGTGCCCCGTGTTGCTCGGCCGCGGCGGTTCCGCCTGGCGACGGGGCTCGCGCTGCCGCTGTGGCTCGTGCTGTCGTGGCGATTCCGCCTGTCGCTGGGGCTCGGCCTGCCGCTGAAACGCAGGTGTGGGCTCGCTCTTGGCGGGCGGAGCCGACGGCTTCTCCCCGGCTTTCGGTGCCTCGGTCTGGCGCGCCGTCTGGGTCTGCCGGGCGCTCTCATCCACGCGTCGATCTTCGGCCTGGCGCGAGGGCGAGGCCGCCCCGAACACGCCAGGGGCCTGGGTCGCGGCGAGCGCGGCGGTGCCGAGTGCAACGGTAAAGAGCCCACAGAAGAGGAGAACCCTGTTCACCCGCGCGCCTCCTGGGAGGACGGGTGCAAGCCGTCTGCCACGGCTTTCCAACGAATCTGACGGAGATCTGACGGAAATCGGGCGGGTCCGACGCGGCACTGTTTTGGGACAGCGCCTGGCTGACCTAATTCAGGGGCACTCGTCGGCGGAGCTCGTCGAACCAGTTCTCCACCACAGCGAGGTGCCGCCGCGGAGGCGCGTTCATCCGGATCATGAGGAAGCGGCGGCCATCCAGGCTGACGTCGTACGTCCGGTCCGACAGCGACGAACCCGCGCCGGCGTACGCCGCATCCTGGAACAGCTTCCGGCCAGGGCCCGCGGCAAAGGTCGGTGCGCGTGTCACCGGCACTGCGATCAGCGCGCCGTTGAAATCGCGATAGAAGAGCTCGCGGCCATCACGAGACCACGCCGGCTGCCGCCCGCCCGCGGTCGAGATCTGCCAGCGGCCGCGCGTGTCGGGATACGACGTCACGTACACCTCGTACTGGCCCGATTGCGTCGAGGCATATGCCATCCATCGTCCGTCCGGCGAGATTTCGGCGTTGGCGGCGTTGTCGAGCAGCGGCCGCGTACGGCGGGGCGGGTCGAGGTTCATGACCGCGAGACCCCGACCCCGACCGGGGACCAGCTGGTGAATGACGAGGCCACCATCGCGGGTGAACGACGACGGCTGCTGGAGGAAGGGGCTCTCGAGCAGGCGTTCGGGCGTCCCGCTCCCGTCGGCGGATTGCCAGAAGACGTTGGGAATGCCGTAGCGGCTGTTGGCGTACGCGATCTTCGATCCGTCGGGACTCCAGCGCACGAGGGCGTCTTCGGCCGGGTCGGTGGTCAGCCGCTCGAGGACCCGCCGGGCGAGATCCCAGATGTAGACGTCGCGGTTCGGACCGCCCACGTCGAGCCCCACCCGACGTCCATCAGGCGAGAGGCGCGGATAGATGTAGGGCATGATAGGTGTACCGAGCGGCTCTTCACGTCCCTCGCGATCGACCCACACGACGGTGGCGAGGTTGCCGGTATAGACGCCGCGCAGAAAGATCAGTGTCCCGGTCTGCGAGGCTTCGAAATAGGCCGAACCGGTTTCGCTCAACACTTCGACCGGCGTGCCACGGACCTCGACCTTGACGGGATCGAAAGGGACCGCGCGCATCGTCTGCCCCGACCCGAAAGCCAGGTGCCCGCTGCGCAGATATCGCGGATGCCCACCGCCGTGGATGAGTGGCCGGTGCGCACCACTGACCAGATCCACGGCATCGATCCGGGATGAGGAATCGACGACCACGGTGCCCGGCGTATTGGACCGGGTCGAGATGACGGTGACGAGTACCACGCGGCCTCCCGGCAGTACTTCCGGAAACGTCACCTGTTCGACCGGCCCGAGCGTGAGCGGCACCGCCACGGCCCGGCCGCCCTCAGCTGGCACACGGAACAGTCCTCGTTGATCGGCGAACACGATGCCGGTGTCACCCCAGGCGCCAATGGCGGCGTTCCCCGTGTCGGTGACCAGCTCCGACGCGCCGCCCGTCACCGAGACCCGGCGAATCGTCGACGACGAGGTGGTGTAGGCGATCCAGCGGCCGTCAGGTGAGAAGAACGGCGAGTTGGCGTTCTCGCCGGGCAGGTCGATGAACGTCACGTCGAGTTGATCGCGCAACCGGACCGCCAGCCCGCGCGGTGTCGGATAGGCGATGCGGGTGCCGTCGGGAGAGATGGCCACCTGCCCCGTATCCACGCCGCCGACCACCGCCATCGGTGCGTCGTCGGGAAACGTGAGCACGAACCGGCTCGACTCCGGCGGCCGCGCGCCGGGAGTCGCCTGCCAGGCGATCCAGCCAGCCGCGGCGATCAGGCCGCTGCCGCACAGCAGGGCGGCAATTCTCCATCCGCGCGCCGCCCCTGGTGCCGCGCCCATCGCGGTCCGGTCGGCCGCCGCATCGCCCGAGGCGTCGTCGAGCTCCAGCCGCACGTCGCCGATGTCACGCAGGCGCCGCCGCGGATCTTTCGTCAGGCACCGGTTCAACAGCCGCCGCAGTGGGGCGGGTGTCGACAAGGGAAGTCGAGACCACTCGGGATCGTGCTCGAGTACGGCGACGAGTACATCCGACGACGTGGCGCCCTCGAAGGCGCGCCGGCCGCTGAGGAGCTCGAAGAGCACGCAGCCGAACGCCCAGATATCGGTGCGGCGATCCACGTGCTGCCCGCGCGCCTGTTCCGGACTCATATACGCCGGCGTCCCGACAACCATTCCGGCGCCGGTAAGCGTGCTCGACGTGCCGGGCACGGGCGTGCCGGTGTCGGGGGCGTTCATCGCCAGGCCGAAGTCGAGCACTTTCACGGTGCCGTCCGGCCGGATCATGACGTTGCCCGGCTTGAGATCGCGGTGCACGATGCCGTGCTCGTGGGCGGCGTCGAGCGCCACCGCGATCTGTCTGGCGACGGCGAGGGCTTCGGCGAGCGTCAGGCCGTGCTGCCGATCCGGCCGCGCCATGTGGTCGGAGAGCGTCTGCCCTTCCACGAATTCCATCGCCAGCGCCTGCAGGCCGCCCCACTCCTCGAACCCGAACACGGTAGCGATGTTGGCATGGCTCAGCGACGCCAGGGCGCGCGCCTCGCGCTCGAAGCGGGCCCGGCGCACATCGTCCAGCTGCGCCGTGTGCGGCAGGATCTTGAGCGCGGCCTCTCGTGACAGCCGCGTGTCGCGCGCGCGATACACCTCGCCCATCCCGCCGGAGGCCAGCGGGCCGACTATTTCGTACGCCCCGAAACGAGTCCCCGCCGCGAGAGGCATCTTTGTTGAAAACGCTCAGCCGCTCGACGCCGCACGCACCCGCGTCTCGGTGGAGAGCCCCGACGCGGACGTCCGGTAGGTCAACGGCACCGCACCGATGATCAGCTGGTCGCCGTCGCGCAGCGGCGCCGGCTCACGAACCGGACGTCCGTTGACGGTCGTCCCGTTCTTGCTGTCGAGATCTTCGAGCCGGGCCCCATCATCCGTCACCAGCAGGCGGGCGTGACGTCGCGAGACGCTGCCCGAATCGAGCCACACATCGGCCGCCGGCTCGCGGCCAACCGTGTTGGTCCCCGTGTGCAGCGGAAACGTCCGCCCATCGGCCACGAGCCAGTGGCGGCTCTCCGTCGCGCGAGGGCCCTCCTCGTGTACCGGCGCGGCGCACGCGTAGCCCACGCGCGCGACGGTGCGGATGATGGGGGCCGCGGCGTCGGTGTCGCCGAGCACGCGGCGCACTTCCTTGACCAGTCCAACGAGCGTGGTGTCGGCAACGAAGGTATCGGGCCACAGCCGGGTGTGCAGCTCGGCCTTGGGGACGACGCGCGGCGCGGCGTCGACGAGCAGCAGCAGGAGATCGAACGCCTTCGGCGTGAGGTGCAGATCGTCGCCGCCGCGCGTCACTCGTCTCGCGTCCGCTGCGAGCACGAAGGAGCCGAATCGAACCGCCACCGCGTGCCTCTCTCGAATTCCCCCGGAAATCCCCCGCCAGTCTCGCGACTTCGAGGGGCTGCGCGGCGCACCATTCCGGTCGGACGCCGATGCCTCAGCTGGGCGTCGATCCTACAGGGAGGCTCGTATGTGGAACAAGAGTTGTGGCGTGCTGCGCGCGGTGACGCGGCAGTGCACCGTTGGATTGATGGCCGGTATCTGGCTTGCGTCGGTCGTGCCGGCCTCGGCCGACGCCGTCACGTCGTGGAACGAGATCACGTTGAAGGCGGTCACGATTGGCCGCGCGGGGGCCGCGGGCTACCTCGACACGGCGCTCGTGCACGCTGCTATTCACGACGCAGTGCAGGCCTTCGAGGGCAGGTTCGAGCCGTATTACACCTCGATTCCCAATGCTTCCGGATCGCCGTCGGCCGCCGTGGCCGCGGCGGCCTACGGCGTCCTGGTCGGCATCTACCCGGCGCAGAAGCCGTCGCTTGATACCGACTACCTCAACTACCTGACAGCCCAGGGGCTGGTTGGCGATCCGGGCCTGGCGGTCGGGCAGGCGGCTGCCGCCGCGCTGCTGACGCAATACCGCCCGCCAGTTGCCGTGCCCGCATTCACCGGCTCGAACGAACCGGGTGCCTGGCGACCGACGCCCTCGTACATCGGCGCGCCGCCGACGCCGCCGTCCTTTGCGCCGATGGCGACGCCGTACCTGGTGACCACGACACCCTACACGCTGCTTCGGCCTTCGCAGTTCCGGCCGCAGCCGCCGCCGCCGATGACGAGCCAGCAGTACGTCCGTGAGTACGACGAGGTCAAGGCGTACGGCGCGCGGTTCAGCAGCGTGCGCAGCGCGGCGCAGACCGATCTCGCCTATTTCTGGTCGGAGAACTTCGTGGCACAGTGGAACCGCACGCTGCGCGCCATCGCCGCTGCCCACATCACCAACCTGGGTGACAGCGCGCGTCTGTTCGCGCTGGCCAACCTGGCGACGGCCGACGCGGTGATCAGCTGCTGGGAGACGAAGTACCACTTCAATTTCTGGCGACCGATCACGGCGATTCAACTCGGCGACACCGACGGCAATCCCGACACCGTGGCCGACCCCACCTGGGAGCCGCTGATCAACACGCCGAACTATCCCGACTACACCTCCGGCGCCAACAACGTGACCGCCGCGATGGTGACCACGCTTCAGCATTTCTTCGGCACCGACGACTTTGCCTTCACCATCACCAGCAACGCACCGCTGGCCGTGCAGAAGTCACGCGACTTCACGCGGTTTTCCGACGCCGCCGATCAGGTCGTCAACGCCCGCATCCTGCTCGGCATCCACTTCCGCTCGGCCGACGAAGAAGCGCGCCAGCAGGGCACGCGCGTGGCGCACTGGACGTTCCAGAAGTTCCTTCGCCCGGTGACTCCTTAGTCGAACGCACGGGGCCGGGCCTCACGCTCCGGCCCCGCGGCGATGCTATGCTCGGGGCAGGAGGCTCCTGATGTCCTCGCTCCGCGAGTGCTATTCCGAACAACCCAGCGAACGCGCCCGCTTGAAGGTCCAGCGCACGCTCGACGGTCACATGCGCAGCTTCATCGCGCTGTCGCCGTTCGTCTGCCTCGGATCGTCGAGCGACGCCGGTGCCGACGTGACGCCGCGCGGTGATCAACCCGGCTTCGTCCACGTCCTCGACGACCAGACACTGCTCATACCGGACTGGCCCGGCAACAACCGGCTCGATACCCTGATGAACATCGAGGCCAACCCGCAGGTCGGCCTGCTGTTTCTCATCCCCGGCTTCACCGAGTCGCTGCGCGTGAACGGGGTGGCCGAGATCTCGCTCGACCCGGCGCTCCTCGAACGCTGGACCGTCAATGGCCGGCACCCGCGCTCGGTGCTGCGCGTTTCGGTGCGCGAGGCGTTCCTGCACTGCGGCAAGGCCCTCCTGCGTTCGAAGCTCTGGGACGAATCGGCCAAGGTCGATCGCAGCGTGCTGCCGTCCTACGGACAGATGCTCAAGGACCAGACCCAGGTGCGCGACACCGCCGAGCAGATCCAGGCGTCGGTCGAGGAAGCCTACAAGACGCGTCTGTATTGATCCTCAATTCAGCGTGAACGACACCGTAACCGTCATCACGACGGGCACGGCCTGCCCGTTGAGCAGTGTGGGTGTGAACCTCCACTGACGCACCGCCTCCACCGCCGCGTCGTCCAGCAGCGGCTTCGATCGCAGCACCCGTACGTTCTGCACCGTGCCGTCTTCGCCGATGACCGCCTCGAGGATGACGACGCCCTGCACTCTCGAGGCCTGCGCAATCGCGGGGTAGCGCGGCGACACGTCGCGAATCCTCTGCGGCGGGCGAATGTCCCCGCCGACTCGAATAGGTTCCTTGCGCGCCGGAGGCGTGGGTGGCAGTGGCAACGGGTCGCCGCTCACCACGCTCCCTGGGACGAAGCCGCTGCCATTCGGGTCGCCGCCCGGGGCGCCGAAATCGATGAAACCGGGGACCGGCGTCGCCGCCGTCTCCGGGCGGATCTCGGTTTGCGCCACCAGCGGCGCGGCCGAAGTCGATTGCGGCGCCGGCGTGTTCGTACGCCGCAGCGGCGCCGGGTCGGGCGGGAGCGGCGCGGTGACGAGGATGTACTCGGGCGCGGCGCGTCGCGCCTCCGGCAGATCGCCGGTGGCGAAGAGCGGCGCGACGACGACGCCGCTGATCACGCAGAGATGAAAGACGATCGAAACGCCGAGCGTCCAGCCACGCATATGAGTCCTCCTCGCTGCTACTGCGTTGGACACCAGGTGCCGCCACCGGTTCCGTGTGACACAATGCGCACGTGCTGACTCTGCGCCGGGCCCGCCGTCCGCTCGCCATCGTCTGCATTGCCGTGGTGGCGCTGGCCGTCTTCGCGCCTGGCGTGGCCGCGCTCGACCTGGCACCGCCGCCGCTCCACTACGTGCTGCTGCCGCGGCTCGAGCCGCTCGCGTCGATCGCGAGCGTTCCCGTTCGCACCGAGCAGCCGCAGGCGCTCCGCGCCGCTCTCCCCGAACGCGCCCCTCCATCCTCCTCGTACGTGGTCGCGGGTCTTTAGACCCGCTTTCAAACGTAGTTGCAGGTCTTAGACCTGCCTCAGGAGGAGCCATGGACGGATCACGTCCGCGCAATGAGATCACCTGGCGCGACGCGCTGTCGCGCGCGCGCGGATCGAGCGTGCAGCTCGGTCTCAGCGGTTTCGACGAGCAGCTCGATGCCATCGGACGACACGAGCCCGACGTGCGCGCCCTGTCCGACGCCGCGCTGCGGGCGCGCGCGATCGCCCTGCGCGAAGGGGCCGGCCTTCGCTCGCCTGCGGACGTGCGCGCCGAGCTGTTCGCGCTGGCGCGCGACGCCGCCCGCCGCGCGATCGGCCAGCGTCCGTACGAGGTGCAGGTGGTGGCGGCCCTGGCGCTCGATCGCGGCGCCGTGGTCGAGATGCAGACCGGAGAGGGGAAGACCCTCACCGCCACCATGCCGGTGGCGCTGCAGGCGCTCGCGGGCCACGGCGCTCACGTGCTGACGTTCAACGACTACTTGGCACGCCGCGACGCCGAGTGGATGGGGCCGATCTACCGGCTGCTCGGGCTGTCGGTCGGCACCGTGCAACAGGGCATGGACGGCCCGGCGCGCCGCCGCGCCTACGCCGCCGACGTCACCTACGTCACGGCCAAGGAGGCCGGCTTCGACCACCTGCGCGATCAGCTGGTGGAGCGAGCCGCCGACGTCGTGCATCGCCCGAGGGCGTTTGCGCTCGTGGACGAAGCCGACTCGCT
>Ga0070670_100001721_pt1 | contig 17825 bp, 18 predicted proteins | sample KBSS63metaG_FD_64665 | JGI IMG/M metagenome (GOLD analysis project Ga0070670, IMG submission 64665) | Switchgrass rhizosphere microbial communities from Kellogg Biological Station, Michigan, USA - KBS S6-3 metaG | ecosystem: Host-associated > Plants > Roots > Rhizosphere > Soil ... | reverse complement strand
CCTCCCTCCCTCGTTCCTCCGGGGGCGCTCGGCGACGTTCTTCTTCGAGGCCCGGGCCGTGATGGCCCGCGCCGCCTGGGCGTGCCAGCCCAGCGCGACGGGCGCCCGGTGACGCGGGTCGCCGTCGTCGGCTCGGGCATCGCGGGCTTGGTCGCAGCCCGCTCCCTGAGCGGCCACGCCCGGGTCACATTGTTCGAAGCCGCCGACTATTTCGGTGGCCACGCCCACACCGTCGACGTCACCCTCGACGGCTGGACCCACGCCGTCGATACCGGCTTTCTGGTCTTCAACGAGCGCACCTACCCGAAGCTGGTCGCCCTTCTTGCCGAGCTCGCCGTCCCGACCGCGCCCGCCGAGATGACGTTCTCGGCGCAGGTCCGGCCGGCGGGGATCGAGTGGGGCGGCGCCAGCCTCGATGCCGTCTTCGCCCAGCGCGCGAACCTGCTCCGGCCGGCGTTCTGGAACATGCTCGGAGAGATCGTCCGCTTCAACCGCATCGCCAGCGCGCTGGCGCGCGACACGACGGCGCAAGGCGACGCCGCGCGCGCCGATTCGGTCGGCGATTTCCTGGTCGAGCACCGGTTCGCGAAAGGCTTTCGCGACTGGTACCTCCTGCCGATGATCGGCTGCATCTGGTCGTGCCCGACCGAGCAGATGCTGCGTTTCCCGATGGCGACACTGATCCGTTTCTGCCACAACCACGGCCTGCTGCAGGTCACCGGTCGACCGCAATGGCTGACCGTTCGCGACGGCTCGCGCTGCTACGTCGAGAAGATCGTCGAAGGGCTCGCCGACGCACGCCTGGCCACCCCGGTGCGAACGGTCCGGCGCCTGCCGGGCGGTGGCGTCGACGTCACGACCGATGCCGGCAGCGAGCGCTTCGATGCCGTCGTGATGGCCTGCCACAGCGACCAGTCGCTCGACCTGCTCGCCGACGCGAGCAACGGCGAGCGCGAGGTTCTGGGTGCGATCCGCTACCAGAGGAATCGCGCGATCCTCCATACCGATGCGAGCCTGCTGCCTCTGCGGCGACGCGCCTGGGCGGCGTGGAATTACGAGCGTGCGCCTGCGGGCGGCGACGACGAGGCCGCGGTCTGCCTGCACTACCTCATCAACCGGCTGCAGCCGCTGCCGTTCACGACGCCCGTGATCGTCTCGCTCAACCCGGTCCAGGAGCCCGACGCCGCGTCGGTGCAGGGCGAGTTCCACTATGCCCATCCGATCTACGACCGGCGCGCGATTGCCGCGCAGGCCTTGCTGGCCGGCCTCCAGGGCCGTGCCGACACCTGGTTTTGCGGCGCCTGGACCGGCTATGGCTTCCACGAGGACGGCCTCGCCTCGGCCTTGGACGTGAGCGCACGCCTCATCGCGAGGTCTCACAGCGCTTAAGCCGCGGCGCCGAGACGTCGCGGTCGCTAGCGCAGCCAGCCCTTCCTGCGAAAGTAGATGAAGGGCGCGGCCACCGAAGCGACCATCAGCACCAGCGCATAGGGATAGCCGAGATGCCAGTCGAGCTCGGGCATGGCCTTGAAGTTCATGCCGTAGATGCTTGCGATCAATGTCGGCGGCAGCAAGGCGACGCTCGCGACCGAGAAGATCTTGATGATCTTGTTCTGGTTGATGTTGATGAAGCCGACGGTCGCGTTCATCAGGAAGTTGATCTTGTCGAACAGGAACGTGCTGTGGCTGTCGAGCGAGTCGATGTCGCGCAGGATCTGCCGGGCTTCCTCGAACTGCTCGGCGCCGAGCATCCGGCTGCGCATCATGAAGCTCACGGCGCGGCGCGTGTCCATCACGTTCCTGCGGATCCGGCCATTGAGGTCCTCTTCCTTGGCGATCGCCGAGAGCGCCTCGCCCGCGGCCTTGTCGTCGACGTCCTGGCGCAGGACGCGCGCACTCACGGCCTCGAGGCTGTCGTAGATGCCTTCGAGCGCGTCGGCCGAATACTCGGCGTCGGCGTCGTAGAGCTTCAGGAGCACGTCCTTGGCGTCGCCGATCAGCGCCGGGATGCGACGCGCCCGCAGTCGCAGCAGGCGAAACACGGGCAAGTCCTCGGCATGGACCGAGAACAGGATATTGCGATGCAGGATGAAGGCGACCCGGACGTTTCTCGGCGTCTCGTCGTCGATCAGGAAGTCGGAGCGGATGTGCAGCTCGCCGTTGTCTTCCTCGTAGAAGCGCGCCGATTCCTCGAGGTCGTCGTCGACCGCGTCGCTCGGAATCGTCAGGCCGAAGTGCTCGGCGATCCAGCCCTTCTCCTCTTCGCTCGGCGCGTCGAGGTCGACCCACACCGGCCGCACGTTCGCCAGCGCCTCGTGACTCTCGATCTCTTCCTGGAAGAGCCGGCCGTTGGCCAGCGTGAAGACATTCAGCATGAAGGCTCCGGCGAGCTGACCGCTCGCTGGAGCGGACGTTTACCGTGGATGAGGAAGGTCCAAGGACGGCGTCTCGAGATGCGGTGACCAAATTATCGCATCGGCCCGCCGTCTGTCCCGAGTGGCAAGGTGTGCGCTTCGCCACGGCGATAGACTGTTTTCGGCCCTCCTCCAAACGACCCTTTTCACGAGACAGGCACCGGCCGCTCTGCTACCGTGTCCTGCCGCACTCCCGAAAGGATTTTCATGAACCTGACGATCAGCGGTCATCACCTCGACGTGACCCCGGCGCTGCGCGAATACGTACTTGCCAAGCTCGACCGGATCACGCGCCATTTCGACCAAGTGGTCGACATCACGGTGCTGTTGTCGATCGAGAAGCCGGCCGAAAAGGAACGACGCCAGAAGGCCGAGGTGACCGTTCACGTCAAGGGCAAGGACATCTTCGCGGAATGCACTTCGGAGGACCTTTACGCGGCGATCGACCAGCTGATGGACAAGCTCGATCGCCAGGTCGTCCGTTACAAGGACAAGGTCCAGAACCACCATCACTCGGCCGCCAAACGGATCGACGCCACGCTCAGCTGACCCTCGGACGGCGCGGTGTTGCGGCTGCGCAGCACCGCGCCGCGGTCCCCCGGCTGCGGGGGCTGAAATCCGGCAACTGCAGGGCGCCGACTTCATAATTCATTGCTTTGTCACTTCCGCCGGCACGGACCTTCCGCCCGCCGCCGGCGCGACCTTATGAATCGCCTCGCCGCCATCCTGCCCGCCGTCGATGTCCTGGTCGACGTCGACGCCTCCAGCAAGAAACGGGCATTCGAGCAGGCCGGGCTGCTGTTCGAAAACCAGCACGCGATCGCCCGCGCGACAGTGACGGACAACCTGTTCGCGCGCGAGCGGCTCGGCTCGACCGGCCTCGGCCATGGCGTGGCCATTCCGCACGGCAGGATCAAGGGCCTCAAGAACCCGCTCGCTGCGGTGCTGCGCGTGCGCCAGCCGATCGCCTTCGACGCCCCCGACGACGAGCCGGTGTCGCTGTTGATCTTCCTACTCGTGCCCGAAGCGGCGACCCAGCGTCATCTCGAGATCCTGTCCGAGATCGCCGAAATGCTGTCCGACCGCGAACTGCGCGAGCGGCTCAAGAGCGAAGCAGCGGCGGCGGAGGTGCACCGCATGATCGCCGCCTGGGAGCCGCTGCGCTCCGTGGCATGAACGGCGGCCGGCCCGGCGCCGTGCCGCTGTCGGTCCCGGCCGTGCTTCCTGGGGGAGCAGCGACCGAGGCGATGCCCCGCCCGGCTCCATGAAACCCACCGTCATCAGCGCCGAGGCGCTGTTCGAGGAGTTTCAGACCACGCTCCACTGGGAGTGGATCGCCGGACACGCGCACCCGGAGCGCCACTTCGACGACGCCGCGGTCCGCGACGCGCGCTCGGCTGCCGACTTGGTCGGCTACCTCAACTACATCCACCCGAACCGGGTCCAGATCGTCGGCCGGCGCGAGGTCGCCTATCTCAACGCCAGCAACCCCGAGGTCACCGAGCGGCGCATCTCGCGCATCGTCACGCTCGAGCCGCCGGTGCTGATCTGCGCCGACGGCCAGACGCCGCCCGACCGGCTGATCGCCCTGTGCGACCGCGCCGACATCCCGCTCTTCGTCACCGAGGAATCGGCCGGCCACGTGATCGACGTCGTGCGCGGCTATCTCGGGCAGCACTTCGCCGAGCGCACGACGCGCCACGGCGTCTTCATGGACATCCTCGGCCTCGGCGTGCTGCTCACCGGCGAGTCGGGCCTCGGCAAGAGCGAGCTCGGCCTGGAGCTGATCTCACGCGGCCACGGCCTCGTCGCCGACGACGCGGTCGACCTCTATCGCGTCTCGCAGACCGCGCTCGAAGGGCGCTGCCCCGACCTGCTGATGAACCTGCTCGAGGTGCGCGGCATCGGCCTGCTCGACATCAAGGCGATCTTCGGCGAGACCGCGGTGCGCAGGAAGATGCGCCTGAAGCTGATCGTCCACCTGGTGCGCCAGGCGACGATGGACCGCGATTTCGAGCGCTTGCCCTACGAGCCGCTCAGCGAGGAGATCCTCGAGGTGCCGGTGCGGAAGACGGTGATCGCGGTCGACGCCGGACGCAACCTCGCGGTGCTGGTCGAGGCCGCGGTCCGCAACACGATCCTTCAGTTGCGGGGCATCGACACCTACGCCGAATTCATCGAGCGCCACCACAAGGCGATGGGCAAGGGCGAGTGAGGCCCGGCGCCCGCCGGCGCAACGTCATTTGGCGCGAAACGGGCAGTTCTTCTTGGTGCACGCGGCGTAGAGGGCGAGCGCGTGGTCCTGGAGCTCGAAGCCGCGCGTCTGGGCGATGCTCTTCTGGCGCTTTTCGATCTCGGCGTCGAAGAACTCCTCGACCCGGCCGCAGTCGAGGCAGACCAGGTGGTCATGGTGCTTGCCCTCGTTGAGCTCGAACACCGCCTTGCCGCTCTCGAAGTGGTTGCGCGACAGGATGCCGGCCTGCTCGAACTGCATCAGCACCCGATAGACCGTCGCGAGGCCGATATCGGCGTGGTCGGCAAGGAGGACGCGAAAGACGTCCTCGGCGCTCATGTGACGCTGCGACGTCTTCTGGAAGACCTCGAGCACCTTGATGCGCGGCAGGGTCGCCTTCAGGCCGCTGCTCTTCAGTTCTTCGGCATGGGTCATGGGGGGATCAGCGCACGGTCGGCGCGCAGGGGAGCGCCGCTAGAATCGACCCATCATACGAGCTTGGCCCCACGCGCATGGCGCGTGCCGCGCGCCACCCCGAAGACGCCATGACACTGCTTTTCCTTCCCCGCGCCGGGGTTGGCGCGCTGCTTGCCGCCGCCGCGCTGACCGGCTGCCAGTCGCTGCAGACGTCGGACAACTTCCTCGGCATCCTGACGCCGTATCGGGTTGAGGTGGTGCAGGGCAACGTCATCACGAGCGAGCAGGTGGCGATGGCTCGGCCGGGGCTGACGCGCGCCCAGGTGCGCGACGTGATGGGCTCGCCGCTGCTCGCCGACCCGTTCCATGCCGATCGCTGGGACTACGTGTTCACCATCCGCCGCCAGGGCGCCGAGCCTCAGCTGCGCCGGATCGTCGTTCTGTTCAAGAACGACGCCCTGGTGAGCGTCGACGGCGCCGCCGACCTGCCGAGCGAGCGCGAGTTCGTCGCCTCGATCGATCCCGACAAGGCGCCGCGCAATCCGCCCGTCCTGGCGCTGACCGAGGAGCAGCTCAAGGCGCTGCCGGTGCCGCCACGGGCGCCCGCCCCGGAGCCGGTGCCGCCGGCGCCGGCGCGCAGCTACCCGCCGCTCGAGGAGCCGAGCTCATGAGAGCCAAGCGATGAGCGTTGCACGGCGCCGGGTCGCCGTCGCCGGCGCGTCCGGACGCATGGGGCAGGCGCTGATCGAGGCAGTCGCGGCGAGCGCCGATCTCGAGCTCGCGGCCGCCCTCGACCTCGCGACCAGCCCGGCGATCGGCAGCGACGCGACCGCCTTTCTCGGCCGGCCGAGCGGAGTCGTCGTCAGCGCCGACGCGCGCGCGGCGCTGGCCCGAAGCGAAGTCCTGATCGACTTCACCCGCCCCGAGGGCACGCTCGCCCACCTTGCGCTCTGCCGCGAGCTCGGCGTCGCCGCGGTCGTCGGCACGACCGGCCTGTCGCCGGCGCAAAAGGCCGAGATCGCGGCCCATGCCGAGCACATCGCGATCGTCATGGCGCCCAACATGAGCGTCGGCGTCAACGTCGTCCTGAAGCTCCTCGACGTCGCCGCGCGTGCCCTCGCCGAGGGCTTCGACGTCGAGATCGTCGAGACCCACCATCGCATGAAGGTCGATGCCCCGAGCGGCACCGCCCTCAAGATGGGCGAGGTCGTCGCCGCCGCCCAGGGAACGACGCTCGACGCGGTCGCGGCATTCGATCGCAACGGCGAGCGCAAGAAGGGCGGCATCGGCTTTGCCGCGCTGCGCGGCGGCGACATCGTCGGCGACCACACGGTGCTCTTTGCCGGCAGCGGCGAGCGGATCGAGATCACCCACCGCGCGACGAGTCGAGCCACCTACGCCGAGGGCAGCCTGCGCGCGGCGCGGTTCGTACTGCGCCGGAAATCCGGGCTGTTCGGCATGGAGCAAGTCCTCGGACTGGCGACAATCGGCGGATGACGAGCACCGGCTTCGAGCATTTCTGGTCCCAGGGCGACGCGATCACGCGCAGTGTCGCGGCGCTGTTGCTGCTGATGTCTGTCAGCGCCTGGGTGGTCATCTTCTGGAAGGGCTGGCTGCTGCGCCGCGTCCGGCGCGACCTCGAACGCGCGGTGCCGGCGTTCTGGGCCGCGCCCTCCCTCGACGCCGGCCGGGCGCAGCTCGCCGCCTCCGATCGCGAGGGCGTGCTGCGGCCGCTGGTCGACGCCGCCCTGGCGGCGCCACCCAGCGGCACGCTGGAGGCGCGCGGCCACGTCGACTCGCAGCTGACGCGGCGCCTGCGCGACGCCCTGCACCGGATCCTCAGCCAGCTGCAGTTCGGCCAGGTGCTGCTCGCCTCGATCGGCAGCACCGCGCCCTTCATCGGCCTGTTCGGCACGGTCTGGGGCATCTATCACGCCCTGCTCAGCATCTCCGCCGCCGGCGCGATCACGATCGAACGCGTCTCGGGGCCGGTCGGCGAAGCGCTCGTGATGACCGCCGCCGGCCTGGCCGTGGCGATCCCGGCCGTGCTCGCCTACAACGTCTTCGGCAAGCGGGTCGCGACCAGCGAGGCCGAGCTGGAAGGCTTCGCCCACGACTTGCGCGAAATGATCGTCAAGGACGAGACGCCAACCCCTGCCGCGGTCGCCGCCGGGCGAGGAGCGGCGGCTGGCCTTGCGGGCGCGCAGGCGCCGAGCCTCTCCGCCTGAGGGCGGCACCCCGACATGGCTTTCGGTCGCCTCGAACGAACCCCCGGCGCGCAGCCGATGAGCGACATCAACATGACGCCGCTGATCGACGTGATGCTGGTGCTGCTGGTGATCTTCATGATCACCGCGCCCTTGATGACGTCGAGCCTGAAGCTCGATTTGCCGAAGACCGACGCCGCCCAGCCGAGCGACACGCCGCTCTTCATCACCGTCGCGCTCGACCGCGATGGCCGCTATTTCTACGGCGACGAGGCGGTCGACGCGGCGACCTTCGCCGCCCGCGTCGCCGCGGCGGCGAAGCGCAATCCCCAGACCGAGGTCCAGCTGCGCGCCGACAAGGCGGTGCCGTACGGACGCGTCGCCGAGCTCATCGGCATCGTCCAGAAAGCCGGCCTGACGCGGATCGGCTTCATCGCCGATCCCGAAAAGTAGCGCGGCCCTTCGACGCGCGCCGGCGGCCTACGGCCTGGCGGATGCGCCGCCCTGCTGCATCTGGCGCAGCTGCTCGGCGGCCTGGGTGCGCTCTTCGTCGGTCGTGGTCTTGGGTTCCTTGACCGGGATGTTCGAGCCGGTGCGGTACTCGCGCGGCGCTTTCGGCTCTGTGACCGGGGCCTTGTCGTCGACTGCGGCGCAGGCGGTGGCGAGGACGGCGGCGACGACAGCGACGAGGCGAAACGAGACGAGAGTCATGATGCGGGCAGCGGCTGAAAGCGAGGCGCGACTATAGCGGCTCATGGCGCCGAACGTAGGTCGCGAACCGGGGCACGCCGCCGGGCGTCAGGTCGCGATAGCGGTAGGTGACGAGCGAGCCGATCGGCACGCGCCGCTCCCCTTCGCTCATGCCGCTGCCGACGAAAAAGCGCCGGCCGCCTGGCGACTCGAGCTCGAGCGCGCCGACCTGGCCGGCGAGCTTGCCGAGGCCCAACTGGTCGCCGACGACCACGGCTTCGGCGGCGTGATGAGGCTTCAGCCTGAGCAGCGCAGCGCTGCGACCGGTCAGGTACGGCGCGGACGCGAGATGCAGCATCAGCCCCTCGCCGCCGGCGCCGACGACGTCGTCGAGCGCACGCGCCAGCTCGGCGCGATCGGCGACTCGGCGTTGCGACGCGAGCTCGACCCGAGCCGCGCCGAGCCGCCGCAAGAGCGCAGCCCGACGATCGACGCGCTCGGCAAAGCTCCCCGCTCCCGGCATCTCGAAGACCATGTATCGAACCTGCGCCCATTCGCCGACACGCCGCTCGGCGCGACACACGATCGCCGACAACTCGTCGAATCGCCCGCGGCCGGCCCAGAGCTCGCCGTCGAGCGCCTGGGCGGACAGCGCCCCCAGGAACGACGCCGGCGCGGCGACGGCGCGGCCGCTGCGGTGGCGCAGGACGCGGCCGTCCCCGAGTGCACGCACGCCGTCGTACTTCTCGCTCACCAGGCGGAGCGCCGGGTCGGTCTGGCCGCGGTAGACGCCTGCGAGAAGAGGCGCGAACGCATCGGCAGGCGTCGGCCGCGACCGCGCCGGCGCCGGCAGAGGCGCAGCGAGTACCGCGAGCGAGGTCGGCGGCCACGGGAGCGCCGTCGAGGGCCACCGAGTGGTGCCCTTTTCCCCCAGGCGGTGGAACTCTCGCGCGCGTGCCCGACTCGCCTCGAGGGGTGCTTTCTATAATCGATCGATGCCTTGTCGCTGCGTCGCTCTCGCATGAAAGCCGATTTCGACCCGAAACAGATCGAGCAGGCGGCGCAGCACGCCTGGACCACGGCCGACGTCTACCGCGTCGGTGAAGACCAGGCGCGGCCCAAGTTCTACGCCTGCTCGATGCTGCCGTACCCGAGCGGCCGGCTGCACATGGGGCACGTGCGCAACTACACGATCAACGACATGCTGGCGCGGCAGCTGCGCATGACCGGCATGAACGTGCTGATGCCGATGGGCTGGGACGCGTTCGGCCTGCCAGCCGAGAACGCAGCGATGAAGAACGGCGTGCCGCCGGCACGCTGGACGCGCGACAACATCGCGGCGATGAAGGCACAGATGCAGGCGCTCGGCCTGGCCTTCGACTGGAGCCGCGAGATCGCCACCTGCGACCCCTCGTACTACCGCTGGAACCAGTGGTTCTTCCTGAAGATGCTCGCGGCGGGGATTGCGGAGCGACGCACCCAGATCGTCAACTGGGACCCGGTCGACCAGACCGTTCTTGCCAACGAGCAGGTGATCGAGGGCCGCGGCTGGCGCTCGGGCGCGCTGGTCGAGAAGCGCGAGATCCCCGGCTACTACCTGAAGATCACCCAGTACGCCGAGGAGCTGCTCGATTGCGTGCAGAGCGCGCTGCCCGGCTGGCCCGAGCGGGTGAAGGTGATGCAGGAGCACTGGCTCGGCAAGAGCGAGGGCGTTCGCTTCGCGTTCCTGCACGCCATCCACGGCCGCTCCGGCAAGCCGATCGGCGACGGGCGTCTGTACGTCTTCACGACCCGCGCCGACACGATCATGGGCGTGACCTTCTGCGCCGTCGCGGCCGAGCATCCGCTGGCGCTGCGCGCCGCCGAGCTCGACCCGAAGGTCGCCGCGTTCCTCGAGTCGTGCAAGACCGGCGGCACGACCGAGGCCGAGCTCGCGACGCAGGCCAAGCGGGGCATCGACACCGGACTGCTGGTCGAGCATCCGCTCAGCCACGAGCAGATCCCGCTCTGGGTCGGCAACTACGTCCTGATGCACTACGGCGACGGCGCGGTCATGGGCGTCCCGGCGCACGACGAGCGCGACTTCGCGTTCGCGCGCGCGCATGGCATCGACATGCTCCAGGTCGTGCACATCGACGGCGAGGAGTTCTCGTACGACGAGTGGCAGGACTGGTACGCCGAGACCGATGGCAGCGTCACGGTCAATTCCGACAACTACAGCGGCCTGTCGTACGAGATGGCGGTCGACGCCGTCGCGGCAGCGCTCGAGCATCGCGGCCTGGGTGGCAAGCAGGTGACCTGGCGTTTGCGCGACTGGGGCATCAGCAGGCAACGCTACTGGGGCACGCCGATCCCGATCGTCCACTGCGAGGTGTGCGGCGTCGTTGCGGTGCCCGAGAAGGATCTGCCGGTCGTCCTGCCAGAAGACCTGATCCCCGATGGCTCGGGCAACCCGCTGGCCAGGCACGGAGCGTTCCTGAACGTCGCCTGCCCGACCTGCGGCCGGCCGGCGCGGCGCGAAACCGACACGATGGACACCTTCGTCGACAGCGCCTGGTACTTCATGCGCTATTGCGACCCGCAGCTCGAAGGCGCGATGGTCGGCGACGGAACGAAGTACTGGATGCCGATGGACCAGTACATCGGCGGCATCGAGCACGCGATCCTGCACCTGCTCTACGCGCGCTTCTGGACCAAGGTGATGCGCGACATGAAGCTGGTCGCGATCGACGAGCCCTTCACCAAGCTGCTGACCCAGGGCATGGTCCTCAACCATGTCTGGGCCCGCCCGACGGCGCAGGGCGGCGTCGATTACTTCCCGCCCGACGACGTGACCGCGATCGGCGAGAGCGAGGGCCGGCCGAGCAGTGGGCGCCTCGCCGACGGCAGCGCCGTCGAATACCGCGGCATGCTGAAGATGGGCAAGACCGAGCGCAACGGCGTCGATCCTCAGGACCTCATCGACCGCTACGGCGCCGACACGGCGCGGCTCTTCGTCATGTTCGCGGCGCCGCCCGAGCAGACGCTCGACTGGAACAACGCCGGCGTCGAGGGCGCGCATCGGTTCCTGAAGCGCCTCTGGAAATTCGCCGCCAAACACGCCGACGCGATCGACTCGGCACCGGCGCGCGTCCAGGCGCGCGGCCAGTCACCAGCGCTGCGCCACGAGATCCACTCGGTGTTGCGCCAGGTGAGCTACGACTACGAACGGATGCAATACAACACCGTCGTCTCGGGCGCGATGAAGCTGCTCAACGCGCTCGAGTCGCACGCCGGCGAAGGCACGGCCACTCCCGCGGCGCTGCGCGAGGGCCTCGGCATCCTTCTGCGCGTGCTCTATCCGGTCTGCCCGCACACGACCTGGACGCTCTGGAACGACCTCGGCTTCGCGGCCGGGAGCAGCGCGCTGCTCGATGCGCCCTGGCCCGCCGTCGACGACAGCGCGCTGGCGCAGGACGAGGTCGAGCTGATGCTGCAGATCAACGGCAAGCTGCGCGGCAAGGTCCTCGTCCGCGCCCAGGCCGACAAGGCGCAGATTGAGGCGGCGGCATTGGCCAGCGCCGAATTCGCGAAGCACGGCGAGGGCCGGGCGGTGAAGAAGGTGATCGTCGTCCCCGGCCGGCTCGTCAACATCGTCGTCTGATGCGACGCCGCCTCCTGCTCGGCGCCGCGGCAGCGCTCGCCGGCTGCGGCTTCGAGCTCAGGGGACCTCCCGTCCTCGCCTTCCAGACGATCCAGCTCACCGGTTTCGCGCCGCGCTCGCCGCTCGCCGCCGAGCTGAAGACCAACATCGACGCGACGCCGGCAACGCGCGTCGTCGAGGCAGCGAAGGACGCCCAAGTGGTGCTGCAAGCGCTCGGCGAAGCACGCGAAAAGGTCGTCGTCGCACAGACCGCGTCGAACCAGATCCGCGAGTTCGAGCTTCGCTCTCGCTTCAGCTTTCGCGTCCGCAGTGCCGGCGGTAAGGACCTCGTCCCGGAAAGCGAGATCGTCCTCAAGCGCTCGCTGACGTACAGCGAGACGATCGCCCTGGCCAAGGAGCAGGAGGAAGCCTACCTCTACAAGACCATGCTGACCGACATCGTCTCGCAGGTGCTTCGCCGGCTCGCCTCCGTCCACGTCTAGCCGCATGCAACTGCCCGCCGATCGCCTCGCTTCGCACCTGCAGCGCGAACTGCGCCCGATCTACACGGTCTGGGGCGACGAGCCGCTGCTGGCCCAGGAAGCTGCCGACGCGATTCGCGCCGCCGCCCGCGCCGCCGGCTGCAGCGAGCGTCAGGTGCACACCGTCGCGGGAGCGCACTTCGACTGGAGCAGCCTGCTCGGCGCGGCGCAGGCGCTGAGCCTGTTCGCCGACCGCCAGCTGGTCGAGATCCGGATTCCGTCAGGCAAGCCAGGCAAGGAAGGCTCCGAGGCGCTGCAGCGCTATTGCGAGGCCGCGGTTGCCGGCGGCGGTCGCGACGTGATCACGCTGGTGCAGCTACCGCGGCTCGACCGCTCGCAGCAATCGAGTGCCTGGTTCAGCGCGCTCGACGGCGCCGGCATCACGCTGCGAGTCGATCCGGTCGAGCGCAAGGCGCTGCCGCAGTGGATCGCACTTCGGCTCTCGGCGCAGGGCCAGCACGTCGCCGCGGGCGAGGACGGCCACAGGACGCTCGCCTTCTTCGCCGACCGCGTCGAAGGCAATCTGCTCGCGGCGCATCAGGAGATCCAGAAGCTCGCGTTGCTCTATCCCGCAGGCGAGCTCGCCTTCGAGCAGATCGAGACGGCGGTCCTCAACGTCGCCCGCTACGACGTCTTTCGCCTCGGCGAGGCGGTGCTCGCCGGCCAGGCGGCGCGCGCCTTGCGCATGCTCGAGGGCTTGCGCAACGAGGGCGAGGCCGCGGTTCTGGTCCACTGGACGCTGGCCGAGGACATCCGCGGCCTGAAGCGGGTGAAGGACGCGCTCGCCGCCGGCAGGCCGCTGCCGCTGGCGCTGCGCGAAGCGCGCGTCTGGGGCGCGAAGGAGCGCGTCTTCGAACGCGCCGTGACGCTGTTGAGCGAATCGGCCCTGGCGCATCTGCTCGAGGCGGCGCACATCTGCGATGGCCTGGTCAAGGGCCTGCGCCATCCCGACTGGCCGCTCGATCCGTGGGAGGCGCTGAAGCGCCTGGTGCTGATGCTGGCCGAGCAGACTGCGCGCGTCGGCTCGCGGCCGATCGCGCGCCTGGCGCTGACCGCGTAAGCCGAAGCCGCCCCGTCGCTCGAGCGAGCCCGAGGCGACGCTAGGGGCGCGCCGGCGCCGGCGCCGATGGCTCCGCCGGGGGCGTCACCTCGATCCGTGCAAGCACCTGCTCGAGGGCGCGGACGAGCGACCGGTGGCGGATTGCCGCGCGATCGCCGCTCGCTTGCAGCAATGTCGCCTCGCTCGCGCCGGATCGCGCAGCGGTCGCGATCCAGACCGTGCCCACCGGCTTGGCGATGCTGCCGCCCCCGGGGCCGGCGATGCCCGTCACCGCGACCGCGAAGGTCGCCGGCACAAGCGCAAGCAGTCCCTCCGCCATCGCCCGCGCGACTTCCGCGCTGACAGCGCCATGCCGGTCGATGAGCGCCGGAGCGACGCCGAGCAGCTCGCTCTTGGCGGCGTTCGAATAGCTGACGACGCCACCCTCGAACCAGTCGCTCGAGCCGGCGAGCGACGTGCACGCCGCGGCGACCAGGCCGCCGGTGCAAGACTCGGCCGTCGCGAGCATGGCTCGGCGCGGGCGCAGCGCGTCGGCCAGCCGGGCGACCAGGTCCCGGACATCGTCCGACTCGCTCACACGAATCTCCAGAGGGCGATGACGAGCAGGGTGCAGAGCGCGGCGACGAAGTCGTCGAGCAGGATGCCGAAGCCCTGGCCCCACCCGATCGGGGCGCCACGGCGACGCTTGAAGCGCTGGTCGGCCCACGCAACCGGGCCCGGCTTGGCAGCGTCGAAGACGCGGAAGAGAAGGAACGCGATCGCCTGCATGGTCAGCGTCGCCGGCGTCACCAGCCAGAGGACGAGCCAGAACGCGACGACCTCGTCCCAGACCACCGACGACGGGTCGGCTTGGGCGAGATCGCGTGCCGTGACCGTGCAGGCCCACCAGCCGAGCAGGGTCGCCGCGACGAGAATGGCGGCGACCACGCCGTCGTCGAGCGGGCGCAGCAGCAGCGCATACACCAGCCAGGCCCAGAGCGTTCCCGCAGTTCCGGGCGCGACCGGCGATACGCCGCTGCCGAAGCCCAATGCGACGAGATGCGCAGGATGCGACAGCAGGAAGCGCCAGCCGGGCCTTCTACCGGCGCCAGCCAGCGGCGGATTGAGCGAAGGGTCGGTGGTCACGGCAAGAGACAGCGCCGTGGTCAGGCGCGAAAGTGATCGAACGAGCGCGCGTCGCTGACGAACCCGGCGCCGCTCCGGTCGACCAGGCGCAGCGCCGTGCCGGCTTCGATGGCGCCGATCCGCGTCACGGCGACGCCGACGCCGGCGGCCGCTGCTGCCACGGCGGCGCGCCGCGCGGCCGGGGCGCTGAACACCAGCTCGTAGTCGTCACCGCCGGCCAGCACGCATTCGCGCTGCAGCGCCAGAGGTCGGGCGGCAAGGACGGTGCTGCGCGGGAGCGCGTCGACATCGACGACCGCGCCCGCGCCCGAGCGGGCAAGGATGTGGCCGAGGTCGCCGACCAGGCCGTCGGAGACGTCAATCGCGCTCGTCGCCAGGCCGCGCAGCGCCAGGCCGAGGTCGATCCGCGCGGTCGGCGTCTCCATCGCCCGGCGGACCTCGCGAAACGACACTTCATCGAGCGCGACCGTGCCGCGGAACGCCTCGAGCGCGAGGCGGGCATCGCCGAGCGTGCCACTGACGTAGAGATCGTCGCCGGGCTGCGCTCCCGAGCGCAGCAGCGCGGCTCGCGGCGGCACTTCACCGAACACAGTGACGCAGATCGTCAGCGGGCCGCGGGTCGTGTCGCCGCCGATCAGCTCGCAGCCAGTGCTATCGGCGAGCGCGAACAGGCCCGCAGCGAAGCCCGCCAGGAAGGCTTCGTCGACCGCGGGCAGGGCGAGCGCGAGCGTGAAGGCCAGGGGTCTGGCCCCGCACGCGGCCAGGTCGCTCAGGTTGACCGCGAGCGCCTTGTGGCCGAGCCGGTCGGGGGCGACGGTCGAAAGGAAATGACGGCCTTCGATCAGCATGTCGGAAGAGACGGCGAGCGTCATGCCGGGCGTCGGCTCGATCAGCGCGCAGTCGTCGCCGACGCCGAGCGTGGCGCGGCGCGCGGGCCGCGTGAAGAAGCGCTCGATGAGCTCGAATTCGCCGAGGGCGGGCATGATCGCGGCCGATTATGGGCGTCGCCTACGCGCGAGCCGGCCCCGGGGAACATCCTGTTCGCCCCGCCGGCGCAAGTCTGCAATGATGGCCGGCGGCCGTTCGGCGAGGCCTTCCGCCTCGCGTCCGAGCCTTTCGAACCATGTCGAATTCCGATCAGAAAGCCGCCGAGCTGCGTCGTGCCGCGCTCGACTATCACGAGTTCCCGACGCCAGGCAAGGTCGCCATCGCCGCGACCAAGCAGCTGGTCAACCAGCACGACCTCGCGCTCGCGTACTCGCCCGGGGTCGCGGCGGCGTGCGAGGAGATCGTTGCCGACCCGGCCAACGCGTTTCGCTACACCTCGCGCGGCAATCTGGTCGCGGTGATCACCAACGGCACCGCCGTGCTCGGACTCGGCGACATCGGCCCGCTCGCCGCCAAGCCGGTGATGGAAGGCAAGGGTGTCCTGTTCAAGAAGTTCGCCGGCATCGACGTGTTCGACATCGAAGTCAACGAGAAGAACCTCGACAAGCTGATCGACCTGATCGCCGCGCTCGAGCCGACCTTCGGCGGCATCAATCTCGAGGACATCAAGGCGCCGGACTGCTTCTACGTCGAGCGCGCATTGCGCTCGCGGATGAAGATTCCGGTCTTCCACGACGACCAGCACGGCACCGCGATCGTCGTCGGTGCAGGCGTGCTGAACGCGCTCAAGGTCAGCGGCAAGAAAATCGACGAGGTCAAGCTCGTCACCTCGGGCGCCGGCGCCGCCGCCCTCGCCTGCCTCGGCCTGCTGGTGAAGATCGGCATTCCGCGCCAGAACATCTGGGTCACCGACCTCGCCGGCGTCGTCTACCAGGGGCGCAAGGAATTGATGGACGAGGACAAGGTCGTCTTTGCCCAGGAGACGCCGCATCGCTCGCTGGCCGACGTCATCGCCGGCGCCGACATCTTCCTGGGCCTCTCGGCCGCGGGCGTGCTCAAGCCCGACATGGTCGCGAAGATGGCGCCCCGGCCGGTGATCTTCGCGCTCGCCAATCCAACGCCGGAGATCCTGCCCGAGGAGGTGCACTCGGTCCGAAGCGATGCGATCGTCGCCACCGGCCGCACCGACTATCCGAACCAGATCAACAACGTCCTCTGCTTTCCCTACATCTTCCGTGGCGCGCTCGATTCGGGCGCGACGACGATCACGGTCGAGATGGAGATCGCGGCGGTGCATGCGATCGCCGAGCTCGCCCAGGCGGAGTCGAGCGAGGTCGTGACCGCGGCGTATGCCGGCGCCAGCCTCAGCTTCGGCCCCGAGTACCTGATCCCGAAGCCGTTTGACCCGCGCCTGATGATGCGGATCGCGCCCGCGGTGGCCAAGGCCGCGGAAGATTCCGGGGTCGCGGCGCGACCGATCGCCGACATGGATGCGTACCGGGCCAAGCTGCAGACCTTCGTCTACGCCTCCGGCACGACCATGCGGCCGATCTTCAATCTCGCGAAGTCGGCGCCCAAGAAGCGCGTCGCCTACGCCGAAGGCGAAGAGGAGCGCGTGCTGCGCGCGGTGCAGGTGGTGGTCGACGAGAACCTGGCGCGGCCGACACTCATCGGCCGTCCGGAGGTGATCGCCCAGCGGATCGCCAAGTTCGGCCTGCGCCTGGCGGCGGAGCGCGACTACGACCTCGTCAATACGGAGAACGACCATCGCTACCGCGACTACTGGCAGCAGTATCACGGCATGACGGCTCGCAAGGGCGTGACCGCCCAGCTCGCCAAGATCGAGATGCGCCGGCGCCTGACGCTGATCGGCGCGATGCTGCTCAAGACCGGCGAAGTCGACGGCATGCTCTGCGGCACCTGGGGCTCGACTGCGCTCCACCTGCACTACATCGACCAGGTGATCGGCCTGCGCGAGGGCGCCAGGACCTACGCCTGCATGAACGGCCTGATCCTGCCCGGCCGGCAGGTGATGCTCGTCGACACTCACGTCAACTATGACCCGACCGCCGAACAGATCGCCGAGTTCACGGTGATGGCGGCCGAGGAAATGATGCGCTTCGGGCTGCGACCGAAGGCCGCGCTGCTGTCGCACAGCAACTACGGCTCGAGCAACCAGCCGTCGGCGGTGAAGATGCGCGAGGCGCTGGCGATCCTGCATGCGCGCGCCGCCTGGCTCGAGGTCGACGGCGAGATGCATGGCGATACCGCGCTCGACGGACCGTACCGGCACGACCTGATGCCGTCGAGTCCGCTCAGCGGCGAGGCGAACCTGCTGGTCCTGCCCAACATCGATGCCGCCAACATCTCTTACAACCTGCTGAAAACCGCGGCCGGGGGTGGCATCGCCATCGGCCCGGTGCTGCTCGGCGCGGCGCAGCCGGTCCATATCCTGACGCCGTCAGCGACCGTGCGCCGCATCATCAACATGACCGCGCTTGCCGTCGCCGACGCGAACGCAGCACGCTGACTCCACCCGCAGATAGTTCCGCCTGGCGTTTACCACGATCGTCTATGTCTACACACACAGATCGAGTGTATGCCCTCACTTAATTCCTTGAGACATT
>Ga0070670_100001718_pt1 | contig 17833 bp, 13 predicted proteins | sample KBSS63metaG_FD_64665 | JGI IMG/M metagenome (GOLD analysis project Ga0070670, IMG submission 64665) | Switchgrass rhizosphere microbial communities from Kellogg Biological Station, Michigan, USA - KBS S6-3 metaG | ecosystem: Host-associated > Plants > Roots > Rhizosphere > Soil ... | reverse complement strand
AACGCTCGACGACGACGCGATGCGCTCTACCACCTGGCGCGGCGTGCTGACATGTCCTGCGCCGTCGTTGAAGTACCCGGGGGTGAACACGATCGTGCCCCGCGGCAATGCGGCAACCTTGAGGAGCATGTCGGCGGTGGGCAGTGCCGAAAGGAATTCGACCGCAGTGCCGCTCGGGAGCCGGGCTGCGGCAGCGCGCATTCGCGCATCCCAGCGGCGGTCGAGCTCGGACGCGCCGCGAACGAGAACGATGCGCTCGGTGCCCGGATGAAGGCGTAGCGCAAGCTGGAGCGTGGGCGTGGGATCGTTATCCTCGAATGCCCCGACGACGTTTGCGGGAAGCGTTTTTGGGTCCACCCGGTCCGCCGCGACCGCGAGATGGCTGATTGCCGCCCCTGGAGCAACCTGGTTGCCGAACTGGATCGCGAAACGAAGGGCCGGCACTGCGACCGCAATGATCACCCGGATGTTTCGCGGCTCGTACTTCTGCCGCAGGAACTCCGCCTGCCTCGGACCGTATGCTTCGATCGCCGCCCACTCGTCGTCCAGATATTCGGAATACAGCCTGGCCGGCCCCTTGAATCCTTCGGTCACCGCGGTACGCAGCGTGTCCTCGACGATGGCTTGGGCAGGGGTCGCGCGCTGGTTGCTGTAGAGGATGAGGACGCCCGGCGGCACGTCGTCCGCCGCGTGCGCGAGCGTGGCGCCGAAGAGTAAGGTCAGGAGCACCGTGAAGGCGCAGCCCATGCCGAACATCCTGGCGGCCGGCGCTTGCGCTATCCGCTGCACGAGCCGTCGTTGAAACGACGCCCGTCGCGGGCTACGACTTCGCATCGATAAGTGCGGGGGCAAATCGTTGATCGTACCGTCGTTCGCGAGCGTGTGCTAGTTGTGCAAGCCACTGCCGATGCCGACAACCAACGCGGCCGGGCGTCGGCTCAGGGCGCTGCCTCCCGCCCTTTTGGCGTTTCTTGAAACCGCACGTGTATGTTCTTCTCCTGCGTGAACGAGAGCATCTCCTCGATGCACTCCTCGCGGCCGATTCCCGACTGCTTGACGCCGCCGAACGGCGCGCCGAGGAAATGGCGGGCAACTTCGTTGATCCAGACGAACCCCGCCTCCGCCGCGTGCGCGGTCCGCAGCGCGGTGTCGATGTCTCGCGTCCAGATCGAGCACGTGAGGCCGACGTCGAGCGCGTTGACGTCGCGTATCATCGCCGCCTCATCGGTCCATTCGAGCATGGACAGCACGGGACCGAAGATCTCCTCCCGCGCGATCGTCATCGCGGGCGTCACGCCGGCGAACACCGTGGGCTCGATGTACAGCCCGCCGCGGAGCCCCGGCGCGTCGGGCGGACCGCCGCCGCAGACCAGCGTGGCGCCCTCCTTTTTCGCGGTCTCGATGTAAGACAGCACCCGATCGTATTGCGCATGATTGACGATCGCGCCCATCGTCGTCTCCCACTCCTCCGGCAATCCGGGACGATACGCGCGGATCCGATCCTTCACTTCGTCGAGCACGCGACCGTGAATCGCCGCATGCAGGAATGCGCGGCTCGTCGATCCGCACGATTGGCCGCACCACGCGAAATTCATTCCCGCAATCATCGCCTCGGCGACCTCTGCAGGGTCGGCGTCCGCAAAGGCAATCAGCGCATTCTTGCCGCCGAGCTCCAGCAGCACCGGCTTGATCGTGTCGGCCGCGCTGCGCATCACCGCGCGGCCTGCCGCCACGCTGCCGATCAGCGCGACCTTCGCAACGCCGGGATGCGCAACAAGCGCCGCGCCGGTTTCGCTCCCTGCGCCAGTGACAACGTTGAACACGCCGGGAGGAAAGACGCCCTCGGCGAGCTCCGCCAGCCGCAATGCCGACAGCGGCGCCTGCTCCGGCGGCTTCACGACGACGGTGTTGCCGGCCGCGATGGGTGCGGCCGACTTGCCGGCCGCGAACATGAACGGATGATTGAACGGGATGATCCTCGCGACGACGCCGAGCGGCTCTCGCACCGACACGTTCATGCGCCCGGGTCCCATCGGAATGCTCGCGCCCTTCATCTCCGTCACCAGGCCGGCGAAGAAGTCGATCTGCGCCGCGGCAATCTCGGCGTCGCCGATCATCGCGCGCACCGGATTCCCGCAATCGATTGCATCGAGCGTCGCGAGCTCGCGTGTGTTCCCGCGAACGATGGCGGCAAACTGCCGCAGCGCCTTCGCCCGTTCGAGCGGCGGAACGTTCCTCCATTCGCGGAAAGCCTTGCGCGCGCTCTCCACGGCCGCGTCGACGTCGACGGCCGAACCGTCCGCCGCCTGGCCCAGCGATTCCCCGGAGCCGGGACTCGACAGCTCGTAATACGCGCCCGACATCGGCCGATGCCATGCGCCGCCATAGAAGAGCTCGCGATGCTTCGGCAGCAGCAGGTGCTTCGATGTCATGGCTCGGTCCGCTGGAATGCTCGTTCAGACCTTGAAGGTCTCGAGCGTTCCAGGATGGAACAGCTCCTCGACGTCGACCACCCGCGACGAAATGCCCTGCGCATGGTGATGGCGAACGAACGCCTCGAGCACGTGCCGGTTCGCCGCGAGGCCGTACGGCCAGAAATCCTCGCCCATCAGCGAGTGCGCGCGCCGCAACTGCTCCTCGACGAACGGCAGCGTCACCTTCGTTGCGGACGTGTCGGCGAGATGCGCGAGCGCCAGTTGCTTCGAGCGCTCGAATGCCTTGAAGAGCGCCATCGGCAGCCAGGGATGACGCTCGGCAAGCGAGCGCCGCACGCCGACGAGATGCATGATCGGAAAGATGCGGGTGCGTCGGAAATAGTCCATCGCCTCACGCGTCGGATCCTCGAACAGCCAGGCGAGATTCGAATTTGCCGGCGTGAACGACGTCGGCGCACGAGGGCCGATGAACGCATCGATCGTGCCTTCTTCCAGCATGTCCTTGAGCGTATCCGCCGGCCCTATGTCCTCGATGACGACGCCCGGCGGCGGGGTGATCGCCAGCTTTTCGAGGCGCCCGGGCTCTTCCAGGCCGCCGCGGAGCCAGTGGATGTCCGCGGGCTTCACGCCGTAATCGTCCTGCAGCAGCGCGCGCGTCCAGACGTTGGCGGTGAGCTGCCACTCGGGGATGCCGACGCGCTTCCCCTTCAGGTCCTGCGGCTTCGCGATGCCACAGCCGCTCCTGACGATGATCGACGTGTGCCGGAAGGCGCGCGACAGGAAAGCGGGAATGCCGACGTACGGGCAATCGCCCCGCGCCGTGCGCAGCACGAAGCTCGAAAGCGAAAGCTCGCAAACGTCGAACGACTCGTGGCGCATGGCGCGAAAGAACAGCTCCTCCGGCGACAGCGTCATCAGGATCGGCTCGACGCCGTCGATCCGAACGGCGCCGTCGATCAGCGCGCGATTGCGGTCGTAATTGCCAATTGCAATCGATAGCTCGAGCTTGTTCGTCGCACGGTTGTCGCGCATTCCCTTTGTCCGCCGGCGTGTACGCTTTCGGAACGATTATCGCCGGTGTGCCCCCCGGCTGACCACGTAAGTTATCATTCGCTCCAGTGTCGGCGAGTCCGCGTTGCCTCCCCGGCCATTGCACACGCCGTCGCGATCGGCCGGCCCGCCAATCGCAACCTCGAGGACTCGCAATGAAACGCCTGCTCTGTTGCCTGCTTGCCGTCGCCGTTGCGGCCCCGATGGCTCAAGTGCTTGCCCAAGCGTGGCCGGCGAAGCCGGTGACGCTCGTCGTTCCGTTTCCGCCGGGCGGCTCGTCCGACCAGGTTGCGCGGGCGCTCGGCCAGAAGCTCAATGTCGCGCTGGGGCAGTCGTTCATCATCGAGAACAAGGCGGGCGCCACCGGCACGATCGGCGCCACCGCCGTCAAGCGCGCGGCGCCTGACGGCTACACGTGGTTCGTCACTTCACTCGGTCCGCTGGTGATCGTCCCGCACCTGATGAAGGACCTGCAGTATGATCCGCTGAAGGACCTCGACCCGATCACTATCGCGGTGCAGGCGCCCAACGTGCTGGTGGTCCCCGCCTCGTCGCCGCACAAGACTCTCGCCGATGTGATCGGCTACGAGAAGGCCAATCCCGGCAAGATGAGCTTCGCCTCGTCGGGCAACGGCTCGAGTGATCACTTGAGCGCCGAGTTGTTCTGGCAGCAAACGGGCACACGTGGCCTGCACGTACCCTACAAGGGTGGCGGCCCGGCTATCACCGATCTCCTGGGCGGGCAAACCGACGCGTCGTTCCAGAACATCAACGCCGTCATCCAGCACATCCGCGGCGGAAAGCTCCGCGCGATCGCCATCACCAGCGCGAAGCGCTCTCCGCTTCTCCCCGAGGTGCCGACGCTTGCCGAAGCGGGCGTGCACAACGTCGAGGTCTATTCGTGGCAAGCAGTGCTCGCGCCAATGGGCGTGCCGGCCGACGTGAAAAACAAGATGCATGCGGCTCTGGTCGCCGCCCTCAACAGTCCTGACATTAAGCAGCAATTTGCCGATCTTGGGTTCGAGATCGTTGCGAATACCCCGGCCCAGTTCGCGGCGTACCAGGCGCAGGAGTACGCGCGCTGGAAGAAGGTGATCGAGACCGGCAAGATCACCGCCGAATGATGCACTGAAAGCAGACTCCGCCTTGCGCTCGTCGCCAGGGACGCGGAATTCGTGACGCCCCATCTTGTCATCTCGGACCTCGATGCCGACGCGAGCTTTCGCGCGGCGGTGCGCGCCCATGGCGAGAACCCGGACGACCCGTGGATCGGCGGATATGCACCGCATATGTGGGAGCGGGTGCGACCGATCTGGGAAGCAACCATGGGGACGGCGTTCCATGGTCGCGCGCTCGAATTTGGGTGCAACTACGGCGCTACGGCAATCGTGCTGGGCGCCCTGGGGGTGCGCGTCACCGCGATCGACGTCGATTCGGGTCTCGTCCGCATGGCGCGCCTCAACGCAGCTCGATACGGAATGGCCCGGCGAATCGATTTCGTTGGGGGCTACGACGGCGTGCGCATGCCGTTTGCGTCCTCGACGTTCGAGGCGGTGGTTTGCGCCGGCGTCCTGGACTATGTCGACTGGTCCGTCCTCCCGCAAGTGCAGCGGGAGATCGACCGGGTACTGAAGCCCGGCGGCACGCTGATCGTCTGCGGCACGAGCAACCGGTTGTGGCCGCGCGAGATGCATTCGCGGCGCTGGTTTGCCAACTACCGGCCCCGCTGGGTCGATCGCCTCGCGGGCCGGCAGGTCCAGCGCGGGGTGTGGCCGTGGACGGTCCGATACGGGTTCGGCCGCTACGAAAATCTCGATTGGCTCGACCGGGGTGCCGCATACACCACGGCGAGGCTTAGAATGCCGGGAGGAAACGGGCGGCGCGTCGTATCGATGGCGGCGACATGCTTGCGGCCACTCCGTCTGACCCCCGGGCTCCTGAGTCCCTGGCTTTCCATCGCGCTGCGCAAGGAATCGTCTTGAAGGTCACGCCTTGCCTTTGCCGTACCGGTCGCGCAGCACACGGTGCTGGATCTTTCCCGTGGCGGTACGCGGCATTTCGGATTCCGCGATGAACGACACGGAGCGCGGGCGCTTGTATCCCGCCACCTTGTCGCGACACCAGTCGAGGATGTGCTTCTCGCTGGCCGTCGTGCCGGCGTGCATCACGATCACCGCGTGCACCGCTTCGCCCCACAGCTCGTGCGGAACGCCGACGACCGCGACATCCTTGACGCCGGGGTACCCGCCGAGGACGTTCTCGATCTCGCTTGGGTAGATATTCTCGCCGCCGCTGATGATCATGTTGCTTTTGCGGTCGACCAGGTGGATGAAGCCCTGCTCGTCGCGGCGCGCGAGATCGCCGACGCTGCAGTAGCCGTCGGCGCGCAACGAGTCGGCCGTCTTCGCCGGATCGTTGAAATATCCGTCGAACGTGTACGGCGTGCACGAGAAGAGCTCGCCGACTTCGCCGTCGGCCATCTCGTTCCCGTACGGATCCAGCATTTTCACCGGGCCCGAGCCCGTCCACTCGCGGCCCACCGATCCCAGGTGATCGATCTGCTCGTCGGGCCGCAGCAGCGTGACCCACCCCGCTTCGGTCGAACCATAGAGCTCGTACAGTTGCGAGTTCCTGAAGTGATCGAGGATAGCGAGCTTCGTGTCCTTGCGCGCAGGCGCCGAGGAGATCATCAGCTTGCGAATGCGGCTCACGTCGTAGCGCGCCTTGACCTCGGACGGGAGCCCGAGCGCCATGATGTAGTGCGTCGGCACCAGCGACGTGAACGTGATCCGCTGCGACGCGATCGTCGCTAGCAGCGCCTCGGGATCGAAATGCGGGCGGTCGTCGACGACCACAGTCGCGCCGATGTAGGCAAACGTGCATCCGAAGTACAGCGAGTTCGCATGACACATCGGCATGACGAGCAACGCCGTGTCGGCGGCGGAGAGTCCCATGTCGAGCGCGGTGACGAGCGAGATCAGCGCCAACCCCTCGTGATTGCGAACGGCTCCCTTGGGCTTGCCCGTCGTGCCCGACGTGTACATCAGCGCCCACGTGTCGGTCGTCCTGAGCTTGACGTTCGGCTCGTCGTCCCGCGCGTCCTCCATGAACGCTTCGTAACCTGTCCAGCCGGACGCCGTCCTGCCGATGCGAATCCACGCTACGGGAGCTATCGGCAGCATGCCGCGCAGCGCTTCGACGTGTGCGGCGAGCGCGTCCTGCACAATTAGCGCACGAGCCGAAGAGTGCTCTGCGATGTACTGGATCTCGGGCCCGAGCAAGCGAAAATTGACGGGCACGGCGACGAGCCCCGCCTTCGCCAGCGCGACGTAGATCTCCATCCACTCTATGCAGTTGTACGCGAGGATGGCAACACGATCGCCGGGCGCCAGGCCGAGGCGCAGCAACGCATTGGCGAGGCGGCAGGCGCGCGCGTTCCATTGCGCATAGGTGAGCGCGCGGCGCGAATCGCGGGCGCCGATCTTGTGCGGCTGCAACCGCGCGTGCGCGGTGAGAATCTCCCCCAGATTCAGGACGGGCCTCATCAGTCAGTGCCCGGCCCCATCACCGGCGGCGTGCCCTTTCAGCATCGTCCCATGCGGAGAGCGCCTGGTAGTCGGGGACGAAGCTCAATCCCTTGCCGAGGTCCGACGAGATCGCATCCTGCGTAACGACAACATCGAGCAGCGCAGGCGCGTTTACGAACGCTTCGTCGAGCGCGCCTGCGAGGCGTTTCGGGTCGGTGACGCGTTCGGCATGCAGATCGAACGCCCGCGCCATGCCGGCGTAGTCGCTCCACGCGAGCCGCGTGCCGACGATGCGACCACCGAAATTCATCTCCTGATCGAGGCGCTCGATGTTCCACGCTGCGTTGTTGGCGATGATGAAGACGACTTTCGCCCCGTGGCGCTTCGCGCTGTCGATTTCCATCGCGTTGATGCCGAACGCGCCGTCCCCGCTCACGACGACGACCTGCCGACCCGGATGCAGCAGCGCCGCGGCGACGCCGAACGGCGTGCCGACACCGAGGCAACCGAAAGTGCCCGCATCGAGATAGGTGCGAGGCGCCGCGAGGCCGAGGCGCGCGAAGCTAAGGATGTCGCCGCCGTCGGCGATCGTGATCGCGTCGGGTTTCAGAATGACGCCCAGCGCCGCGAAGATGCGGTTGGGATGCATGTGACCGTCCTTGCCGGCAGGCGCGCTCCCCAATTCGTCCGCATACTTGGACGCGCGCCGCACGTGCTCCGAGCGCATGCCGCTCGTCCATTCCGCATCGACCGACCCCGGCTTTTCGACGGCGTCCGCGAGCGCCGACAGGGCAAGACCCGGATGCGCGTACAGCTCCGCCTCGCCGCGCCGATTGTCGCGCAGCTCCTCGGCATCGTCCGCGATGCGAATCCACCGTGCGTTCGGCAGGACGGCGGGCGAGCCATAGCCGACCTGATAATCGAGCTTGCGTCCCGCGGTGATGACGAGGTCCGCTTCCTTCATCGCCCGCGCGCGCACGGCGCCGACGTACGCCGGGTGTGCGGCGGGAACAAGCCCCCGGCTCTCCTGCGTGTCGAGGTACAGCGCACCGCTCGCATCGAGAAACCGCAGGAGCGCAGCCGCGTTGCCCATCGCACCGCGCCCCGAGATGACGAGAGGCCGCTTCGCTTTGGCGAGCAGCGCGGCCGCGTTCGCGACTTCGGCCGGATCGGGGAGGATCCGCCGTGGCGCCTTCGGGGCGAGGAACTCGTCCAGCACGACGCCGGGCGGCACGCGCTCGCGCAGCACGTCGGTCGGAATCTCGACGTAGACCGGACCGGGCGAATTGCCGTCACCCATCGCGATCGACCACGCCTTGTCCAGGTCCCGCAGGATATGGTCCGCGAGGCGCAACGTGCGCGCGCTGCGCGTCACGGGCTTCATGATCGACACGTGGTCGATACCCTGCAATGGCCCGAGATCGTCCTGGGGCACCGGGGCGCAGCCGCCGATCAGCAGAATCGGCACGCGCTCGAGGTGCGCGTTGGCCATCGCCGTCACGCAATTCGTGACGCCGGGTCCCGCCGTGGCGAAGGCGACGCCGACCTGCCCCGTGAGCACCGCGTGACAGTGCGCCATGTGCACACCGGCGCCTTCGTCCCGGACGTCGTAGACGCGCACGTCGTGACGCGCGAGCTCGTCCCAGATCGGCTGGATGTGGCCGCCCTGCAGTCCATAGACGCGGTCGACGTTTCGCGCGACGAGGAACGCGGCTACCCATGCGGCAACGGTGCGGCCTTTGTCGTGCGGCATCGCGATCTCCGGCAGGTCCGGGCGGGGCGCCGCTATTCTACGGCTGGAAGCCCGCGCCGTGCTCGTGAAGCACGTACCTCCCGGTGCTCCCTGCGCCGTCAACCGTGCAGCAGTGCGGCCCAGCCCGATGGGTGATGCGCCCGTGCGATGCCGATGATGGTCACATAGACGCAGAGCGCCGCCATGAACGCCGCGGTCTGGCCGCGGACGCTCTGCGCCCGCTTGAGCGCGAAACTGCCGAGCACGACGTACGCCACGAGCAGCGCAATCTTGACCGCCAGCCAGTGGTTCGCAAACAACGCCGCCGGCAGGACCGTCGCCAGCATCAATGCGGCGGTCAGCAGCACCGTATCGACGCTGTAGCTCGCATAACGGAGCCATGGCGTCATCGCGAGGGCCTTGTGTCCGGATTGCACCATCAGCCCTCGCGTCACGAACAATACGCCGGACGTCAGCACGGCCGCGATGTGCACGGCGCGGATCTGCGCGTAGAAGGCGATCATCCGTCCGATGCCGCTATGCGGGGCGCACCTGTGGCGCGGCGACTTCGCGCGCCGGCACGATCCATTGCCGCGCGACGAACCAGGCGATCAGCAAGGCGCCAATGCTGAAGATCGTGTCGCCGGGCACGCGCAGCCAGACCAGCGTATGGATGATCGGCTTGCCCATGAACTCCGCCGAGCGCGCGTACCAGTAGCCGTGCTCGAGCGCGGCGTCGAGCTGCAGCAGGCCGACCGGGAGAAGCGTGAGCAGCGCCATCAGCACGAGTCCGACGTTGAACGCCCAGAACGCACCGCTCAAGAGCCGCTCGTTCCACGCGACCTCGGGCTTCAAACCGCGCAGGCAGAACAGCATGAGGCCAATGCCCAGCATTCCGTAGACGCCGAACAGCGCCGTGTGGCCGTGCAGCGGCGTCAGGTTGAGCCCCTGCATGTAATACAGCGCGAGCGGCGTGTTGATGAGGAATCCGAAGAGGCCCGCGCCGACGAGATTCCAGAAGCTGACCGCGATGAAGAACACGATCGGCCAACGGTAGCGCGCCATCCACGGCGTTGCCTGGCTGTGCTTCCACGTCTCGAATGCCTCGAGGCCGATCAGCGCCAGCGGCACGACCTCGAGCGCGGAAAAGCTTGCGCCCAGGGCGACGATCGCGGTGGTGGTGCCCGCGAAATACAGGTGGTGGAACATGCCGAGGACGCCGCCCGCCATGTAGACGATCGTCGCGAAGAGCACGTTGACGGTCGCCGTCCGCGCGCGGATCAGTCCGAGCTTCACGAACAGGAAGCTGATGACCGCTGTAGCGAACACCTCGAAGAAGCCCTCGACCCAGAGATGCACGACCCACCAGCGCCAGTACTCGACCATCGACAGGTGCGTATGCTCGCGCCACATGAGTCCGGCGCCGTACAGGAGCCCGATGGCGACCGTCGACAGGAACATGAGGCCGACGATCGACGCCATGTCGTCGCGCTTCCTGAGGGCGGGCCACAGCGCGCGGCCGACGAGGAACAGCCACAACAGCAGGCCGATGAACAGGAAGATCTGCCAGAAGCGGCCGATGTCGACGTATTCCCACCCCTGGTGGCCGAACCAGAAGTTGTTCGCGAGGCCAAGCTTCTGCATCACCGCGAACCATTGTCCGGTGAACGCACCGACGACGATCACGATGAGGCAGGCCCAAAGCACGTTTACGCCGAGCCGCTGGAACTTCGGCTCGTGTCCCGAGATCGCCGGCGCGATGTAGAGACCGGTCCCGAGCCAGGCAGTGGCGATCCACAGCACGGCAAGCTGCGTGTGCCAACTGCGCGTCAGGCTGTACGGGAGAATGTCGGCGAGCGGAAAGCCGTAGGCCGTCTGGCCTTCGACCTGGTAATGCGCGGTCGTCGCGCCCAGGAGGATCTGCACGAGGAACAGCGCGATGACGAGCCAGAAGTACTTTGCGGTCGCGCGCATCGAGGGCGTGATCGCGAGGCCCGCCAGCGGATCGCGCAGCGGCGGGATTACCGGCGCTTCCTTGCCATGCCATACCGCGTAGTGCCACGTGAGAAGGCCGATGCCCGCGATCATGAACAGCACGCTGAACATCGACCACATGAACGATCCCGACGTTGGAGTGTTGCCGACGAGCGGGTCGTAGGGCCAGTTGTTGGTGTACGACTGGGTGTAGCCGGGACGCTCCGTGACGGCGGCCCACGACGTCCAGAAGAAGAACGCGCCCATCGACCGACGATGGTCGGCGTCTGGCACGGCGCCGTCGCGAATCGCATACGACTCGCGCAACTTCGCGCCGGCGGCAGCGCTCGAAAAGAGTGTGTCGTAGTGGGCCGCGACCGCCGCGATGGCCTCGGCACGGCGATCGCTGACGACGATCTCGTCGTTGGCGGCCGAAAAGGTGTTCGTGCGCATCAGCGCCTGCAGGTCGGCGTTGAATCGCGCCTGCTCGCCGGGCGAAACGCTGTCATAAGGCTTGCCCGTGGCGGCGTGCGACGCGAGATCGAGCATCGTCCGCGCCTCGCGGTGCAGCCAGTCGGCCGACCAGTCCGGCGCGACCAGCGCGCCGTGTCCCCAGATCGACCCCTGCTGCTGGCCGCCGATGCTCTGCCAAACCTGGCGGCCGCGTTCCATGTCGGCGCGCGTGTACACGACGCGGCCGCTTTCCGTCACGACGCGCGCCGGAAGCGGCGGCGATTGCCGATCCATGTCGCGCCCCATCCAGAGCAGCACGCTGAATGACGCGATCAACAACGCGGCAAGGCCAAGCCATAGTCTGCGGGTAGTGTCCATGAAGCACTCCTTTAATGGATGCCCCATGGTCGCGCTGCACGCGCCCTGCGCGCCCTGACCTGGGTCAAGCGCCGAACAAGTTCGAGGTACTGGCGTCAGCTGTCGAGGATCGGTGCGGCGAGCGCGTCGAGGCTGGGTCTGTCGAGCAGCTCAACCTCACGCCGGTCGACCGCGAGCAGCCCGTCGTCCTGGAAGCGCTTGAGAACACGGCTCACCGTTTCGGGCGCGAGGCGCAGGTAGTTGCCGATGTCCGTTCGCGCCATCGTGAGCTGGAAGCGGCGCGACGAGAAGCCGCGGGCGGCGAGCCGGTGCGACAGCGTCAGCAGGAATGCGGCCATGCGCACGTCCGCGGGCCAGTCGCCGGTGAGCCGCTGCGCGGCGCCGATGTCCCGGCTCAGCAGGCGGAAGAGATGCTGCTGCAACAGCGGCACGCGCGACGCGAGCTCCGCCATCCGCGGGAACGAGAACCGGCACAGCGTGGTCGTGTCGAGCGCGATCGCATCGCACGGATAGCGGTCGCCGTCGATGCCGGCAAGCCCGATCACTTCGCCCGGAAGGTGGAAGCCGAGGACGCGCTCGTGGCCGGTCTGGTCGATGATGGATGTCTTGACGGAGCCGGCGCGCACTGCGGCGATTGCATCGAAGGGCTCGCCGCGCCTGAACACCGGATCGCCCGCGTGGAACGGGCCGATGTGCTCGACGAGCATGTGCAGGTCGTTGAGCTCGCGCTTGCCCATTCCCTGGTCCATGCAGGCGCTCGAGAACGCGCATGTCGTGCAGAAATTGAAGGCATCGCCGTCGTCGGAGACGATCCGCGCGTTCGACTGCGGAAAGACCGGCTTTTCTTTCGCGGTCACGGCATCTTGCGCGGTTCTGGGTGTGTGTCCCTCCGTGCCCGGGCGCGGCGGTGGCTCAGATGGCGCGGGAGAACCGCGCGGGGATCGCATCCTCGCCGAGGTAGGCATCGAAGCACATCGCGATATTACGCAACAACAGCCGCCCCGGCGACGTCGCGAGGATCCGATCGGGCTCGACCTGGACCAGGCCGTCCGCGATCAGCGGCTGAAGGCGGACGAGCGCATCGCGGAAATAGCTGCGGAAGTCGATCGCATAGCGCCGCTCGAGCGCACCCACCGCCACTTCGCCCTGGCACATCAGTTGCTGGACCAGCGCCGCTCGCAGCTGGTCGTCGTCGCTCATCCTCATCCCACGGAACACCGGCAGACGTCCATCCTCGATCGCCGCCTGCCAGCTCGCGATGTCGCGAGGGTTTTGGCTGTAGGTCGCGCCGATGTGGCTGATCGCGCTCACGCCGAGACCGATGAGGTCGCTCTCGGCGTGCGTCGTGTAGCCCATGAAGTTGCGATGCAGGCTGCCTCGCGCCTGCGCGACCGCCAGCTCGTCGTCCGGCAACGCGAAATGATCCATGCCGATGTGGACGTATCCGGCGGCCGTCAGCGTCTCGATCGCGAGTTGCAGCAGGCCGAGCTTCGCGTCGCGTGTCGGCAGCGTCGCGGCATCGATCCGCGTCTGCGCCTTGACGAGCTTCGGCAGGTGCGCGTACCCGTAGACCGCGAGCCGGTCGGGCCGCATCGCGAGGACGATGTCCAGCGTCTTCGAGAAACCGCCCGGCGTCTGGTGCGGCAAGCCGTAGATGAGGTCGATGTTGACCGAGCCGATGCCATGTCGCCGGCACGCCTCGACGACTGCCGCCGTCTCGCCGACGCTCTGCACGCGATTGACTGCGCCCTGCACCACGGGGTCGAAGTCCTGGACGCCCAGGCTTGCGCGGTTGAACCCCATCGCTGCGAGCTCCGCCACCTCGGAGGGCCTGAGCGCACGGGGGTCGAGTTCGATCGAGCAGTCGAGGTCGTCAGCGTTCGCGAAGCGGAACTGCCGCCGCAGCGTGGCGACGATATCGCGCAGCTGCGCAGGCGCCAGGAAGTTCGGGGTACCGCCGCCGAAGTGGAGCTGTGCGACTTCGCGGTCCGGATCGAACAGGCCGGCGGCGAGGTCGATTTCGCCATACAGCGGCGCGAGGTACGCCGCTCCCCGCGAGCGGTCGCGGGTGATGACGCGGTTGCACGCGCAGTAGAAGCACGGACTCGTGCAGAATGGCACGTGCACGTACACCGACAGCGGCCGGGGAATCGGGTCGCCGTTGCTCTCCTTCGCCGCTTCCCGCAATGCCTGTTCATCGAAGCCCGGGACGAATTGCGGCGCCGTCGGGTACGACGTATAGCGCGGCCCGGGCCGGTCATAGCGGCGGAGCAGGTCGACATCGAGCGTCACACCGTTTGTCATGGCGCATGATGCCGGCTCGGAGTGCCGCCCGCCATGACACAGGTCAAGCGCCGCGGGATGTAATTCTTACTCCGAGCGCGCGCTCGTGCCGCGAAGACGGATCACGCGGCGGCTCGACGACGCGGAAGCCGGGCCACGAGGTCGCGCTGCCGCGCGTTGCGGACGCCGACCCGCAGCGGCCATAGCTTCGACAACTCGCGCGCCGTCTCGAGCACGATCGGCGCGAGCTCCTGGGCGCGCTTTTCGGTGATGCGCGCGCTCGGGCCTGCGATGCTCACGGTGCCGAGCGCCGGACCGCCATCGCCTGCACGAACCGCCGCGGCGACGGCGCTGACGCCGAACTCCGCTTCGCTGAACGCTACGCCGTAACCGCGGCGCGCGGTCGCGCGAATCTCGCGCAGCAGCGCATCCATCGAGCGCACGACGTTCGGCCCGTAATGGCCGGCATCCTTGAGACCGCCGTTCTTCGTGACGAGCTCGATCGCGCGATCGACGGATAGCGTCGCGAGCCACGCCTTGCCGCTGGCCGTTGCGAACAGCGGCACAGTGTTCGAAGTGAGCGATGGTTGATACATAAGGCCGCCGGATGCGCCCTGCGCGTGCGCAACCCACACCAGCGAATGCCCGTCCACGACGGCGAGGCGCGCGAACTCGTGGCAGCGCTGGGCGAAGCGGTCGAGGATCGGCTGCCAGATGTCGGGGATGCCGGTCGCGACGAAGAATTGCTGGCCCAGCACCGCAAGCCGCATCGTCAGCCGGTAGAAGCTCGTGTCCGGATCCTTTTCCGCCCAGCCACGGTCGATCAGCGTCGCGAGCAGCCGATGCGTACCGCTCTTCGGAAGCGCCAGCTGTTCCGCGATTTCGCCGAGCGGCATTTCGCCGGCGCGGGCGGCGAGCAGCTCGACGATCGCGAGGCAGCGGTCAGCGGGGACGTGCGACATCGGCGAAAAACGCGAGCAGCGCGTCCACTTGGCCATCCATCATCTCGCGACCGTCGACGTACCGGCAGCCGCACTCGATCGCGTGGCGAATCATCGGCGATGGGCCCGTCAGGATCACGACGTCGCCGACCAGCGTGCCCGGATCCAGGCGCCCTATGTCGCCCGGCAGGCCATCGCCCGGCTTCATGCCGACCGGCGACGCATTGACGACCATGTCGATCGCCGCCGGCATCTCGCGCGTCACCGAGACGTCGCAGTTTGGAAATGCGCGTGTGAGCTTGTCGACGAGCGCTTGAGCTTTGGCAACGTCCTGATCGATGACGCCGATCGACTTGACACCAGCTTCCGCGAGGCCGCATGCAATGGCGCTTCCGGCGCCGCCCGCGCCGAAGAGCTGCACACGGCGCTCCGCCAACCGCTCGCCCTTGCTCTTCGCACCGTGCACGAAGCCCATGCCGTCGAACATGTCGCCGGTCCACGAGCCGTCCGCCTCCCGCCGCAGGGCGTTGAGCGCGCCGACGGTTTGTGCCGCGCGTCCAAGCCGATCGGCGAAGCGCAGCATTCGCGGCTTGAACGGCACCGTGGCAATGAGACCGTCGACGTTGCCGAGCGCCATGAGCTCGGGAACGATCGTCTCGAACCGCTCCGACGGGACGTGCACCGGGATGCAGACCGCCGGCGTTCCGGCCGCCGCGAACCGCGCGCTGAAAACCTCCGGTGAGCGCACCTGCGCAATGGGATCACCGATGATCGGGTAAAGGCGGGTCGCCCCCGTGATGCGGATGGCGTCGCTCATCGGGTCGATGGCTCCGCGCGCTCATGGATCAGTGCAATGGCGTCGAGGCGGGCCTTCCGCGCTTCGTACCATTGCGCGACGCGCGGCGTTCGGTAGCGCGGCTGCTTGCCGCGAACGTGGGCGGCGAGATCCATCTTTCCCGCTGCGAAGATACGCCGATCCATCACCTCGAGATCGCGTGCGATCCGCGGACGAAACCCCATCTGCGCGATGACGTCGCGCTCCGCGTCGAGCCCCGGTGCGATCTCGATCAGCTCGAGACCGTCGGATCCGACACGGAATACCGCGCGCTCGGTCACGAACAGCGTCACCTGGCCCTTCGCGCGCCCGATCGCCGCGCTGTAGCAGATCTGCTCGAGCTTCGGCACGAACTTCCTGTGCCGGCCTTCCTTGCGAATCACCGTCCGGCCGCGGTCCCAGCCGATGTCGAGCTCGCCCGCCGTCAGCGTGCCGTTGAAGACGACGCACTTCGCGTTCTGGGCGATGTTGATGAAGCCGCCGACGCCGATGATCTTGTCGCCGAACCGGCTGACGTTCACGTTGCCGTCCGCATCGACTTCGGCGAACGACAGGAACGCGAGATCGAGCCCGCCGCCGTCATAGAAGTCGAACTGCGCCGGCTGCTCGATCATCGCCGCAAAGTTCTGCCCGCCGCCGGAATCGCGGCCGGTGATCGGGGCGCCGCCGATGATGCCCTGCTCGTTGGTCAGGTGAACGGCGTCGAGCAAGCCCTCTTCCGCTGCAATCGTCGACAGCCCCGTCGATACGCCGGCGCCGAGGTTGCAGATGGCGCCAGGAAACAACTCCATCGCCGCGCGACGGACAATCACCTTGCGCGGTCCGAACGGCAGCGGCTTGATATCGCCGGCCGGAATGCGCAGCTCGCCGGAATAGCTCGGGTCGTAGTAGGTGGCGTACGTCTGGCGCTGCTCCGGATCGACCACGACGAAGTCGACGAGAATGCCGGGGATGCGGATCTGCTTGGGCGGCAGCGTCTCGCGACGCGCCATCCGCTTGACCTGCACCACCACGATGCCTCCCGCCCGTCGTGTCGCCTGTGCCATCGCCAGCATCTCGCCCAGCACCGCTTCCTCTTCCATCGTGACGTTGCCATCCTCGTCGGAGGTGGTGCCGCGCAGGAACGCGACGTTCACCGGTATCGGCTTGAACAGGAGCCACTCCTCGCCCGCGAGATGGACGACTTCAACGAAGTCAGGCGGCGTGCGCGGGCTTTGCCGCGCGCCTTGCTGGCGCGGATCGACGAACGTGCCGAGCCCCGTCTTCGTGATCAAGCCAGGCCGGCCCGCGGCCATGTCGCGCATCAGCTGCGACAGCACGCCCTGCGGCAGTGTGTACGCCTCGATCTTGTCCGCGGCGGCGAGCGCGACGAGCCGCGGCGAGTCGACCAGCGCGCTCGTGATCGCGCGCCGCAGCAGCCCCTCGTGGCCGATGTGATCGGCGCCGAGCGAAATGCGATCGCCGACGCCGACGACGCTGACCGATGTAATGCCGAGCGGCTTGCCTTCGGAGAGAAAGCGCTGCTCGACCGCGGCGAGCAGCGCCTCGGGCACGGAATGTCCTCCACCCGAGCCGCTGATCAGGATCGCATCGCCATCCTGCACAAGCCGAGCCGCTTCGTCAGCGGTGATCTTTTCCATGCCCTATCGTCCCTGGAACACCGGATCGCGCTTCGCGAGAAAGGCGGCGACGCCCTCGTGCAAGTCAGCGCTGTCGAAGATCTGCTGCTGCGCGGCGGTCGACAGCGACAGTGCGGCGTCGAGCGCGCCATCGTGGGCGGCGTCGGCAAGCGTTTTTGCGAGCCGGTTCGACAGCGGTCCCCGTGCTGCGATGGTTGCGGCAAGCGCACGCGCGGCGTCGAGAGCCGTGCCCTCTTCCGCAATGCGATTGATCGCGCCCCAGGCAAGCGCCTGCTCGGCGGGGAGCGTGTCGCCGGTGTACAAAAGCTCCTTCGCGCGCGAGGGCCCGATCAGTCGCGTGAGCCGGACCGCGCCGTTCCCGGCCAGGCCGCCCAATCGCGATTCCGAAAGGCCGATCCTGACGCCGCGACGACAGATGCGGAGATCGCAGGCAAGCGCCAGCTCGAAACCACCGCCAATCGCGGCGCCGTCGATCGCGGCGATCGTCGGCATGGGCAGGCGCGCGAGCCGCCGCAGCACCATGTCCTCGAACAGGATCTTGCGCTCGCTCGCGTCCTCGTGCAGCTTGCCGAGCTCATGGATGTC
>Ga0070670_100001717_pt1 | contig 17838 bp, 21 predicted proteins | sample KBSS63metaG_FD_64665 | JGI IMG/M metagenome (GOLD analysis project Ga0070670, IMG submission 64665) | Switchgrass rhizosphere microbial communities from Kellogg Biological Station, Michigan, USA - KBS S6-3 metaG | ecosystem: Host-associated > Plants > Roots > Rhizosphere > Soil ... | reverse complement strand
GGCCCATCTCGCCAAGCTACTAAAGAAATCGGAATATCCAGGGGAAGCAGAGTAGCTGGCAGTGGTGACGGCCGCAGAAGCCCACACGGCACGCTTCCCACCCGTCTGCGCGGAATCCCACTCGGAGGCAAGGAGCCTGACCACACTGCGACGACAGGCGGACGTTGTGAGCGTCGCGTTTCCTACAGGCGTGTTACCCGAACCGTGTTCAGCAAGGGACCTTCGAAGGCAAGAGTGGTTTTTGTGGACGCAGCCGAGAGATCATGAAGAGTTCGCCGGAAAGCCTTTCGTGTGAAGGCTGCTCGACGAAAACCAACAGGGAGCGACGGCTTCGTCTATGACTGTTGGCATTCAAGGTCATCGTTGCGCGGGTTGTCAATCGGCGGTTTGATCAGCGGCACGTTTGCTGCTCCTCCCGCACCCGGTAAGCGGCCCGTCACCGTTTCGGTTGCTTGTCGAAGTCCTTGCGCAGTTCGTTCTTGGCCCGGTTTAATGTCGCCAGGCGTGATTTGGACAGCTGCTTGCCAGCGCGATTGATATAAAAGGTCAGCATCGACATTGCAGATTGGAATGGGCTTGTCTTTCGCCTCGGGCTTGCCTCGGCGGAATGCTTCAGCGAATCCGCGATCTTCTTGGCGCTGCGTTGCTTGAAGACCCCGTCTGCGAGGTCCATCGCATCACTGTTTTCAGTCACGTCCCGTGACCATCTCTGCTTTGATTTCTTTTTCGGCATGGGAGCCTCCCCGAAGGATGACGCCATCAGTTGATGACGCTATGCTAAAATTCAGTGGTGGGCGTGGTGGTCGTTGCGTTTGCGGGTTTCAGCCGCCTTTTTCGCAGAGGCGGAACGCTCATCCTTGGTCCGCGATGCCGTGGCAGCACCGCCCTTATGCCCGCCCCTTTCCGAGGAGGCATGGTTTTCGACCTGGCCGCGGCCCGAGCCCGATTTCTTACCGCCGCCGCTTTCCTTGTTGACGGTGGCCCAGGCACGACGCTCGGCGTCTTTTTCGGAAACGCCGCGATCTTCGTAACCCGCCTCGATATGCTCGGCCTTGCGCTTCTGCTTGTCGGTGTAGGCGGATTTATCGCCTTGGGGCATGGAACATCTCCTTAGCTGAATGTTGATTGAGGAAAACTGTGGTTTCGCAACAAAGTTCCGGCGCCAGTTTGAACGTTGCGGGGGTGACCATTCCACAGCGCTGGTCGAACGCCGGCGGGGAAAGTGTGCCGCATCAAATTGACCGACTGTGGTATTGCTTGCACTTGAAGGGTAGGGCTTGCGGAAGAGTTCGGCCCACGCAACCAATCCTGCAATGGACCGGAAGGTCTTCACGCCGTCGCGAATGACTTGGTCGAGCGCGAGGGGCCAACTAGGTGCAACCGAGAGGTTATAGGCACGGTGACGTGCACGGCTAGTCGCTATCGTAAGAAGCGCACGGATATGGCGACAGTCTTATTGATTGCGCCATCTCAATTCAATGGATGCCTAACGTCACATTGGATCAATTCTTGCATCGCCACTGCGTTTTCGATCGCGGCTCCCGAGGCGGTGTTATCGAAGACGCACCAGCCATCGGACGCCAACAGTCGCGAGAAAAACCCAATCTCTTCGGGCGTGTAACTCGTAAAGTAGACCTTTGGCTTGCCATGCAGACGAAGGTATCGCGGCGGGACTGAGAAATCGTCAGCAGGCCACACCGGCGCAGGATCAGCCAGTACGCGGTCGATTGCGTAGGCCTTCAGCAAATGCAAGGCCTCGGCCGATGCCCAACTCTTGTGCCGCACTTCAATCACGATTTGTCCCTGATCGGCCTTCCGCATTGCTCCAAACGCCGTCTCGAGCTTGTCGGTGTCAAACGCCAGCGACGGCGGCAATTGACACAGCAGTGGGCCGCGTTTGTCTCCAAGTGGCGCGATGTCGTCAAGGAACGCTTTGAAGGGGTTGGCGATGTCAGTCATCGCTCTGACGTGGGTAATTTCTTTCGGAACCTTCAAGGCGAAATGAAATCCATCCGGGACGGACTCGGCCCACCGTGCAAAGGTAGATGCCTTATGCCGGCGGTAAAACGTCGAATTGACTTCAACGCCGCCAAACACGGAGGCGTATTTTGTGAGCCCGCTTCCCTGTTGACCAAACTCGTGGGCTATCTTTTTCGGAATTGACCATGCGGCGGTGGCAACGATCGACATTCGATATCCTTACGGGAAAGCAGCGAAAGCAGGGGCGGATCTCGGAGTTTCGCAACTCCCACTGACCGAAGTCCAAAACCAGCGCGCTACCTTGTGCGTTTGAGGTAAGTTTCTATGGATTATCAGCGTCGACCCTTGCTTCCGACAGCCCTGAGCGTTGCGAACCAGAATAAGTCGGCGATGATGGCGCGTGCGCGCGACGGGCCTTTCACTGGGCCGCTCATCAGGTTTGCCATTTCCGCTGAGATCCAAAGCGGCACGCGCACCCCGGCGCGCGTTCCGTGATTTTCCGTCAGCTCTCTTGCCCGCACCTTAGGCTGCTTTTGAGCCTTTGCCCTTAGCATTCGCCTTGGCGTCTGCAAGCTGTGTCAGCTTGGCGTCGGTGGCTTCCTCCTCTTCGAGAGTCGCTTGCAGCAGCGGTACGGCGTCCGTAAGGCCGAGTTGCTTGGCCCAGGCGATGAGCGTGCCGTAGCGGGCGATCTCGTAGTGCTCGACCGCCTGCGCGGACGAGATGAGGCCAGCGTCGAGAGCGGGAGAACCCTTGAACTCTTCCATGATCTCCTCGCCTTCGGAGATGATCCCCTGGATCGCTTCGCAAGTCTTGCCACGTGCAGGCTTGCCAAGGAGTTCGAATACCTGTTCAAGGCGTTCAATCTGGCCTTGGGTCTCATCGCGATGCTGGAGAAAACCTGCCTTGCCTTCTTCAGAATGTGCGGCGCGGGCCATCTTCGGCAGAGCCTTCAGGATCTGCTTTTCAGCGAAATAGATGTCCTTCAAGGTATCAAGGAAAAGGTCGTCGAGCGTCTTGGTGGAACTGGTTGCCATCATGTCCTCCTGTGGCCGTTGGTTGGCTTCCGGCCATCGTTTCTCCGACTGGGAACTAAGGTCGCCCCGCTTGCGGATAGGGGGAGCAATGCGGGTGACAAACTTTTGTTCCCGTCGGGCTGGCACCGGAACCTAAAGGCGATGTGGAGCTTTAAAGCTTATGCAAAGGAAGCTTCCATGCAGATTATAGACACGCGAGTCCGCAGCGCGGACGGTATGATCACAGTCGACTTCCAGGGCGAGGGCGGCGAGATTGTTTCTGTCAGGATGGCGTCGGCCAGTGTTGAGGGCGAAGCCGCGATCAGCTGCGCGAAGGCGGTCATGGTCCAGCCTACGGCCTTCGTAGATGGCAACCCTCGGAGAACAATGTTAGGCATTCAAGAGACGACAGCGAAAGTCAGAGCGGCGGCTCCACGAAATCGAAGCTTGACGTTCCGGTCGCATCGTCCTTCAGCACAGTATCTGGCTCCTTCGCCTGACTTCCAATGACCGGGAATTGGATCCACCTCTGTATCGACATGCAGTCAATGTTCGCGGAGGACACGCCTTGGCATGTACCCTGGATGGCCAGCGTATGCCCAGCTGTCGTGGAGGTAGCCGAGCGCTATCCTGAAAAGACCGTCTTCACGCGTTTCGTGCCCCCAGTCAGTCCCAAGGAGGTGGCGGGCATGTGGAAGCACTACTACCGAAAATGGGAGTCCATGACGCTCGGGGAGATGGACCGCCGCCTCGTGAACGTCATCCCGGAACTTGCCCGGTTCGTTCCACCCGCCCGGACCTTCGACAAGGCGACATATTCGCCGTGGATCGATGGACAGCTGCATCGATCCCTCCAAGCAGAGGCGGTGAAAACTCTGGCTATCACAGGCGGCGAAACTGATGTCTGCGTTCTCACGGCGGTGCTCGGAGCGATAGATCTGGGTTACGCGGTGAAACTGCTCAGGGACGCCGTATGCAGCGGCGCCGATGCAACGCATGACGCCACACTTCAGCTCCTTGCCGACCGATTTTCGGTGCAGGTGGAGGTGCAGACGACCGAAGAATTTCTGAGAAGCTTCTAAGGTTGTGTCATGCTGCCTTGGCTGTTGACAAGGGGGGCAGTCCACCTAGCTATTTCAGAGTTGAGGCCGGTGTTCACCGGTGATTCAGGCCGATGTCCGAAGAGGAAGAGAGCTGGTACTGCGTCTGTGAGCCTCGCCAGACGAGCAGTCGTCCTGGGTCCTCTGCCACGCGGCGGTCAGCCTCGACTACGATGGGTATCGCAGCTTCGACGACATCGCGACGGCCCTCAGCAAAACGGATGTCGGCATCTGGTCTACGCAGGTGAACGTGCTGATGTCCTTCAATCCATTAGCGCAGGTATAGCAGCTATGAGCGACAACACCGCCTCAAAATTCTTCGCTAAGTTTGCAACCACAATTGCAGACCTGTCCGGCAAACCCGCGACCTTCGTCCTGGCTGTCATGCTCGTCGTGGTCTGGGCGGTCTCCGGGCCGATCTTCGATTATTCTGAGAACTGGCAGCTCGTCATCAACACGAGCACAACGATCATCACCTTCCTGATGGTTTTCGTGCTACAGAACTCACAGGATCGAGACGGGAAGGCGCTGATGGCGAAGCTCGATGAGTTGATGCTGACGTCGCAGGCGCAAAACAAGTTCGTCGGCATCGAAAAGCTCGACGAGGCCCAGCTCCGAGAAATGAGCAAAACGCTGTCTGAAAAGCCGAAAGCGTCCAAGACGTCGCCGACGATAGGGCTAAGGCCCGTGAGGCCGATCACTCGTCATCCCTTCGATTATGATCATCGCTTCGAGTTCATGGCGTCGCTCCGTCCCAGTGACGACCGACACGTCTGTACAGACATCATTCGTGTCACGGGCCGCAGTCATTTTGGGCGAAGCAGTCGTTCCAGGCCGTGAAGACTGGCTCGTCGGGGATATTGAAGCCAGCGGTCTCCTGCCCGCCAGGCAAGGCAGCAAATGCGATGCCGTCCAGGCGAAGATACCGTCGAACGGCCGGGGGAATCGGCATACTGCGGCAGTTGGTAAATTTCTGCGATGAAGCGCATCGACGGAACTTGAAAGTCAAAGACCTGTGCCCAAGTATGTCGCCGTCAACGCCCAGGGAAAGGAGGCCACTATGGCGAAAACGTTGTTTGATCGTCCGCTATTCGTGAAAAAATCTCGCTATATCCAGGAACTCGCTAGCCTTGAGGATGTCTTCAATCTTCTCGAAGAATGGCCAATGGACAAGCGTGACGTGCTCTACGATGTTTTGGTAAAGGCTTGCCGCATGGCTGCGCAGGGCATTTTTCCCGTCAGTGCCATCAGGGAAAACGCGCGCCGCTTCCTGACCAAGGCGGGCACACTCGCAAATATTCAGGAAGTCCCTTTGTTGGCCAGCGGAATAAACGATCGAAATCTCGGCTCTTGATCGGCTACTGAGATAGGTTGTTGCAAAAGCCGCCGGGGGATATCACCGGCGGGTTTTTCAATTTTCTGCCGAGCTTTGCGCCGGTGACCTTGAATGCGCGACCCGAGCTCAAAAGGCTCGTTTCCTACCAGGGACTTCGATGAGGGCACGTTCGAGAAGAACGCGGCGTCTTTCGAAAATCCCGACTTCGTCGATTCGGGGATCCATTCCCAGCATCGTCATGGGCGTTTTCACCCGCCTCTCGCCAAGCAGCTGCACGGAAGCCAAAAGTTCGCAATCGTCCGAGGCCTTGCCCTGGATCTTCAAAGGAAGGTGCCTTTTTTGACCTGCTTGATGGCGGTCTCCGGTGCGGTTTTATCATAGGGTTTTCCCAGGATGACAGAATCGGCGATCAAATCATGACCTTCGACTTTCGGTACCTCCAATGCTCCCGATGCGAAGATGATCCCCAGATCTTGCCGCATGCGCCTGCAGGTCACCGCAAGGTCCGCGCCCGACATACCGGGCAGACCGTGGTCAGTGAGGAGGACGTCGACGTCTTCCCTTTCAAAAACCGACAGTGCTTCTTCTGCGCTGGTCGCCTCGATTACCGAGTGGCCCATGTTTTCCAGCATATCGGTCGTGTTCATCAGGATAAGCTGCTCGTCTTCGACCAATAGGATGCGCAAGCGGGAAGGTCAGGGTGCCGAGATTTCCGAAGCGACCGAACTAGCGGTCACTGTCGGCAAAGCCGACAGAGGCGGGGCAGGTTCCGGCTCTGCGGGAGCGCGGTTGCCAAGGACGTACCGCACTTTTCTCGCCAAGGCTTCTCGCGTATATGGCTTGCTCAGAAGTTCGATGCCCTCGTCCAGGCGCCCGCCGTGGACAATGGCATTGTCAGTATAGCCGGACGTGAAGAGGACCGCGATGTTTGGCAAACGCTCCTTGGCTTTGCGGGCTAGCTCCGGACTGCGCAAAGGGCCTGGCATGACGACGTCGGTGAACAGGAGATCGATCGCAACGCCGCTATCGATGACAGCGAGACCCAACTGCGCGTCGCTTGCTCGCAAGACGCGGTAACCCAGATCGGTGAGAAGTTCGATGACAGTGGCGCGGACCTCCCTCGACCACAAGCACGGTTTCTGATCCGCCGACCACCGGCCCGGTATCCATATCGACGGCAAGGTCTTCCAGTTGTCGCGATCGGGGTAGATAGATGCGTATCGTCGTCCCTTCGCCAGGTTCGCTGTAGATCTTGATGTGCCCTTCGGACTGCTTCACCAGCCTCCAGACCATACTGAGACCGAGGCCGGTGCCTTTCCCTGTAGGCTTGGTCGTGAAGAACGGCTCGAACGCCTGTTCGATGACCTCTTGAGTTATCCCGGATCCTGTGTCGGTCACAGCCAGCATGACGTATTGGCCAGCCAATACGTCTGCATGCCTCGCAGCGTAGGCGTCATCGAGGGACGCGTTTCCGGCTTCAATGGTCAGCTTGCCGTGACCCCCCATCGCATCGCGGGCATTGATTGCAAGATTGAGAAGGGCATTTTCGACCTGGCCGGGATCCACAAGTGTATTCCACAAACCGCCGGAAACGACGGTCTTGATTTCGATCCCTTCACCGATCGCGCGCCGCAGCATGTCGTCGAAACCGCGGATCAACCGGCCGAGGTTCACGACTTTCGGTTCCAATGCCTGACGCCGTTCGAAGGCGAGAAGCTGGGATGCCAATTTCAAACCTCGCGTGACGCCTGCCAGCGCGTTTTGCAGCCGCTGCTGAGCCTTGTCATGTCCCACCATGTCTTTCGACAGAAGCTGAAGGTTGCCACCGATGACCTGCAACAGGTTGTTGAAGTCATGGGCGACCCCACCAGTCAACTTTCCGACCGCCTCGAGTTTTTGCGATTGGCGCAGTTGCTCTTCGGCAAGCCGTAACGTTTCGGCCTGCTCTTTCGCCGCCGTGACATCCCTGGCGACGGCATAGATGAGGTCGCCCTCAGGAACAGCGGTCCATAACATCCATCTGTAGGTTCCATCCTTGCAGCGGAACCTATTTTCGAAACTGGGCGTAATGCCGCCGTTCGCGAGATGAATCACCTCGTTTCTGGTCTCCTCGGCATCATCTGGATGTTCGAGCCATTCGGACGTCTTGCCGATGATCTCATTCGCCTGCCAGCCAAGCGTACTGGTCCAGGCGGGATTGACGCTCGACCACACGCCATTGCGATCGGCGACACCTAGAAGGTCGCGGCTCAGATTCCAGGTGCGATCGCGCTCCTGCGTTCTCTCCGCCACCGTGGCTTCGAGATTTTCATTGAGATGGGCGAGCCGCGTTTCACTTTTCCGCAGCGCGTCCTCCGTCTTGGTGCGCTCGGCAATTTCTTTCTGAGCAGCTTTGTAGAGACGGGCATTGGCAGCCAGATTGGCGACCTGTTTGCCGGCACCGAGGACTTCGTCCTTGGCTCGGGCGCGGACGTCGCCCCTCTTCCCGCTGGCGCGCGGCAGTCTCATGCCTCTATGAAGGCCGGCCAGTTACTCGACGCACTCCCGCATAGACATCGGGCAGCTGTGTTGTCGCTGGTCCGAACCCTTGCCGTGTTTCGGCTAACATCAGGCGGCGAGGATGAAATCTTTGACTGAGTAGGGCCCTTGAACGGCCGAGTGACACTTAGACGCAGAGTCAGTGCGCAAGGCGAGGAGCGCTCTCACCCTTCAAGATTGTCGGCGGACAACTTGCTAAGATGCTTCAACGTCAGGGTTCTAGCGTTTTCTACAGCTACGGGTGGTGTGCTAACTCATAGGCGCCGTTCACCTCGTGCGCCGGGCAGCGATGTTTAGATTTCAATCTTCAAAATGCGGTAAAAGGCCCGCTAGGGCGAGTTACAGTTACTTCATTTGGCGCCTATTTGATAGGGAGCTACATTTATGTCTCCTTTTTGGTCAATACATATACCAGATTATATTTTAAAATTAACTTTCACTTAGAAAGACAAGGCTACATTCGGCCCAGCTGAAGTGAGCGAAATGATTCGTTACTCGCTGCCGGAATAGGTGCTCAACCGTGCTGCCGACCAAGTCGGTCCGATGCGCGCAAAGCGCACTTTTCCATTGACTGCCCTAGTAAATGATTTGCGAGCGGCATTAACAGCAAAATCCCTAATGCCGGAGTTGCAAGTGAAACATATTTCTATAATCGGAAAATTCGTTATCATCATAGCTGGCTTCGGTCTTTTTGCGGTCGGTGTCTCACTCTATTCCAGTCGAGAGCTTATCTCGATCGACGCAGGCTACAGCTCTTTGATAGAACACGAGGCGGCCGCAGCGCTCTCAACTGCTCGTGCGAACCGAAGCCTACAGTCTGCTCGGGCAGCGATCGGCGATCTGCTTATTGCGAGTACGCCTGAGCTTACCGCTAGTGCCGAGAAGAGCTTGAAAGAGAGTGAGGAGAGCTTCGTCAAGTTCATCGATCAGACAATTGCGGCTCTTCCCCTGAGGACGGAAGCCGTTCAGTTGAAAGCTGAGGGTATTCAGATCCTCCGGACCACTTGCGCTGCGTCAATCGAAGCAGCCCGCAGTTCATCTAACGACGACGAAAATGCGGCGGCCGCGAAACTGTTCCAGACCGGTTGTCAACCAGCTCTTATTGCTTACGCGCCCAAGGTAACAGCCTTTACTAACGACATCTCTGAGTCCTCGTCTAAGGAGAGCAATCGGCTTACCAGTGCCACGAGCCGCACGATCGAGATGACCCTTGGCATCGTAGCCGTTGGCCTAATCACGGTCTTTGTTTGCGGCTTCCTTGCAATTCGCTCTTGGCTGGTCCGGCCGATCCTGCAGCTATCTGCCACAATGAACGTGCTTGCAGGCGGTGACCTGACCGTTAACGTCGACGGAACCAGTCGTCGTGACGAAGTCGGAGTTATGGCAAAGGCCGTTCAGGTCTTCAAGGACAACGGTTTACGCGCCCGGGAACTGGAAAGTGAAACGGAATCCACCCGCAGCGCTAGCAATGCGGAACGCGCCAGGGTTGCCCAGGCAGACCACCAACGTGCACAGGAAATGGCGCAGGCGACCTCCGGCCTGGCTGATGGATTGAAGCATCTGTCCAGTGGCGACCTGACCTTCCGGCTCGATGAATCCTTCGCCGGCGATTTTGAGTCTCTGCGCTCGGACTTCAACGTGGCCGTTGATCAACTGGCGACAAGCATGCGTTCGGTCGCAGATGCCACTGGCTCTATCGATAGTGGCGCACGTGAGATCAGCCAAAGTGCCGACGATCTGTCTAGGCGGACGGAACAGCAGGCGGCCTCGCTCGAGGAGACGGCCGCAGCCCTCGACCAGATCACTGTTAATGTGACGAATTCTTCGAAACGCACAGAAGAAGCCCGGCACGTAGCGATTGAGGCGAACAAATCGGCGCGGCGTTCCGGCGAGGTGGTCTCCAACACCGTCATCGCCATGCAACGAATTGAGCAATCCTCTAATCAGATCTCTAGCATCATCGGCGTGATCGACGAGATTGCGTTCCAGACCAACCTACTGGCGCTAAACGCCGGCGTCGAAGCGGCCCGCGCCGGTGAAGCGGGGAAGGGGTTTGCCGTTGTGGCGCAAGAAGTGCGGGAATTGGCGCAACGGTCTGCCACGGCCGCCAAGGAGATCAAGGACCTGATCCGCAATTCTGGTGAGGAAGTCAGCAACGGCGTAAAGCTCGTTCAGGAGACGGGACAAGCTCTGAAAATCATCGAGGAGCAGGTGGTCAATATCAACCAACAGCTAGACTCGATCGCGACCTCCGCCAAGGAACAGTCGGTGGGTCTTGCTGAAGTCAATACGGCAGTCAACCAAATGGACCAGGTGACCCAGCAGAACGCAGCGATGGTCGAGGAGTCGACGGCCGCCAGCGCGGCACTTGCCGGCGAAGTCGACCGTCTCCGGGAGATAATCTCGGAGTTTAACATCGGTGGCAGTGTTGAAGTCGCCACGTCGCGTCGGCCGCAGGCTGCCCATGGCAAACATAAGGCCGTGGCTTCCCCGGCAAGACGCATGCTTGCCAAGGTAGCCGGCGCAGTTGGTATGGGAGGCGGCGGTGCCACAGCAGAAAGCTGGGAGGAGTTCTAAGCTGCGGCGAAATGCGGCCTTTGCAGCCGTGGCGTAGCGAAAGCAGTTTACCATCCGCGCAGCTCTTGCGGATGGTCGCTTCTCGATCAGTTGAATTTTTCTCAAAATTAGGAGCGCTAAATGGGAAACGTGATCCAACTTCCTGCCAACGCATCGAGGGCAAAAGCACTGGCAGTATCCGAAGCGGATCTGCAGGATCAGCTGATGAGGTTAAAAGTTTGTCTGGAGGCTGTTGCTGTAAACTTAAACAATCTCCGGTCAGAATACCGCGTGTTGGTCCCGGGTTAGCTAATGAAATGACACGCCCTGTCCGACAGGAAGCTACTTCTCTGTGTGCTCAGGACAGGTGCCCGAGATCAAGCAAACAGGTTCGCCTGCTCTTGCTTCGCCGAAAAGATAGGACCTTGCTTGGGTAGCAGCCGCTGCAGAACTTTGGCATCCTCCCAAGGTGCCTCCATTCAAATATCGATCTCCTCAGGCGGGCCAGTAACACCGGCATAGCCTTAGGTTGAACTGCTTATGAGAAACGCCCTCAGTGACGTCGGTCGCCATCTCGAACACGGCGATACCGGCATTGTTCACAAGAAAATCGACCTCGCCGTAGTCGGCCTTTACCTGGTCGAACATGCGGATGACATTGACGCCTTGCTCGTGTCCGGCTGGATAGCGACGACCTTGCCGCCGGCCGCCTAGGAAAGGTGTCGACGGTTCATATCCCTCACGCGCACCAGACCCAAGTTAGGACTTGAGCAGGGCCGCGCTACTCGGCGCGGCAAGCCTGTCCAGCACGTCGTCATCTCTTGCGCCTGCCCAGTTAATCTCTGTTTGTCATGCCTTACGGTCGATGGTAAGGCAGCTTAACATATGATTGAAAGGCTACCATTGGCCCGGCCGTCCCTCAAATCGTCGATTACCATTGACGTTCCTAGCCTCACAGATAGTGCGCGCGCTGTTCTGAGGACCGTAGCATCTCACGGCCCGTCGACTCGACCGCACCTCAGCGCCATCCTTAACTTTTCAAAACCGACTATGTCTGCTGCTGTCACTGAGTTGGAGCGGCACGGTCTGGTCGCGCCCGCAGGCGTCAATCATGGTGGCATTGGCCGGACATCCATCAGCTACGGTTTGGGTGAGAAGGCTGGCATCGTTATCGGCATCGACTGTGGCACCACTCAAATCCACGCTGTAGCCACTACGCTAGACGGAACGACAGTGGCCGGCGTCGAAAAGACAATTGGGGCACTGGCGGGCATTGATCGGTTCCGGATGGTGGCGGCTGTGCTGGAAGAGACGCTGGTCAAATGCGAGCACCAGGCACGCCTTCTGCGATCCGTTGTGATCGCCGTTCCAAATATGATCTCCGCTTCGCTGGAGAGGCTTCCTGATCGTGAAGAATTCCTGGACGTTGTCGTTCGGTTGAACCGGAAGCTTGGTGTTCCGATCCTTTTGGAAAACAACGTCAACTGCGCGGCGTTGGCCGAATACCACCAAGGTGCTGCTAAAGATCATTCGTTCGCAATCTACATGCAGATCGGCGTGAAGGTCGGCGTGGGCATCGTCATCAATGGCAAGCTGTTCGGCGGGTTTAAAGGCGGAGCAGGCGAAATAGGCCATCTGCCGTTTCCATGGTCGGACCGGGAAAATCCCCGGATAGGGCATGTGGAGACCTACCTCGGTTCGGCGGCGTTACTCGAGCGGGTCTCAAAGCAGTGGCCAACTTCCGCAGGGCAACCTCCGGCGTCGACGAGCGAACTGATCGCGATGGCTGCAACATCAAAGACCGCCCGTGCCATCATCGAGCGTCACTCGGAAGATATCGGAGCTCTCGCCGCCGCGTGTGTCAGCATGCTCGACCCGGAGCTTATCGTACTTGGGGGTGGGGTAGGGCAGAACCCGATCCTGCTTCCCGGCGTCAGCAAGATTGTCGAGGAACTTTGCTGGCCCGTCCAGGTCGTCGTTAGCCAACTCTCCGGGCGTGCCACCGTGCTTGGGGCAGCCCGTCTTGCCATGGACTATTCCCTGGCAAGCCTTCTGGGAGATAACGTAAGGACCGCTTTCGTTTATTCGGGAGGGCGCGCCGCAGGTCCTGCGGCGCCCACCCGATAGTTTCAATCGCGCTTGGTATCTGTCTGGCGGTAGCGGAAATTGCAGACAGGAAGTCCCAATTCTTCAGATAGGGTGGCAATCAGCAACTGCGCGGGAAGAGCCTGCAGGATAGCAGTTCCAATCTGGCTGGAAAAAGCCGGCACGGTAATGACGACGAGGTTGTCGGCGTCGGCAACGTCGGTCTTGCTGGTCACCAAAACCGACGGAATGCCGAACCCCGCCAGGTCCTGGGCGAGTTTGACCTCGCGGCCGTCACCAAAAAGCAACACTCCACTATCCCTGTCGTTCGGCTCCATGGGGCCGTGGAGGAAGTTCAGCGTGTCCCAATCCTGCGCCGCGACGCGCGCTGCCTCACGGATGAGAAGGGCCGCATATCCGGCAGTGCCGTAGGCGCAACTGGCCCCCACGCAATCAATCCACTTCTTTCCTGCCAGGAGTTTGCCAGCCTTTTCGGCCTGTGCAGCCGTCGTTTCCAATACAGACGCCGCCAGGTCTGGCAGCTTCGCCCACTCCGCGTCGCTAGCGATACCTGCCTTGTCCGCCAGCAAGGCCGCGGCCAGGAGAGAACCGATGTAGCTCGTGGTATTCGGGCCGCTGTCGCTCCCGCTCTCGGTTGCAATCATGTGCTTGACGACGCGGGAGATCGGCGTGCCATCGGCCTTGGCGATCCCGTAGGTTTCGGCATTCGGGCGAAGCTCCATGGCGCGCGCGGGCTCTTCGCTCCGTCCGGACGCCGAAAAAGCTACGTAGGCATTCGCGGCATCGACAGAGGGGTCATAGAGATCGCCGCCGGGAAGAGGGAACGCGCGCAAACCCTGGCTGCGCATCTGTACCGCTGCGACGTGGGCTGCATAGAGGCTGGCACCGATGCCGACGAGTGCAACGGGGCCGTCCGAGATGGGTTTGACATCCAGGGTCTCGAGCCGCTTGGTGATGGAGCCCAGGCTGGTCTTCAGGGCGGCGGGCTGCAACGCGATCGCTTCGCGGTAGGGCACTTTATCTGTCATTTTGGGTCCGTCGGTTTAGAATGGAAAGGCCGGGAGCGGTGCTCCCGGCCGGGCTTGGTTCAGGAGGTCAGTCGAGCTTCATGTAGTCGGCGAAGCGGGCGGCATCGTTGATTGTGACCTTGTCGAGCTTGTTCTCACCGAGACCCCACTTTCCGAAAAGCTTGGCGTAGGTGCCGTCGTCGATCATCGACTGCATCGTCGCCGCCAGCGCGTCCCGCAGTTCGGGGGTCTGCTTGCTGACAAGCATTGCCTGGTAGCCGACCGCGTACTGTGCCCCCGTCACCAGTTGCAGTTTCTTGCTGCCCGAAGGCTGATGGGCAAGGCTGTAGGCCGCGACGCCCGTGGTATCCATCGAGACATCGACACGACCGCTCTGAAGGGCGATCTTGATCTGGTCGTTGGACGGGAATTGCATGACGGTCAGCTGCTTGTCAGTTGGGCAGAGCGTCGCTTGCTTGTCGAGAAGTTGAAGGGGGATGGACCCCTGAACGGCACCTGCCTTGATCCCGCAGGTATCCTTCATCTTATGGATGCCCTTCGGGTTTCCATCCAGAACGATGAGGCTAGTGCCTTCGAGCATGTAATTGACGACGTCGACGATCTTCTCGCGATCGGCAAAGTCACCAAAGGCGGACATTCCCATGTCGAAGCGTCCGGCCTGAATGCCGGGGATGATGCTGGCGAACTGGGCAGGCATGTCCGTGAACTTGACCCCCAGGCGAGTTCCCATTTCGTCGCGGAGTTCTTTTTCGAGACCTGTGATAGTCTTGTTGTCCTCGGCGTAGAAGTCGTATGGTGGTGTCTGCGGCTCGGTGCCGACCTTGATCTCGCCCGCGGACTTGATCTTGGCGGGAAGCATCGCCTGCAGCTTGGGATCGACGCCAGTGGCGGAGGCCGCCCCGACCGCCATGGACGAAAGTACGGCGGCAGCCAGCATGAGCTTGATATTGTTCGTCATGTCATTCCCCTTTTCTTAGATGCACGTGAAGGACGTGCGGCCTTTCAGACGATGCACCGCCTGCTGGTCAGTGCATTCGCCTGAGAAATGCCTGTGTTCTTTCGTGTTTCGGGTTGTCGATGACCTCGCGGGCAGGACCCTCCTCGACCACCACGCCCTGGTCCATGAAGACCACGCGGTCGGCGACATCACGGGCGAAGGCCATCTCATGGGTAACGACGATCATAGTCATGCCGTCAGCGGCGAGCTTGCGCATGACATTCAGTACCTCGCCGACGAGTTCGGGATCGAGCGCGGAGGTTGGCTCGTCGAAGAGCATCAGTTTCGGATCCATCGCCAGTGCGCGGGCGATTGCGATGCGCTGCTGCTGACCACCGGAAAGCTGATAGGGAAACGCCGCCTCCCTCCCTTCCATGTCCACCATCTTGAGAAGTTCTCTGGCGCGAGCGACCGCCTCTTTTCGGGGCTGTCCGCGATTAAGGATAGGTGCCTGGGAGATGTTCGTCAGGACGCTCTGATGGGCGAAGAGATTGAAGCGCTGGAAGACCATGCCTATGTCGCGGCGCTGGACCGCGAGTTCGCGGCCGCTCATCTCGTGCAGGGCATCGCCGCGTTCGTGGTATCCGATAACATGACCATCGACGAGAATACGGCCACTCGTCATTCTCTCCAGATGGTTGATGCACCGCAGGAAAGTCGACTTTCCGCTGCCAGATGGACCGAGCAGGCAGACGACCTCGCCTTTTCCCACTGAAAGGTTGATGCCTTTCAGAACCTCGAGCGGACCGAAGGACTTGTGCACGTCAAAGGCCTCCACGACAATGGGCGAGTTGTTCGATTGCCCGCTCATCCTCGGCCTCCTTCCGCGCGCATCAGGCGAATGGCCGCACGCCAGACGGCGGGGGGCTGGGTGCTCGACTGCCCGAGGCGCTGTTCGATTACATATTGGATGCAGGACGCAACCGTGGTCATGACGAGGTACCAGATGCTGGCTACGATCAGCAGTTCTATGATCAGGAAGTTGCGGGCGTAGATATTCTGCGCCCGGGTCAAAAGGTCCTGAGCAGCGACGACCGACACCAGAGAGGTGGTCTTCAACATAGAGATTGTCTGATTGCCAATCGGCGGGATGATGACGCGGAGCGCCTGAGGAAAGATGATGCGAAGCATCGACTGGGATGGCGTATATCCCAGCGCCTTCGCGGCTTCGTTTTGCCCGTTGTCGACGGCTAGAAGCCCGCCCCTGATGATCTCGGCCATGTAGGCTGCTTCATTGAGGCTGAGGGCGAGAAGGGCGGCAACGAAGGCCGTGACCACGTCATTGGTGTCCAGATGGAACAACCCGATATTGATGCTCGGGATGAACAGCTGAATGTTGAACCAGAAGATGATTTGCACCAGCAGCGGTGTTCCGCGAAAGAACCAGATGTAGACGCTGGAGAACCCTGAAATTATCGGATTCGAGGCTAGGCGCATGGTCGCCAGGATCGCGCCCGTTACGATGCTGATGACCATCGAAAGGATGGTAAACAGGATTGTCAGCCGTATGCCGTCCAGAATGGTGTCATCGAAGATGTACTGAGGGATCGTCGGCCAGTTGATGTGCGGGCTGGTCGCGACCATGTAGATCAGGAACGTTACGACGGCTAGAATGCAGCAGGCGATCGCTCTCTGTCCCCAATTTGCCGCGGGAATAATCTTGCGCGCACTCATGCAGCTCTCCCATTCGTGTTCGTCTCTTGATGTCCGCCGACATGGGGTAGGGGCAGCATTATCGGCCGCTCACCCGATGCTAGCAACTCCGCGAGAAGGAGAGCACCTGTGACGGGAGCGGACTTCAACAGTGCGAGGTTGGCATCGGGGACGCGCAACCTTAGCGCATCCTTGAACGCAAGAAAAAGGCGGCTCTGTCTACTGATGACCCCGCCAGCGGTGATTACATGATTGCCTAGCGCTCCGCGGTTGATCAGCTCCTCGACAAGGATCGCCAAAGAGTCACCACCGTTATAAATTACGTCAGCAGCTGTTTGGGAGCCCGCATCGGCCGCGTCGAAAACCAAATGCGCAAGCTTGCCAATCCGAGCCGCCGAGCCCAAATCGATCAAGGCCCTTCCGAACTCAACCGGGTTCACGACGCCGAGGGCCTCAACCAGAAGCCGGCCCAGTTGATCTAACTGGTTGCCCTGATCGAGTGAGCGCCTGACAGCGCGCGCTGCCTCACGCACAAGACCGCTCGCGCTTCCCTCGTCGCCGAGAAACCAGCCCCAGCCGCCTGCCGATCTCATTTTACGGTCAGGGCCCCTACTGACAGCAATGGAGCCTGTTCCCGCAATAACCGCGATGCCCTCCTTCTTCCCGGCTGCTGGTAGCAACAACTCCGAGTCGTTCAATACCAGAACTATCCCGGATAGCCGGGTGGATAGAGCCTCTTGCAATGCAAGGCAGTCAGCGTCCGTATCGCAGCCGTGGGAACCGACAACGCTAACTTCGGGTTCACCGTTGCTTATGGCATGTAGAAGCTCATGTAATCCGGCTACATCGTTTGAAAGGTTTCTGCGCTGGCGCCATGTGGACGTTCTCACCAATTGCTCGCGTCGTGTGCCGTCAGGCCGTTGTACGGCTACGTGCGTTTTGGTTCCACCTATATCAACACCAACAATCATCATCTGTCCTTATTTGTTAGGCAACTTACCTAACTAGAAGTGCGATGCAAGTGTTATTGATAGGCATGCAATTATTTATCTAAATATCGAGATCCGATGTGCAGGCTGAAAGTGACCTTCATCGATTGAAGTTCCGTAAATACCTGTTACGCTTCACTCCGACGTCGCATCGGTGGGTTCAAGGATGAAGTGCGACTTGCAATAGATAACAATGGTTTATCGCTTGCAAGGAATGAGACATGGAACGCACCTACTCGCAGATTGACATGGATGAGCGGTGCAAGATCGCGCGCTGGAAGACTGCTGGCATCAGCGCCACAGTGATCGCCGAGAAACTCGGTCGCCATCGATCGACCATTTTCCGGGAACTGCAACGCAATGCTTTTGAAGATTCCGCCATGGAAGACCTCAACGGCTATTACTGCGTCACGGCCCATGAGATGGCGCGTGACCGGCGCGCAAAGCTGCGCAAGCTTGCCCGCTTCTCCGAGCTGCGCCAGGCCGTCATCGAGCAGATCATGCATGGCTGGTCGCCACAGCAGATTGCGGGCCGGTTACA
>Ga0070670_100001710_pt1 | contig 17875 bp, 13 predicted proteins | sample KBSS63metaG_FD_64665 | JGI IMG/M metagenome (GOLD analysis project Ga0070670, IMG submission 64665) | Switchgrass rhizosphere microbial communities from Kellogg Biological Station, Michigan, USA - KBS S6-3 metaG | ecosystem: Host-associated > Plants > Roots > Rhizosphere > Soil ... | reverse complement strand
GCGTCGGCAGCGGCGGCAACATTACTATCGATCCGCAGGCCTTAATCCTGAACAACAGTAATATCGTTGCCAATGCCTTTGGTGGACCAGGAGGCAACATCAACATCACGGCAGATGTCTTCTTGGTGAATAGCAACGGAGCATTTCCGACCTCGCTAACAGGAATTGTCGATGCTTCTTCAGCTTTGAGCACACCGGGAACGGTCAATATTCAGGCTAACTTTACCAATGTTACGGGAAGCGTGACTCTGCTACCGGAAACGCCGCTCAAGGCAACGGAACTTTTACGGGCAGCGTGCGCGGCGAGATTCGCCGGAGGAAAGACCAGCAGCCTAGTGCTTGGCGGGCGTGACGGTCTTCCTCTCCAGCCGGGAGGACTATTGCCGAGTCCGCTCTATGTGGCAAACAATGCGAACACTGCAGCGCCCGGAGCGACGACAATGACCGGTTACAGTCAGTTTTCGGACCTTAGTTTTCTCGGATCAAGGGATCGACGTTTGGATCGGTATACTTTGTTGCCGAACAGTAAATGTTCCTAATGGACGAATATTCTCCGCTGTCAAATAATTTGGCATCCCATCGCGCAACTGCGGTATTTGCTTTTCTCCTACCCTTTCGAGCACAGCACAAAATTTTAAAGTCATTACGTGTACTCGGGACCTCTTCGCATGCTTCAACCGCGGCGCGAGAGCATTACCGAGAGCTTTAGACGAATTCACATCGAGCGATGACACTGCTTCGGTCATTTGCGCTGGTCGTCTGTGTTTTGATCTACGCATCAGCTAGCGCTCAGATACTCCCGATCGCTGTTCCTTCTCAAGTCGATCCAACCGGGCGTTCGGGTCAACCGCCAACGCTGCCGAAAGAATTCGAGGCTCCCGCTCAACCGCCAGGGACGCTGCTGCCTCCTACCCCCATTCCTCCACAAGCGACGCCATTCCCAGGTTTGCGCGTCTTTGTCCGCGAGATCAAAGTGGTTGGCAGCACGGTATTTTCGCCTGGAGACTTGGCCAAGGTCACCGACCCATATATCAACCGGGAACTCACATCGGAGGATCTCGAGACACTTCGAGTGGCCCTGACACTTCTTTATGTCAACAACGGCTATGTCAATTCCGGAGCGATTCTTCCCGATCAGTCAGTCACCGAAGGCGTGGTGAGTTATCAGATCATCGAAGGCTCGTTGAGTGCCGTCGATGTGGAAGGAAACCGGTGGTTTCGCAACAGCTATTTCCAAAAGCGATTTTTACGCGACGCCGGTCCGCCGCTTAACGTCAATGCGTTGCAGCGGCGTTTGCAACTTCTGCTCGAGGACTCGCGGATTCAGCGACTCAACGCAGAATTGAAGCCGGGGCTAAAGCCGGGTGAGGGCATTTTGGACGTGCGCGTCGAAGAGCGCACTCCGTACAGGCTCATTACGGAATACAACAATTTCCAGTCACCCTCCGTGGGCGAGAACCGCGGGCTTGTAACCTTGTGGCACGAAAACCTTACCGGCAACGGAGATGTGTTTTTTGGGCAATACGGGCGATCGAGCGGTCTCAATCCATTGCTCGATTTTAAGTATTCTTTCCCTCTCAACGCCTATGATACGACTCTGAGTTATGAGTATCGCAGAAACACATTGTCCGTAATCGAGCAGCCATTCGAGCCGCTGAACGTCGATAGCAAATCGGATATTTACACTTTCGCTCTTAGACAGCCCGTCTACCAGACGCTCAACAGCGATTTGGCCCTTGAGCTTATCGGCGAGCGTGAGTGGCTACAGACGAAGCTCTTGGGGGAGGACTTCTCTTTCGAGCCCGGTGCTCATCATGGCCGATCCGTTGTTTCCGCTCTGCGCACCGCCCAGGAATTCGTCTATCGTACTCAGTCTCAAGTTTTCGCTGCACGATCACGTTTTTCGTTCGGGCTGAACGCATTGGGAGCGACGGTTAACCACAACGGTTTACCGGATGGGATTTTTTTCGCCTGGCAAGGCCAATTTCAATTCGTTCAACGTTTCGGGCAATGGCTCCAAGCTCTCGGTCAGAATCCATTGGTTAAGAATATTGGATTGTTGGACAGCTATGGAATATTTAGGTCGCAGTTCCAATACGCTGATTCCCCGCTTCTATCGCTCGAACAGGTTTCCATTGGAGGCCGCTATAGTGTGCGAGGATACCGGGAGAACACGATGCTGAGAGACAAGGCAGCTCTAACCTCCTTCGAGGTCCGTCTGCCCGTCATCAGTAATACGAGCTGGGCTGATTATCTGGAATTGGCTCCGTTCATTGACTACGGGAAAGGGTGGCTTGTGAACCTAAAAACCCCTGATCCTAAGGATATCTCAAGTGTAGGCGCGGGCGTCCGTTGGGCTCTTTCCTTGTTACGGCCTATTCCAATCCGGCCATCGTTCGAAATGTACTATGGCTATCGACTGAGAAAAGTTGTGAATCCTGAGAACTCTCTCCAAGACCATGGGTTTCATCTGCAGTTCGCTCTAGAGTTTTTCGGTAGGTAGCGGAGAAAAGATATGCGTGTTAAGCATTCTCGCTTTCTTTTATTAGGGCTCTTATTTTGTGCTGTTGCCAACCTCTGGACCCCATTATTCGCTGCCGACCTCTCGCCCGCAGATCGCCAAACGAAGAGCGGCTTAGAATCCTTTCAACGAGGTGACTTCGAACAGGCAGCTTTGAGCTGGACAGAAGCTTCTCAGTTATACGAGCGCGCAGGCGAAATCCGGCGGCAGTCCGAAACGCTGGTCTACCTCTCACAGGCCAACCAAGCTCTGGGTAGATACAAGGAAGCCGGAAAAAATCTTGAGTTAGCTCTGAGCTTAGCCGAAAAAGCCGGCGATCGTACACAAGTAGCGGCCGTGCTCGGTGCGCTCGGAAATCTCTACATCGCCACCGGGCCTGAAGAAACGGCCCTCAAAAATTTGACCGAAGGGCTTCGAATCGCGAAGGAACTGAACAATCAGGATCTTTCGGCGATGATCCTCAACAATCTAGGAAACCTATTAACCACGCAAAAAAAATACCCCGAAGCGGTCGCCGCCTATAACGAGAGCGCCGCCCTCGCGAAGTCTCGCAATAACCGTGTACTGGCCGCAAAAGCGCTGATCAACTCAGCCACAGTCTCGATGCAAAATAAGCAGTATAAGGAGGCCAAGACGCTGCTCGATAACGCCCTGGACGAGATTCGTGCCTTGGAACCGTCGCACGACAAAGCCTCCGGCTTGGTCAGCATTGGCCTGGCCTACGACGATCTCCGCTCAAAGCTGCCAGACTCCAAGGATGCTCTTTTACTGCTTGCGCACGAGACATTCAGCGAGGCGGCAAAGGTAGCCGACAGTATAGGAGATCGCCGCAGCTCATCGTACGGTTGGGGCTATCTCGGCAAACTCTACGAAGACGAACGCCGCTATGACGAGGCTCTGCAGTTGACGCGCCGCGCCACTTTCGCAGCCCAACAGATAAACGCTCCTGAATCTCTGTATCGCTGGGAATGGCAAACCGGACGTCTGCTCACCAGGCAAGGAAACATCGACGATGCCATTGGAGCCTACCGGCGCGCTGTGCGCACGCTTCAGTCCATACGACCCGAGCTGTCAGCCAGCTACGGAGCTCCGCAAACTTCATTTCGTGAGGAGATGGGGCCGGTATACTTCGAGTTGGTGGATCTGCTTCTACAACGTGGACATTCACTGCAGGACCCGAACCAGGTCGCTCCGTACTTGATTGAAGCGCGCGACACGGTGGAGTTATTCAAGGCGGCCGAGTTGCGGGATTATTTTCGCGACGACTGCGTGGATACAGCTTTGTCTAAAGTGACCAAGCTCGACGTTGTGGCCAAGACAACCGTTATCATCTATCCGATCCTTTTGCCGGATCGAATAGAGTTGCTCGTCGGCTTGCCAACAGGGCTGAAGCAAGTTTCGGTTCCGGTAGGAATGGAGACTGTTACGCAAGAGGTACGTGAGTTCCGACGCAAGCTCGAAAAACGGACAACGCGGGAGTATCTTCCTCACGCTCAAAAGGTCTATGACTGGTTGATCCGCCCCATAGAGCCGGACTTGGCAGCTTCTCCGATCGATACGCTGATCTTCGTTCCGGATGGAGCGTTGCGAACGGTTCCGATGGCAGCCCTGCACGATGGCAAACAATTCCTGATCGCCAAATACGCCGTGGGCATTACGCCCAGCCTCAATCTCACCGATCCTCGGCCGATCAACCGGAAGGATATGAAGGTTTTAGCGGTTGGCGTGAGCGAAGCCGTGCAGGGATTTCCGGCGTTGCCGAACGTCTCAGAGGAGCTTCAAGAGCTGCACCAGCTTTTGGGAAGCAAAAATCTTGTGGACCGCCAATTCCTCGCCGCCAATTTTGAAAAGGAATTGAAAGAAGAACAATTTAGTATCGTTCACGTCGCCTCCCATGGTGAGTTTGGTAACGACGTCGACAATACTTTTCTTCTCACTTTCGATGACAAAGTATCATTGGATCGCCTCAATCAGATGATCGGCGTGTTCCGATTCCGCGACGATCCTTTAGAGCTGCTCACCTTGAGCGCTTGCGACACCGCCGCGGGAGATGATCGGGCGGCGTTGGGACTGGCAGGCATAGCGATTAAGGCGGGTGCTAGGAGCGCCCTGGCTACCCTGTGGAGCATAAACGATGAAGCTGCAGTGGACCTTGTCATAGATTTTTACCGGGAGCTTAAAGATTCTTCTATTTCGAGGGCCGTTGCGTTACAGCGCGCGCAGCTAAAGTTAATCAACAATCCGCGCTATGAGCATCCGGGATTTTGGTCGCCTTTTCTAATGATTAATAATTGGCTCTAATGATGTGTTTCCGCTGTGGGATCGGTATACTGGTGTCGAGCCGCTGTAAATGAAGTTGACGGCGAGAACCCGTCCCGGTATGTACCCTCGCAGTGGATTAAAAACTGCTGACGGTCAAAAACTTTTACGTTGCGGGCCGTAAGTCTGTCCAAATAGTTCAACTCGCTTGAATGGCTGTGATCTTATAAGGTTGGCGTAACACTTGCCTACTGACCTTATCTAAGGAGAACGAAACATGAAGTACCTAAAACCGATGGTTTGGTCTTCAATTGTGGTTCTTTTGCTGAGCACCCCGTTGTTCTTATTCGCAGCGGATGCCACCTTTCCGGTATACAGCCCTCCTTCGCGCGGAGCTCCAGGGGGACGCATAGGCGGCGGCACACGAGGTGGTCAGAATGTTTTTGTCCTATCCGTCTTGGCGCCCGATCACAGCGCATTTACGACCACCGAGCAGCCCTCGCTCTACTGGTACATTTCCAAGCCAACCTCCCTGCCGGTTGAACTTACCGTGATGGATCCACAGGGAGTAAAACCTATCCTGGAAACCCAGCTTCCCTCCCCTACCAAGGCGGGAATCCAGCGCGTTAAGTTAGCCGACTATAATGTACACCTCGCGCCAGGTGCGGCGTATCGATGGTTCGTTGCGGTGGTACCCGATGCCGATCGGCGCTCGAAAGACATCCTGGCTGGCGGAGCCATCGAGCGGGTCGATCTGCAAGAAGATGTCAAGGCGAAGGTGGCCAAAGCATCGGACAAGGAGCTACCCTTTGTCTATGCTCAGGCTGGTCTCTGGTACGACGCTTTGAAGTCGATCTCGGATCTAATTGACGCTGCGCCACAAAACCAAGAGCTGCAGAACCAGCGCACGGCGCTCCTGAAACAGGTTGGGCTACCATCGACTAACGAATAGATCGCTCGTTGTGATTAACGCTGGTTTCGCCGGCGTTAGTCATTCATCGATACGTAGGAGCAGGAAAACGATCCATCAACCTGCCTCCAAGGAGCTAACGGAAGAGACGAAATCATTTGACAGCAAAGCGCAAATTAAAATTGACGATACGCAGATCCAGGAAGAGATTTGCGCTTTCTTGCAAAATCAAAAGCTCGCGGCCGAGCGCGAAAGACTTTGAAAATCGCTCCGGTCGCAAACTAAGATATTACGCAACTGATAGCCACAATAGCTTTCACGACACGCTATCGGCTAAACCGCGGGTCTGAATTCCGTCAGGCAATCTTGTTAATTCGTCACTCAATCTTAGCTTCTGCTCTTGAATTGTCTCATCGTTTAGACTTCGTCGCTGGCGTGCTAGCGATGCCTACCACACGCTTTTCTTCGCGTTGACAGCTATGCGATAGTGTCAAATTGTGGCTGCATGCGCGGCCACGCCACTGTCTGACTAGGCAGCGCGAGACCCGGCCGGACTAAGCAGAAACTAAGATTACGATGGCAAAGCAGGCCCGTAAGATGGATGTATGGTCAACGTGGACGGGGAAGCTGAGATACATGGATGGCGCCCCGGGCCAGGCGGAGCAAGGTGCCTCAGCACACGCGGGGCATTGGTTGGCCGCCTTACTTCGCCGGCGTTTCGTCAAGGCGCTGATCGTAGCCAATTTGGTGGCGTTGATGCTGCTATCGCTGCGGGAAACCGGCTGGCTGCAAAGCCTAGAGCTTTCGGCGTACGATAGGTTGGTGACTTTCTTCGCCGGCTCGCAACAAAGCGATCGAGTGGTGCTGGTGGTCACCACAGAAGAGGATATCAACCGCTTGAGCTATCCCATCCGCGACAACTACCTGGCTGCCGTGCTGGCGGCCGTTTTCGCCAGTGGGCCGAAGGCGGTAGGCGTGGATTTGTACCGCGATTTGCCGATGGCGCCGGGCAACCAAGAGTTACAAGCCATTCAGCATTCCCACGACAACCTTTACTGGGTCTTCAAGCTACCGGATGTGGGCAATGACGGGGTTCCGCCGCCGCCCGCGCTGCGCGGCACCGGCCGCGAGGTGTTGTCCGACCACGTGACGGATGCGGGTGGCGTGGTGCGCCGGGCCCTGCTGTTGGCCGCGGATGAACGCACTAACCGCAACTGGCCCGCGATGGGTGTGGCCCTAGCCGAACGCTATACCGGTCAGCGCCTGCGCATGCTGGACACCGATCTGGCGCTCGGCCGGGGACGCATCCCGCTGCTCGACCAGCCCTATGGCCCTTATGCAAAGGTGGATGCTGCTGGCTACCAGATGCTGTTTGACTACCGCGGCGGCCATCAACGTTTCCGCCAGATAAGCTTCTCCGACATCCTCGGCCGGCCGGATCTGGCGGCAACGCTGCGCGGACGCGTTGTGCTGGTCGGCACCGCTGCGCTTTCCATCAAGGATAATTTCGCGACTCCGTTCAGTACCGGCTGGGGCGGGGTCGGGCCGCTAATCGGGATTGCGCTGCATGCGCACACCGCCGACCAGCTGATACGCATAGCCAATGGCGAATCGCGCAACCCGGTGCCGCTGCCGCGCCTAATGGACGATGTCGCCATCTGGGCTGCGGCGTTAGGCGGCGCGGTGCTGGCGCTGCTGGTCTGGCGCGTGCTGGTGGTGTTAACCACGCTCGTGCTGGGCTTTGGCTTAGTGGCTGGTGCTACGGCGTGGGGCTTCGGCGGCGCAGGCATACTGCTGCCCGGCGTACCAGTGGCGCTGGCGTGGGGACTGAGCGCCGCAGCTTGCAACTTCGTCATGCACTCGGTCGGGTCGCGCGAACGCTCGAAGCTGCGGCGCAGCTTCGAGAGCTATCTGGACCCGCGCATCATCAACCAGATGATGCAGGGCGACACGCTGCCCAGCTTCGGCGGTGAGCATCGTGAGATTACCGCTATTTTCACCGACATCGCCGGCTTCACCACCACGGCCGAGGCGCTGGACGCCGCCACCGTCGCGGCGCTGTTGGGCGAGTATTTCGGCGTGCTGACGGATGCAGTCGTGCAGAATGGCGGTTTGGTGAACGACTTCATCGGTGACGGCCTCGTGGTGCTGTTCGGGGCGCCCATGCATCAGTCGGATCACGCTGACCGCGCCGTGGCTGCCGCCCTGGCGATGGACGAGGCAGGCCAGCGCTTTAGTGCCGAGCTTGCAGCGCGCGGCATCGAGTGGGGCCATACCCGGATTGGCGTGCATACCGGCGTGGCGCTCGTCGGGAATATCGGCACCCGCGGCAAGCTGAAATATGGCGCGCTGGGCGATTCGCTGAACACCGCCTCCCGCGTGGAGGGGCTGAACAAGTATATCGGCAGCCATGTAGCAGTGAGCGGCGAAACCGTTGCGAAGTGCCGGCGCCAGGCATTTCGTCCGGTTGGCGACATAATCGTGAAGGGCCGGAAAAATGCCGTACCTATCCTGGTGCCGGTCTCTCCGGCCGACCCGCCGGCGCTGCTGGTCCGCTATGCCGAAGCGTATGCCGCGCTAAGCCAGAAAAAACCTGAAGCTGCGGAACTTTTCGCTGCACTGCACCACGATTTTCCAGCCGACGCGCCCGCGGCCTTCCATGCCGGGCGGCTCGCGGCGGGCGAAAGCGGAGTTCTGGTGGTCATGCAAGAGAAATGATAGGGACGGCGACAGTCTACGAACCAGTGTGAATCGGTGACCAGCCATATGGAAGCCATTTCGTGGTTCGAGCGAATTGGAAGCAATTGGACTCCTACTATTCGGTCGCACGGCCGGCCACGGCGAATTACTATTAGAGAGGTTCGCGTTAAAAAACTTTACGATCGGTTTAGCTAAAGAATTCGTCTTTTTGTGTGCAAATGTTTTCTCTTAATGCTTAATCGAAGGAGCGCTTTTCACGATGATGATTTTTTGGATGTTACTTTTCTTACTGGGATTTGGGTTTCCAGCAATCGCCGAAGCGGCGGGTGATGCGTTAGCGGTGGTCGATGGGGTTGCGATCACTTCGGAAGAAGTCGAAAAGCCGTTAGCCTCACAACTCAGCAAACTCGAAGAACAGATCTATAATCTCAAGCGCCAGAAGCTCGATGCGCTGATCAATGACAAGCTGTTGGAGAAGGAAGCGGCCAAGCGCAAGCTCACGGTACCTCAACTGATCGATGCAGAGGTGACGTCAAAGGTCACTTTGGTGACGGAGCAGGAGATCGAGAAATTTTACCAGGACAATAAAGCGCAAATTAAAAGTGACGATCCGCAGCTTCGCGAAAAAATCCGCGCTTATCTCCAGAACCAGAAGCTTGCCGCAAAACGCGAGGAGTTTCTCAAATCGCTTCGCTCGCAAGCCAAAATCGTCGACAATTTAAAGCCGCCGCCGATCGCACGGGTCGCGCTTTCGACTGAAGGCGCGCCCGTTCGCGGCCCGGCAGACGCGCCGGTCACGCTTGTGATGTTTTCCGATTTTGAGTGCCCGTTCTGCAAGCGCACGCATCCCACGATAAACCAATTACTCGAGCGATATGCCGGGAAAATTAAGCTCGTTTATCGAGACTTACCGCTCGAGAGCATCCATCCTCAGGCGCGCCGCGCTGCGGAGGCGGCCCGGTGTGCAAACGCTCAGGGAAAATTCTGGGAATATTATGACGTTTTGTTTACTGAATCCCCGAAACTCGGGTCTGAAGATTTGAAGCGTTACGCCGTCCAGATCGGGATTGACCCGAAAAAATTCGACGATTGCCTTTCAGCGGGTACGTACAAAGAAGTCGTCCAGAAGGATGCAGATGAAGCTGCCCGCTTGGGAATCAACGGGACGCCGGCTTTTTTCATCAACGGGCGGCCGCTGACAGGCGCGCAGCCTTTTGAAATGTTCGCGCGTGTGATCGACGAAGAACTGTCACAAACAACCGCAATGCCGTAATCTCCGAATGACCAACTTCGAACTGCCTCTTTGAGTGGTGCCGGCAGAAAACCGTTTCTAAGCTCTTCACTCCGATCGTAAGCTGACTGTCGAACACACTTCGAGCGGCGATCGCGAGATCTATTCAACATTCGCCTTCGCAATTTCGATGCAAATAATTTCTAAAACTGCATTTTTTTCTTGACATACAATTTGTTGTACCTTAATAATCAAATCACCCACAAAATATGGGAGGGTTTAGTAGAAGAATTTTCTTTGCGCCTGAGTTCCTTGTTTTAGTGCTCTCCGTCGATAAGCCCGCCCGTGGAATCTAAAAGGAGGTGTCTATGGCTGCTAAGAAGAAAGCCAAGAAGAAAGCCAAAAAGAAAAAGAAGTAACTCTTGAGTGGTGGGGTTGTGGTGCTGATTTAAGCCCTCCTTACTCTCAGGCGACTACGGTAACCGTTCTGGTTACCTGATACACAGAGCCCTTCAGCTATCAATCTGGAGGGCCTTGTGTTTTTAGCGCCCCCCTCTTGCTGTTTTTTCCAAACCGTCTTTATTCCTTGTTGAGTTCGTCTTGTTCGTGCGTATTGCGTCCACGGCACCCGTTCGTTAGAGTGTCCCGTTATGAAAGCGCGACTTCCTCGTTTGTTAGCGTTTGCAATTGTTCTCATCGTCAGCATGTTTGCGCCGACTTTGACTTCGGTTTGGGCTCAAACCAAAATCGATTATAAAAAAGCCGTGCCGATTCTTCAGCCGATGAAAGAGACGGCGCCGACTCCGGACTTTAATCTGACCACACCCGAGGGAAAAAAGATTTCTTTGAAGGATTTTCGCGGCAAGATCGTGTTGTTGAATTTCTGGGCAAGCTGGTGTGTGCCGTGTCGTGAAGAGATGCCCGCCATGGAAAAATTGTACCAGGAATATAAGGACAAGAATTTTGCCGTCTTAGCTGTGGCGGTGAAAGACCGCAAGCAGGACGCCGTCGATTTCGTCAAGGAACTCAAGATCACCTATCCCATCGCGCTCGATCCTGAAGCGCAAGTCGGCAGTCTTTATGGCGCATGGGGGTTGCCGGCAACGTACATCATCGGTCCCAAGGGCGAGGGGTTGGCGCGTGGCTGGGGACCGGCGGAATGGTACGGCAATGGGGCGCGCAAACTGATCGCAGATCTGACTGCCGGCAAAAGATGACCGATGTCAATGTCTTTGTCGCATTTGCCGCGGGTATTTTCTCGTTTCTCTCTCCCTGTGTTTTGCCGCTGATTCCCTCTTATCTCTCGTTCGTTTCGGGAGTTTCCCTCGATGAAATGCGCAGCGACCAAGCCCGCGCGCGCGTGCGCTGGCGTGTGGTGCTGAATTCCCTCGCCTTCATTCTGGGTTTTTCCCTGGTGTTTATTTCTCTCGGCGCATCGGCGAGCTTTCTTGGCGGGCTCTTTCTGGCCTACCGAAACGTGATCAGAATTTTGGGCGGACTCTTCATTTTGCTCGTGGGACTGTATTTGATCGGGGTTTTTAAAATTGCCGCCCTCGAGCAATATTTACAATTCAATCTTAAAGATAAGCCCGCCGGTTACTTCGGTTCGATCGTGGTGGGGATCACGTTCGCCGTGGCCTGGACGCCGTGTGTCGGACCGATCCTGGGAGCGACCCTGGCGCTCGCCAGCACCGCAGGCGAGGTCGGTCGCGGCACGCTGCTGTTGACGAGCTATGCCGCGGGACTGGCGGTGCCTTTCTTTTTGAGCGCCCTCGCCATTGATTCCTTTTTTGAGTTCTCCCACCGGCTGCGCCGCTATATTCAACCCATCCACACCATCGGTGGTCTGCTTCTGGTCATTGTCGGTCTGCTTTTAATCTCGGACTACATGACGTTCCTGAACGCCTACGCCTTGCGGTTTACGCCGCGTTGGCTCCTCGACCGGCTGTAGGCGTCGTTGCGATAAGCTCAATTTGACCGCTCATGAGCTAAATGTTAGTTTTTTGAAGATTTACCCGTACGCCGAATCCCACATCCTCTCGGAGCAATATTGGAAGAACATATTCGCCATATTCTAGAAGCGATCGGTGAAGATCCCAATCGCGAGGGACTGTTGAAAACACCGCATCGGGTTGCCCAGGCGTTATCTTTTTTGACCCGCGGCTATGAAATGGATCCGGCAAAAGTGATCAATGACGCTCTCTTCACGGAAGAGTACGAAGAGATGATCCTGCAAAAGGATATTGACTTCTTTTCTCTCTGTGAACACCACTTGCTGCCATTCTACGGCCAAGCCCATGTGGCCTATATTCCGCACCATAAAATCGTCGGGATTTCCAAGCTCGCGCGTCTGGTCGACGTCTATGCGCGCCGCCTCCAGGTACAGGAACGCATGACCAATCAAATCGCGACGATCATTATGGAAAAGCTCGACGCTCTTGGTGTCGCCGTCGTCATCGAAGCAGAGCATCTATGCATGCGCATGCGCGGTGTAGAGAAGCAAAATTCTTATGTCATCACCAGCAGTCTGCTGGGGGCATTTCGGACCCGCCAGGACACCCGCAACGAGTTCATGACTCTCATCCGCTCAAAAACCTGAACCAGGGCGCATGGAAGTAAGATTTCGCGACAGCCGCATCGATCGCACCAAGGCAGATCTCCTGGTGCTGCCTGTGCGCGAAAAACGAGTTGACACGCCGGAAGTAGACGTCTTAAACCGCCGCTTGAAAGGACATCTGCGCGCCCAGATCGAGAGAAGCAAGTTTACCGGCGCGGAAGGAAGCGCTCTGCTCTATCCAAGCGCCGGCATGCTGCCGGCAAATCAGATCCTGCTAATCGGGATCGGGAGCGCATCCGAGAGCGTGCTGGACAGTTGGCGCACGGCGGGCGCCCGGGCGCGTAAGGACTCGGCCGCGCAGGGCGCGGAAGAAGTTGCAGTTTTTTTTTCGCCGGAGAGCGACTCGGAGGCGGCTGCCGCCGCCCTGATCGAAGGCGCGCTGCTTGCCGGTTATCAATTCAATAAGTATCGCTCCAACGCCAAAGGATCCGCGCAACCGAAATTTTTGACCCTGTTCAGGCCGGGCTTGAAAACCGCAGCGCCGTTGTTGAGATCACTCCACCAGGCACAAACCGTTAGCGCTGGAGTTTTCCTGGCGCGAGATTTGGTCAATGAGCCGCCCTCCGTAGCCACGGCGCGATTTCTGGGCGAACAGGCGGAAGAGCATTGTCGCGGGCGAGGTCTATCCACCGAAGTCTGGAACAAAAAAAAGATCGAAGCGATGAAGCTCGCCGGTCTTTTGGCGGTCAATCGCGGCAGTCACGAAGAGCCACGGTTCATAAAAATTCGCTACCAGCCGGCGCGCCGGTCGAAAAAGAAAATCGCTCTCATCGGCAAAGGCATCACCTTCGATTCCGGCGGATTGTCGTTGAAACCGCCCAAGTCGATGGAGACCATGAAGCTCGATATGGCTGGCGGCGCCGCCGTGATTGCGACGATGAGTTGCTTACCCAAGCTCAATCTCGACGTCGAGGTCACCGGGTACGTCCCGACCACCGATAATTTGCCGGGAGACAATGCGCAAAAACCCGGCGATGTGATTCGTTACCTCAACGGCAAGACCATCGAAGTCCTGAACACCGATGCCGAAGGTCGACTGATCCTAGCCGATGCCCTCGCTCTCGCCGCCGAACAGAAGCCCGATTCCATGATCAACCTGGCAACCTTGACGGGCGCCTGCGTGGTCGCTCTGGGCCCTCGGGTGGCCGGCCTGTTTAGCAATCATCAGCCCCTCGCGGACGCGCTGCTCCACTGCGCCGCGGACACAGGTGAGAAGCTATGGCAGCTGCCGCTGGTCAAAGAATACAAGGACATGATCAAGAGTAGCGTCGCTGATATAAAAAATATCGGCGGCGCGCACGCCGGCGCGATCACGGCAGCGTTGATTCTGCAGGAATTCGTCGGCGACCTTCCCTGGGCGCACCTCGATATCGCTGGCCCGGCGTTCGCAGAAAGCGAAAGCTCGCTCGGGCCGAAAGGCGGCACTGGATTCGGAGTTCGTACTCTGGTTAAATTTCTTACCAGTCTTTAAGGAGGAAGTTCGATGGGCAAAATTACCGAAGTGGGTGACAACAATTTCGAGACCGAAGTGCTCAATTCAACGGTGCCGGTACTTGTGGATTTTTGGGCGCCCTGGTGCGGTCCGTGCAAATCGATCGCGCCGATCGTGGAAGAACTAGCCGGTGAGTACGAAGGGAAGCTCAAGGTGGCCAAGCTCAATGTCGATGATCACCCCGCCACCGCTTCGCGCTACGGCGTGCGAGGAATTCCCAATCTGATCATTCTGAAGGGCGGCGCGGTCAAAGACCAAATCGTCGGCGCCGTACCGAAAGCCAAACTCGTAAGCGCAATCGAGAAGGCACTGCAGTAAACAGGCTGAAACAACTTAAGTAGGAACAGCGGCCGTCGTGTCGGATCTTCTTGGGAGCCGACGCGGCGGTTTTTTTTGGTCAGAAAACGTACCGGCGCATGCTCACGTTCATGATCACGCCAAGGGCAAACATCATGGTAGCAAGCGAGGAACCGCCATAGCTCACCATCGGCAGCGGTACTCCGACCACGGGCATAACACCCGCCACCATGGCGACGTTGATAACGACGTGCCAAAACACGATCGCGATCATGCCGAAGGTGAGCAAGGCGCCGAAACGGTCTTTGGCGCGCTGAACTTGGCGCAAACAGTAAGCGATCATAATAAAATAGAGCACCAGCAAAATTGCGCAGCCAACAAAGCCCCACTCCTCGGAAAAAACCGCAAAAATGAAATCGGTATGCTGCGCCGGTAAGAAATCGAGCCGATTTTGCGTTCCGTGCAGGTAGCCTTTGCCGAAAAGCCGACCGGAGCCGATGGCGATTTGTGACTGAATGACATGATATCCCGCGCCCAACGGATCCCGATCGGGATCGAGAAAGGTCAAAATCCGGTTGCGCTGGTACTGCTTGAGGAAATGCCACGCCACGGGCAGGAAAGCCAAACCGGCGCCGACTAAGTAACCAAACGAACGCAGGCGGAGCCCGCTCATCAAAATCATGCTGATAAAAACGATACCGAGAATAATCGCGGTGCCCAAATCAGGCTGTACCAACGTCAAAATAATCAGCGGTGCCACCAACACAAACGGCACCCAAAGATCTCGTAAAACATAGCCACGCGCCGGCTCATCGGATTGAAAATACTTGGCCATGACCAGAACCACGGCCAGTTTCGCGGGTTCAGACGGTTGCAGCCGGAAAAAACCCAAATTGATCCAACGCTGTGATCCACCGCCGGAGTGCCCAATCACGAGCACGAGCACCAAGAGCAGGAGCATCGAGGCGTAAAAGGGATACGCCAGCCGATCGATATAATGATAATCGAAGCTGAGTGCGGTAAACATGGCGATCAGACCGAGTCCCAACCAGGTCACTTGCCGCATCGGCAACGGGCCCGCATGGCCGGCCGCCATATCATAGTTGGCGCTGTAAATCGTCGTGACGCCGACTGCGACAAACAGGAGTGAAAAAAATAACAGCGGCCAGTCAAAATGAGAGATCAATCGCCGATCAATTTGCACGGCTTTCTCCGTCCGCTTTGACCTGCTGCTTGTCGGTGCTTTGTTTTTGTATTTCGATAAATTTCTCGAACACCTTCTTCGCCATGGGCGCCGCCGCATCACCGCCGTGACCGCCATGCTCTACCAGCACCGCAATGGCGACCTGCGGATTTTCCACCGGCGCGTAAGAAACAAACCATGCATGATCGCGGTTGACATAAGCGAGATGCTCGGTCTTAACGTAGCCGCCCTTCATTTCGACCACTTGAGCGGTGCCCGTCTTACCCGCGATGGAGACGAGCTGTGATCGCGCTGCCGCACCGGTGCCGTGGGGCGCGCTAACCACGTCAGCAAGCGCGGCGCGCACCCGCTTCAGCGTGTCTGGCTTGAGCTCGATCGTGCGAATGACCTCCGGTCCGTATTCTCGCACGGTCGCGCCGTCGACGGATTCCACCTTGTTCACGACGTAGGGTCGGTAAAGTTTACCGCCATTGGCGACCGCCGCCATCATGTTAGCAAGCTGTAGCGGCGTCACAGTGACATAGCCCTGACCGATCGCGACAGAGACGGTCTCGCCTGGAAACCAGGGCTGGCGGTATCTTTTTCGCTTCCATTCGGTACTGGGAATCGTACCGCTTCTTTCATCATCCAGGGCAATACCAGTTTTTTCTCCCAATCCGAATGCATTCGCCCATTTTGCGATGCGATCAATACCGAGCTTCGGACCGAGCTGGTAAAAATAGGTATCGCACGACTCGACGATCGCTTTATGCAAATTAACCGCCCCATGGCCGCCTTTTTTCCAATCCCGAAAGCTGCGGTTGCCGAACGAATAAAAACCGGGATCTTGGATGACACTGTCCGGCTGGACAACGCCTTCTTCGAGACCGGCGATCGACATCACGATCTTGAACGTCGATCCAGGCGGGTATTGACCTTGAGTCGCGCGATTGCTCAGTGGCCGCAATTGATCCTTGATCAAGCCACTCCACTCATCCGCCTTGATGCCGCGTGCAAAAGCATTCGGGTCGAACGCCGGCGTGCTCGCCATTGCGAGGATTGCGCCACTATGGACGTCCAGAGCCACGATAGTGCCCTCTTTCCCCTTGAGCGCCTCGAACGCGGTCTCCTGAAGCTGGCGGTCCAACGTCAAATGAACCGTATAGCCTGGAACGTCGGTAACCTCGTGCAATACACGCACACGCCGCCCGAGCGCATCGACTTCGACCTGTTGTCCGCCGCTCTGGCCGCGCAGTAACTCCTCCCAGCGTCGCTCGAGCCCGTATTGGCCGATCTCATCGCCGAGCACGTAGCCTTGGTCTTTAAGCAGCTTGAGCTGTTTTTGATTGATCTCGCCCAAATACCCGAGCACGTGCGCGGCCATGGGTCCATCGGAGTAATTTCGCCGCGGTCGGGCGCGCAAGCTGACACCCGGCAATTCGATTTGATGCGCCTCTACCGCTACAACCGCCGGCCAATCGATATCCCGATTCAGCACCAATTCATCGAACGCCGCGCGACTCTTGTTTTCTTCGAAGGTTTTCAAGAGCTCGACAGGATCCCGGCGAAGATAGCCGGCGAGTAATTTCAGGGTAGTCTCCGGACGCTCGCTATCTTCCGGCACAAAAATCAGATCGAAGGAGGGCCGGCTGTCGACGAGGAGTTGGCCTTCTCGATCGAAGATCATCCCACGTGTGCCAGGCACCCGCTTGATGCGGATCCGATTATTTTCGGAGAGATATGTAAACCGCTCGCCCTCGACGATCTGGAGAAAAACCAGACGCGTGATCAGCCCGAGAAACGCCACCACGATAAAAATGAAAAGCAATTGGCTGCGCCGGCGCAATTCGGGCGCGCCGTCTTGTTTACTGATGTTGGCGAGGGGAGCCATTCTTAGAGCTACTGCCCTGCGGCGCGGAATCGAGCGGCATAATTTTCACCGGCCTTGAGCAATCCGAAAACTACTGGCGCAAGCACCGCCGCCGCTAAAGCTTCTTGAATTATATACCAAGTAGCGCCGATCCAGAATCCCTCGAGATTGACGAAGAATGCCGAGATCAACACCAGCGCCGCGCTTTTGACCAGAGCTGCGAACAAAACCACGATCGAGCTCACCAGTGGATTCTGCAGCCAGATGGAACGCGAGCTGAAGTATACGAGCAGAAACACCAAAGACATGGCGAAGGCGTTGAGGCCCACCACTCGACTCGGGCTCGACACGACATCAACTGAATAACCGATCAAAAAAGAGCCTAGGGCCGCGCCGACTGTGGGATGATACAGCCCCAAATAAACGCACAGAACCAAGGTCAAGTCGGGAATGATCGGGCCGATGGGCAGGAGGTGAAGCAGTGTCGTCTGGAGCAGAATCAAAAGAATCCCGACGAGAAAAAAAAGCAAAAAGAGGCGCATAGCGAAATAACTAGATTCTGTAAGGTCAAACTTAGCTCTTGCCCGCGCTATCTCCGGCTACGACTAGGACATTTTCAATGCGCGAGGTTTGCACCGCCGGCAATACCTCGATGAATTGGAACAAGCCAATGTTCTGCTTACGTACTTTGATCACGGTTCCGACCATCATTCCTTTCGGAAAAATCCCGTCGATTCCCGAGGTCATCAGCCGGTCGCCTTCTTGCACATCCTCGCTTCGCTTGACGTACTTCAA
>Ga0070670_100001709_pt1 | contig 17886 bp, 13 predicted proteins | sample KBSS63metaG_FD_64665 | JGI IMG/M metagenome (GOLD analysis project Ga0070670, IMG submission 64665) | Switchgrass rhizosphere microbial communities from Kellogg Biological Station, Michigan, USA - KBS S6-3 metaG | ecosystem: Host-associated > Plants > Roots > Rhizosphere > Soil ... | reverse complement strand
ACTCCACCCGATACGCTCGCGCCCGCGGACCCGCGGAAGGTGGTCCGGAACGGGCTGGCGCTCTCGAGCGGGTTCCATGAGAGCAAGGGCCCCGGCGCGCAGCTGCCCATCGCCGCCTCGCCGCGGGCACAACTTTCGGTACCTACCAGCCCCGATCCGGTCGAATGGTTGGCCGGGTACTCGCCGGCGTCCATCGGTGCGCTGCCCTCTGCGAAGGCGCTCCACGAGAGTTTGCGCCGTTCTGGCCGCGTCGTCGTTATGCGAATCACGCCGCCGGCACCGTCCGTTCCGTAGAGCGCGGCCGCGGCCGGACCGCGCAGGATCTCGATCCGATAGACGTCGCGAAGGGCGATGTCGTCGAGGCGCGATCGCTGTTGAGACCCCGTGCCGAGCCCGTGCGCGCTCTGCGACGCGTCGACACGAACGCCGTCGATCACGAGGATCGGCTCACGAGCGCCGTAGAAGCTGTTTGCTCCTCGAAAACGCACGCGCGATCCGGAGCCGGCAACGCCGCTCGAGCGGAGAACGCTCACGCCGGCGACGCGCGCCGCGAGCAGATCGGACAGTGTACGGGCGGCAGACACGGCGATCGTAGCGGAGTCGATGACCCCGATCGACGACCCGACTGACAGCGGTACCCTGCTTGCGCCGTAGACACCACTCGAGGTGTCCGTTGGGACCTGCACCATGCCGCCACCGCGTCCGGACCGCATTGTCGTGTCGGGGCGCTGGGACTCAGCAGCCTGCGAGATCGTGACAACGAACAGCCCCACCGCGAGCTCGCGCAGGCGCGCTGGCACGCGGCAGCCGAAGAGCCAGTTGCCGTTCGGCGAATCAGCCCGCCGCATGTCGACGGCGCACGAACCGGTTCTACTCATCCAATGTGCCCTCCATTTGGCGGCGGCACGATGCAGCGGCAGCATCGCTCTACGCAAGAGTCCGCTATGAACCGAACCTGAGCGGAGGGCTTATGGAGACAGGCCGGCACACGACGCGTCGAAGGCGCAGGCGCGGGGCATTTACCGGGAACGATTCCGGTTGCTGCTCTCGACAGCGGCGGAAGGGCGCTTGCCGGACAAGCGAAAGGCGAGGGGTCTCCCCTCGCCACGTTGAGCTTATAGCCCGCCCGGGGACTTGCGGCAAGCCCAGGGTCGCTCGGTAGAGTCGCACGCCAAATCCAGTTCCCGCGCAGGCCGCGACATTCCCGAGCGAGCACAAGGAGTGAGTGGATGGGCCGCTACGTGTTGAGCTTTCAGGAGATCGATCACACCCAGGTCGCCGTCGTTGGTGGAAAGGCCGCGCACCTTGGAGAGCTTTCGCGCATCGACGGCGTGACCGTGCCTCCCGGCTTCTGCATAACGACGGACGCCTTCGAGCGGATCATGGCACAGGCGCCGTCGATCATCGAGCAGGTCGAGCGACTCGCGCGACTCGCGCGACTCGCGCGCCTCGATGCCGACGACCGCGGGGCCATTCGTGAATCGAGCGCGGAGATCCGCCGCGCGATCGAGGCGATCACGATTCCCGATGATATCGCCGCGGCAATACGCGACGCGCTCGCTTCGCTCGGCGAGCAATCCGCCTGCGCCGTTCGCTCCAGCGCAACGGCAGAGGACACACCGGGCGCGTCGTTCGCGGGGCAACAGGACACGTACCTCAACATCGTCGGGGTGACGTCGGTGCTCAGGCACGTGCGCCGCTGCTGGGCGTCTCTCTTCACCGAGCGAGCCGTGACCTATCGGCTGCGAAACGCCATTGACCACCGGATCGTGCGTATGGCCGTCGTCGTCCAGCGCATGGTGTTCCCCTACGCATCAGGCATCCTGTTTACCGCCGACCCTGTCACCGGCGACCGTACGGTCGTCTCCATCGACGCGAGCTTCGGCCTGGGCGAGGCACTCGTCTCTGGTCTCGTGAACGCTGATGTGTACAAGGTGCGAGACGGCCGAGTCATCGTGAGGACGATCGGCACCAAGCAGGTTGCCGTGCAGGCGTCACCGTTAGGCGGCACACGACAGCAGGAGGTTGAGCCCGAGCAGCGGCAGCAGGCGACGCTCACGGACGCGCAGATCCTGGGACTGGCCCAACTCGGCCGTCGGATCGAGGCGCATTTCGGTCATCCACAGGACGTCGAATGGTGCCTGGTGGACGGTGGCTTTCAGTTCGTCCAGAGTCGGCCTATCACCACGCTGTTCCCGATTCCCGCTGTGAGCGACGCGGACAGACACGTCTACGTCTCGACCGGGCATCAACAGATGATGACCGACGCGATGAAGCCGCTCGGCATCTCGATCTGGCAGTTGACCGCGGCGGCGCCCATGTACGAAGCGGGTGGGCGGATCTTCGTTGACGTCGCTCGAGCGTTGGCGTCGCCGGCGGGGCGCGCGGGTCTGTTCGCGACGCTGGGCAAATCGGATCCGTTGATCAAAGACGCTCTTCAGACGATCATCGATCGTGACTTCATCCCTCTGGTGCCGGGCGCGCCCGACGCCGGTCCGCCCGTAAAAGAATGGTCTGCCCCGATTGAAACTGATCCTGCGATCGTCGACGAGCTGATCGCGAATGGTCGGGCGTCGATCGAGCATCTCACGCGGGAGATTCGCGCGAAATCCGGCACGGACGTGTTCGACTTCATCGCGACGGACATGGAAGACCGGAAGCGCGTCGCGTTCGACCCGCGAGGTATGCAGGTCATCATGGCGGGAATGACCTCCTCGTGGTGGCTGAACGAGCATCTGGAGGAGTGGATTGGCGAGAGGAATGTGGCCGACACGCTCGTGCAATCGGTTCCCAACAACGTCACGTCAGAGATGGGTCTCGATCTCCTGGACGTCGCCGATGCCATTCGACCACATCCGGAAGTCGTGGCGTTTCTTCGGCGAGTCGAAGACGACAATTTCCTCGACGCGCTCCCCACACTTCCGGGCGGACACGAATCGAGGCGCGCCATTGACGCGTGGCTCGAGAAGTACGGCATGCGTGGGGTGGGCGAGATCGACCTCACACGACCGCGGTGGAGTGAACGTCCGACGGCGCTCGTTCCCCTGATCCTTGGCAACATCAGGAACTTCGCTCCAGGCGAGGCCGAGCGGCGATTCACGCACGGGCTCGATGCGGCGCGTAGGAAGGAAATGGAGCTGCTTCAACAGGTGCGGTTGCTGCCGGGCGGCGACGAGAAGGCCCGGGAGGTCACGCGGATGATCGATCGCGTCCGGACGTTCGTTGGATACCGCGAGTACCCGAAATATTTCATCGTCAACCGCTACTTCGCCTATAAGCAGGCACTGATGACGGAAGCCGATCGTCTCGTGGAATCCAACCTGCTGCGAGACCGCGAAGACGTTTTCTTCCTCACATTTCTGGAATTTCGCGACGTCGTTCGCACGAACGTCGTGGACTATGACCTCATTCGCGAGCGGAAAGAGGTATTTCGGGTGTACCAGCGCCTAACGCCACCTCGAGTATTTACCTCAGACGGAGAGATCGTCACGGGCGCGTACCACCGCGACGACGTGCCGCCGGGAGCGCTGGTCGGGTTGCCGGTTTCCGCGGGAACGTTCGAGGGTCGCGCGCGAGTCGTCTTCGATCCGGCCAAGGCCGACTTCGAACCGGGTGACATCCTCGTCACTCCCTACACGGACCCCAGTTGGACGCCGCTCTTCGTGGCGATCAACGGTCTCGTCACGGAAGTCGGCGGCCTGATGACGCACGGCGCCGTGATCGCGCGAGAGTACGGGTTGCCGGCCGTCGTCGGTGTCGAACATGCAACCGAGCGGATCCGCGATGGGCAGCGGATTCGCGTGCACGGCACTGCGGGATACGTGGAGATCCTCTCCTAACGGGTGCAAAATTGGGGTCAGAGTCGAATTTCATCATTCTAACGCGGCCGCGTTAGAATGATGAAATTCGACTCTGACCCCCTCATCGAGGATGTCATGCGGAATTTGAACCGCGTGGTCGTTGCCGGTCTGGCATGTGGTCTCGTGGCTGCCTTGGCCGCAAGTGCTTCACGCGCCCGGGCCGACCGAACCAATACGACCGCGAAACTCAGGATCGTGACGGTCGTCAAGCGAACCGGGATCGGGTGGTTCGAGCGGATGGAGCAAGGAATCAAACAGTTCGCGGCGCAGAATGACGTTGACGCCACCATGACCGGCGCCGCCGATGCCGATCCCGAGAAGCAGGCCGACGTCATCCGCAGGCTGATTGCCGAGAAGCCTAACGCGATCACCGTCGTGCCGAATTCGCCGGAGGCGCTCGAGGCGGTCCTGAAGCAGGCCCGCGCGGCGGGGATCAAAGTCGTGACACACGAGGCGAGCAATCAGGTCAACACCGACGTCGACATCGAAGCGTTCGACAACCTCGCCTTCGGCTCCTACCTGATGGACCAGCTCGCAACATGCATGGGCGGGAGCGGCAAGTATGTCGCGTTCGTGGGGCACACGACCGCACGCAGCCATATGCGCTGGGCAGCCGCGGCGCACGACCGGGCGAAGGCGAAGTATCCGAATATCGAGCGCATCTCACCGCCGGTCGAAACCGCGGAGAACCAGGAAACCGCCTATCAGGCCGCGAAGGAGCTGCTCGCAAAGCATCCCGACCTGAAGGGCTTCGAGGGCAGCTCCGTGGTGGATGTGGCGGGAATTGGGAGAGCGGTCCGCGAGGCTGGTGCTCAAGCCAGGACTTGCGTTATGGGAACGAGCCTGCCATCCGTTGCCGGCGAGTTTCTCGAGGACGGGGCGGTCGACAGGATTTTTTTGTGGGACCCCGCGATCGCGGGGCAGGCGCAAGACAAGCTCGCGCTGATGCTTATTCAGGGAAAGAAAATTGGACCCGGGATCGATCTTGGTCTGCGAGGCTACCGCAACCTGAAGAGCATTCCTGGAACTCCGCATGCGCTTGCCGGCGCCGGTTGGATCGCGATCGACGCCGCGAATTTGAAACAGTATCCGTTCTGATTCTGGATGTGGGGATCAGTCGTTTTCCGTCAGAATCGGGCCGCGAGGAACTGAGCGGGGTCGGTGTACAGGACCATTTTTTTTCCCGTCCAGACGTTGACCTTGCAGAGACTCAGGTCCGCCTCATCGGCGACGTTCAGGCTGTTCACACAGTTTTGCAACTGCCTGGCTTTCGGTTTGTAGTGACCGCTTTCGTTGCTGATGTAGGTGATCTTCCCGTTTAGGAACTCGATCTCGCCGGCGCAGATCACGTCGGCGCCTGCGTTGAGGCTCGAGTGATTGTGCTGGGCATCGCCAGTGCCGTCATACACTCGGGTCGTCTTGCTGTAGAACAAGCCCACGGGCATCGTGATGAGGCTCCCGTACTTATCCATTGCATACAGCTCGTGCCCGGTCGAGGTGTGCGCAATGCCATCCTGCTTGTAGAAAAGGCCATTTTCACACCAGGCAAGAAACTTCGAGACACGATCAGTCTTGCGGACGAAGTTCACCTCGGATCTCTGCGACACCATGCCCAGGAATTCGCCCGCCTCGACCATCGCCACGATCTCCTCGTAGTCACTCGACGAGATCTGCTTGATCTCCTTCCCATGCACGCGCGTGAGAAGGTTGATGTTCTTGCGGTTCGAGCCGAGGTCCCTGATGGTCCCGTCAGACGGGTTGTCTGACTTCAGTTTCGCGGCGCCGGTCCTATGCAGGACCTCGCCAACAAGACTGCCGGCCTTCGGGGCGATCCCCTGATCCTTCGTGACCCCGCCCTTCTTGGTTGCGAGAAACTCCTTACGCTCGTGACTGTACCCCTTCCCGAGTGAGCGTAGGCCGCTCTTCTTGCCCGACACCTTCTTCTTCTCGTAGCTCAGCACCGCTTTGCGCAGGCTCATCACGTCGAGTCCGAATTGGGGCAACTCCTGCTCGACCTCCTGCACCAGCACCTGCACCTTTTGGAGCCGGAGACTGAAGTTCTCGGTGCGCTTGTCACCGTGCTTCTTGGCTTTCTTCCATCCCCACGCAATCGCCGCGGTATAGACCGCAATCAGGTTGCCCGCGGTTTGATTGAGCTCCGCCGCCCGGAGACGTTCGTCGATCGCTTTGAGGTCCGAGCCGCGTCCACACCACTTGATCTCGGTACCGTCGTAGAAGTCCTTGGCTGTCATCATGGTCGTGACCTTCGTCAGGAGAAGCGCCGACGTCCTGCAATGCACATGACAGGAGTACATGGGCGGAAACCGAGAAGTTGGATCGCCACCATGTCGACCGCAACGGGTCGCAGCTCACGACGTGGACCCGGCGCCACAGCCAACATCCGCCCGGGGACGCGAAACGCCGCGCACCACCTGAAACCGGCATGCCTTGGCGCATGGGGGTCACGGTACCTGGGCTCGACGCCGGAGCGCCGGCGATGGCGCGGTGCCCGGAGGGGCATCACCCACTCACAATCGCGAAACGCCGTGTTTTCAAGGGGATACCGAGCATCGGCACCGGATTCCCGACGCGTCTCCACCGTACTTTTCGGCGAGAAACTGGCCAACTACGGGCCAACTCCTCCTAGACGCTGCAGTCGCATCCTGCCTCGGTCGTTAGGCGCGTGGCCCGCCGCCTGCTTAGCCCTTCGGTCGCAACAGCTCGCGGAAGCGAGGGTCGTTCGCCAGCGGCTGCAGGTCGATGTCGGTGTGCAGGTCGACGCCGTACGGCGCCCCGCGTGCAAAGGCTCCGCGCAGGTGGTTCAGCGCGTCATCGTGCTTGCCGAGTAGCGCCGCGATCCGCGCTGCCCAGATGAGGTGGCGTCCAAAGCGGAATGAACCGGTGACCCGACGCAACGTTGCCAGGCCGTCCTCCGCAGCCGAGGCATTTCCAGTGCGCGCGCCAAGCGCTCCGGCAAAGCCGATGAGGTCCACATCGTCGCCGCGCTCGCACGTCAGCTCCGTGACGAGCTGTGAGACCTCGCTCCAGCTGCCGATCTCGTAGAACATCCGCGCCAGGAGCATCCGGTCAGCGAAGGCGACAGGCAACCGAGAGCAACGCTCGCGCTGCCAGGAGATGGCGCGCTGCATCACAGCGGTGGCGCCGTCCGCGTGACCATGCGTCCGGAGCTCCTGCGCTGCGACGAACATGGCATCCCCCGCGGTGGCAAATGGGTCGGACGCGAGCGCCGCGGCTTCGTCGAGTGTCGTGTGCACCGCCGGTACGTCGCCGAGCGCGGCACTGGCGCGCGCCAGGTAGAGCAAGGTGCTCACCGCCTCGGGGTGCTGCTGGCGGCCACGCCGCGCTGCGTCGCGCTCGTGCATGTGTTCACCAAGCAGGTGATACGCTTCCGTGAGCCGCCGCCAGTGGGGCGTCCATGCAGGGATCCAGCCGACCTCCGGATCCATGCACTCCAGCGCCGCCACGGCGAGCCGCGGCTGGTTGCAGGTGATGGCGTCGCGGCCCAGCTGAGAATGCACTTCGGAATCAGGAACCATCTCGGCGACGCGCTTCACGAGACGCAGCGCGGCGCCGCGATCGCCGGCGAGCAACACGCCGTAGTAATCGCATATCAGCTGCTCCGCGGGCGCCAGCCGGGTCCGGCGCACCGCGAGCTCCGCGTGAATCGCCGCCGCCTGGTCATACTCGTCCAGGTTGCAGCTGGCCTGGATGGCCCAGAGCAACGGAATCGTGAATCCGGAGTCCGGGGTGGAAGCGGCCAGAAACTGCGTGATGGCGCCACGGTATTCGCCGCGCAGATGTAGCTCCATGCCTAACACGTGACGCTGGTGCGCTGCGTAGCTCGGCGGATCGACGACGGCATCGGCCCACGACGCCACGCGCGCATCGACATGCGCAGCCACCGCGCCGGCTATGCGCTGACCGAGCTCGTGGGCCGCTTCCCACGGGCGCTCGCGCGGGGCGGTCGCTGGCGCGACGTGACCGACGCTGCGGCCGGTTTCCCGCGAATGGACAGTGGCGCTGACATACCACCCGGCGTCGACCGCGTGATATGAACCGCTGATCGTTAGGCGTGCCTCATCCTCGATCGCTGCGTTGTCGGCATCCGGTCCACCGTCCGACCTTACCTGTACCACGCGCGTCTCCGAGAGCGCCTGGCACACCGCGGTCGACACCAGACGTCCAATGAAGTCGAACGTCGCATCACCAGTGAGGTTCTCGAAGCAGGTGACCAGCACGCTGGCGCGACGCGGTGTCCGGGAGGCATCGACATGCGACATGCGCGCGGTCTGTTGAGCGCCTGCGCCATTGAGCGCCAGTCCCCGTGAACGAATCACGGCAATGAGCTGCTGGCTGGCGGGAGACGGTTCCACCTCGAGGTCGCGCCGCAGGCGCGTGGCAAAGTTCTCGTACGCGCGGATGGCGCCCGAAGGGTCGCCGACGCGATCCAGCAGTGCGACGAGCCGCCGGAGCGCTGACTCGTCATCGGTCACCAGATCCAGCGCGCGACGCGCACTCGCCGCCGCCCTATCCAGTTCTCCTGATTTCTCATGCTGCTCGGCCAGTGCCCACGCGGCGCGCGTCGCGCGGTGACGGAGTTGAATTCGCGTCTCGTCCAGCCACGCGTTGAAGGCACCTGCCCCGTCGACGACGAATCCGGGAAGCAGGTCGCCGCGGTACGAGTCAATCGCGGAGTCGAGCATGCCGCGGTCGAGGGCCGTGTGAAAGTCAACGGCATCGCAGGTGATCTGCTGCGCGTCCAGGCCGATATCATCAGCGCCCCGTGCGACCACGACAGCGGCACCCATTGTCCGACGCAGCTGATGCAGGGCCTGTCGCAGCGCGTTGCGCGCCCTCTCGTCCGACAGCTCGGGCCAGAACATCGCCAGCAGCTCGTCACGCCGGTAGAACCGCCAGGGCGCCGAGACGGCGAGGTAAACCAGCAGCGCGAGGCGCTTCGGTTGGGCGAGCACCGGACGTACTTCCGCGTCCGTGTCGTCCCGGAGGTCGATCTGGCCGAGCACGGTCAGTCGAAACATGCAGCCCTGGCAGCGGTAGAGGGCCGCGAGACGGCCAGATAACGGCGACCGGATAACGTGGGCCAACCATACGGCGCGGTACTGCGAACAGCAACCGGCGCACGGGTAAGGACACGCTCATCGGACAACAATATGAAAACGTTAACGCGAGCTCCGACGTTTCCGGCTGAACTAGATCCCACATCCTGGCGCGCCCTGGTTCGCGCCTATGAAGCGCCGCAGCGTCGTCGCAGTGTGCTGCAACTGGCCACGACACTGGTCCTTCTGGCCATAGCGTGCACACTTTCCGCGCGCACCCTGTCCGGCCCCTACTGGATCACCTTCCTCATCGCGATTCCAACGGCATTCCTCATCGTGCGGTCGTTCATCATCATGCACGACTGCGCCCATGGATCCTACTTCAAGAGCCGCCTCGCGAACGATGTCGTCGGGTTCATCACCGGCGCGATCACGCTCACGCCCTACGTGCGATGGCGCCGCGAGCATGTCCTCCATCATGCCACCACGGGCGACCTCGATCGGCGCGGCGAAGGGGACACCTGGACGATGACGGTGAAGGAATACCGCGCCGCGTCATCCACGCTGCGATTCCGCTATCGCCTGTACCGCACGCCGCTGGTCTTCCTCCTCGTCGGCCCCATCAAGTACGCGATCGACCAGCGCCTCCCGCCGACGGGCAAGGCGGACACGCCACAGGTACGGGCGAGTGTGCGTGAGACGAACCTCGCTCTGCTCGCCATATTGCTCGCCGGATCCGCGCTGATCGGACCGCTCGGCGTGCTGCTCGTCTACGCCCCCGCCTACGAGATCGCGATGGGCATCGGCGCCTACATCATATGGGTGCAGCACCAGTTCGAGGACACGTACTGGGCAGAACACGAGTCGTGGGACTACACGACCGCGGCCCTGCGTGGTAGCTCGTACCTCAAGCTGCCCCGCGTGCTCGACTGGCTCACGTGCAGCATCGGACTGCACCATCTGCATCATCTCAGTCCGCGCATTCCCAACTATCGGCTGCGCGAGTGCCACGAAGCGCATCCCATGTTCCGCGAGGCGCACGTGATCACGCTGCGCGAGAGCCGGAAGGCCGTCGCGCTCGCACTGTGGGACGAGGAAAAGCAGAAACTGGTTGGCTTCGACGCGGTCGACCTGCATCAGCAATCCTCTCAGAGAGTCTTCTGATGAGACCTTCGACACACGCCTGCCGGGCTCCGACCCCGACACGCCCGCCGACGTGGCGGGCGTGTCGAAGCGCGACGTTAAGGTGTCGTGTGCCGTCGGTATCAGGATATTGTCCGCATTGGCCGATGTGGCACAGGCGGCGACGCCGACGCTCAGCAACATGAACGATCCGCGAAGGTCGAAACGGCATCGGACGCTACCCGGTTCGGAGCGTGGCACGAGATCTTCCGGCGGCGGGCTGGCAGCGGACAAGCCCGTTACGTACGCAATCGTTAGGTCGACGCGGTGCAGTCGGCGGGCGACCTTGCGCGTGGGGTCCGGCGATCACCCACTGCGTTGATGTCAAGCCAACAGATGCGACCTACGTCCGACGTCCGTCTGGTTTGGCAGGTGCCGGTACGGTTGCGCGCCAAACCTCCCCACGAGCGTGGCCTGCGGTAAGACTTTCGAGGCGCTGAACCCATGCTCGGGCGACTCCCGGCGGAGCCGGCGCGCTCTCTCGTTAGGCCTTGAGTCGCTGCATTACGGACGGCGCACCTTGCGTGGCGGTGCGTAAGGTCTAAGGCTGGCACGCGTCACATAACGGGGCCTCGCCCCGCCGGTGCGCTAACACCCAAGCGGGGCGAGACGTTAGATCGGCGGCGGGCGGGACCACCCTCGCTTACCACCGGTAATGAGCGAACGCGGTGTTCGGTTGCGCGAGTGCAGCGCACGCGGAACCACTCTCGAAAGCGGACACGAAAGCGGACGACATGGATCCGATTCGGCTGCTCCGCACGCGTTACCTGAAGACGGTCTCACGAGAATCGTGCGAGGCGCGATATGACGCGGGACCACGCTGAGAGAAACTTGTGGGGCACCGCTGATCACTTGCGGAAGTTCCGCGAGGTATTCACGCCCAAGGAGCTACTATGCAAACGTTTCGGCATTGGTCTCGCGTGACTCCTCTCGCCGTCGTGGTGCTGATCGTCGCCAATCGCCCGGCCGCCGCGCAGTCCCTAGCCTCGGCATCCGTCGCGAGCTGGCAGCGCAGTCTCAGCGATGTGCATTCGGGCCAGGCCGTCAGGCTGGGGCTCATCCACCGCGGGCGCACGGAAGGGCGGTGGGTGGAGGTGTCGTCGCCTCAGCCCGACTCAATGGTGATCTCCCTTGCGTCGCCGACAGGGGTGGAGCGACGCGTGGCGTTTAGGTCGGTCGATACGCTATGGGTGCGCGGGCGGGCGACCCGTCGCGGCGCGATCATCGGTGGCGTCACCGCTGCGGCCCTGATGGGCGGCATGTACGTGCTTCTGAAAGGAGCCTGTGCCCCGGGGACCGACGATCCGTGCACCGGCTGGCTCCTGGAGCAGCCAGTGCGCTACATCCTCTTCAGTGCCGGGGTGGGCGGGTTCCTCGGCGCGGGGGTGGGAACGGTTTTCCACCAGTGGCATCGGCGGTATCCGTGAGTCCGCCGTCGGGGTTCGTGAACAGGCTGGGCACACGAAGTTCAGCGCATGCTCATCACACAACTCGGCGCCCGAATACTCGACAACCACCGCCTAACGTCACCACGACGCTGTTCCCGCCCGGCAGCGCATGCCTGGAATCACTGGCTGGCTGGTTCAGTAACAGCGCTGGACGCGCGCCGCCTGAAATCGTGGCGTTAAGGGTGAAGCTCGTTGCGTCGATGGGCCCCACGAACTCGCGGACTTCGAGGAGCGGACCTCTCGGCAGCGGGAGTGGTAAATGCCTAACGTCTGCCAGCCGTCCCGCGGAGTACGGGCTGGGCCCCCGCCCTGCCGCCGAACGCCACCTAGGCCGTTGCCGCCCCTCGCCGTCGTTAGCGTCCTGGATTTCTTGGGACTACCAAGCTGCACGTCACGGGCTCCCTCGCCCCTCCGTCGAATCTCGACCAGTCAAGCTCGCCCGTGCAGGACAGCCCCTCACCCGAGCGGAGGATCTGATGCACGATGGACAACGCCGCGTCTAGGGAAGCCGAAACCTCATATGCATTGCCATTCCAGGTGCCCCTCTCCTGAGACAGCTTGAACTCCGGCACGTTCCAGATCACGTAGACCTCGTCGCGGGAGGACGCCGAGACGTGCATCGTACCCGTGTACGTGCGCGCCCCCGGGAAGGCCGAGGATGCCGGGAGGCTAGCGACGTACTCGTAAGTCCCCACGGGCGGCACGGCGGATGCCGGGCCGGCTGGGGGATCATCCGAGCAGGCAGCGAGGGCCAGGAGGGCAACCGCTCGAAACGCCTTTGCGCGATCAAACATGGTTCGGTCCCGTGGAGGTTCGCCGCGAATGAATAGGAGGACCGCGTTATGGTCGCGGTCTCCTGTGTCTCAGTAACCAATGCACGGGCAAGCTCCAGCTTCGCGCTTGCCTAACGCATCGCACTAGCGCTTAGCTGCGCGCTGGGCCGACGCCGGAGACTGACCAGACTGGATCGTCTCGCCGCTCAGAACCCCGCACGTAGGCCAAGCGTCAGTCCGCGCGTAGCGGGAGCTACGTAGAGCGACGGCGAGAGCGACGTGCGAGAACCGCGACGCGCGGGCACCGTCGCCCATTCCTCTCTTGGCTCCGCGGCGATCGTGGTGACGGCGCCCGCGAGAAGCCCGACCACCGCTCCCATGACGCCAATCACAAGCCCCGACTCCGCGGGGTCCGTTCTACTCGCAGGCTTCGCGGCACCGAGAGCAAAGCCGACACTGAATCCCGCGAAAGGCATCCAGAGCAGCGCGGCCCGCGACCACCCCGGGCTCCTCGTGCCGCGAGACAGTTCCAGCCGGTCGACCTGGTCGAGTGGAAAAGCCGACAACACGTCGGCGCCGGTGCGCACGAGGATCGTGTCGGCGGGCAGACGTTCCACGATGCCGACAAACGGTTTGACGGCCAAACTTGGCACCGTAAGACGAATGCGGTCGCCGACCCTCGGGGGTGGCCCCTGCGCGGCCATCGCGTGGGCGAGGCCGAGGGCGAGCACGAGCTGCGAGAGCGCTAGGATCGGGCGGCGCATGGAATCGTCCGTTGGGGTCGATCCGAAGCTCGTCGTCGTGCGTTATCCAGGCGTTACGCGGGCGCCATTCGCTATAGCCCCCACTTCGACGGGGACGCAGGGCGGCCCTCGCCCACGCGTGCCGGCTCGGCGCGGAGGGGATCGTCAGCGAGTGCCGCACGGCGCCGTACCGAGCCGGGTCGCGCTCGGACGACTGGCGGAAAACGAAGACGGTTACCGTCGACACAGACTTTGGAGTATCTGAACCCATGCCTTGCGCGAGCTCGCGCCGCGCGCTCACGAACCCCGAGGCACTGCTTGCCACAGTTCGAGAGCTCCAGGTCCGGTTCGGTGTCGTCGGCGGGCCGCTGTTCCCTCGACGCGATAATCCACAGCAGTCCGCATCACCGGAGCTCCTGTCGCGGTGGATTATGGCGGCGGAGACGAAGGCCGAGCTGCCGAAGTCGGAGGGCGGCACGTGTCACCCGTACCGCAGGAAGTGGAAGTCTGAGCGGTCCAACCACCCGGTAAAGGCAGTAGCAGTCGCAGGCGGATGGACCGATATCGCCACCATGCTCACCATGCTCCGCTGCTACGATCACCCCGATGACGCCGACGTACTGGCCGTCACGAGTGAGCCTCGGAAGCGGCGCGAGGTCGCGATGGGGTGAGAAACTGACCAACTAGTGGCAAACGGCTCCAAAAACGACAAAAGCCCGGCACCACCGAAGTGGTTGCCGGGCTTGTAATTGCCCCTCCTGGGCTCGAACCAGGACTCTTCTGATCCAGAGTCAGACGTGTTGCCAGTTACACCAAGGGGCAGCGACACCAAATTTCCGCGTTGGCGCGGAACTCGTAAGCTAGCTTTGGACGACTACCCCAACAACCCCCGAACTCCCGGCCCCACCACGTCTTGCCGCTCCTCCGCCTGGCCGTCGCTACATCCCTGTTCGCAACCGTCGCGTGCCGCGGCATGCCCGAAACACTCGGGCCCGATCGGCGCAGCGCGCGTGCGAACGCCGACGCGCTATTCGGCGGGCTCGCCATGCGATTCGACAACGTTCAGCGCGCTCCCAAATTCTTTCAAGCCCGGTCCAAGCTCGGCCGGTACGCCCTGTCGCCGTCGGGCGTCTTTGGCGACACATCCGTGTGGACGACCATGGGCGCCGATAGCACGAGAACGCTCACGCTCCTCGGCACCCATACCCCGACCGGGTATCTCTTCGCCCCCTACGCCTCCGTCGCCGCGCCCACAGCGACTGGCAACGCACGCCATGTGATCCGCCTGCGCCGGCGCGGCGAGTCCGAGTACGACTGGGACACGAACGTCGATCACGCCATCGGTTCGGTCAACGCTGGCGAGATCGCAGCGGCGCTCACGGCGTTCGTGTCGGCACCCCAGCTGGCCGCTGGTGCGAACGTCCACGCTGAACACGAGACCCTGTTCCCGGAGACCTCGCGGGTACTCGGCGAGCTGTTCTCGCTCGACTCGCTCCGCGCCGTGCCGATCGGCGACGGCAGCGCCGCGGTGCTCGTGCGCTTTCGCATGAGTCCCGATCGCATCGCGAAGACGCGCCCGAACTTCTCGAAGTACCTCGACAAGTATGTGAGCCCGGCTCGTTACCGCTTGCGACTGCAGGACGCAAGCGGAGCGACGTGGCTGGATGTCTCCGGCTCGGACAACGTCTTCAGCGTGCGCTATCGCGTTCGCGACGGGCACCTGCTCGCGCTGTCCGGCGCTGCGCGACCGCTACCGGACACGCTGCAGATCAACGTGGACGCCTCAGCGAAGTTCATGATCTTCCGCGTCGGCGTATCCCGACTCATCGGCGACTTCGCGTTCGTTCGAAGCAACGAGGAGCGCGGGTGGGCCATGCACTTCCGACATGAGCCCGACTGGCACTTTCCGCTCGCCGTCAACCACCTGATCAGCACCTCGCTCCGCCATCCGTTCGAGGGTGAGGGAATCACGGTTCGGATCTCGGTGCGCGATCGTCCGGGATCCCAAACGCTGCTGTCGCGAGAGGCCTCGGTCTCCGTACAGGAAAGCGCGATCGTGCGATGGCTGGGAGGGCTTGGGAATTCGGCGATGAGCGACTTTGCCGGCCGAGCGGAGGCGGAGGAGAATCGTTACGTGTTCGATGTATTGAGCGCGCTCAGGGCCGACTTCGTCGCCGCGCTCGCGGTGGGTGAATAGCAAGCAAAAAGCGCCGCGAACCTTTGGTTCGCAGCGCTTGTCTCGTCCTGCCGCCTTAGTTGTCGCCAGCGGGACTTGCCGCGCGCGCCGTCATTGGAACTCTACGTCCTACCGAGCGGCGGCGGGCAACGATCCGTTTGGCGAGAAGCATGCCGCGCGATCTTTCGCGCTTCAACTACTGATTGCCATGGAGCTGAGGGGAGTCGAACCCCTGACCTCTGCAGTGCGATTGCAGCGCTCTCCCAACTGAGCTACAGCCCCTCATACCCGGGAACGCGCCGATTGTTTGTTCTCCCGTCGCACCCGGGGCCAGGTGACAAAGCAGCCCCGCTCGTTGGCGGGGCCGCGCCGATAGCATAAACTACGATGCGACGGGCGGTTGTCAAGCGCCGCCAGACCGCCCGGCGCTTGCTGCATCGGGGACGATCCGAGCCCCTACGCGTCACAGGGCGGAGAGGCGCGGACGTCACCGTGCCTGGTCGGCGCGCGTAACTCGGTGCGCCTAACGTGGACGCCGGCGATGCGAGCGAGGCCGGTTCCGATCGATCGAGGAGCCGGCCCCGTGTCGTACCATGTACAGTCTTCCGTACGGCCTGGGCGTCAGGTCCGGTTCGGGACATCCTCGTCGCGAACCGACTCCATGCCGTCATCGCTCAGGTCATCGCGCGAGGTTCTCGAGCCCGAGCTCTGCGAACCGGCCACCCCTTCACGCGAGACTTCCACCGGCGACTCACGATCGGAATACGCTCCGCCGCTCGTGGCCTCGGAACCACGGCTCGCCCCTGTCTGACGCCGGCGATTCCTGGCCCCCCGTGACTCACCACCTTCGCGACCGATCGCCGCCATATGCGCGCGATCGCGGCTCACCACTTCTCCTCCCTTGCGGCCCGCAACGCGAGCCTCGTCAGACGTCCACTCGTGAGCAGTGCCCTTCTGGTGCGCTGCCCGCCCACCCTTGCTGGCGATCTCTCGCTGGCGGCTCACGTCCATTGACGCGAACCCTCGCTTGCTCTTTCCCGTTCCCGACATCGCGCCTCCATCCAAGTTGGGGTGACAATCAGGTCACGCCTCGCAGATACCCCAACGGTTCCCATCCGCGAGCAACTTACCTCCCTCGGTCCGAACCAACACACCAGTTCGGCGCAAGTCATGGGCCGCGGCGAAATACTCCAGAGTGAACTTTGACCGCGCTATTGAATCCATGGCCAATAGGCAGCCCGCCCGACTGCGCTCCGCACTACCACGCTCTACGCCCATCGCCTACCGGCCGTCGTCTCGCCGCCAAGCAAGGCGAGGACCTCTTCGCGTGCCTTGCCATGCTGGCCGACTTTGCCCGCTGTGAACGCGGGGACTTGCGTGTTGACGTCGTCGCAATCCGGTACCCGTTCATTACTTGGCATCGCAAGTCTTTGTACAACCAGGCGTCGCGGCAAACCGCGGGCCGCCGCATCGGCAGGCGGACTATATTCCGCCTGTGTCGCTCACTCTTCGCTTCCTCGGAACGTCCGCGTCGCGGCCAACGGTCGAACGCAGTGTCAGCGCAATTGCGGTCGTGCGCGAAGGCGAGACCTTTCTGTTCGACTGCGGCGAGGGCACCCAGCGCCAGATGATGCGCTACGGCGTCGCCTTCTCGCTGCGCGACATTTTTTTCTCCCACATGCACGTCGACCACATGCTGGGCATGGTGGGGCTCGTGCGGACAATGGCGCTGCAGGGGCGAGAGGAGCCACTGCGGATGTGGGGGCCCCCAGGATCTTCGCGCATGCTGCGGCGCGCGGAAACCCTTGGAGCCGACCGGCTCGACTTCCCCGTCGAATACCGTGACCTGCAGCCCGGCGACACGGTCTCGCGGAAGGGATACCAGATCGTTGCGTTCGCCGCGGACCACATGCGGACGCCCGCGCTCGGCTATGCGCTCGTGGAATCCCTGCGGCTGGGTCGATTCAACCCGGAGCGAGCCCGCGAGATCGGCGTGCCGGAAGGCCCCCTGTGGGGACGGTTGCATCGTGGCCAGCGGGTCACGCTCGACGACGGCCGCGAGATCGATCCGTCGGATCTCGTCGGGCCTACACGCCCGGGACGGAAGCTGGTCATCACCGGCGATACGCGGCCATGCGAGGCAACCGTGGAAGCAGCGGCCGGCGCGAATCTCCTCGTGCACGAAGCGACGTTTGCCGACGAAGAAGCTGCCCGCGCAGCGGAAACGGGCCATTCGACGGCGCGCGAAGCCGCACAGGTCGCGGCGAAAGCCGGCGTGAGCCGGCTGGTGCTGACGCACGTGTCCGCGCGGTATTCGCGCGATGTCGCGGCCCTCGAGCGCGAGGCCCGCGAAGTATTTCCCGCAACACAAATCGCGCGCGACGGCGCCGAATACGAGATCGCATTTCCCGACGCTGCCACCGAGCCGTCGGCTGATGCGAACCAGCTTCCCGTTCGGGCTAGCGGTTGACCCGAGCGATCAACCCGAGCGATTAACCCGAGCGATCAACCGATGTCCGTAGCCGGGCTGCGATCGGTCGATACAGGCATCGAGCGACGAAACAATCGCTGCAGGTCCGCGTCGCCCAGCGAGTCGAGGACAGCACGCTTGTTCAGCCGTCCGGTC
>Ga0070670_100001708_pt1 | contig 17887 bp, 12 predicted proteins | sample KBSS63metaG_FD_64665 | JGI IMG/M metagenome (GOLD analysis project Ga0070670, IMG submission 64665) | Switchgrass rhizosphere microbial communities from Kellogg Biological Station, Michigan, USA - KBS S6-3 metaG | ecosystem: Host-associated > Plants > Roots > Rhizosphere > Soil ... | reverse complement strand
TGCATCGGCTCGACCACGAAGCTGCGCATGGCGGTGATGCCCTTCTGCAGCATGGCGCCCTCGGCGAGCGGCCGCGTTCCCGCGAGCCGCGCGTGCAGTTCCTGCCAGATGCGCGCGTCCGGCCAGTTCTCGATGTCGTCATCGGGGGCGCATTGCAAATACAGCCGCGCCAGGGTCGGCGAGCGCATGGTGTAGAGCGCAAAGCCGCGATCGTGATAGGCATAAATGAGCTCGTCTTCGGGTGGGGGGGATTCCGACAGCACCCCGACCCAGCCGAACGGATATTCGCGATCATAGGCGGTGAGCACGTTGGCCGGAATGCTCGGCCGGCAAATGCCGTGAAAACCATCGCAGCCGCCGATGAAGTCGCAAGACAGCTCCTGGTCCCTGCCCTCGTGCCGGAACCGGATCTTCGGGGACTTGCCGGCGAAGTCATGGACGCTGACGTCGGCCGCCTCGAACAGGATCTGGCCGCCATCGGCGAGCCGCCGGTCGATCAAATCCTTCACCACCTCCTGCTGGCCATAGATGGTCACGCCCTTGCCGACGAGCTCGCGGAAATTGATGTAGTGCAAGGCCCCGCCGAAGCCGAAATAGACGCCGTTGTGGAACATGCCTTCGCGCTGCATGCGCGCACCCACGCCGATCTCCACCAGGAGGTCGCTCGCCCATTGCTCGATCAGTCCGGCGCGGATGCGACTCTCGATATAGTCACGGCTGCGGTTCTCCAGCACGACAGACTCGATGCCCGCCAGATGCAGGAGATGCGACAGCATCAGCCCGGCCGGCCCTGCCCCGACAATACCGACCTGCGTGCGCATTCAGCTCTCCTTTTCCGCGGTTCGTTGCGCTCATTGCAATGGCAAGGCCCTGGCGAGAAGAGACGGACGCGGGATTGCCTTGCATTTTTCGGCCGATCGGGGCGGCAGCGGACCTGCAGCTTGGCAAGCGCCCTCCGCGCAACCGCTCAGCCCAACGCCGCATCAAGGTCTGCGATGAGGTCGCCGGGATCTTCGATGCCGACCGACAGCCGCACCAGCGTGTCGCTGATGCCCAATGCGGCGCGCACGTCCGCGGGTACCGAGCCGTGGGTCATCAGCGCGGGATGCTCGATGAGGCTTTCAACCCCGCCGAGGCTTTCAGCCAGGGCGAACAGCTGGCAGCGCTCAAGAAAACGGCGCGCATCGTCCAGCGTGCCGTTGAGTTCGGCCGAGATCATGCCGCCGAAGGCGCGCATCTGCTTCTTGGCAAGCGCGTGCTGCGGATGGCTCGCAAGGCCGGGATAGAACACGCGCCGCACCTTTGGATGCCGTTCGAGCCAGGCCGCGATCTTCAGCCCCGAGGCGCAATGCCGCTCCATGCGCAACGCCAGGGTCTTGAGACCACGCAGCGCCAGGAACGAATCGAACGGGCCCTGAATGGCGCCGACGGTATTCTGCAGGAACTTGAGACGCTCGCTCAAGTCCGCGTTGTCGGCGACAACTGCCACCCCGCCGACCATGTCGGAATGGCCGTTGAGATATTTTGTGGTCGAATGCACGACGAGATCGAAACCATGCTCGAGCGGGCGCTGCACGTAGGGACTGGCGAAAGTGTTGTCCGCGGCGGCCCAGATGCCGCGACGCTTGGCGATCGCGGCGACGCGCTCGAGATCGACGAGCTTGAGCAGCGGATTGGTCGGCGTCTCGACCCAGACCAGGCGCGTATTCGGCCGGATCGCCGCTTCGATCGCATCCGGGTCGGCGAGATCGAGATAGCTCACCTCGAGTCCCATCGAGCGCTTGCGCACCCGCTCGAACAGGCGGCGCGAGCCCCCGTAGAGATCGTCGACGGAGATGACGTGGGAACCGTGGTCAAGGCATTCGAGCGACGTTGAAATGGCCGCGAGGCCCGACGCGAAGGCGAAAGCCGCGCTGCCGCCCTCGAGATCGGCGATGCACCGCTCGAACGCCATGCGCGTGGGGTTCTTCGTGCGCGCGTAGTCGTAGCCCTTGTTCACACCAGGGCTTTGCTGCACGTAAGTCGACGTTGCGTAAATCGGCATCATGACGGCGCCGGTGGTCGGGTCAGGCGCCTGCCCCGCATGGATGCAGCGGGTGGCGAAATCGAGTTGGTTCGATCTGGTCATTCAAGCCTCACGTCCAGCCGTCATCATCCGCGCGAGCGGATCATCCAGTAAACACCAAACCGGGCGGCCCGGAAACGATCGCGCAACAACGCGTGCTCGGTGCATAGTGTGCCCGTTTGCGCGGGCACGGCACCTCGGCAATTACGGCGCGATCCTGAAATAGTTGATCAGATCGAGGCGGGTCGCAATGCCGACGAAGCGATCGCCATCCATCACGATGGCGATGTAGTCCTTGCGGAACAACGGCACCAGGTCGGCGATCGGCGCGTCGGCAGAGATCGTCTCGAGGCGCGTCACCATCGCATCCTTGACCGGCCGCGCAAACACCCGGTTCGGATCCTGCTGTTCCGTGAGCAACGCCGCCAGCACGTCGCTTTCGTCGACGAGGCCGACCACGCGCCCGCTCTCGTCGATCACCGGCAGTTGCGAGACGTCGGCCGAGCGCATGCGGGCGAACACCGTGCGCAGATTGTCCTGCGGACGCACGAAGACGGCGGTACCCTCGCTGTAGCGGCTGACCACGACGTCGCGCACGGTGCCGTGGCGATGGGGATGACTCCAGCCCTCCTGCGCTAGGAAGGTGGGATTGAACACCTTCGACAGATACTTGGCGCCGGAGTCGCAGACCAGGCTCACCACCCTTTGCGGGGCCGACTGGGCGCGGCAATAGCGTAGCGCCGCCGCCAGCAGCGTGCCCGAGGAGGAGCCGGCGAGCACCCCCTCCATGCGCAACAGCTCGCGCGCCGTCGCGAAGCTTTCGGCGTCGGGAATGGTGAAGGCCTTCGAGACCAGCGACAGATCGGCATTGGGCGGCACAAAATCTTCGCCGATGCCTTCGACCGCCCAGTTCCCCGCCTCGATCATTCGCCCGGTGGCGATATAGGGCGCGAGCACCGAGCCCTCGGGGTCGGCAAGGAGCATCGCGGTCTCAGGCGACGCTTGGCGCATGTACCGGCCAATGCCCGTCAGCGTACCGCCGGAGCCGACGCCCACCACGATGGCGTCGACGTCGCCATCCATCTGGCGCAGGATTTCCGGGCCGGTTGTCATCTCGTGCGCCAGCGGATTGGCCGGATTGGCGAACTGGTTCACGAAGATCGCGCCGGGCGTGCGACGCGCGATCGCCTCGGCAACGTCCTGATAATAGTCGGGATGGCCTTTGCCGACGTCCGAGCGCGTGGTGACGACCTCGGCGCCCATGGCTTTGGCATGCAGCACCTTTTCGCGCGCCATCTTGTCGGGCACGACGAGCAGGGTGCGATAGCCCTTGCGGCCACCCACCAGAGCGAGCCCGAGGCCGGTATTGCCGGCCGTCGCCTCGACGATTGTACCGCCGGGCTTGAGCCGACCATCGGCCTCCGCCGCCTCGATCATCGTGCGCGCGGGCCGGTCCTTGAGCGAGCCGGACGGGTTCGCGCTCTCGAGTTTGAGAAACAGCCGACAGGGGCCGCGATCGATGCGGGTGACCTCGATGAGAGGCGTATTGCCGATGAGGTCGAGGACCGATGCCATGACGATCTATAGCACCGGGTCGCCGCAGCCGGCACCCCCGCCACGACTATCAGCGCGTCATCCATTCCACGAGCGCGCGGTTCACTGCTTCCGGCCGCTCCATGGTCGAGAGGTGTCCGCAATCCGCGATGACGGCGAGCCGCGATCCGGCGATGCCGGCGGCGATCTCCTCCGACAATGGCGGCGGCGTGAGTTCGTCGCCATCGCCCACCAGCACCAGCGTCGGACACGCGATCGAGGCCAGCAGCGGCCGCATATCGGGCCGCGTCATGATCGCCTTCTGCTGGCGCAGGAAGGCCTCAGCGCCCGTTTCCTCAGCCATGCTCCGCACGCGCGCTCTGAGCGCCTCGTCATGCTGGCGGTTGCGATGCACGAAGACCGGAAACTGCAGCGGCGGGACCTCGGCGAAATGCCCGCCTTGTGCGAGCGCAATCTGCGGCTTGCGCCGCTCGCTCTGTTCCGGCGTCTCGGGTCGCGCCGAGGTGTCGAGCAGCGCGAGCTTGTGAACGCGCGCGGGTGCCTGCCGCACGATCGTGAGCGCGATGTAGCCGCCCATCGAAAGTCCCACGAGCGCAAAGCGCGGCGGGGCATGCGCGAGGATGCCGGCGGCGATCGCGTCCATGCTGTCGTCGCGAGTATGGTCGGCGACCTGCACCGCCCGAATCGCCACAGCGCGGGAATTTGCTCGGCATAGAGCCGGGCCGAGCAATTCAGTCCGGGCACGAGAACGATGGGCGTCGGCTCGGGCATTCGTGGTCCTTTCTCCAGTTAGCGGGAAAAAATCAGGTTCTAATTCAACTTATTGCGGTGCAGCAGGATTGACTTTGGGGCCCGAATGACTATGTTCCCGGCGAACGGTTTGATCCGTTACCACTCGACCGTCCGTCCCCGCGCAACTTTAGTCGTTGTTCCGTCATCCGGCGCGGCTAGGCTCCGGACGGTCCCGACTCGAGGTTTTATGTCGTTTTCTCAGCTCGGCTTGTCCGACAAAGTTCTCGCCGCGGTCCAAGCGGCCGGCTACACCACTCCCACGCCCATTCAAGAACAAGCCATACCGCACGTGCTCGCGCGCCGCGACGTGCTCGGCATTGCGCAGACCGGCACCGGCAAGACCGCTGCCTTCACGCTGCCGATGATCACGCGGTTGGAGAACGGCCGTGCGCGCGCGCGCATGCCGCGCACGCTCATCCTGGAGCCGACGCGTGAGCTTGCCGCACAGGTGCAGGAAAGCTTCGAAAAGTATGGCGCCGGTCAAAAGCTCAACGTTGCGCTGGTGATCGGCGGCGTGAGCTTCGACGAACAGGACGCCAAGCTCACCCGCGGCGTCGACGTTCTCATTGCCACGCCTGGCCGCCTGCTCGACCATTTCGAGCGCGGCCGGCTCCTGCTCACCGGGGTCGAACTGCTCGTGATCGACGAAGCCGATCGCATGCTCGACATGGGCTTCATTCCGGATATCGAGCGCATCTGCAAGCTGGTGCCGTTTACGCGTCAGACTTTGTTCTTCACCGCCACCATGCCGCCGGAGATCCGGCGCATCACCGAGCAGTTCCTGCACAATCCGGTGAAGGTCGAGGTCTCGCGCCCGGCAACCACGGTCGCTACCACCACCCAAATGCTGGTCAAGACCGGTCGCGAGCCGCACGACAAGCGCGATACCCTGCGCCGTCTCATCCGTGGCTCGGAAGGCCTGACCAATGCGATCATCTTCTGTAATCGCAAGCGCGAGGTCGCGGCGCTGCATCGCTCGCTGGTCCGCCACGGCTTTTCCGCGATTGCGCTGCACGGCGACATGGACCAGTCCGCGCGCACGGCTGCGCTCGATCAATTCCGCAAGAATGAAGTGACATTGCTGGTCGCTTCCGACGTCGCCGCACGCGGCCTCGACATTCCGGCGGTCAGTCACATCTTCAATTTCGACGTCCCGCATCATCCCGACGACTACGTTCATCGCATCGGCCGCACCGGGCGCGCCGGAAGAACCGGGACTGCCATTACCGTGGTCTCCCCGTCGGACACGAAGAGCGTCGCCGCGATCGAGAAGCTGATCGGTCAAAGCATTCCCTGGATGGGCGGTGAACCGCGGGTCTCCGCGCCTGAACCGTCGGAAGATGGGCCCGGCAGCGCCAATCATCGGAACGGTGAAGACCGGCACGGCGAGCGCCGCAACGGCGGCCCCCGAAACGACCAGCAGCGAAACAACGGTGAACAGCGAGCGAGCGGTGGCCGCCGGCATGGACGCGGATCGTCGCCCCGACGCGATAGCGTTCCGGCGCCAGTTGCCCGTTTGGACGACGTGCGGCCGCGCCGCGCGCCCAAGCCGGCGTCCCAAGCCGCCGATGCCGACGACGGCGGGCATTTGCCGGCCTTTCTGCTGCGTCCGGTCCGAGTCAAAGCCTAAGCACGTCCGGGCCGAATTCGCTGCCGCCGATTGACTGCCCACGTCAGGGATCGTGCCCGGCAGCGAGTTTGCAACCGCTCGTCCGTGCGGGCGCGGGAGCCGGTTTTGCGGCTTGTCTCTAGATCGAAGCGCGACGTCGGTGTTGCTTGCCTTCTCTCGAAATCGATTGCACCGGCGTTTGCATGGCCTCCGCCAATGGACATGCTCCTTGAGAAGTCAGTGAGACATCAGGCAGCAAATCGGACTGGTCGCGAGCAGCTCGCGCGTCATACCTCCGAAGATCCACTCCCCGAGGCGGCTGTGTCCGTAAGCACCAGTGATTAGCAGATCGGCGCGCTCCTCCCGGGCGATTCGAAGCAACTGCTCGGCACCTGATCCCTTCTGCTCCAGCATGACCTTGGGCCCGGCCTTGATGCGATGGTTCATCAGGTAGCGACCGACGTCGTCGAGCCGATCCAACGCGCTCTTCTCTTCGCCCGGTCCGCACGCTTCGACCACCGTGACCCGCGTCGCCCGGTGCAGGAACGGAAGTGCGTCCCGCACGACCCGACGCGCTTCGCGCGTGTCCTTCCACCCGATCACGACGTGCTCTGCGCGCAGCATGCTCACGCCCTCGGGCACGACGAGGGTCGGCCGACCCAATTTCAGTATCGCGCTGCCCGGGTCGAGCGCATTATAAGCATCTCCGGGCTTCATCTTTTGGCCGAGCAGGACGAGATCGGCGCTGCGCGCTTCGCGTGTCAGCGCCGCGTTCGGAAGGTCCAGACTGAAGCGCCATTCGACGCGCCGTTGGTCGCCGCCGGCAATGCCGTTAAACCACTTGCCCTTGTCGGCAAGTTTCGCGCCGATCAACCCGATATCCACATCCGTTGGCTCGTCGATGACCATGCCGTCCGCCACCACCGGCGGGGGGATTGCGCGTGCCGATAGTCCGATCAGCACCGCGTTGAATCTGTCGGCAAGGCTTGCGCCGAGGCGGACAAGTGGCTCCGGCGTCGCGTCCGCCGCGACGTACACCATGACGGATGCATAGGACATATGCCGACCTCCCCTCATTCACGCTCAACCGAATAGACGATAAGAGCCGTGGGGTCTTGATCCACATCAACCTCCGCACGGCGGCGATGTCTCCGGCGGCGCCTAAGCGACCCCGGCGCTAAGTGACCGCGCGGATCTCGGGCTCTCGTTGCGAGGAACCGTTGGTGGCCGGGATTTGGGGCGCCCGATGAATGATCGGGACAACTGGGGACATATCGCCGCCGCCAGGACCCAAGGGCGCCTTTCCCTCAGGCGATCCCAGCCGAATCTAAGCGCGACCGGTCCAACAGGAACCCGAGCGCCGCCGCCGGGTGAGGCGATTGAGCTCAGATTTGATGTGAGTCAACCATAACATCGCTGTTTTTGGGCATCAGGCATCGAAAGGAGGGATAGAGTTGTTATTCGGTGCGTCGCACGGAGACGAATTTTGGTTGAGGAAACCGGAACGAAGCACGAGGCGCTGAAGGATGTGACCGCTGGCGCGCCCGAGGGCTTCGCCCAATCCCTCGCCCCCGCGAGCCAGGCCGTGACGGCTACGCGACCGGCGACCTTGCCGGCCGCGATTCCAGCGCCCACGCGCAGGCGATGGATCAAAGTCGCGCTTGCCATCGTTTTGCTCGGTACGGCTGCGGCCGGTGGCGGATACTATTGGTGGAAGCAATCCCAAGACCGCCTGCCCCCTGGCATCGTCTCGAGCAACGGCCGCATCGAAGCCGACCAGATCGACATCGATACCAAGTTCGCCGGCCGCCTGACGGAACTGCGCGTCAACGAGGGCGATATGGTCCATGCCGGCCAAGCCGTCGCCCGCATGGATACGAGAGACCTCGAAGCTTCGCTCAAGCGGGCCGAGGCTCTCCTGCTGCAGACGCAACGAGCCGTCGATGAAGCGCGCGCGACGCGTGAACAGTGGCAGACGCAGGTCGCATTGGCGCAACAGCAGATGGATCGCACCAGTTATCTTTTCGAGCGGGGCAATTCTACCCAGGAACTGCTCGATCAACGGCGGCAGCAACTCAACGGCGCTACGGCTGCCTTCAACGCCGCCACCGCCCGCGTCGGACAGGCCGAACACGCCTTGAGCGCGGCCGAACACGAGGTCGAGCTACTGACGGTCAACATCGCAGACAACACCCTGATTGCTCCGCGCGACGGCCGCATCCAATACCGCATCGCCCAGGTCGGGGAGGTGCTGCCGGCAGGGGGCAAGGTCCTTACCATGATCGATATTTCGTCGGTCTACATGGATATCTACCTGCCGACTTTGAACGCTGGACAGGCCAGGATCGGGACCGACGCGCGCATCGTGCTCGACGCATACCCCGACCGTCCGATCCCCGCCAAAGTGTCATTCGTCGCGACCCAGTCGCAATTCACGCCAAAGACCGTCGAGACTCAGACCGAACGCGAGCGGCTGATGTTCCGCATCAGGGTCCGCATCGACCCTGCCCTGCTGCGTGCACATGCCGAGGCGGTGCGCACCGGTCTGCCCGGCGTCGCCTATGTGCGCCTTGATCCCAATGCAAAATGGCCCGCGTGGCTACAACGGACCGTCGGATCATGAACGGCCGTGCCACCCCGGTCGCACGGCTCGACAACGTCTCGCATCACTATGGCGCCATATGCGCGCTCAATGCGATCACGCTCGATGTCCCCAGCGGCCGCACGGTGGGTTTGATCGGGCCGGATGGCGTTGGCAAGTCGTCGCTCCTCGGCATCATTGCCGGTTCACGACGTATCCAGACCGGCCAAGTCCGCGTACTCGACGGAGACATGGCGGATGCTCGCCATCGCCACGAAGCCTGCTCCCGCATCGCCTATATGCCCCAGGGGCTCGGCAAGAATCTCTATCCCGATCTGAGCGTCCGCGAGAACATCGAGTTCTTCAGCCGCCTGTTCGGACAGTCACGCCACGAACGCGAGTGGCGCATCGCAGAACTGCTCGACAGCACCGGTCTGGCGCCGTTCCCGGACCGGCCGGCAAAGAAGCTTTCCGGCGGGATGCGCCAGAAGCTAGGGCTTTGCTGCGCCCTGATTCATGATCCGGATCTGCTGATACTCGACGAGCCGACCACCGGGGTCGATCCGTTGTCGCGTCGGCAGTTCTGGGACTTGATCGAACGGATGCATGCCCGCCGCCCGGAAATGAGCATCATCATTGCAACGGCATACATGGAGGAAGCGGAACGATTCGATTGGCTCATCGCCATGGACGGCGGAACGGTGCTGGCCCAGGGCTCTCCGGCGGATATCGAGTCGGAGACGAACACGAGAACGATCGAGGCCGCCTTCATCGCTCTGCTGCCGGAACAGCGCCGGCGGGGACGAAGCGCTCTTCGCATTCCCCCTCGGACTCCGGACGATCGCCAGACGGTGATCACAGCAACGGATCTGACCTTCCGTTTCGGCGACTTCACCGCTGTGGATGGCGTGAGCTTCAGCATCGAGCGGGGCGAGATCTTCGGATTTCTGGGCCCAAACGGCTGCGGAAAAACCACGACGATGAAGATGCTCACCGGGTTGCTGCCCGCGACGGCGGGCAAGGCATTTCTGCTCGGCGAGCCGATCGATGCCACCGATCTTAGCGCACGCAACCGCGTCGGCTACATGTCGCAGTCGTTCTCGCTCTATACCGAGCTCACGGTCCGCCAGAACCTCATCCTGCATGCGCGTCTTTTCCACCTCTCACCTCACCGGGCGAGGTCGCGCATCGCCGAGCTGGTGCAGGATTTTGGCCTCGAGCCCTATCTTGATCAGCACACGTCGGCGCTGCCGCTCGGCATACGCCAACGGCTGTCGCTCGCTGTCGCCATCGTCCACGAGCCCGAGATCCTCATCCTGGACGAGCCGACGTCAGGGGTCGATCCGCTCGCACGGGACCATTTTTGGGAATTGCTGATCGACCTGTCGCGCAATCATGACGTCACCATTTTCGTCTCGACGCATTTCATGAATGAAGCGGCGCGGTGCGACCGGATTTCCCTGATGAACGAGGGCCGGGTGCTCGCAACTGACACGCCGGCGGCACTGACCAAAATACGCGGAGCCGCAACCCTCGAAGATGCCTTCATCAGCTATCTCGAAGAGGCGAACGGCGCCCTCGCACCGCCGGCCGCCGGGCCGCGCATCGAGGCCGTCCGCGTCGACCGCGCACAAGGCTCCCCCGCGCTTGGAAGACGGCCCGACCGCGCCGCCGTACTCGGCCTTCGCCGGATACTTGCGTACAGCACGCGTGAGACGCTGGAGCTCTTGCGCGATCCGATCCGGCTCTCGTTCGCGCTGCTCGGCACCGCATTCCTCATGCTGATCTTCGGATTCGGCATCACGACGGATGTCGACAATCTCACTTTCGCCGCCCTTGATCGCGATCAGACGCCCGAGAGCCGCGCCTATCTCAGCGAGTTCAGAGGTTCCCGCTATTTCGTCGAGCGGGCGCCGATCATCGACTATGCCGATCTCGAGCGGCGGCTGCGGAGTGGAGATGTTAAAGCGACCATCGAGATTCCGCCCGGCTTCGGCCGCGATCTCAAGAAAGGAACGCCTGTTGCGGTTGGAGCGTGGATCGACGGAGCGATGCCGTTCCGTGCCGAAACGATCCGCGGCTATCTGCTGGGCGTTCATCAGCAGTATCTCGCCGACCCAGTGCTTACCACCACCAAGGCCCCGGCAGCGGGCCCGACCGCGATCATCGAGACCCGATTCGGCTACAACCAGGATTTCAAGAGCGTCTACGCCATGGTGCCGTCGACGCTCGCGCTGCTGCTGGTATTGATTCCTGCCATCCTCATGGCGCTGTCGATCGTCCGAGAAAAGGAGCTCGGCTCGATCACCAACTTCTACGTCACGCCGGTGAACGGGATCGAATTTCTGATTGGGAAGCAGCTTCCCTACATCGCCGTGGGCCTGGTCAATTTCGCTGTGATGTTGCTGATGGCGCTATTTGTTTTCCGTGTTCCGCTGAAGGGCAGCTTCCCGACACTCGCACTCGGGGCACTGCTCTACGTCACGACGACGACCGGCTACGGCATGTTGATATCTTCGTTTACCCGCACCCAGATTGCCGCGCTGTTTGGCACCGCCATTCTGACATTTGTGCCCGCAATGCAGTTCTCCGGCATGCTGACGCCGGTCTCTTCCTTGTCCGGCCCCGGTGCGATCATTGGGCACATATTTCCGATGACCTATTTCCTGGAGATCAGCGTCGGCACTTTCACCAAGGGACTGGGGTTCGGTGACCTCCGCGTCAATCTGATCGAATTGGCGATCTTCATTCCCGTCCTGACCCTGATGAGCCTCGCCTTCCTGCGCAAGCAGGAGGCCTAGCGGATACGTGTGATGCGCCGAATGGTCGCCAATATATTCTGGCTTGGCACCAAAGAGCTCCGTGCCTTCAGCCACGACTTTGTGCTTGTCGCCTTGGTCGTCTGGGCGTTTTCGTTCTCGATCGTCAGCATAGCCAGGAGCAGCCTGCAGGAATTGCACGACGCCTCTATCGGCATCGCCGACGAGGATCAATCTGCTCTATCGCGACGAATTTCTCAGGCGTTCCTGCCGCCCTATTTCAAGACGCCTCGGCCGATTGCCACGCACGACATCGAGGGCCTGATGAATACCGGGGCGCTCACGTTCGTGATCGACATCCCACCCAACTTCCAGCGCGATCTGGTGGGCGGCCGCCAGCCCCGGCTACAGGTCTATGTTGATGCGACTGCAATGATGCAGGCAGGCATCGGCGCCGGTTATATCCAGCAGATCATCTCTGCCGAACTCAACAACTTTCTGTCACGATCCGAGGTCGTGCCGCGCCCGCCGGTCAATCTCGACGTCCGCATCGCCTTCAATCCAAATGTTACGACCGCCTGGTTCACCAGCGTGATGGCGATCATCAATGACGTGACCATGCTCGCGGTCATTCTTGCTGGCGCGGCTATCGTCCGCGAGCGCGAACACGGCACCATGGATCATCTGCTGGTGATGCCGTTAACGCCGTTTGAAATCGCCATGTCCAAGATCTGGTCGAATGCGTTGGTGATCACGGTTGCGGTCGGCCTCTCGTTGACCGTCGTGGTGCGCGGCTTGCTCGGCGTTCCCATTGCCGGGTCCATCCTTCTGTTCCTGGCCGGCGTCGTGATCTATCTGTTCTTTGCAACGGCGATCGGGATCTTTCTCGGCACCGTCGCGCGCTCGATGCCACAGCTCGGGTTGCTTTACATGCTGGTTGTCATTCCGATGAACATGCTGTCCGGGAGCAACACGCCGCTCGAGAGCATGCCGCCCTTTCTGCGCACCGTCATGCAGGCATCGCCGTCCACGCACTTCGTCTCGTTTGCCCAGGCAATCCTCTACCGGGGCGCGGGGTTCGACACGGTCTGGCCGCAGTTTCTCGCGGTCGCCATGATCGGTGGGCTGTTCTTGGGCCTTGCTCTTCTGCGGTTTCGCCGGGTCACCGCCCAAGCGACGTGACATTGCTCTGGTCAGCCCCAAACGCACAAGGTACGGCAAGGCGGGCAGCCTCTGAGCGCTTTGGGCGGCGTATAGCCGCGGCGGGGGGATACGGTGCGCGATGACGTGATCACAGGCGGCATTGAGGAGCCGACGCTTGACCAGAAGGTCGACTTCCTGAGCCGCTCCAGCGCCTATGGCCCTTCGGTAACGGGAGCGCTCAGCCGAGAGACCCATATGTCCTGGGTATTTCTCGCCGGCGACCGGGTCTACAAGCTCAAGAAACCGGTCCGCTTTCCCTATCTCGATTTCTCGACCTTGCGGCGGCGGGAGGCCGCCTGCCGGGCTGAGCTCAGACTCAATCGTCGGCTGGCGTCGGACGTCTATCTCGACGTGGTACCCCTCACCGCAACGCCGCACGGACTCGCGATCGGTGGCGATGCAAAAGTCGTCGACTGGCTCGTGGTCATGCGACGTCTCGACGAGGCTCAGACGCTCGAACATGCCATCCTGGAGGATCGCCTCGCACCGTGGCAGCTCGATAGGCTCATCGCCACGCTGGTACAGTTCTATCGCCGGGCAGAGCCGGTTTTTCTGTCGCCCGCGGTCCATCTGCGCGACTGGCGCAAAAGCTTGTCGGACAATCGGCGCGTGCTGCTCGACCCGCGCCTCGGGCTGCCTTCGGGGCTCGTCCGCCGCATTGCCAGTTCTCAGGCCAAATTCCTTTCCGAGCAGCCGCGGGCGCTGGCCAAGCGCGTTTGCGAGCGTGGCATCATCGATGGGCACGGCGACCTGCGCCCTGAGCATATTTGGCTGGGTGATCCGGTGAGGATCATCGATTGCCTCGAGTTCAATCCGCGCTTGCGGGCCGTCGATCCATTCGACGAGATCGCGTTCCTGAGCCTTGAATGCGATCGGCTCGGCGCCGGCTGGGCGGGGAAATATATCGCGCGTCGTGTCATGCGCGGCTTGCGGGATGGACTGTCCGAGGAGCTGTTTCTGTTCTACCGCGGTCACCGCGCGATGCTGCGTGCGCGTCTGGCCATTGCCCACCTGTTGGAGCCGAATCCCCGCACGCCTGACAAATGGCCGCGCCTTGCCCGCGCCTATCTGCGGATTGCGGCAGCAGATGCGATCCGGCTCGAGCGGTCGCTCAAAAGACGAGCAAATCGGCCAGCGCAGTCCCCTCCTCGAGCCTCCGGATCACTTCGGCAACAAGCGGCGCCGCGGGAAGCACGTCGACCTTGTCGAGCGCGGCCCGAGTGGCAAGCCGGAACGCCGGCACGGCGTCCGTGATAACGAGCCGCTCGATGGCGGGATCTGCCAGAACCTCGGCGGCCCCAGACATGAACAGACCGTGGGTCACGAGAGCAATCACCCGTCGCGCTCCCGCAGCTCGAGCTGCCCGTGCGGCCCGCAGCAGCGTGCCTCCGGTGCTGATCAGGTCGTCGATAACCAACGCGGTCGTTCCAGCCACATCGCCGACGAAGAGGTCGCCCGAGACCACGCCGGCGCTGCGGTGCTTGTCGGCAAATGCTTTGCCCACCGGACTGCCGAGTACCTCCTCGAGCGCCTCGCGGAACAGCTCCGCCCGCTTGGCGCCGCCCGGATCCGGAGACACGACGGTGTATTTCTCGTCCTTCAGGGCCCGCACATAATCGACGAACAGCGGTGTGGCGGTCAGCGAGATGGCGCGGCAGCGGAACGCGTTCTCGAATGCGACCGGGTTATGGACCTCGAGCGTGACGACACAATCGGTCCCCACCGCCTCGAACATGCTTGCGATGTAGCGGGTAGTGACCGGATCGCTCGGCTTGGTCCGACGATCCTTTCGGGCATAACAGAGGTATGGCACAACCGCCGTGACACGGGCGGCACCGGCGTCCTTCAACGCTCCGATGAAAAACAGGAGCCGGCAGAGCTTGTCATTTTCCGTCTCCGACGGGCCGCCGTGCAGGCTCTGGACGACGTACACACTCGCGCCAGTGACCGGCTCGAGCGGGCGCGCCTTATGCTCGCCGTCTTCGAATTCCCGTTCTTCATGCGCGGCCACCTTGCAGCCGAGCGCTTGCGCGACTGCCGTGCCGAAGGCGGCCGTTGCTTGCAGCACGAACAGTCGAAAGCGAGGGCCCGCGCCAGCATTCGGGGGAGCGTCACCTCTCGTCCGGATTGTGTACGCTGTCATCGATAGCTCCCTTCCCGGCAACCCAACCGGCAATATGAACGCCAGCCGTCACGTCTCGGGCACGTTCTCGGCCAGCTCTGCAAGCCACACAGCCGCGCCCGCATCCGCTGGGGCTCGCCAATCGCCCCGCGGGGAGAGCGAGCCACCGGAGGACATTTTCGGACCATTCGGCAAAGCCGAGCGCTTGAACTGATTGGCGAAGAATCGCTGCAGAAACAGCGCCAACCAATGGCGAATTTCCCGGAGGCCATAGGCGCGCCGGTACACAGACGGGATGTCGACAGGCCAGGTCCCCCGCTCGGCATCGCCCCACGCGTGATGCGCCAGGAAGACAATTTTCGACGGTCTGAAGCCATATCGCGTGAGGTAGAACAGATTGAAGTCCTGCAGTGCATAGGGACCGATCATCTGTTCGCTCGACTGAATCCTCCCACTCGCACCGGCTGGAACCAGCTCGGGAGAGATTTCAGTGTCGAGCACGGCGCGCAGAATGCCCGCCGTCTCATCGCTGACCTCGCCTGAGCCCGCCACGAAGCGAATGAGGTGCTGAATGAGCGTCTTCGCTACCGAGGCGTTGACATTGTAGTGCGACATCTGGTCGCCGACCCCATAGGTGCACCAACCCAGCGCCAGTTCGGAGAGATCTCCGGTGCCGACCACCAGGCCCTGGTTCTGGTTCGCCAGCCGGAACAGATAGTCAGTGCGAAGTCCGGCCTGGACGTTCTCGAAGGTGACGTCGTAGACCGGCTCGCCGCTTGCAAAGGGATGCCTAAGGTCGGTCAGCATCTGCCGCGCTGCAGGTCTGATATCGATTTCGCCACCTGTCACACCCAAGGCGCGCATCAGCGCCCAGGCGTTGCGCTTGGTCTGATCGGATGTCGCAAAGCCCGGTAACGTGTAAGCGAGCACGTTGCTGCGCGGGAGATCCAGCCAATCCATCGCGCGCGCCGCAACGATCAGCGCCTGCGTCGAATCGAGACCGCCGGATACGCCGATGACGGCCCGCTCGATCTTGGACGCCTGCAGCCGGGTCGCCAGTCCTTGAATTTGAATGTTGTAGGCTTCGTAGCAGTGTTCGCGCAGCTTGGCAGGATCGGAGGGAACGAAGGGAAAACGTTCGATCGCACGGCGCAACGGCACCAGCTCCGCCGGCGCCTCGAGCTGCAACGATACCGTACGAAACTGGGTTATTCGGCTGGATTCCTCCCGGGCACAATCGCCGAACGTGTTGAACCGCATGCGTTCCTGACGGATACGCCCGAGATCGACATCAGCCGTAACCAAGGTCGAATCGGGTGCGAACCGTTCGGTCTCGGCGAGCCGATCACCGCACTCGAAGATCGCCGCATGGCCGTCCCAGGCCAGGTCGGTGGTGGATTCCCCCGGGCCCGCAGCCGAGTAGGCATAGGCCGCGATCGCGCGCGCAGACTGACTGGCGCACAGCAGACGTCGCGTGTCGGCCTTGCCGATCGTGATGTTGCTCGCTGACAAATTTATCAGGACTTCGGCACCAGCGAGTGCCGCCGTCGTCGACGGTGGCAGCGGTGCCCAAAAGTCCTCGCACAGCTCGACATGAAACGTGACATCGACCGAGCCGGTCGATCGAAACAGAAGGTCGGTGCCGAACGGCCCCCGACGGCCCGCCACCTCGATTTGTCGTCCGCAAATGCCGGCGCCGGAGCTGAAGTGCCGTTTCTCGTAAAACTCGCGGTAATTCGGCAGGTATGTCTTGGGCACGACGCCGAGCAGCGAGCCCCGGTGGATCACCACCGCCGTGTTGAACAATTTACCCGCCGACCTGAGCGGAGCGCCCACGACCAGCACCGGATAGAGGCCGCGAGAGACATTGAGAAGTTCATCAATTGCCGCTTCCACCGAAGCGAGGAGTGCATCCTGAAAAAGCAGGTCATCAATAGCGTAGGATGACAGGCCAAGCTCCGGAAAGACCATGATCGCCGCGCTTCCGCGGCCACCGACCTCCGCCAGCCGGATCGTCTCCGCCAGATTGGCGGGGATATCTGCGACCTTCGTGCGCGGTACGCAGGAAGCGATCCGCACGAAGCCGTGGGAGTAAAGCGAGGCAAAGGCTTGCATCATTGCACGGCTGCGATTTAGCCGATGGCGTCGGCGAAGACGCAGTCGACCCCGATGGCATCGAAAGCCTGGCGTGTTGCGAGCACCGAGCCGTCGACATCGATGCCACGGCAGGCATCTTCGATCACCAGGACGTCGAAGCCCTCACGCTTGGCGTCCTCCGACGAATAGCGGACGCAAAAGTCGAACGCGAGCCCCGCAAGAAACAACCGCGTGAACCCCCGTTCGCGCAGATACCCGGTCAATCCAGTGTGGGTCTTGCGGTCATTCTCATAAAACGCCGAATAGGAGTCGATGGCACGATGATAGCCTTTGCGCAACACCAGCTCGGCGCGCGGGATTTGCAAGTCGGGATGGAATGCCGCGCCCCGCGTCCCCTGTACGCAATGATCCGGCCAAAGAATCTGAGGACCGTAGGACACCTCGATCTTTTCGTATGGCTTGCGGCCTGGATGTGCGGAAGCGAACGACAGGTGGCCGGGCGGATGCCAGTCCTGTGTCAGCACGACATGCTCAAACCGCGTGCCCAACTGATTGATCAGTGGCACGACCTCATCGCCGCGGGGGACCGCGAGGCGGCCCTCCGGACAGAAGTCGTTCTGGATATCGACGACCAACAGCACGTCCCGATCGCCGATTACGAGATTTCCACTCATTGCGGCACCTTGTCATGGGGCGCCAAGCGGCTGTCGACGTCGGCCGCGAGCCGCACCAAGGCGCCGGCCACCTCGACCGGGTACGATTCCTGCGGCCGCAGCAGACGCAGCCGGTCCGGCAGCCGCGCAAGATCGCGGGTGGCGCGCGCGCGGATCTCCGCGAGCGTCGGTGGCGGGCCGATCCTGCGTCCCGCCCGCATGACCGGTTGGATTAGGGGCTCGCCGCTGTGGTGTTCGCTCTCGATCGAGAGAATATCGCCAGCCATCCGGCCATCCGACCCATAGCGGCGCCACACCTGCTTGCGCCCCGGCCATGTCGCCTTGCCGATGGAGCGCTTGCGCCGCGGCAGCCCATCGTACTCCTGAAGCTTGTAGGCGCAGTCCAATGCCGGCACGTCGGAAGAGGTGGTCAGGCTGGTGCCGATGCCGAA